>Ga0187780_10002467_pt1 | contig 13912 bp, 11 predicted proteins | sample 1015_Q2_SP10_20__FD_132429 | JGI IMG/M metagenome (GOLD analysis project Ga0187780, IMG submission 132429) | Tropical peat soil microbial communities from peatlands in Department of Meta, Colombia - 1015_Q2_SP10_20_MG | ecosystem: Environmental > Terrestrial > Soil > Wetlands > Peat | place... | reverse complement strand
ATTAGCGGGCCGAAGGGCAAGTTGGAAGCGACAAGCTAGGTTTTCGAAATGGCTTCGTGCCTATTGCGGCGTAATGTGGCGGGCGTGCTATACTTTGAAGCCCGTCCCCGGGTGGGTTTTGCCCTGTGGACGCGTGGGTGGATTCGGGGCCGGCTCCTGGACATACCGGGGAAAGCAGGTGCCTAACGGTTTTTAGGGGGATTTATCGCAGAACGTAATTTCCGGCAGGCGGACCGCACGCGCACGAACGAGCGCATACGGGCCCGCGAGATCCGGGTGATTGACGAAGATGGCGCGCAGCTCGGCGTCATGCAGCCGTTCGAGGCCATGAAGCTGGCTCGCGAGCGCGGCCTGGATCTCGTGGAGATTTCGCCCACGGCCGACCCGCCGGTTTGCAAGATTACCGACTACGGAAAGTTTCAGTACGAACAGAACAAGAAGGCCCACCAGCAACGCAAGAGCAGCCGCGGCTCGCAGTTGAAAGAAGTCAAGTTCCGGCCCAACACTGCGGAACATGATTATCAGGTTCGTAAGAACCAGATCATCCGGTTCCTCGGCGACGGGCACAAAGTGCGCGCGATGATTTTTCATCGCGGGCGCGAAATGGCGCACCAGGAAGTGGGGCGCAAGAAGATGGACCGCTTGCTGATAGAAATTGGCGAGCAGGGTCAGATTGAAACGATGCCGCGGATGGAAGGCAACGTCCTGGTGGCGTTGCTGGCGCCGAGAAAAAGCAGCGGCGCGCCGAAGGCGGCGAGCCAGCAGGCTTCCCCAGCGCCACAGTCGTAACTCACGAGAGGATTTTGCAATGCCAAGAAACGCTTCGAAACCGAAACTGAAATTGAAGACGCACCGCGGGGCGCGCAAGCGCTTCAAGATTACCGCGACGGGCAAGCTGAAGCGCGGCCACGCCGGGAAGCGGCATTTTACCGGGACCAAGGGCTCCGGGCGGATGCGCAAGTTGAAGAAGCTGACGTCGGTAAGCGCGGCGGATGTGGCCAGCATCAAGCAGATGCTGCCGTACGGCGGCTAGAGCTTTTCAACGTTCGAACGTTTCGGCATTTCAACGTTTTGAAAACGAGTTTCGTGCCAGGCAGCGCTTCACGGGTGCCTGCCGGCCGAATCGTCCCGGCCAAGCCGGGGTGGACGTAGGAGCAAATGTCGTCCGCGAAACGCGGACGATGCCGGGCTAAAGCCCGGCACCTACACAGAAGTACACCGGAAACAAACCCGTTGCGGACCGCGTTTTTCTCGCGGGCTCGCAACCCGTTTTGTTTCCCCAAAAGATATAGCTCACGCCTTTAGGTCTGAGGGTTTTTGCCGGCAGGTAGGGCCTGCTCGGAGAACAAAAAATCCTCACCCCTAAAGGGGTGCGCTACAAGAAAAAGGAGAAACCCATGGCACGCGTAAAACGCGGCACTAAGCGCCGGGCCCGGCGCAAGAAGTACCTCAAGAGGACAAAAGGATTTTTCCTCACCAAGAGCAAGCTGTATCAGTCGGCGCAGGAAGCGGCGAATCGCGCGGACCGTTATGCGATGCGCGACCGGCGCGTGAAGAAACGCCAGTACCGCCGCTTGTGGATTCAGCGCATCGGCGCGGCGGCGCGGCAGAACGGTTTGAGCTACGGGCAGTTGATTCACGGCCTCAAGGCTGCCGGCGTCGAGCTCGACCGCAAAGTGCTGGCGGACATGGCGGTGAAAGACGCAGGGGGCTTTGCGCAACTCGCGGAGAAAGCCAAAGCCGCGGCTCCGCCGCCCAAAGCGGCGTAGCGAGGAAAAAGCCGCAGGGCTCCGCAGACTTCGCAGTGCGCTACAGCACCTTGCCTTTGGCTAGGCGTTGGATATTCTTTCGATGTTTGCAATATGTGTTTCTGGGAGCACGATATGTCGTGCCCCTACACCGCAATCTAACTCACGATCATGCCGACTTCTGACATCGGTCTCGAAAGGACGCTCGCCGCACTCGGCGTAACGCAACCCGCTGAGGTCGCGCCGCTTTTTGCCTCCATCCGCCGGCGTTTCGATGCCGAGTCCGCGAGCGTCCATGACGAAGCCGGATGGAAGCAATTTCGCGACGCCTGGCTGGGCCGCAAATCCGGCGTGCTCACGCAAATCACCGACAATTGGCTCAAACCCGCTACGCCGGAATTGAAGCGCGCTGTGGGCGCTTCGCTTAATGAATTGCGCGCGCACGTCGAATCACAAATCGAAGCGCGACGCATCGCCATTGAATCCGGCGCGGAAGAAGCTGCGCTCGCAAAAGAGCGCGTCGATCTTTCGCTGCCCGGAGTGATTCGGCCCATAGGCTCCCACCATCTGATCCGTCAGGTCTTCCAGGAAATCGAAGACATTTTTGTTTCTATCGGCTTCTCCGTCGTGGAAGGCCCGGAAATCGAGACGCCGTATTACAACTTCGAGGCGCTCAACATTCCGGAGTTCCATCCGGTACGCGACGACATGGACACGTTTTACATCGAGCTGCCGAAGGGCGCGCCGACTCCGTTGCTGCTGCGCACGCACACGTCGCCGATGCAGATTCGCACGATGGAAAAGCAGAAGCCGCCGGTGCGCGTGATCGTGCCGGGGAAGGTCTATCGCCGCGACAATCCCGACGCCACGCATTCGTTCATGTTTCATCAGGTCGAAGGGCTGGCCGTCGATACCGACATCACGTTTTGCGATTTCACTGGCACCATCGAATATTTCGTGAAGCAATTCTTCGGGCCGAGCGTGAAGACGCGCTTCCGTCCCAGTTATTTCCCGTTTACCGAGCCTTCGGTGGAGTTCGATGTGTCGTGTCCGTTTTGCGGCGGCACGGGCGCTTCGAACAGCGGCACCTGCTCAAAGTGCAAAGGCGCGGCGTGGATTGAGCTTTTCGGCGCGGGCATGGTCGATCCCGCGGTCTATGGTTTCGTCAACTACGACGCGAAAAAGGTCAGCGGCTTCGCCTTCGGCATTGGTATCGATCGCCTGGCCATGCTGAAATACGGCATCGACGACATCCAGGTTTTTTTTCAAAACGACGTGCGCTTCCTGAAACAATTTCCATGAGAAGCGGCCGCCACATCTTGGTTTTGCAAAGAGCCGGTCTAAAGACCGGCCGCTACACCTGCCCCGGGGCTCGGACTCACTCATGAAGGTGGTTTACAACTGGCTGAAGGATTTCGTCGACGTGGCCGCCCCGCCGCAAGAGCTGGCTTCGCGGCTTGCGCTTTCCGGCACGAACGTCGGCAGCGTTGAAACCGGGGCGCATGGTGCGGTCATTGATGCGGAGGTTGGCTCGAATCGCCCCGATTGCCTGGGTCATTACGGCATTGCGCGCGAAGTGACCGCAATTTACAGATTGCCGCTGAAACAAGTCTCGCCGAAGCCGCCGGAGAGCACTACGAAAGCCAGCGACGCCGTGCGGGTGGAGATTCAGGCGCCGGAACTTTGCGGCCGCTTTACCGCGCGCGTGATTCGGAACGTGAAAATTCAGCCTTCCCCGAAATGGCTGAAGGATCGCCTCGAAGCCTCCGGCGTGGCGAGTATCAGCAACGTCGTGGATATTTCCAATTACGTGATGCTCGAGCTCGGCCACGCACTGCACACGTTCGACTACGACAAAGTGCGCGACCGCAAAATCGTGGTGCGTCGAGCCAAACCAAGCGAACAAATGAGGACGCTTGACGGCGTCGAGCGCGAGTTCGATCCGGGAATTTGCATGATTAGCGACGGCGACGGCTCGCGCGCCATCGGCATCGGCGGCATCATGGGCGGCGCGGAAACGGAAATTTCTTTCTCCACGAAAAACGTGCTGATTGAATGTGCCTGGTTCGACCCGGTTGCAATTCGCCGGGCCGCGCGATTTTTGAAACTGCACACGGAAGCCTCAACGCGTTTCGGCCGTGGCGCTGACCCGGAAATGGCCGAACTGGCTTCGCGCCGCTGCGCTGAATTGATTTTGCAACTTGCCGGAGGCGAAATGCTCGCCGGCGTCGTTGACGCGTATCCCGGCAAGCGCCAACCAAAAAAGATTTGTGTCACCCGCACGGAAATCCTGCGCGTGATGGGCGCGGACGTGCCCGACAAGGAAATCGAGGCTAGTCTCGGCGCGCTTGGTTTTGCTCCCGTTCGAATCGACCACAATCGCGGCGCGGAAGGCTCGCTGCACGCAACCTGGGAATGCGCGCAGCCATCTTGGCGCGCCGAAGTCGAGCGTGAAATCGATTTGATAGAGGAAATTGCGCGCATCTTCGGACTCGAAAAATTTCCGCCGCGTTTACCTGCCGCGCGCCAGGGTGCCGCGCGATTGCCTCATTACGACGCAGAAACGTGTTTGCGAGAACGCCTCATCGGCCTGGGCTACCGTGAAATTGTTTCCATTCCGCATGTATCCGAGGAACGCGATGCGCTGTTCCGACCGGAAGGCGTTCAGCCCGCGCGTCTTGCGAATCCGCTCTCCGAAGATGCCGGCGTGCTGCGTTCGACGGGTATCGTGACTATGGCCGCCGCACTCGAATGGAATCTGAACCATGGCCAGCGCAACGCTCGCTTGTTCGAGATTGGCCGCACCTATCGGCTGCGGGGTAGCGAATCGGTCGAGGCGCGGGTGCTCACGATTGGCGCGACCGGCGAAGCGCACCAAAAGGTCATTGATGACGCGGACGACAAGCCCCGCGAATACGTCTTCGCCGACCTGAAAGGCGATCTCGATACCATCGGCCGGCTTGCTGCCAGTTCGAACCTTGCCGGTTTGGAATGGCACAGTGGCGGGCCGGACTGGCTCCACGCTGCGAAACGAGGAGCAATCCAACTTGGCAACTCTGAGATTGGCGTGGCGGGCCAACTCGCACGCCGCGTTGCGGAAAAATTGAAACTTCGCCAGGACGTTTTGCTAGCGGAAATCGAACTTGATCCGCTCTACGCAGCCATGCGAGCGGCCAAAGAATCGCGCCGCTATGAACCGCTACCGCGCTTCCCGGCAGTGGAGCGCGACTTCTCGTTGCTGCTGGCCGACGGAATTTTGTTTTCCGAAATCGCCGATTCCATCCGCTCGCTGGGCATCGCCGAAATCGCTTTGATTGAAGCCGTCGATCTTTTTCGCGGTAAAAATGTTCCCCCGGGAAAATATTCGCTCCTCGTACGGGTGACGCTGCAGAGCCGCGAAGGCACCCTCACGGAAGGCCAGATCAATCATTACGCAGGAAAAATTATTTCGATTCTCGAGCATCGTCACGGCGCGCAGCTCCGCGCTAGCTAAACGATGCTGTAGCTCAGGCTTTTAGGCCTGAGGATTTTTTCCGAAGGATACATGTGTTTCCCCGGCAAGAGAAAAGCCTCACCCCTAAAGGGGTGAGCTACAGGCCTGCACACACCGAGAACCAGTTAACGGCGAATCTCGAAAACGACAAACGGCTAACGGCAAACTTTCCCCCCGGCCAGAACTCGGACAATCATTCCGCCGGACCCTCGCCTGCGCTACAATCCAGGAACATGAGCGCACCGGTGAAAGTAAAAATCTTCGGGCAGACATACGCGATTCAAGGAGACCTGGACGCGCGTTATGTCCAGGATCTGGCGAAATATGTCGATGAGAAAATGCAGGTGATTGCGGACTCAACCGCGACTGTGGACACGCAAAAAATCGCGGTGCTCGCGGCGCTGGCGATTGCCGATGAATTGCACAGCATGCAGCGGGAGCGCACCGACCGCGAGGATCTTTTGCGCGAGCAGGCCGAGCGATGCTTGACGCTCGTCGAACGCGCCTTAAAGCAAACCGCGTGATTTCAATTCTAAATCCTGAGTTTTAAGTGATAAGTAAGAGCAAGAAGAGGCCCAGGGTGAGGCGATTGCTTTGGCTGCCCTTCGTTTTCGACTTAGCTCAAAAGGTATATAGAAAAAAGAAGAACCAGAACACAAAATCTCTGGCCGCTCTTTTACTTAGAAATTACAACTTAGAACTGATGACTTCTCCCGATTCTGTTATTGGCTCCATTTTGTTGGCGTGCGGTCCCAGCGATGGTGTCGGAGCTGCCCGTGGAGTTGCGCGGGCAGCGGCCCTTTGTCGCTGGCGGCTAGATTCGAATCCACGTGCTTGCGTTTGCGCATGCCGGGAATGATGGTGTGCACGTCTGAATTGTTCAGGATGAAGCGCAGTGCCATTTCCGGCATGCTCATGCCGTCGCGCACTAGCGGTTTGAGCGCATCGGCGCGCGTGACGCTGGCCTTGAGATTTTCCGGAACGAAATAGGTGCTGCGCCAGTCTCCCTTGGGCCACGTGCTTTGCAGCGTGAGTGTACCGGTGAGCGAGCCTTCATCGAACGGGACGCGCGCGATGATGGCAACATCTTTTTCGCGGCACGCGGGAAAAAGCTCGTCCTCGGGATTTTGATCGAAGATGTTGTAGATGACTTGCACGGCGTCGATGAGCCCCGTTCGAACAGCGCGGATGCCGTTGGCAGGTTCCCAGCGGTTGAGGCTCAGCCCGACGGCGCGGACTTTGCCGCTGGAGCGAAGCTTTTCGATGGCGCGCAAGATGCGCTCATTGGCGAGCCAGGAATCCTCCCAGGTGTGAAGTTGGATCAGATCGAGCATTTCGACGCCGAGATTTTTCAAACTCTTGTCGACGTACTCGAAAATGTAGTCGGCCGGATAACTTTCTTCGAGCGAATATTCGGGGCGGGCCGGCCAGCGACGGTTTTTCGGCGGAACTTTTGTTGCGATATAGAGCTTTTTGTCGGGCCCGCCGCAAGACGTGTTACCGCGGTTGGCGCGAAGCGTTTTCCCAAGCAGCTCTTCGCTGTGGCCGTTGCCGTAAGCCCATGCGGTATCGAAAAAATTGCAGCCGAGATCGACGGAGCGCTGGAGCGAGTCGAGAGACTCGGAGTCGTCGGAACCTGTCCAGCCGCTCATGCCCCACATGCCATAACCAATCTCACTAACGTTCCATCCGGTGCGTCCAAATCGGCGATAGCGCATTCTGCGAGTCCTCTGTGTGTAAAATCGGATTCCATTATAGGGAGTTTTCAGTTGTAGTTTTAAGTGCTCGGAAGAAAAGAGACAGACTGAAGAACGTGAGCGCTGGCGTATGGTTTGAGCAGGATTGCGGCTAACTTTTGAGGAAGGGGCCAATCGATGATGAGGAAGATAAAAGGCCAAAGGTTGTGGATAGCGTTGTTGACGTGTGTCGCGGCAGCGGTGTTTGCCGTGCGCGCACAGGGCAATGCTGCCGACGAGATGAAGCGGCTGGCCGCGCTGATGCAATGGAAGCCAGGAACGATTGCGGCAGACATCGGCGCGGGCGACGGGCGATTCACGTTTGCGGCAGTGGAGCACGTCGGAGCCGCGGGAAAGATTTATGCGACGGAACTCGACGCAAAGAAGCTTGAAGAACTGAAGGTGCAAGTCGCGAAGCGCAAGCTGCAAAACGTCGTCGTGGTGGAGAGCAAGGAAGCGGACACGAATCTGCCGACGGCTTGCTGCGACGCGATTTTTCTGCGGCGTGTGTACCATCACCTCACGAAACCAGTGGAGTTTGATGCAAACCTGGTTCGCTCGTTGAAGCCGGGAGGGAGGCTGGCAATCATTGATTTTCCTCCGCGCTCGGGGCTCGATCCCGTGGAGGGAGTACCGAGCAATCGCGGCGGCCACGGCATTCCGCAAAAGATTGTGATCGAGGAGCTGACCGCAGCCGGGCTGCAAGTGGAGAAAGTTATCGACGACTGGCCGGAAGACGATTATTGCGTTTTGTTCGTGAAGAAATGGGAGGCGAAACCGTGAATAGGAGAACACGAAGGCAGTTTCTGTTGGAAACTGGTAGGTCCGCTGCCGGAGTGCTGCTTTCGCCAGAGCTAAGCAGGGCATTCGCGACCGACGGCGGGCCTCACATGCAGTTTCCGGGTGAGGCGCGAGAGCGGATTGCGATCGCGTCCTATCCGTTCCGTAATTTCATCGTCCCGCGAGGGGCTCCTGCCAGCAGCGGCGGAACCGACTTGATTGATCTCAAAGACTTTGCAGCGCACGTTGTGGCCAAATTCAACATCAAAAAGATCGAGCCATGGAGCGAGCATTTTCGCTTGGTTGATACGGCGTACCTTGAAGAATTCCGAGGGGCTGTGGCGCGGGTGGGCGGAGCGGTCGTGAATGTGGCCGTGGATGGCGAGCACAGCCCTTACGCGGCAGACGCCGCGGAGCGCGAGAAAGCCATCGTGTTCAGCAAACAATGGATCGACGCTGCTGTGGCGATTGGTTCACCGAGCGTGCGGACGAACATTCCTCCAGCAAAGGACGCGAAGCCGGACGTGGATCGGACTGCGGAATGTTTGCGACGCGTGGCCGATTATGGCGCAGCGAAAAACATCGTTGTGAATATGGAAAACGACAACCCCAAGAGCGAAGACCCGTTTTTCCTGGTCAAGGTGATAGAAAAAGTGAGCAGCCCGTGGCTGCGCGCGTTGCCGGATTTTGCGAACACGTTGGCGGCTTTTGAAGAAGAGTACGCCTACCGGGGAATCGAAGCGATGTTCGGACATGCTTACAACATCTCGCATGTAAAAGACCTGGAAGTAGGCGACGGGAAAGACAAAATCGCGCATGTCGATCTGCCGAGGACATTCGGCATCGCAAAAAAGCACGGATATAGAGGCTATTTTTCGATGGAGTGGGACAGCCCCGGTGATCCCTATCAAGGGACGAAAGGGCTGATCGAAAAGACGCTGAAGAATCTTGCCTAAGCGAAGTCAAACAAAAAATAGCGCTTACTCGATGTCGCCGTCGTCTTCGTCCGCTGGGCCATGTGGCGTCGCGCTGAGTTGAAGCTCCGCAAGCCCTGCGGATTTGAGTTGCGCGTTAAGAGCCGGAACGTCAGTGGACTGGAAGTCCTTCCAAAGTTTTAGAACGGCGGAAAAGTCCTTTTGTGCCGCGTCGATGGCAGCGAGTTGGGCGGCGGTGGGGGCAGCGTCGGAACGATCGATTTCGGCATAGAGCCCGGCGATGGCGCCGCTTGAGCGGCCGAGCGTTGGAGTTGGTGCGGCGGCTGCACCGAAGCCGGTAGTGCCAATCAGGGCCGAGAGTTTTTTCTCGAAAGCGGAGACAGCGTCGGCGAGCGGGCCGCTAATCTTGCTCGCCGCAGCGTTATCGGCTGATGCGCCGGGAGTCTTACCCGTGAGCTTTTGAAGCTGTTCGCGCAACCCGCGAGCTTGCGTGAGGGCTTCGGTGCTTTGCGTCATCAAGCTGGCGAGAAGCTTCTGCTTTTGAAATTCCAGCGCTAATCCTTCTGCAGACGTTTTCACTCGGGGATCCATTTTCACGGTGAGCGGCTCGGTGAACGAGTGTCCACTGACAGTCAATCGAACGGTGTACTGTCCGGGCGCGGCCATGGGGCCTTGTGGCGAGCGGGGCGTGTCACCGGGAACGGCGGCGATGGGATAGTCCGTTCGCGTGGAGCGTGGCGAAGGATAGTGCAGGTCCCAGACCCAGCGGTGCATCCCCGCGGAAGTGGGCAAAGCTTTGGGCATGCGAATCCAGTAGCGCGGAATCAATTCCTTAGCAAGTTCTTCGGGAGAGGGTTCTGGTTTGTCCGTGTCGGTAAATTTGCTCACAAGCTTGCCCTGAGCGTCGAGAATCTCGAGCGTGACGGGAGTAGACGCAGCCTGCGCCAGGAAATAATCGATGACCGCGCCGTCCGGAGGATTCTGGGCCGTGGGTTCATCGGGCGGAATGGGCGTGTCGGGATTGCTGTCGCGGCGTACACGATATGCGGCGGCTGGTTTGAACAAATGGGCTTCGGATTTCGCAACGGCATCGGTGATCTGACGCAGCGGAGTGATGTCGTCGAGCACCCAGAACGAGCGGCCATGGGTCCCGACGATCAAATCGTTTTCGTGAATCCATAGATCGCGCATCGACGTGTGCGGCAAATTGAGCTGCAAGGATTGCCAGTGATCGCCGTCGTCAAAAGAAACCCACACGCTGGTTTCGGTTGCGGCGAAGAGCAGGCCTTTGCGGACGGGATCCTCGCGCACGGCATCGACGGGAGCATCGGGCAAGCCGTTTGTGATGAGCCGCCAGGATTTTCCGCCGTCATGCGTCCGGTAGATATAAGGATGAAGATCGTCGATGCGGAAGCGGCTAACCGAAGCATAGGCAGAATCATCGTCGAAGTGCGAAGCCGCAAGCTGCGTCACTTTGCTCCAGGGAGTCAGCTCAGGCGGTGTGATGTTTTTCCAGTTAGCCCCGCCATCTCGCGTAACCCACAAATAGCCATCGTCCGTGCCGGCCCAAATCGTGTTCACGTTTTTGAAGGAAGGCGCGAGTGAGTAAATGACGCCGCGAATTTTCTCGGCGTTGGGATCCTTTGCGGCCTTGTCGCCGAGGCTGGCGGGAATGCCATTGTGTTCTCGGGCGAGGTCCGGGCTGATGGTTTGCCAGGTCTGTCCGCCATTCGTAGTCTTAAAAAGGAAATTGGCGGCGTAATAGAGAATGTGCGGATCAACGGGCGAGAAGATTATCGGCTGCGTGCGGTCGGCGCGGAATTTCGGATCGGCGGCAGGAATCGGCGTGACGTTCTGGAATTGGCCCGCAGAAATGGACCACCGGGAAACTTCGCGCCGGCCGGCGCCATAAACGATGTCCGGATTCAGCGGATCGGGAGCGGCGTAACCGTATTCAATGATGCCGACGGGATGCCAGTCGCGAAAGGTGATTTCGCCGTCGTTGCCGCGGCTGGAAACACAAACTGAGCCGCTGTCCTGCTGGCCGCTGCACACCAGATACGGAAACGAATTCGACGTCGCCACGTGATACATCTGCCCGGTCGCCTGGTTGTACCAGGAGCTCCACGTTTCGCCGGAGTTGACAGTGACCACCGCGCCTTGATCGCTTGTGAGCAGCATGATGTTGGGAGAATTGGGATTGATCCAGAGATTCTGATAGTCGTCGCCGCCGGGCGCGCCCCGGAAACTGGTCCACGTCTTCCCGCCATCGGTGGAACGCATGAACACGATGCTGGTGCTGTAAACGACGTCCGGATTTTTCGGGTCAACGCGAGGAATGATGAGATCGCCGCCGCCAATGCGGAGAGCCGGGCGAAAATCCGTGGTGAATCTTGTCCAGCTCTCGCCGGCGTCGTCGGAGCGGTAGATTCCCACGCTGGGCTCATTGGTAGCCACCGAAGCATAGAGCCGGCTCGGCAGACTTGCTGCGATGGTCGCATTCACTTGAATGATGCCCTTTGGCAAGCCGTTGGTGAGTGGACGCCAGGTTTTGCCGCTATCGGTGGATTTGAAAAGTCCGCCGCCCGTGCCGCTGTATTGATTGCCGTCTTCCCATGGGCCGAGGCGCACCTCCCAGAGCGAGGCATAGACCGTGTCGGGGTTCGACGGATCGATTTCGACGTTAGAGCCGCCGACGTTTGCATCTTTGGAAAGGACTCTTTGCCAATTTTGCCCGCCGTCGGTCGAAAGATAGATGCCGCGCTCGTCGTTTGCGCCAAAAGGATGACCGAGCGCCGCGGCAAAAACGCGGTTCGGATCGCGCGGGTCCACAGCGATGGCAGGAATGCCCTGCGTATCGCGCAGGCCGAGATGCGTCCAGGTTTTCCCCGCGTCCGTGGATTTGTAAACACCGTTGCCCACAGCAAGATCGGGACGTGCGAGGCCTTCGCCGCTGGCGACGTAAACGATGTTGGGGTCCGAAGGAGCCACGGCGATCGCGCCAATCGACTGAGTAGGCTGGTCATCGAAAATCGGACTCCACGTGCGCCCGTAGTCATCCGATTTCCAGACGCCGCCATTCACCGCGCCCATATAAAACACGTTGGGCTGGCTCGGCACGCCGCAGGCCGCGCGGGTGCGGCCTCCGCGCGTGGGACCGATCATGCGCCAGCGCATCTCCTGGTAAGTGGATTCCGGGAACTGCTGCGCAGTGGCCTGATGCGAGTCACAGGCAGCGATAAGTGCGGTGAGCGTGAACAAACGCAGACAATTTGAGCGAGACACGGCTGACCTCCGGCAAATCTTCAAACGGCACAGCATAAATCAAAACCTGCCCGAGGTGGAATGAAAGTCAGAGAAACCAGGTTGTGAGGAGTGAGGGCCGGGAGTATGCTTTCGAGCGCTAACAAGGAGGAACGGCGATGAACCAATTCGAACGGATTCGGTGGGCATCGGCAATGGTGGCAGTGATACTAGCCGCAGCGAGTACATTTGCGCAGCAGGCGGCGCCGGCGGCCGGCGCGACGCAAGCCAAGGCGCCAACCGACGCCCAGGAAATGGCGAAGCTCGGGACGGTGCAGAGCCCGGTCAGCGGAATGATTAAGAGCCAGCTTCCGCGTTTTTCGAAAAACATGGTCGCGGCGGCGGAAGCGATGCCAGCGGAAAAATACGGCTTCAAACCCACGCCGGAAATGAATTCCTTCGGCCACCTGGTGATGCACATCGCGCAGTCCAACAACGGCTTGTGCTCCAAAATTTCAGGAATGGATGCGCCGGATGTAAAGATCGCGGATACTGATCCCAAAGACAAGCTGGTCGAGGCGCTGAAGGCCTCCTTCGACTACTGCGCGAAAGCGCTGGAAAAAGTCGACGACTCAAAGCTGGGCGACCAGATGATGCTCTTCGGCAACCGGCCGTTTTCTCGCGCGGGAGCGATGATTATTCTGAGCGACGATTGGTACGATCACTACGGAACGCAGGCAATTTATTTGCGCCTCAACGGGATTTTGCCGCCCACCGCCCAACCCGCGCCGAAATAACGGAACGCAAATTAAACCTGCAGAACATCGCCGTCGCGCGCCACGACTTCGTACAGCACCGGGTTCACGAAGAAACCCAGGAACAGTCGCGAAATCAAGCCCGCAACCACCACAATGGCAAACGGCTTCTGCGTGTCGCTGCCGACTCCCGTTGACATCGCCGCGGGCAGCAGGCCCAGGCAGGCCACCAGCGCCGTCATCATAATCGGCCGCAACCGTAGCAGCGATGCTGCGCGCGTGGCTTCGCGAATGGATTTGCCTTCGAGCCGCAGCTTGTTGATATAGCTGACCAGAATAACCGCGGTCTCAACCGAAACGCCCAGAAGCGCCAGCAAACCGAGAACGCTGGAAACACTCAGCGGCGTATGCGTGAGCTTCAGCGCGATAAACGCGCCGACGGGCTCGGTGATCACCACGCCAATCGCGATGGAGACCGGGAACTTGAAATTGCCGTAAAGTGCAAACAGAATCAGGAAAATCAGCAAAACGGCCAGCGGGCCAATCACGTAAAACTGTGCTTTCGCTTGCAGGAATTCGCTATACTCGCCGCCCCAATCGAGCGTGTAGCCCTCAGGCAGCTTGACGGATTTGGCCACCGCAGCCTGCCCCGAGTTGACGATCCCCTCCAGGTTGCGCCCTTCGATGGAAAATTGAATGCCGATGTAGCGCGAATTATTTTCGCGGTAAATAAACGAAGCGCCGGTGCTTTCTTTGATGGTGGCAAGCTCGGAGAGCGGAATCTGCTGGCCCGCAGGCGCCGGCACCAGCAAATCGTCGATCTCGCGGGCGCTCGACCGGAATTGCGGTTCCGCGCGAACGATCAAGTCGAAGAGCTTTTCTCCCTGTATGACTTGCGTGGCCGCCTGTCCGCCAATCGCCGCCTGCACCACGGCTTCAACGTCGGCGACGTTGATGCCGTAGCGCGCGATTTTTGCGCGGTCGGCATCCACAATCAAGCTGGGCTGGCCCAGTTCGCGCACCACGGTCAAATCCGTGAAACCGGGCGTTTTATCAAGGACGTTTCGAATTTCGACTGCTTTTTTCTCGAGCACATCCAAATCGGGACCGAAAATTTTCACAGCAAGCGCCGACTTGAGCCCGGTTAGTGCTTCGTCAACGGCGTCTTCCGCGGGCTGCGTGTAATTGAAAATGACCCCGGGATAGGTCTCCAGTTTTTTCT
>Ga0187780_10002466_pt1 | contig 13912 bp, 11 predicted proteins | sample 1015_Q2_SP10_20__FD_132429 | JGI IMG/M metagenome (GOLD analysis project Ga0187780, IMG submission 132429) | Tropical peat soil microbial communities from peatlands in Department of Meta, Colombia - 1015_Q2_SP10_20_MG | ecosystem: Environmental > Terrestrial > Soil > Wetlands > Peat | place... | reverse complement strand
GATCCGACGTCCTGGTGGGGCGACAACCGATCTTCGACGGTCGACGCGAGGTCTACGGCTACGAGCTCGTCCTGGGCGCGGGCCCGGGCGCGGGCCCGGGCGCCCCCGCCGGTGCCGCGCGCGACTGGGCCAACGGCCGGCGCGAGGGTGACCTGCTCACGACCCGGCTCCTCTTCAGCTCGCTGCATGTTGGCGTCGATCGGTTCGTCGGCGACAAGGTCATGTTCTGCGACGTGAGCGAGGAGCTGCTGACCGGTGACCTGGCACTGCTCCTGCCGCCCGAGCGGACGGTGCTCGAGGTGCCGACCGCCGCGCTGCACGGCCCGGACGCACTGGACGGGGCGGCGGACGGCTGTCGCCGCCTGGTCGAGGAGGGCTACACCCTGGCCATCGACGAGTTCTCGTGGTTCGACGGTGCCGAGGACGTGTTGGGCCTGTTCTCGTTCGCCAAGGTCGACCCGCGGCGCGACGGGGTCGACGCCGTCGGCAGGGTCCTCGAGCGATGCCGGCCCTTCGACGTCCGGGTGCTGGTCCAGTCGGTCGACACCGAGGGCGACCTCGGTGTCTCCGAGGCCCTGGGCGTGGACCTCTTCCAGGGATATCTCCTGTCGACCCCCCGGCCCGTGCCGGGTCGGGTGATGGACCCGAGCGAATTCACCAAGGCGCGGCTGGCCGCCGCGCTCCTCGAGCCCGATGCGGGTGTCGAGCAGGTCGAGGCGCTGGTGCGCGCCGATCCCGCGCTCAGCCTGCAGCTGCTGCACATGGCCGGGATCGGCGCCGCCGGAGGGCTGCGTCGCACGGTCTCCTCCGTTCGCGAGGCGCTCGTGCTCGTCGGCTGGCGTCGACTCCAGGCATGGGTCTCGATGCTGCTGCTCGCGGGCGGGCGGGGGATCCCCGAGGAGTCGATGACCACCGCGCTCGTGCGTGCCCGGATGTGCGAGCTCCTCGGCTGGCACGTCGAAGGCGGGCGGACCGAGATGGCCTTCACCGTCGGCATGCTCTCGGGCCTCGACGTCCTGCTGGGGATGCCGTTGCAGGACGTGCTGCGGGACCTGCCCCTGGACGACGATGTGCGCGACGCCGTGCTGCACCACGCCGGCCCGGTGGGCGCGCTGGTGGCGGACGTCATCGACTACCAGCTCGGCCATCCCGAGTGCGCGACGCGTAGCGGGCTGAGCGACGCCGACCTGCAGATCGCGTGCTTCGACGCGTTGGCCTGGGGTATCGAGATGACCACCGGCCTCGACGCCGCCACCCTGACGTGAGGAGTCAGTCGCGTCGGTCCCGGCGCGCCCGGCTGGCCTGACGGCCTCGTGTCGCCTGATCGAGGACGACCTTGCGCAACCGCACCGCCTTCGGGGTGACCTCGACGCACTCGTCTTCGGCGATGAACTCCAGGGCCTGCTCGAGCGACAGCTGAAGGTGGGGCGTGAGGCGCTCGAGCTCCTCGGCCGTCGAGGACCGGATGTTCGTGAGCTTCTTCTCCTTGGTCGGGTTCACGTTCATCTCCTCGGCGCGGGCGTTCTCGCCGACGATCATCCCCTCGTAGACCTCCGTGCCCGGTCCGATGAGCATGGTGCCCCGCTCCTGGAGGCCCATCAGGGCGTAGGTCGTGGCGGTGCCGGCGCGGTCGGCCACCATCGACCCGTTGCGCCGCGTGCGGATCTCGCCGTGCCAGGGCTCCCAGCCGTCGAAGACGCTGTGGAGCATGCCCGTGCCCCGTGTCTCGATCAGGAACTCCGTGCGGAACCCCACCAGCCCCCTGGCCGGGATGCGGTAGTCCATCCGGACCCATCCGCGCCCGTGGTTGACCATCTGCTCCATGCGTCCGTGGCGGAAGGACAGGAGCTGGGTGACCACCCCCAGGTACTCCTCCGGGACGTCGACCGCCAGTCGCTCCATCGGCTCGTGGAGCTTGCCGTCGACGGCACGGGTCACGACCTGGGGCTTGCCCACGGTCAGCTCGTAGCCCTCCCGGCGCATGGTCTCGACCAACACGGCGAGCTGGAGCTCGCCACGGCCCTGGACCTCCCAGCTGTCGGGCCGCTCGGTGGGCAGGACGCGCAGCGACACGTTGCCCACCAACTCGGCGTCGAGGCGCCCCTTGACCAGCCTGGCGGTGAGCTTCGAGCCGTCCCGGCCCGACAGGGGGGCGGTGTTGATCCCGATGGTCATGGCCAGGCTCGGCTCGTCGACGAGCAGGGCGGGGAGCGGCCGCGGGTCGTCCGGGTCGGCCAGGGTCTCCCCGATGTGGACCTCGGCGATGCCGGCGACGGCCACGATCTCGCCTGCGCCCGCCCGCTCGACCTCGACGCGTTCGAGCGCTTTGGCGGAGTAGAGCTCGGTGACCTTGACACGTTCGCTCGAGCCGTCGGCGCGGCACCATGCCACCGTCTCGCCCCGCCGGATCTCGCCTTGATGGACCCGGCACACGGCGAGCCGCCCGACGTAGGGGGATGCGTCCAGGTTGGTGACGAGCGCCTGCAGCGGGTGCCCGTCCTCGTACGTCGGCGCCGGGACGTGCGCCACGATGGTGTCGAAGAGCGGCACCAGGTCGCTTCCCGTGCGGTCCGGTGTGCGCGACGCCCAGCCGTGCCGTGCTGAGGCGTAGAGGATCGGGAAGTCGATCTGATGGACGGCGGCGTCGAGGTCCAAGAAGAGCTCCTCGACCTCGTGGACCACGTCGGCCACCCGGGCGTCGGCCCGGTCCACCTTGTTGATCACCAGGACGACGGGCAGGTCGGCTTCGAGGGTCTTGCGCAGCACGAAGCGGGTCTGGGGAAGGGGCCCTTCCGACGCGTCCACGAGGAGCAGGACGCCGTCGACCATGGCCAGCCCGCGCTCGACCTCGCCTCCGAAGTCCGCGTGCCCCGGCGTGTCGACGATGGTGATCTTCGTCGGCCCGTACTGGACGGCGGTGTGCTTGGCGAGGATGGTGATGCCCTTCTCGCGCTCGAGCTCGCCCGAGTCCAGCACGCGCTCGGCCGGCTCCTTGTCGGAGCGGAAGGCACCGGTCTGGCGCAGCATGGCATCGACCAGGGTCGTCTTGCCGTGGTCGACGTGGGCGACGATCGCCACGTTGCGCAGGTCGTCGCGAGTGGGCATGGCGGCTCAGGATAGAGGCCGCCGGTGGGCGTTCAGCCCAGGATCTTCGCCTTCTGCGCCGCGAACTCCTCGTCGGTGAGGATGCCCTGGTCGTGGAGCTCGGCGAGCTTCTTGAGCTGCTCGTAGGGATCCTCGGCGGGCGCCTGCGCCGCCTGGGCCTGCGCCGCCTGGGCCTGCGCCGCCTGGGCCTGCGCCGCCTGGGCCTGCGCCTCGTACTGCTCCTGGTCCTGCGCCGCGTACTTCTCCTCCTGGCGGCGGCGCATCCGTCCGCTCACCGCCGTGGCCGTGCCGGCGACCACGGCCGTGGTGGCCGCGGTCCGAAGCAAGGGGCGTCGTCGCAACATGTCGGTCCTCCTGGTCCTCGTCGTCCTGTCCGTCGTTCTCGTCGGTGCCGGTCCTACGTCCGACTCAGGCCTCGATGCCGGCCGCGGCCATCGCCGCCTCCACCAGCTCGTAGGGGATCCGGGCGCCCTCGAGGAGCACGCCGCCGGACTCGCGCATGGCCTCCACGAAGGGCTGCGCCCAGCGGTCCTCCCAGACGAGCAGGGCGGCCGACGACCCCGGTTCGAGCGCGGCCGCCGCGTAGGCGACGTCCTCCTCGCTCAGGATCCCGCCGACCTCGCCCTCGAGGTCCTTGAACTGCTCGAGCTCGTCGAGCTGGTCGAACTCGAAGGAGAGGACCTCGCCGTCCTCGTTCTTGCCGATGAACAGTAGGTCCAGCACGCGGATGATGCCGCTGTCGATCAGCTTGGCGAGCTCAGGGGCGATCTCCCCGTTGAACTTGTTGCCCGGGAACCCGACGACCATGTACTCCACCGGACCGATGCCCATGCTCCGAACCTCCGACTCGTGGTGCCCCGCGCCGGTGCCGTTCGGCCGCGCGGCCTGGCACCGTCCGAAGCCCCTGCTCACTGTCACGCTACGAAAGGCCCCCGACGGGTAGACAGGGACTTAGGTCACAGCCTCGCCCGTCGGTGCTGGATTCGGGCCGGCGGGGGAGGCCGGCGGGGGAGGCCGGCCGGGACGCCGAAGGGGGGAGGCGGCGGGGGGAGGCACCCCGCTGCACCTGCGGTTGCGCGGCCCTACGATGCCCGTCCATGCCCCTCCCTCTCCCCGCACCAGATCGCACCGCCCTGGTGACCGGCGCGTCGTCTGGCATCGGCGCCGAGATCGCCCGGGAGCTCGCCCGCCGCAGCCGCGGGGTCACCTTGGTGGCCCGGCGCGCCGAGCGGCTGAAGGCGCTGGCCGACGAGCTGTCCCAGGCGCACAAGGTCCGCGCCGAGGTCCTCGCCGCTGACCTCAGCGACGCCGACGCACGCGCGGGCATCGCCGACGAGCTCGCGGCGCGCGGCCTCACCGCCGACATCCTCGTCAACAACGCCGGGCTGTCCACGACAGGCCCCGTGTACGCCGCGCAGCGGGGGCGTGAGCTCGCCATGATCCGCACCGACGTCGAGGCCGTGGTCGACCTGTGCACCCTCTTCCTCCCCGGCATGGCGGCGCGCCGCAGCGGCGCCATCCTCAACGTGGCGTCGACCGCGGCCTACCAGCCGCTGCCCGGCCAGGCCGGCTACGGCGCGTCGAAGGCGTTCGTCCTCTCCTACAGCCAGGCGCTCCAGGGCGAGCTGCGCGGCACCGGCGTGACCGTCACCGTCTTGTGCCCGGGCCCGGTCAAGACGGAATTCGAGGAGGTGGCCGGCTTCGGCGCCGACGTCGACGACGCCCTGCCGTCGTTCATGTGGGTGCCGGCCGCCGAGGTGGCCGCCGCCGCCGTGGACGGGCTCGAGCGCGGGCGCTCGGTCGTCATCCCGGGCCCGGCCAACGCGGTGGCGGCGCAGGTCGCCCGCCTCCTCCCGCGTCGTGTCCTGGTGCCGATCGTCGCCCGCCAGCACCCTGCCCTGAAGGGGCAGGCGCCTCCCGGCTGAGGCGGTCCGCGTCCGGGGAGGGCGCGGACCGTAACGTGGACGCAGTCGACGAGGAGGTTCTGCCATGGCAGAGACCAAGGGGTTCCCCGAAGACGACGACGTCCTGGTCGCCATCGGTCGGTCGTGGGGATGGGTGCTGGCCTTCGGGATCGCGACGCTGGTCCTCGGGATCATCGTCACGATCCACCCGAAGGACAGCGTCTACGTCGTGGCGGTGCTGCTCGCCATCTGGCTGTTGGTCGCCGGCGTCTTCCGGATCATCCGGGCGATCGCCGACCGCGAGGACAGCGGGGGGACGCGCTGGCTGATGGCGCTGCTGGGGCTCATCTCGATCCTCTTCGGGTTGCTCGTGTTCCACCGCACGTGGGAGACGGTGGCCGTCGTGGGCTTCGTCGTCGGGCTCTTCTGGGTCGTCGCCGGCGTCGGGGACTTCTACGCGGCCTACGTGTACAAGGAGGGTGGTGGCCGGTGGCTCCTGGTGATCGCCGGCTTCCTCGGTGTGGTCGTGGGCATCCTGGCCCTCGTCTACCCCGGCCTGTCGTTGACCATCATCGCCTTCCTCTTCGGGCTGTGGCTGGTGCTCTACGGCATCATCGAGATCGGGGTGTCGATGCAGCTCAGGTCGCTGGCCAAGCAGGGCTGAGCCCCATCGCCGTCGCGTCCTCGCCCGACCCCGTCCCGGACGAGGGCGTCCGTCAGCTCCGGTTCGAGGCGCCGGCCGACGCGGCGGACCTGCTCCTCGTGCGCCACGGCGAATCCGAGCGCGCCGTGGCCGGCTCGTCCTTCGCGCTGCTCGACGGGCACGGCGACCCCGCGCTGGCGCCGGAGGGGCGCCGGCAGGCCGAGCAGGTCTGCGCCCGGCTGGCCGAAGAGGGCGTCGAGTCCCTGGTGGTCACGCCGCTTCGGCGGACGGCGGAGACCGCCGCGCCCCTGGTGCGTCGGCTGGGCCTGTCCCCGGCCGTGGAGCCGGGTCTGCGCGAGGTGCACCTCGGGGAGTGGGAAGGCGGGCTCTACCGAGCCAAGGTGCTGGAGGGCGACCCCGTCGCCCGGCGGGTGTTCGACGAGCAGCGATGGGACGCCATCCCCGGTGCCGAGACCAACGAGGCCTTCTTCTCCCGGGTCCGGGCCGCGGTCGAGCGCGTCGCACTGGCCAACGCCGGCCGGCGGGTGGCCGTCTTCGCCCACGGGGGCACCATCGGCGCGGTCCTGGCCATGGCCTCCGGAAGCCAGCCCTTCGCCTTCGTGGGCGCCGACAACGCATCGATCTCCGAGGTGGTGGTCACCCCCGGTCGTTGGTTCGTGCGGCGGTACAACGACACCGCCCACGTGCGGGCCGAGCCGAGCGCCTGACCTCTCGCCCAGACGAGGGCCACCGCACCGGCGAGCGCCCGCCCGGGAGCGGGCGCGACGGCCAGGGTGCCGAACATGCGACCATCCGGCCCGCGGGCTAGTCTGCCTGCGCCACGGCAGCCACCGTGGTGACGCAGACGACAGCGAACTCCGGTGCGATCCCGGAGCTGTCCCGCAACGGTAATGCCCCGACACGGGGACGAGTCCGGTCGCCTGTGCTGCGTCGACGACACCAGTCCTCGGAGGAAGGGCGGTTCGTTGGGCGCCCCGTCGGGTGTCGAGCGGGCTCTCTTCGTCCTCCGCCGACCCGATGGAGGATGAGATGTTTGCCAACCTGCGACGAGCGGCGCTCGCCGCGACCTGTCTGGTGCCGCTGGCCCTGGCCGGCGCCTGCTCGAGCACCTCGAGCGCGGGCACCGGGAGCACCGTGGCCGCCGGCGGCTTCCCGGTCACGCTCCACGCCTCCAACGGCGTGGTCCAGGTCCCCAAGCGGCCCACCGCCGTGATCTCGCTGTCGCCCACCGCGACCGAGATGCTCTACGCCATGGGCGCCGGCCATCAGGTCAAGGCCGTCGACAACGACTCGAACTACCCGCCCGGTGTCCCCATGACCCAGCTGTCGGGGGTGACGCCCAACGTCGAGGCGATCCTGGCCTACCAGCCGGACCTGGTCGTGACGGCGCAGGACACCACGGGGCTGACGGGGCACCTGGCGGCGGCGGGGGTCCCCGTGCTGGCGCTGCCGGCGGCGAGCACCCTCGACGACGCCTACGCGCAGATCCGGATGCTCGGAGCGGCCACCGGCAACGTCGGCGGCGCGCAGGCGGAGGTGTCCTCCATGCAGGCCAAGATCCACCAGGTGCTGGCCGGCACCCACGTGCCCGCGCACACCACCTATTACTACGAGCTCGATCCCACCTATTACTCCGCCACGTCGTCCACCTTCATCGGCCAGGTCCTCGGCCTCCTGGGCCTGCACGACATCGCCGACGCGGCCGGGGGCGCGGGGTCGCAGTACCCGCAGCTCTCCGGCGAGTCGATCATCGCCGCCGACCCCAGCTACATCTTCCTTGCCGACACCAAGTGCTGCGGCGCCACGCCGCAAACGGTCGCGGCACGCCCGGGGTGGGACACCATCGCGGCCGTGCGCCTGGGCCACGTCGTGAACCTCGACGACGACGTGGCGTCGCGCTGGGGACCCAGGATCGCGGAGCTCCTGGCGCAGGTGGCCGCGGCCGTCAACGGCTCGTCGACGGGATGATCGGCTCGGCGTGATCGAGCTCCGGGACCTGAGCGTCCGCTACGACGGCGTCACGGCGTTGGCGGGCGTGACCGAGTCGGTGGCCACGGGGGAGTGGGTCGCGCTCATCGGGCCCAACGGCGCGGGCAAGACCACCCTCCTTCGCAGCATCGCCGGCCTCGTCGAGCACCTGGGATCCGTGCGCATCGATGGCGAGCCCACCGGCGAGCTGGGCCGGCGCCGGCTGGCCCAGCTCGTGTCCTACGTGCCCCAGCAGCCGGAGCTTCCCGCCGACATGACGGTGGCCGACTACGTGCTGCTCGGCCGCACGCCGCACATCGCCTACCTGGGCAGCGAGACCGGCGCGGATCGAGCTGCCGCCGCGCACGTGCTCGAGCGGCTCGACTTGGGGGTCCTGGTCGACCGGGCGCTGACCACGCTGTCGGGGGGAGAGCTCCAGCGCCTGGTGCTCGCCCGGGCGCTGGCCCAGGAGGCGCCCGTGCTGCTGCTCGACGAGCCGACCAGCGCGCTCGACCTGGGCCGCCGGGTCGACGCGCTGGAACTGATCGACGCGCTGCGAGCCGAGCGCGGCCTCACGGTGCTCAGCGCCATGCACGACCTGACCCTCGCCGGCCAATTCGCCGATCGGCTGGTGCTGCTCGTCGAGGGGCGGGTGGCGGCGACCGGTCCCCCGGAGGTGGTCCTCGACGAGACGGTGCTCGCCCGGCGTTTCGGGCACGGGGTCACCGTCATGCGGACTCCTGACGGCGATCTCGCCGTCGTCCCCCGGCGCCGCCGCTGAACGCGGCGACGAAGACCACGAGGGGTCCCACGCGCTGGGGAACACCTGGGGACAAGCGCGCGGGAATTGGGGAAGAGCGCGCCGGTGCTGGGGACGGGTGGGAGAAAACTCTGGAGAAGCTCGGGATTTCGCCAAGGGCTATTGACCTCGTTCCGGCGCGGGCGCAAAGTGTCACCAGCCGGACGGACCACGACCGAAGGAAGCCCGGAACGACGCCGCGAGGCGAGATCGACCGGAGGGAGAGCGGAGACGGGTTCCCGGTCAGGCAGGTTGGTTCCCGTGCCGCGAGGTTCCCTGGGACCGAACGGGACGGTGTCCGTAACCGGGGGTCGTCCGACCCTGGGTGGGGACGACCATCGTGCCGAGGGCGTTGGCCCCGAGGAGTGTGGGCGACTTCGGTCGCACCGGCTACTCGGGGCCTCGCCGCGTCCGGGGACGGGCGCGCAGACATACGGTCCGCCGCCGGCGTCGGCTCCGCCCGTCACGTCGACGCCGGGGGCGGTACCGTTCCCGTCGTGCTCGGCCGGGAGGCCCGGCCACCGAGGACGGGACGGGAGGACGCCATGGCCCCTGACCGGATGAGCCCGCTGGACGCCACCTTCTTGCACGTCGAGGACGGCGTCAGCCACATGCACATCGGCGCGGTCCTGCTGCTCGAGGCGCCCGCCCCCAGGTTCGAGGAGCTGGCCGCCATGATCGCAGGCAAGCTCCACCAGGCCCCCCGGTACCGCCAGTCGGTCCGTTTCGTGCCGCTGCAGCTGGGCCGGCCGGTGTGGGTGGACGACCCCCACTTCAACCTGCAGTACCACCTGCGCCACACGGCGCTGCCCGCCCCCGGCGGCGAGCCCGAGCTGCGGCGGGTGGTGGGGCGCATCATGAGCCAGCGGCTGGACCGCTCCCGGCCCCTGTGGGAGTTGTGGGCGGTGGAGGGCGTGGAGGACGGCCGGTGGGCGCTCATCTCCAAGGTGCACCATTCGATGGTCGACGGCGTCTCGGGGGTCGAGCTGCTCACGCTGCTGCTCGACATCGTCCCGGACCCGCCCGCCGTCGAGCCCGAGCGGTGGACCCCGGCGCCCGTGCCCTCCTCCACGGCGCTGGCTCGCGCCGCGCTGGCCTCCATGGCCCGTAGCCCCTATGAGCAGTTCCGGGCCGCACGCGCGGCGACGCGCGTGCCCCGGGCCGCGCTGGGGCAGGTGCTCGACGTCGGGCGCGGGCTCGGGGCGATGGCCGGCCTCGTGCGCCGCACACCGGCGTCGAGCCTCAACGGGCCCATCGGGCCGCACCGGTGCCACGCCTGGGCCGTCACCACGGTCGACGACATCAAGAAGGTCCGCAAGCGCCTCGGCGGCACCTTCAACGACGTGGTGCTGGCGGCCATCACCGCGGGGTTCCGGGACCTGCTCCTCGCCCGCGGTGAGTCGGTCGACCGCATCGTCCGCACCCTGGTGCCGGTGTCGGTGCGGAGCCGCAACGCGTCGGGGACGGCGGTGGGCGACGGGACCTTCGAGAACAGGGTCTCGGCGATGTGGGCGGAACTGCCCGTGGGGATCGACGACCCGGTCGAGCGCCTGCGGGAGGTGAGCATCCAGCTCGACGGGCTCAAGGAGTCGCGCCAGGCCGTCGCGGGCGAGGCGCTCACGTCCCTGTCCGGGTTCGCGCCGCCCATGCTCCTCGCCCTGGGCGCAAGGATCGCCACCAAGGCGCCGCAACGCAACGTCAACACCGTGACCACCAACGTCCCCGGCCCGCAGCTGCCGCTGTACGTGCTGGGCCGGCGCATGCAGCGGGTCTACCCCTACGTCCCGTTGGCGGGGCAGGTGCGGGTGGGGGTGGCCATCTTCTCCTACGACGGCGAGGTCACCTTCGGCGTGACCGGTGACTACGACGGCGCGCCCGACGTCGGGGTGCTTGCCCGCGGCATCGAGGAGGGCATGCGGGAGCTCGTCAAGCTCGCCGACTGACCTGCGCGGCCTCGCCCGTCACGCCTCCGGCACCGGCGCCGGCCGCCGATTGCCGCGTGTAGGCGTCGCACAACGTCTGCCAATGCTCGTCGCACCAATAGATGCCGGGTGCACGTTCCTCGGCGTCGGCCGTGCACCCCAGCCGGGCGCAGCGGGGCTCGAAGCTCTCAATGGTCATCCGTCAAAGCTTCGCCGCCGCCCGAAGGGGCTCCCAGGGCCCAAGGTCATCAATCCGGGGCCGGCCGTGCGGCCTAGATTGCCCCTGTGACCGGCGGGGTGGCAGACCAACGGGCGGCCCTGGCGGAGCTGTGGCGCTGGTTCGGGGCGACGCAGTGCCGCGGCTACTCCCCGATCTACGAGCGGATCGCCGCCGCCGTGGCGCAGGACGAGGAGGTGCTCGGCCTGATCGCCGCCGCACCGCCGTCGGCCCACATGCCACCCGCGCTCTTCGCCGCGGTGCACGACGTGCTCCTCGCCGGCGTGGAGCACCCGTTGGCCGACGTCTACGCGGGCCGGTCGGCTGCCGACCCGGCCCCCCTGTTCCTCGAGCTCTGCCGGAGCCATCGCGACGACGTCGCGGCGCGCCTGGCCACCCGTCACATCCAGACCAACGAGTGCGGTCGCAGCGCCGTCATCGGCCCCGGACTCACCTGGCTGGCGGCGCGCCTGGGCGAGCCCCTCGCCCTGGTCGACGTGGGCGCCAGCGCGGGGCTCAACCTGTTGTGCGACCGCTATCGGCTCGACTACCCGCGACACGGGTCGACCGGGCCGGCGTCCTCACCGGTGCGGATCCGCTGCGAGGTGATCGGGGGTGATCCCCCCATCGCGCCGCACCTCCCGGCCCTCGCGGCGCGTGTGGGCATCGACCGCTCGCCGGTCCGTCTGGACGACCCGGAGGACGCCCGATGGCTGCTGGCGTGCGTCTGGCCCGACACGGGTCGCCTCGAGCGCACGGCCGCGGCCATCCGGCTGGCGCAGGAGGACCCGCCGACGGTCGTGGCGGGGGACGCCAACGACACGTTGCCGGGGGTCCTGGCGACCCTCCCGGCCGGCGCGGTGCCCGTTGTCGTCACCACATGGGCGTTCGCCTACCTGCAGGCCGAGGACCGCGCCCGCTTCGCAGCCACCCTCCTCCGGGAGTCCGCCCACCGTCCCCTCGCCTGGCTCAGCGCCGAGGGCAGAGGGACGGTCGAGCTGCTCGACAACGCCGACGCGCCGCCCATGCCCGCGTCCGAGGCCCCCGTGCCCGACCTCCTCGGGGCCGTGGTGTTCGAAGGTGGTCGCCACCACGCCGATGTCCTGGGTTTCGTGCATCCCCACGGCAGCTGGCTCACGTGGTGCGGTCCGTAGGAGGTCCTCAGCCGATCGTCGCCTACCGGACCGACACGGCATGCCCGGCGATCGCTTCCCGGAGACGCACCCGCTGACCCGTGCGCAGGATGGACCGCCGGTACACGCGGGCGGCGAACCGGGCGACCGCCACCGTGCTGACCACGGTGATGAGCACCGACAGGGCGAAGCCCCACCAGGCGACCTTGTTCAAGCCGACCAGGACCGGCATGGCGAACATGGCGGTCGGCGGGAGATAGGCGAGCACGCGGAAGAACAGGCTCACGTCACCGGTGCCGGCCACGGTCAGTGCCATGATGTAGCCGACGAGCATCGGCAGGCTGAGCGGGAAGGCCAGGCTCTGGATCTGCTCCTGGCGCTCCACGGTCGAGCCGGCCGCGGCATAGACCCAGCAGTAGAAGGCGTAGCCGAGGACCAGCCAGACCAGCGCGCTGGCCAGCTCGGCCGGTGCCGTGCCGTGGAGGAGGCTCGACCCCACCCCCTTGGCCAGCGCCAGGGCGAAGACGACGATGAGGGCGGCCTGGCCCATCGCCACCAGGCCGATCCCCAGCACCTTGCCGGAGAGCAGCTGCAGCGGCCGGAGCGCGGCGAGGAGCACCTCGACGACGCGGCTCGCCTTCTCCTCCATGACCCCCACCAGGATCCACGTGTTGTACTGGGTGAGCATCACGAAGATCAGGATCACGCCGATCACCGACGTGGTCCGGGTGGTGCCCTGGGGCGAGGGCTGCAGGCTCGTGACCGGGATCGGCACGGCGTGCGACACCTGCTCCACCTGCGCCGGCGACAGGCCGGCGGTGTCGTACGCCCGTTGGAGTCCCAGTCCTGCGGCCAGGGCGCGCACGAGCTCTGCCGTGGTGGACGTGTCCGTGGGGTTGATGGCCTTGTCGACCAGGATCCGTCGGCCGTCGACCACCACGAGGTCCACCCGATTCGCCCGCAGGTCGTCCTGCGCGCTCGAGAGGCTCGGCTCGTGCACCACCCGTACCGTCGTGCCGAGGCTCGGCCCGGCGGCGACCAGGGCCGCCTCCGCGTGCGGGGGGAGCGATCCGACGACGCCGACCCGCTGCGGCGCGGGCTTCCCGCTTCGCAGGGTCGGGATCACGATGGCGGCGGCCACGACGAGCAGGATGATCAGGGTGCCGATCCGAAAGACCCGCCCGCGCAGGCGCTCGCGCACCTCCCGTCCGGCGACGAGCCCCACGTCCCCGAGCAGAGGACCTCGCCGCTCCTTGCGCCCGGTCTCCCCGACCGCCGCCTTGCCGTCCCTGCCGGTCACCTCGCGCTCTTCGGCAGCGACCCGCTCTTCGGCAGCGACCCGCTCTTCGGCAGCGACCCGCTCGTCGGCAGGGCCAGGACGCGCCCCACGCCCGTGCCGGCGCAACCAGAGCCGGACGCCGAGGACGACGGCGCCGATGCCGAGGACGATGAGGATCTTCACGCCATCGCCTCGCGGAAGACCTCCGACATGCGCCGGCGCTCGAAGACGAACTCGGTCACCCGCCCGGCGTGCGTCGCGGCACGGAGGACCTCGTCGCTGTCGACGGACGCCTCCAGCACGAGGCGCACGGCGCCGCCGCTCGCCTCCGACACCGAGACGCCGGGGAGTCCTCGGGCCCATTGCCCGTCGCGATCGCCTTCCACCCGGACGACCAGGCGTCGCTGCCCCTGGGCGGCCAGGTCGTCGACACGCCCCGACACGACGAGGCGGCCGTGGTCGATGATCGTCACCGACTCGCAGAGGTCCTCGACCTGGTCGAGCTGGTGGCTCGAGAAGAGCACACAGCGACCCGAGCGCGCCTGGTGGATCAGCACCTGCCCGATGTCGTCGATGCCCGTGGGGTCGAGGCCGGCGAGCGGCTCGTCCAGGACCAGGAGATCGGGTTCGTGCATCAGGGCCGACACCAGCTGGACCCGCTGCTGGTTGCCGTGGGAGAGGCTGTCGACGCGGCTGTCGACGCGCTCGGCGAGACCGAGCTGTTCCAGCCAGGCCCGGGTGGCGCTGGCTGCCTCACGGGCGCTCATGCCATGGAGCCGCCCGAGGTACTCGAGCTGCTCGCCCACCCGCATCCCCGGGTAGAGACCTCGCTCCTCGGGCATGTAGCCGAAGCGGCGGCGCTCCCGTTGCGTGACCGCGGTGCCGTTCCATCGCACCGAGCCGGCGTCCAGGTCGACCAGG
>Ga0187780_10002465_pt1 | contig 13914 bp, 4 predicted proteins | sample 1015_Q2_SP10_20__FD_132429 | JGI IMG/M metagenome (GOLD analysis project Ga0187780, IMG submission 132429) | Tropical peat soil microbial communities from peatlands in Department of Meta, Colombia - 1015_Q2_SP10_20_MG | ecosystem: Environmental > Terrestrial > Soil > Wetlands > Peat | place... | reverse complement strand
GGATCCTGCCTCCGCGCTCGCCAAGCTGCAGGCCTGCCTGAGCGAGTTCGTCCCCGACGCCGACGAGCGCCGCTGGGTGGAGCCACGGCTCGCCCAGCTCCTCGCGCTGGAGGAGCGCGCGACACAGGAACGCGAGGATCTCTTCAGTGCCTGGCGCATGTTCTTCGAGCGGCTCGCCGAGCGGCAACCGACCGTCCTCGTGTTCGAGGACATGCAGTGGGCGGACACGTCGCTGCTCGAGTTCATCGAGTACCTGCTCGAGTGGTCGCGGAATCACGCGCTGTATGTGGTGACCGCGGCGCGACCCGAGCTCGTCGACCGTCATCCCACCTGGGGTGCGGGCAAGCGCAACTTCACATCGGTCTTCCTCGAGCCGCTCGTGCCGAGCGCGATGGAGCAGATGCTGGACGGGCTCGTGCCCGGACTCCCGGACGAGCTTCGCGAACAGATCCTGCAGCGGGCCGAGGGTGTCCCTCTCTACGCGGTCGAGACGGTGCGGATGCTGCTCGATCGCTCGCTGCTCGAGCGCGCCGGCAGCGTGTACCGGCTCGCCGGCCCGGTCGAGGACCTCGAGGTGCCGCAGAGCCTGCACGGGCTGATCGCGGCGCGGCTCGACGGCCTGCGTCCCGAGGCGCGCCACGTGCTCCAGGACGCCGCGGTGCTCGGCAAGACGTTCACGGTCGCGTCGCTCGCGGCGGTGAGCGGCGTGCCGACGGCGGAGCTGCAGCCGCTCCTCGCCGAGCTGGTGCGCAAGGAGGTCCTCTCGGTGCAGGCCGATCCCCGCTCGCCGGAGCGAGGTCAGTACGGCTTCCTCCAGGACCTCGTCAAGCGAGTTGCCTACGAGACGCTCTCGAAACGCGACCGCAAGGAGAAGCACCTCGCCGTCGCCGCTTGGTACGAGAGCTCGTGGGGTGGCGAGGAAGGCGATGTCGTCGAGGTCATCGCGGCGCACTACCTCGAGGCGTACAACCTGGCTCCGCAGGACCCGGACGCCGACAAGGTAAAGGACCGGGCGGCAGACGTGCTCTTCCAGGCCGGCGAGCGCGCCGCCTCGCTGGCGGCGAACCTCGAGGCGGAGCGGTACTTCGAGCAGGCGTCGCGCCTCGTCCCCGACTCGGCACGGCAGGCGGAGATGCACGAACGCGCCGGCCAGATGGCCGCGCGCACCGGACGCAACGCGTCCGCGACGTCACACCTGGAGCGAGCCATCGCCCTGTACGAGCGCGAGAACATGCCCCACCCCGCTGCTCGCGCCCTTTCCCGTCTCGGCCTCGTGGAATCGGTGACCGGGCAGCTCGATCGATCGATCCAGCGAATGGAGAAGGCGTTCACCGTGCTGTCCCATGACCCTCCGGACGAGGACCTCGCCACGCTCGCGGTGCGCCTCGGATCCCTGCTGCACTTCCAGGGCGAGCCCGACAATGCGCGGGCGCGCCTCGAGACCGCCCTCGACATCGCGGAGAGGCTGGGCTTCCCGGAGATCGTGTCGCAGACATTGAACGTCAAGGCGATGCTCGCGATGCAGCGCGAGCACTCCGAGGAGGCGATGGCGTTCTACGCGCACGCGCTGAAGCTGGGCATCGACAACGACCTCCCCACAGCCACGGTCCGCGCGCACTTCAACCTCGCCGACCTCCTGTGTCACCGCGACCGATACGGGGAGGCGCTGGATCACTACCGGAGCGCGCTTGCGCTCGCGCGCAAGATTGGAGACCGCTCGTACGAGCGCAGCACGATCGGCGAGCTGGCGTTCAACCTCGCGCGAGTCGGCCAATGGGACGAGGCGGTGGAGGTCGCCGCCTCGATAGCGGAGGACGAGGTGCGCAGCGCGCCCACCGACGTCCTCTCGCTGCTCGCGTTCGCCGAGATGACAGTCGACCGCGGCGACACCGCTGAGCTGGAACAGTTGCTGTCCTGGATGGCGCCGCTCGCGTCGGCGGACGACTGGCAGGCGAGTTCGTGCTTTGTCGCGGGCCGGGCGTGTCTGCGCAATGCCCAGGGCAGGTACCGCGAGGCTCTCGCCGACGCGGAAGCCGCGATCAAGGTGGCGACGGAGTTCGGCGGCGCCGGGCATCAGAACGTCAAGGCCGGGTTCCGCTTCGCCGGCGAGGCGGCGTTCGCGTTGAACGACCTGGAGAAGGTCGAGGAACTCATCGCGTCGGTCGATCGTCTCGGGCTCGGCGAGCGACCGCCGTATCTGCGCGCCCAGGCACGGCGCTTTCGAGCCCGCCTCGCGAGCCTGCGTGGCGATGATGGGGCCGTGGAACCGGGCTACAACGAAGCGGAGGAGGTCTTCGCCGAGATCGGCATGCCGTTCTGGCGCGCGGTCGCGCAACTGGAGCACGCGGAGTGGCTGCTCGGCAAGGGCCGGGATGCCGCGGCGCAGCCGCTGCTGGCCGAGGCCGCGCGAGTGTTCGAGCGCCTTCAGGCGCGCCCGTGGCTCGAACGCGCGCAGGAGGCGGTGCCTGGACCTGTCACCGCCTCCTGATCAGTCGGAGCCGGCCTGCCCGAACGTCAGCGCTGCAGACGGATGGGTCCGTGCCAGCCGAGCCTGGGCCCGCCCGAGCGCGGTCGGCGAGAGGTTCGCGACGGTCATCGCGTCGACGAAGTCGGCGCCGTTGATCCGATAGACGGTGCAGGGCGAGACGGTCTTGATCGTGGCCGTCCGGGCCCGGTGCTCGAGCAGGCCGATCTCGCCGAAGTAGTTCGGCGGCACCAGGAGTCCGAGCGACTTCTCGACGCCGGCCTCCCCGGCGGCGAGCACCTCGACCTGACCGTCGATGAGGACGAAGAAATCGTCCGCGTCGGCGCCCTCACGGATGAGCAGGGTGCCGGCATCCACCTTCTCCTCGACCGCCGCCTTGGCGATGCGCTCCAGCGCCGCGCGCGTCGAGCCCGCGAAGATGTCGAGGGACTGCAGGGCGGCGATGCGCGGCTCGATGGCGGCGAGCTGGCGCAGCGCTCTGGTGTCGAGGACGCGGATCCATGGATACGCGGCGATGCAGAGCCCGGGGATGGCGAATCCCATGACGAGCAGCGTCGCGGTGAATCCGATGCTGCTCAGAAGGATGGGCATCAGCAGGGCGCCGAGCGAGATCGCGGCGAGCACGAGCGCGAAGAAGACGCCGAAGACGCGGGCGACCACCTCGGGCTTCACGAGGCGTTGCAGCGCGGTGATGGCGAGCACGTCGACGACGATGGTTCCGGCGCCGCGCACCACCTCGAGCAGGAACGCGATCCAGGGTGAGTGCACGATCGTCAGCAGCGCGGTCGGCAGGCAGTACACGGCCATGCCGGCGACGATGATCCGCCCGAGGCGGCCGGCGGAGGCGACGCGATTCATGAAGCCCGCGATCAGGATCCCGCCGACCCCGAGTGCGGCGAGCAGGTACCCGTATCCGGTGCTGCCGGTCCCCAGCTGTGTCTTGCTGATGACGACGAAGAGCACCGTGTCGGTGCCGTACACGAAGCTCGCGAGGATGCTGAAACCGGCGAGCAGCGTCACGCTCGGCGACGACACGAACGCGCGGATTCCGACCCCCATCTGCTTGAGCGGCCCCGCGGCTCCCCCCTCGGTGATGTCCGCGGGCTTGCTTCGCGTTCGAATCCGGCTGACCATGAGCGCCGAGAACCCGAACGTCGCGGCGTTGACGCCGAACACGACAGCCGGCGGTGCGACGAGCAGCAGCAATCCGGCGATCGCCGGCCCGACGATGATGGAGAGGTTCTCGACGACGGACTGGGCGCTGTTTGCGGCGGCGAGATGCTCCTCACCGACGATCAGCGGCGTCGTGGCGCGCGCGGCGGGATCGTACGAGGACGTCGAGACCGACGTCATCGCGGCGAGCACGATCGCCAGCACCACCGGGCCGTTCAGCGCCGCGACGACCGCCAGGCTCGTCTGGAACACGAGAGCGAGCGAATCCAGGCTCATCATCAGGCGCACACGCTCCACACGGTCGGCGACCAGCCCGCCGATGGGGCTCGTGACCAGCGCCGTGAGAAAGCGCGTCATCGACGCGGCGGCGACCCACGCCGGCGAATGCGTGGCGTCGAACACGAAGACGACGAGGGCGACGTTGTACGCCCACGACCCGCTCATGGATATGGTCAGCCCGCTGAACATCAGCCGGTAGTCGCGAATGCGGAAGAGCGAGCGGTAGCCGACCCGGGGCGCCGCGTCATCCGGCTTGCGACCGGTCAACCGCGCGAGCAGACGGCGCCGTGCCGGAGGCTTCGCCTCGGCCGCGACCTGCGTGCTCACGTGCCGTGGGCCGCGCGGAAACCTCGGCCGGTTCGATTCACGCGCGGAAGCGTACTCGCCGCCGATACCCTATGGGGCATGCGGCTGCGCCTCTGCGGCACGAGGGGGTCCACACCGGCGCCCGGCGTCGACTACACGAGGTATGGCGGCCAGACGTCGTGTGTCGCGGTGCTCTCCGACGACGGCGAGTGCCGGCTGGTCCTCGATGCCGGCACCGGGCTGCGCCGGCTTCCCGCGGCCGTGGAAGGCCAGCCGTTCCGCGGCAGCATCCTGCTCACTCATCTTCATTGGGATCACACGCACGGTCTGCCCTTCTGCGGCTCGGTCGACAATCCCGACGCGCGGACCACGCTCTACATCCCCGAGCAGCCCGGTGGCGACGCCGAGGAGATCCTCGCGAGAGCGATGTCACCGCCGCACTTCCCGATCCGCCCCGGCGAGATGCGCGGTGCCTGGACGTTCACGCATCTTCCCCCCGGTGAGCACCGCATCGAAGGCTTCGACGTCCTCGCGCTCGAGATTCCCCACAAGGGTGGCCGCACCTTCGGCTACCGGGTCTCGGACGGCCACGCGTCCATCGCATACATGCCGGACCACGCGCCGATCGCGCTCGGAGCCGGGCCCGACGGTTTCGGTCCCTATCACGATGCCGCCGTGCGGTTGACCGAAGGCGTCGACCTCCTCCTCCACGATTCGCAGTACACGAGCGAGGAGTTCCCGGCCCGGGCTCATTTCGGCCATTCGAGCATCGACTACACAGTCGGCCTTGCGACACACGTCGGAGCAAGGCACCTGGTGCTCTTCCATCACGATCCCTGGCGATCGGACGAGCAGCTCGACGGGATCGTCGCGCGCTGGTCCGGCGCGACCGTTCCGGTGAGCGCGGCGATCGAGTGGGACGTGCTCGACACGGACGACATCGCCGACCCACGGCTTCAGGCGCAGCGAAGTACGCTCCATCCATGAGATGCGCGGCGTGCGGGGCTGAGAACAGGGCGGGCCGGCGTTTCTGCGGCCGGTGCGGGGCACCTCTCGAGCGTCTCTGCGCCAGGTGTGGGACGCCGAACGACTCCGACGAGCGGTTCTGCGGAGGCTGCGGATCAACGCTCGAGGCCGTGGCCGCAGCGGCACCCCAGAGCATCGAAGCCGCCTTCAGCCCACCGGGAGCGTTCACGGCGCGACCCCTGGCGGCCGAGCGCCGCCACGTCACCGTGCTCTTCTCCGACCTCGTCGGGTTCACGAGCCTCTCGCAGCAGCGCGACGCCGAGGATGTGCGCGAGCTGCTGACCCGGTATTTCGACTCCGCGAGCACGATCATCACCCGGTACGGCGGGACCGTCGAGAAGTTCATCGGCGATGCCGTGATGGCGGTGTGGGGGATCCCGACGATCCAGGAGGACGACGCCGAACGCGCTGTGCGCACCGGGCTCGACCTGGTCGACGCGGTGGCCGCCTTCGGTGATGCCGTCGGAGCGCCGGGACTTCAGGCGCGAGTAGGCGTCCTCACCGGCGAGGCGGCGGTCAACCTCGACGCCTCCGGTCAGGCGATGGTCGCGGGTGACCTGGTGAACACCGCCTCCAGGGTGCAGTCGGCCGCGTCACCGGGCACGGTCCTGGTCGGCGAGACCACGAGGCAGATCACCGAGGCGGCGATCGTCTACGAGGACACGGGGACGCACGAGCTCAAGGGCAAGGGTGAGCCACTGCGTCTCTGGCGCGCCAACCGGGTCGTGGCAGCCCGAGGCGGCGTCATGCGACCGACCGGCCTCGAGCCGCCCTTCGTCGGGCGCGACCGCGAGCTGCGCCTGCTCAAGGAGATGCTCCACGCGACCGCGGAGGACGGGAAATCGCGGCTGCTCTCGGTTGTCGGCGTGGCCGGCGTCGGCAAGTCACGTCTCTCGTGGGAGTTCGAGAAGTACGTCGACGGGCTCACGCAGCAGGTGTACTGGCACCGCGGTCGCTGCCTCGCGTACGGCGAGGGCATCGCGTACTGGGCGCTCGCGGAGATGGTCCGCACCCGTGCCGACATCGTCGAGAGCGAACCGATGGACATCGCGCGCGGCAAGCTGCGCACCACCGTGCAGCAGTTCCTCAGCGATGAGGAGGAGCGCCGTTGGGTCGAGCTGCGTCTCGCGCAGCTGCTCGGTCTCGACCGCGATTCGTCAGGCGAGCCGCGCGAGCTCTTCGCGGCGTGGCGCATGTTCTTCGAGAAGCTCGCGGCGGATCAGCTCACCGTGCTCGTCTTCGAGGACCTGCAGTGGGCCGACAGCGGGCTGCTCGATTTCATCGAGTACCTCCTCGAGTGGTCGCGCAACAGCCCGATCCTCGTGCTCACGCTCGGCCGTCCCGAGGTGGCGGAGCGACGGCCGGGGTGGGGCATCGGCAAGCGCGGTCTCACCTCGCTCTACCTCGAACCGTTGTCGAGCGAGGCCATGGCGTCACTGCTGAGCGGCATGGTGCCGGGCCTCTCCGAGGAGCTCCGAACGCGCATCCTGGAACGCGCCGCCGGGATCCCGCTCTACGCGGTCGAGACGGTCCGAATGCTGCTCGACCGAGGGCTCGTCGTCGAGCAGGGCGGCGCGTACCGGGCTGTCGGATCGCTGGACTCACTGGAGGTGCCGGAGAGCCTGCACGCGATGATCGCCGCACGGCTCGACGGGCTCCAGCCCGCCGAGCGCCACCTGCTCCAGGACGCGGCCGTCCTCGGAAAGTCGTTCACGCGCGAGGCGTTGGCATCGGTGTCCGGGCAGGAGCAGAGCGTCGTCGAGGCGGCACTCGCCACGCTGGTGGAGAAGGATCTGCTGTCGATCCAATCGGATCCACGCTCTCCCGAGCGCGGCCAGTACGTCTTCGTCCAGGACCTCGTACGGAGCGTGGCCCACGGCACGCTGGCGCGCAAGGACCGGCGCGCGCGCCACCTCGCCGCGGCTGAGTATCTGGAGTCGTCGTGGGGGGGCGAGGAAGGGGTCGCCGAGGTGATCGCCGCCCATCTCGTTGCGGCGCTCGAAGCGGAGCCGGCCGCGGCGGATGCCGCGGCGATCAGGGATCGCGCGCTCCGGGCGCTCGTTCGCGCCGGTGACCATGCGAGCTCCCTCGGAGCACTCGACTCCGCGCAGCGCTACTACGAGCGGGCGCTTGACCTCGCCGAACACGATCGGACTCGCGCCGAGCTCAGCGCAAAAGCCGGACAGGCCGCGCGGATGCAGGGGCGTGACCAGCAGGCGAAGGCGCACTACGTCACCGCCCACGCGCTCCACGCCGCGCTCGGGGACACGGCTGCCGCGGCACGGGCACTTGGAGGCCTCTCCGGTCTCGAGCTCGCCGAGGGGAAGGCGGAGCTCGCGATCGAGCGCATGGCGACCGCGCTGGCGATGCTCAAAGGTGCTGACGAGGCCGACGCCGAGCGCAACGCCGCTCTTGCCGACGCTGCCGCCCGGCTCGCCGCAGCCGAGTACTTCCACCAGGACATGGATCACGCGCTCGAGCACGCCGAGCTCGCGCTCCAGATCGCCGAGACCTGGAAGCTGCTCGAGATCCTCACCACCGCACTCGACACCAAGGCCTGGATCCTCGCCGCACGCGGGAGGCGCGAGGAGAGCGAGATCCTCGAGGAGGGAGCGCTCAAGCTGGCGCGCGCGATCGGGATGAGCCGCGTCGGGACCATCGAGAGCAACCTTGCGGACACCCTCCAGGAAGCGGACCGCCTCGAGCCCGCTGCGCAGCATTTCGAGCAGGCGGCGATCTCCGCGCGGAGGGTCGGCGACCGGGTCAGCGCAGCGTTCGCGGATCTGGCCGGGACGCCGTCCCTTCTCGACCTCGGGCGCTGGGATCGTTGTGACACGGTCATGACCCACTACTTCGATCACGACGCCGCCGACCTCGCGGGCCATGTCCCGACAGTCGGCTACGCCGTCTCGGCGACCTGGTTGTTCCTCTGGCGCGGGCGGCTCGACGTCGCGCGCAGGCTCGTGACCGACGCCGAGACAGTGTTCGAACGGGCCGGCTCGGAGAGCAACGTCGCCGCCGATCTCAGGGCGCTGGTCGAGGCGGCACGCGCGGCGCTGGCAAACGCCGAGGGCCGGCATGGCGACGCCCACGAAGCCGCCGCCAGGTCGCTCGCGATCTCATTGCCCTCGTACCCGACGATGGCTCGTCGCGCGGTCGGCGAAGCGGTGGAGGCTCTTCTTGCCCTCGGGCGCACCGCGGAGGTGGCGGACCTCATCGAGCAGGCAGGCCGGAGGTTCGGCGCCGGCAGCCAGCCAACAGTCGAGGCGCAGGTCCTTCGATGGACTGCCCGCCTCACCGAACGGCGTGCGGATGCAGAGCCTGCGGAGCTCTTCCGCAGGGCGATCGATGCCTTCGACCGTCTCGGCCGGCCCTTCTGGCTGGCGGCGACGCGACTGGAGCTCGGTGAATGGCTGATTGCGCAGGGCCGCGATGAGGAGGCGGTGGTGGAGGTCGAGCGGGCACGCGACACGTTCACCGATCTGGGGGCTGAGCCGTGGATCCGCCGCGCCGACCTCGCCCTCCGCCCCGAGCCGCAGGTGACCGAACGCGCATCCGCAGGATCGTGACGCGATTCCCGGTCTGAACTCGCGAACCGTTAAGCTCCAGTCGCGATGAACTGCCCTGCCTGCGGAGCAGAGACCCGCGCGGGGCGTCGCTTCTGCGCGAAGTGTGGCGCCGCGTTGGCGCTCCAGTGCAAGGCCTGCGGCGCCCCGTACGAGGACGGTGACGCGTTCTGCGGGGAGTGCGGGGCCGCGCTCGGTGCGGCCACCCCGGCGCCGGTCCAGGTATCCCCGCCACCGAGCCCGATCGTTCTCCCGACCCCGGAGCGCGGACGCCCAACCGAGCGCCGCCACGTATCCGTGCTTTTCGCCGACCTCGTGGGCTTCACCTCGCTCTCCCAGCAGCGCGACGCAGAGGATGTGCGCGAGCTGCTGACCCGGTACTTCGAAACCGCGCGCACGGTGATCAAGCGCTACGGAGGCACGGTCGAGAAGTTCATCGGGGATGCGGTGATGGCGGCCTGGGGCGTCCGCGAGATCCAGGAGAACGACGCCGAGCGGGCAGTGCGCGCCGCGCTCGAGCTTGTCGACGCGGTGGCCGCGTTCGGTGAGCAGGTGGGGATCCCCGGCCTCCAGGCACGTGCCGGGGTGCTCACCGGAGAGGCCGCAGTGAATCTCGACGCCGTCGACGAGGCGCTCGTCGCGGGTGACCTGGTCAACACCGCGAGCCGGGTCCAGGGCGAGGCGGAGCCGGGCAGCGTCTACGTCGGCGACAGCACCCGCAGCGCAAGCGAGGCCGCCATCGAGTACGCCGACGTGGGCACGCATCAGCTCAAGGGCAAACCGGAGCCGGTGCGGCTGTGGCGCGCGGCCCGGGTGATCGCCGGCGCCGGCGGCGCGCTTCGGCCCCAGGGGCTCGAGCCACCGTTTGTGGGCCGTGAGCGCGAGCTGCGGCTGCTCAAGGAGTTCCTCCACGCGACGACCGGCGAGGGCCGGGCGCGCCTGCTGTCGATCGTGGGGCTCGCGGGTGTCGGCAAGTCGAGGCTGGCGTGGGAATTCTTCAAGTACATCGACGGCCTCAGCGAGACCATCTGGTACCAGCGCGGCCGGTGCCTCGCGTACGGCGAGGGAGTGGCGTTCGCCGCGCTGACCGAGATGGTGCGGATGCGCACCGGCATCGTCGAGAACGAGGCGCTCGACTCGGCCCGGCAGAAGCTGCGCCGCAGCGTCGAGGAGTTCATCTCGGACCCCGAGGAGCGCGCATGGGTCGAGCCGCGTCTCGCCCACCTGCTCGGCCTCGAGGAGCGCGCGGTCGCCGACCCGCGCGACCTCTACGCGGCGTGGCGAGTCTTCTTCGAGCGGATGGCCTCGCAGTTCACGACTCTCCTCATCTTCGAAGACCTGCAGTGGGCCGACAGCGGGCTGCTCGATTTCATCGAGTACCTGCTCGAGTGGTCGCGCAACTCGCCGATCCTCGTGGTCACGCTCGCCCGGCCGGAGTTCGCGGAGCGGAGGCCGGGGTGGGGCACGGGGAAGCGCGGTCTCACCTCGCTGTTCCTCGAGCCGCTGTCGCCGGACGCGATGACGCGCCTGCTCGACGGGATGGTCCCCGGCCTTCCCGCGGACCTTCACGCGCTCATCCTCGAGCGTGCGGCCGGTGTGCCGCTGTACGCCGTCGAGACCGTGCGAATGCTGATCGACCGCGGCCTCCTCGTCGAGGAACGCGGCACCTATCGCGCCGTGGGATCGCTCGAGGCGCTCGAGGTCCCGGAGAGCCTGCATGCGCTCATCGCCGCTCGTCTCGACAGCCTCGCGCCGCAGGAGCGGTCGCTGCTGCAGGACGCTGCGGTCCTGGGCAAGTCCTTCACCGGCACGGCGCTCAGCGCGATCACGCGGATCCCGGAGTCGGAGGTCGAGGCAGGGCTCACGTCATTGGTGAGCAAGGACCTGCTTGCGATCCAGTCAGACCCGCGCTCTCCGGAGCGCGGTCAGTACGTCTTCGTGCAAGACCTCATCCGCAGCGTGGCGCACGGGACTCTCGCGCGCCAGGAGCGCAAGCAGCGCCACCTCGCGGCCGCGACATATCTGGCCAGCTCCTGGGCCGAGGAGGACGAGATAGCCGAAGTCGTCGCCGCTCACCTCGTCGAGGCGTACGACGCGGATCCGGGGGCTGCCGACGCTCCGGGGATTCGCGATCGCGCGCGAATCGCGCTGGTTCGCGCGGCGGAACATGCCAGCTCGCTCGGCGGCGCTGCGTCGGCGCAGCGCTACTACGAGCACGCACTCGAGCTCAGCGCGGACGACGAGATGCGGGCCAACCTTCATCAAAAGGCCGGCAAGGCGGCTCGGCTGCAGGGACATCCCGCGCAGAGCCGGGCTCACATCGAATCGGCTCGCGAGCTGTTTGCAGCAACCGCACGGCCGCTAGGCGAGGCCTTGGCCCTGTGTGAGCTCGCCACCGCTGATTTCGACGACGGGAACCTGGCAAGCGCGCTGAAGAACACCCATGACGCGCTCGCCCTGGTGCCGGCGGATGAGACCGACGACGAGCACCAGGCGACTCTCGCGACCATCGACGGCCGCCTCGCGAGGTTCATGTACTTCAATAGCGACTACGACGCGGCGTTGCCGCACGTGGAGCGCGCGCTTCAAGTAGCGGAGACCCAAGGGCTGTGGGAGGTGCTCTGCCCCGCGCTTGACACCAAGGGTTCGATCCTCGCGGCGCGGGGACGCCGCGCCGAGGCAGAGGTGCTCATCCGTGGCGGGCTCGCGGTCGCGCTCGAGCACGATCTCACACAGCGTGCGTCGGTGTCGTCCATCAGCCTCGCGACGACGCTCGAAGAGGACGACCGGCTCGAGCCCGCACTCGAGATCTACAGCCAGACTGAAGACATCCTTCGAAGGCTTGGTGACCGCCCGAGGATGGCCGGTACTCGCCTGAATCGGATCCAAGGGCTTGTGGAGCTCGGTCGGTGGGACGAGGCCGAGGCGATCTTCAACGAGTATCTCGAGGCTGATGCGGCGGAGCTTGGTTCGCTCGTGTGGCCGGGCGCCCAGGCAGTGAATGCCATATGGCTGTACCTGCCGCGCGGCGATACGGCCACGGCGCGACGGCTGGTCGACGAAGGCGCTCCGCTTGTGGCGCACGCGCAGCTTGAGATGCGCGCCCAGCATGACGCCGCGCGTGCCGCCGTCGCGAATGCCCAGGGCGACCACGCGGCAGCCCTGACGACTGCCGAGGCGACGCTGCGCGCCTGCATCGACGAGTCATTCCCCGTCGGCATGCGCTACGCGCTCATCGAGGCGGTCGAGGCAGCGTTCGCGCTCGGTCAGTCCGCGAAGGTGGCCGAGCTGATGCAGCTCGTGCGCGAGCAGTTTCGCCCCGGTCGTCAACCGTCGGTCGACGCACACCTGCTGCGCTGGGAGGCGCGGATGGCGGCGGCGCTCGGTGACTACGATCGTGCGGCGCCGAAGTTCCTCGCCGCAATCGAGGGATTCTCGCGGCTGCAGCGTCCATTCTGGCTCGCCGTCACGCGCTGCGAGCTCGGCGAATCCCTGACGGCGCAGGGACGCGATACCGAGGCGCAGGACCAGTTGACCCAGGCACGCGCGCGCTTCGAGCAGCTGCGTGCCACTCCGTGGGTGGAGCGGGCCAAGGCGGCGCAACAGCGCGTCGGCACTGGCACCGAAGAGGCCAGCCTCGCGCACTGACCGGCCTCCGCGCTTCGCGCGGCGGGGGCGATTCGCTCAGCCCGCGTGACTTCCGACGGCGACCGGCAAGGCGAACATGGGCGCGCCGTCGCGTTCGAGGAGCCGATACATCGCGAGCGGCGTCATGGGATGCCCGAACAGGTATCCCTGGGCGAGCTCGCAACCAAGGTCGCGCAACTCGCGCAGGTGCTCTTCGGACTCGACCCCCTCGGCGATCACGCTGAGACCGAGACCGACGCCGAAGCTGAACACGGAGTGAGCGAAGCCGATCGACTGTGAGGGTCCGCAGAGCGACTGCGTGAACGACTTGTCGATCTTCAGCACGTCGATCGGGAAGTCACCGAGGCGGCTGAGCGATGAGTGGCCGGTTCCGAAGTCGTCGAGGGCGATGCGCACCCCGAGGCGGCGGAGCGCACCGAGCCGTTCGATGATCATCTCGGCATCGCTGATGATGTGCGCCTCGGTGACCTCGAGGATGAGCCGGTGCGGCTCGAGCTCGGTCTCGTCGAGGACGCGGCGCACGCTGTCGACGAAGTCCGGCTGGTGCAACTGGCGAGCGGCGACGTTCACACTCACGGCGACCGGGTCGCCGTCCACCGCCGGCCAGCTCCGCGCCTCCTCGCATGCGCTCCGGAGCACCCAGTCACCGAGCTGGAGGATCAGGCCCGTCTCCTCCACCAGGCTCATGAAGTCGTCGGGCAGCACCGTCCCGCGCGTGGGATGGCGCCAGCGCAGCAGCGCCTCCGACGCCACGATGCGCCCGGTCGAGACCTGCACGATGGGCTGGTACACGAGCTCGAACTCGACCGATTCCACCGCGTGATACAGATCGGCCTTGAGGCGATGGCGGCGCTGCACCGCCGCATACATCTCCGGCTCGAAGAGCTCCCAGCGCGACTTGCCCGAGCTCTTGGCGGTGTACAGAGCGAGGTCGGCGTTCTGGAGCAGCTCCTGCCCGTCGCATGCCGCGCTCACGGCGGTAGCGACGCCGATGCTCGCGTGCGTCAGCACCTCCTCGCCGGCGATGGAGAACGGTTCGAGCAGCGCCTCGATGACGCGCTCCGATATGCGCACCGCCATCGACGAGTCGTCGATGCCGATGAGCAGCACGGCGAACTCGTCACCGCCCAACCGCGCGGCGATGTCGCCGGGACGGAGACACCGCCCGATCCGGTCGGCGATGGCGCGCAGCAGCTCGTCGCCCGCGGCATGGCCGAGGCTGTCGTTCACGGTCTTGAAGTCGTCGATGTCGATGAAGAGCACGCCGACGTGCTGCCCCACCTGGGCGAGCGCCTGCTCCACGCGCGAGCTGAACAGCAGGCGATTCGCCATCCCCGTCAGCGGGTCGTGCGACGCCTCGTGCTGCAGCTGTTCCTGGAGCACGCGCAGCTGGGAGAGTGAGTGCTGCAGCCGCCCCCGCTCGAGGATCAT
>Ga0187780_10002464_pt1 | contig 13915 bp, 11 predicted proteins | sample 1015_Q2_SP10_20__FD_132429 | JGI IMG/M metagenome (GOLD analysis project Ga0187780, IMG submission 132429) | Tropical peat soil microbial communities from peatlands in Department of Meta, Colombia - 1015_Q2_SP10_20_MG | ecosystem: Environmental > Terrestrial > Soil > Wetlands > Peat | place... | reverse complement strand
TCCCCGCGAATAGAGACTCAGAATGGGGGTATTGCGATGGGGATATTCAGTCGTTTTTCTTTTCATTCGACGGTCTTGACGAGCCTCGCTTTGACGTTTCCTGCGATCGCCCTGGCTGGCGGCGCCAACGCACCTGCTTCGCCGCAGCCTCGGCCCGCGCGCGAAGTCAAAGTATGGACAAACGACGACTTTGCCGCGCCCGGCACGCGTTTTGAATCAACCACGGCTTCCGTTGCGTCTGCGTCAGCAAGCTCGGTAACGGGCGCTGCGTCGTCGGCGTCGGCCGCTCCGTTGCCTTCCGGCCAGGACCCGCAATGGTATGCGGGAGAACTGACCGACCTGGAAAGCGAGTTGGCCAGCGTCTCCGCGCGCGAGCAGCAGCTGCGCCAGTTCCGCGCGAGCGGCTCGACTAGCGGCACTGGACTCAATGTCGTCGCGCCCTGCCAAGGCGTCGGCACCGACAACCTGATCGCGCAGCTTGCCGCGCGCAGGCAGGAACTCGAGCAGCAAGTCGATGCTCTCGGCGACACCGCTCGAGTGAACGGCCTGCCTCCCGGCATTCTGGTTGAGGGCCGCGGCCGTGCGGTTCTGGAGACTCGGTTGACCCCGCAGGAACAAGAAGAGAACCTGGCCGACCGGTACCGCAGTTTCTCGGATGCTCTGGCGGAGACTCAGGCGACGATCGCATCGATGCAGGCCGATGCCGCTTCGCGTCGCATGTCGCTAGTCCAGCCGGACCCGCGCTGGGGCGGCAACATGACTACGAACCTGTTGCAGGGACTCTACGAGAAGCAGAACGCGTTGCAAAGCGAGCTGAATGCAATCCAGGACGAAGCGCGGACAAGCGGCTTGGCGACCTCTGAGCTTCGCTGACGCTGCGGTCTGGTTCAGGTTCATAGATACTTGGCGCGATTCGAGGTGACCTGGGGATGAATCGTGGTCTGGGCGATTGGGCTTGGGCGTGTATTGTGGCGATTGTGCTGCTCGGAGCCGCCGCGGCCATCGTTTTTCTGCTGCATCCGGGCACCGGGCAGGGACAGCTTGGCTGGACCGCGGGCCTGCTGCCGGGGTCGCTTGTCGGCGCCTTGCTGCTAGGGGTTGTGCAGGATTTGATGCCGCACGCGCAGCGCGCCGGCTATCTGGCCGTCACAATTGTGTTCAGTTTTCTTTGGTACTTCCTGATCGCCTACGTTGTGGTCAAGATCAGCCGCACGGCTGCCGGCGCGGGGAAGGCGTAGACCGCAGCGCCGCGAGCTATTGCCTGATTCGAGGGAGCTACAGCTTCGACGGCTTGAGCTGGTCTAGCGAGCTGGGATAATTGGGTAACGGGTCGGTACAAGCAGGGGATCCAGCATCAAATGGGAGGGCGGCGATTCATGAGGTGGTTCACCATTGCCGCGTCTTTGGCGCTTGCGTGCGGCTTCACAGGGAGTGCGGCAAGCGCTGCGCCTGGCGGCCAAACCGCCGCGCCGGCATCGTCTTCATCGCCTTCCCAGACGAAACGAACCAGCCATAAGCGCAAGCACTATTCCAAGCGCCAGCCTACTCAGAAGGCGCCCACTTCCGATCGCATCTCCGAAATTCAGTCGGCATTATCGCGAGAGGGGTACTACCAGGGCGATCCCAACGGCAAGCTCGATTCAAACACGGTAGCGGCGCTTCAAAAATTCCAGTCTGCCAACGGGCTCGACGCGAGCGGAAAGCTCGACGCGCCCACGCTGCAGAAATTGGGGCTAGGCTCCGACATCGCCGGAGTGGCTGCCCCGAAACCAGTGGTGCCGAGTTGCTGTTCGATGGCCTCGCCAGGGTCCACGCCTCCATCGGGAACACCGGCGATGGCTTGCTGTTCAGCCGCTGCCGCAACGAAATCACCGGTGTCGTCCGGTGATCCATCCCCCGGTAGTGCCCCGAATGGCGCTGCTTCCTCCGGTCCGAAGTCCGATCAGAAGTAAAGGCTGCGGTTGCAATCTCACTGCTTTCTCGATTCTCACGTAAGAAATGGTCCCGAGCCTTCCCGCTGGGCGGAGAGGGCCGGGACCATTTTCTTTTGCATATAGCGTCAGTTTTGGCCCGCTAGAACTCGCGCACAGCAGCGTCCGCCTCTTCCGCGAGTTGCATTAGAGTTTGGAAGAACTTCGTTGACTGCCCGGTGAAGAGCCCGTCGTTCGTGAGCGCTGTTACCGCCGCTTGAGCGCCCGCAAATCGGTCATCGCTTGGTCGAATTACCGCGCAGTGAGGCAAATTCGGGCTGATGAATTCGCAGGGAACAGGGAAGATCAGGCTAGGTTGGACCAAATTGGGCGGTTGCAGCGGTGGGTTGGCGAAAAAATCCGGGAAGGAAAGGCCGGATACGGGGTCCGTAAACGGCGCTACCGGAGCCTGCACGCCATTACCCGCAAAATCCGTCCATTCCAGGAAGTGAGCGATCTCGTCTCCGCCGATACCGATCGTGATCTTCAGCACTTCCAGACTGGTGACTTTGCGGCTAAGCGTCGAATAGAGACTCGACCCGCCCTGTTCAATCATTCCGAAGTGAAAGGCCGCTACGTTCGCGATCGCCTGGATATGATCGTTTCCGGCAAAGTTGGGATTGGGAGCTCCGTTGAAGTCGCCGTCGTTGCGGGGAATGGCGGTGACATTTTGGAGAGTCAATGCCTGCGGGAAAGTGGCGCCGAAGTCTGGATTGCTTGTACTGCGATAGCGAACGTACCAACTGGTATCGACGTTGAGATGCATGAGATTCGTGAGTCGCTTGTTGCCCGATGATCCCGTGGCTGTGCTTCCCTCCAGAGTGCGAAATTCTTCCAGGCTGACCGGCTCAGCTCCCTTGGACTCGAGATAGGCATTGAGGAAGGTGGCGTGGCTGATTTCGTCCAGAGTATTGCTGGCAATATACTGCGGGCCATCGGAGTCGAGGTTCGACAAGGCTATCTGATAGTTGTTCAACGGTTCGTTCGGATCCAGTTCGATAGGCGGATCATTGCCGATGCCGCCGAGTTCCGCATACTGCGTCCAAAGGTCGGATTCGAGGATCTCGGCCGCAGCCAGAAATCGAAGAATCGCTATGTCTCCCTTTGTGATGCGGTCTTCGAAGCTTTGGCCAAATGCGAATTTGTCTCCGCTGGCCAGTACGGCGCCTGCTGTAGCCGCGCCTGCTGCCAGCGCTCCCTTCTGCAAGAGCGACCTGCGATTCATGAGACTTCCTTTCTTGTTCATAAATCTCCTGTACGGAAGGATTGAAAAACCGTGCGCACGGTCTTCACGCTAGGCGCATTCGGCGGGAACTGTGTCAAGGAGAAGTCAAATAATTGTCTGGTTTTTGTAGGTATTTTGGTTCTCTTCTGGGGGTTCCGTGACGAAAGTCGGCATCGCGTTGACGGCCTACGCTTGCGGTTGCTAACCTAATCTTCGCGTCTCGCTGCGCCATCGAATTGCTCGGCGGAGTTCGGGAGGAGCCTCCATGGCAACCGCTTTCGCTCCCAAAACTTTCAAGAACTACATCAACGGCGAGTGGGTCGAGTCGCGCGGCGGAAAAGCCATCGAGAACCGCAATCCCGCGAATCGCGATGAGCTCGTCGGAATGTTTCCGGCGTCGGCCGCGGAGGACGTGCGGGACGCCACGGATGCGGCGCAATCCGCGTACGAGAAGTGGCGGCTCGTTCCCGCGCCGAAGCGGGCGGAAATTCTTTTTCGCGCCGCCGAAATTCTGGTTCAGCGAAAAGAAGACTATGCGCGCGACATGACGCGCGAGATGGGCAAGATTCTCTCGGAAACGCGCGGCGACGTGCAGGAAGCGATCGACATGACGTACCTGATGGCGGGCGAAGGGCGCCGTCAGTTTGGGCACGTCGCGCCTTCCGAACTATCGAACAAGTTCGCGATGGCCGTGCGCGCGCCGGTGGGCGTGGCCGGAATGATCACGCCGTGGAATTTTCCGATGGCCATCCCGTCGTGGAAGGTAATGCCCGCACTGGTCTGCGGCAATACGATCGTGCTGAAGCCCGCCGAAGATACGCCGCTTTCGACCTACAACCTGGCGCACGCGCTGGCCGAAGCGGGTCTGCCCCCCGGAGTTCTGAACATTGTCTTTGGCGATGGGCCCGGTGCAGGCGCGCCGATCCTGGAAAACGCGGGCGTGAATTTGGTGAGCTTCACCGGCTCGACGGAAGTGGGGCGCATCGTGAGTCAGGCGTGCGCGCCGACGTTCAAGAAGTGTCACCTCGAGATGGGCGGCAAGAACATCATCGTCGTGATGGACGACGCGAATTTGGAGTTAGCGATCGACGGCGCCGTCTGGGGCGGCTTCGGGACAACCGGACAGCGCTGCACGGCGGCCAGCCGCGTGGCCGTGCACAAGAGCGTGTATCGCGAGTTCGTCGACAAATTTGTGGAGCGCGTGAAGAAGCTCAAGGTCGGCGACGGCCTCGACGCCGCGACCCAGATGGGGCCGTGCATTAACGAGCAGCAGCTCAACACCGTGATGAGCTATGTCGCAATTGGCAAGGAGGAAGGCGCGAAACTCGCGACTGGCGGGCACCGCCTCGAAACTGGCTCACATGCGCGCGGCTGGTTCCACGAACCGACCGTCTTCGTCGATTGCACCGCGAAGATGCGAATTTGCCAGGAGGAGATCTTCGGGCCGGTCGTGGCTGTGATTCCGTTCGGCACGTTCGATGAAGCTCTCGAAATCGCCAACGGAGTGAGCTACGGCCTTTCAGCGTCGATCTATACGCGTGACGTGAACAAGGCGTTCCGCGCGCAGCGCGATCTTGAGACGGGCATCGTCTACGTCAACGCGCCGACGATCGGTGCGGAGGTGCATCTGCCGTTCGGCGGCACCAAGAACACCGGCAACGGCCATCGCGAGGCCGGGCTGGCCGCTCTCGACTTTTATTCTGAATGGAAGACGCTTTACGTCGACTATTCCGATCGCCTGCAACGCGCCCAGATCGACAACGCGTAGCGCCGGGATCCGGTGAATCGTCCCGCCTACTTCTTCGCCGCCAGAATGCGCTCGATTTGCTGAAAGTGATTGATGTCGTGGCCGGCGAACATCTTGACGATCGTCTCAACGCTCTCCTGGCCGCGCTCGTTGTGAATTCCGTAGTGTTTCCACTGCTCCGGCGTCAGTGATTTGAGCAGCGCGAGATTTGCCTCGCGCAACGCGAGATATTGCTCGAGCGATTTCTTCAGGTCGCGCTTGTCGTAGTGCAGCGCCGTTACCCAGACGTCCTGATCGAATCCGATGATCTGCGTGCCGGGCGCGCCCAAAATGGCGCGAATCCGGTAGCCGCCGACGAGTTCCGTATCCGCGATGTGCGCCACAATCTCCGCAATGGACCATTTGTTGGGCGCGGGGCGCTTGCGAGCCTTAGCGGGCGACACTCCCTTCAAAAGTCTCGCGAGCCGGGCTGGTGCCGCGGCCTGAAGTTTCAGTGGGTCTTTACCTTCCAGATGGCTGAACATCCGCTGGCGATACTGCTCGGCTGTCTCTGGCATCGATGCATCCTCCGAAAGCGCGTTGGAATGCTTGATTCTAAGGCCGGTTGCGCTGTTTCAAAACGAAGGTACGTCCGCTGGCATGGGGTCCGCAGAGCCAAATTGGATTGGCACTTCTCCGGATGGCTGTTTCAGGTTCTGGAAACTGCTCGCGGCAAGCCCAGAAGCGGGCTTGGGACGCATCGTAATATTTGATGATCGGGAAGCGGTTCGGCCGCTTGGGATTCAATCGGCCGGGCGCTCCGACGCAGGACACTCTCAGAGGCAAACGTCATGGCGCCCAAAGCGGCGGACCCGCCGGCGACGGCGAAACCCGGTCACGCGGCCACCGAGCCTTCGGCTAAGCCGGCCGTCCAGCGACCAGCGACGCCTGAGGAGCAGGAACTTGCCCGCAAACGCGAGGAGCAAGCCGCGCTCGAAGGCGAACTGGCCGAGCGGGAGTTGCGCTGCGCAAACCTCCGCGCGGAGCTCGGGGCCTTCGAGCGGCAATACCTCCACTTTGTCGGCTCGCGCTACGCCGAGCTCGACGAATGGAAGGCGCGCCTGGCCGAGCGACTCGCCCGCGAACAGCCCGGCAACGAGCGAGCTCAGGAAGTGGCCCGCGAAGCTCGCGCCCGCGCCCACGAGACTAAATCCACGGCAGGCGAGAAAGCGGAGCACGAGCCCCGCGCGTTCGAATCCACGCCCGAGATGAAACGCCTTTATCGCGACGTTGCCAAGCGCATTCATCCCGACCTCACCTCCGACCGCAACGATCGCGCCAGGCGCCAGCAGTTGATGGCCGAGGCGAACGAAGCCTACGAGCGCGGCGATCAGGAGCGGCTCGCCAAAATTCTCACCGAATACGAGCACAGCCCCGAAGCGGTGCAGGGCGAAGGGGCGGGCGCGGAACTGGTCCGCGTGATTCGGCGCGTCAGCCAGGCGCGCAGCCGTCTTGCCGAAATCGAGGCGGAGATGCAGGAGCTTTTGCGCTCGGATGTCTATCAGCTCAAATCGCGCGTGGACGACGCCGACAGAACCGGTCACGACATTCTGAAGGAAATGATCTCCAAAGTGGACGAGCAGATCGTGCTCGCTAGGCAGCGCCTCGAGAACCCGCGGGAGCAGTCGCGCTGATGGCAGGTCGCTCGCACTCCTCGCCGATCGTTCCGGCGCCGCGGCAGGCGCTGGCCGTGCGGTCGGCGGCGCTGGTGGCTCGCGGCTTGCGCGACCTGGCTCGCGATTCCAACTGGCTCATCAAGAAAGTGTTCACGGGGCGCGCGCCGTATCTTGCTGTCTCGGTTGCGGGGCAGTTCTGCACGGTCTCGCCCGCTGTGCGCCGCGGCTCGGAAAGGATCGCCCTGTACGATATCGAGCTGAGCAAGCCCGTCATGACGCTTTCGGAGCCCGACCAGCCATTCGCCCCGCCGTCGGAATGGCAGGCAGCGTTTGCGTGGTCAGCGACAGGGCGCTGCCTGATCGCGGCGTGGGGCGGCTGGCAGCCCCAGCTTTATGCGTTTGACTTCGACCGCAAAGTTTCGCTGGGCAGCTTTGGCTCGTTCTCGCATTTTCCGCAATGGCTCGCCTGGTCCGACAGCGGAAGGTATTTCGCGTCCGCGTGCGGCGGCGGAGCAGAAGCCCGCGTGCGCCTGTGGGAGCAAACGCGCGACTCGAAGCATGGGACGCTGTTTTCGGGAGCGCCGTTGAGCGAAGCAGGCGGGCCGCGATCGTTTGACGACTGGTTCGGAGCTCAGCCCCTGGATGCCGACTCGGGCGACGAAGGCGCGTTCTCGGGTTTCGGCCGCAGCGCCTTCAGTCCGGATGAAAGGACGCTTGCGAGCGTAGTCGAAGTCGAAGGCGAATGGGCCGATGACTCGATCGTGTTGCTGGATGTGCCCACGCTGCGAAGGCAGCGTGCGTTTCAGGCGCAGGGGCGCATCACGGGTCTTTCGTGGACGTTCGACAGCCGCCAGCTCATCTACTGCTCAGCGGGGCAGGCGTACCGGATCGCAGCCCATGATCCGGAAACAGAATCACTGCCGTTCGGCGCGGAGCTTGTGGCCTGCCACCCGCACCTGCCGGTCTGCCTCTGCTTCAGCTCGTGGCTCAGAAATTCGGCGAAAGGCCGGCTTTTCGTCGCGGACCTGAATAGCCTTGCCGTGTTCGACGAGTACGCTGCCGAAGGCGTCCTCGACCTGCGTTGGTCGCTCGACGGCTCGAAAGCCTACGCGGTCACCGCCGACGGTCTCGCCTACATCTACGAGCCGGCGCTACTTTAGCCGGCGCCTCAGGTTCGCAGTCACGAAGCGTGCATGCCCATTGAGCCGTTGCTTCGACTCTGCGTCTAGGCGCGCGGACGGTGGCGCGGCAGAAGAACCTCTCTTTCGAGGCGGGGTGCGTCCAAACCGGTTGCCGCGAGTTTGCGGCTGACTTCCGAGCCGAGGTTGCGCACGATGCACAGCAGCACGCACTCGGTCGTCAGGACGGGGATGGAACTGTCACCCGTCCGGTCGTAGGCCGGAGCGATCTGCCCAGCTTGCTTGAACACAGTGGCAAGGTTGGCGGAAGGCTGCAAAGGCTTCTCCGCAGGTTCATCCTTCTTGAAAAACCGCAAGACGTCCCACCTGCGAGGTTCGCTCTCGCGCCGCTGCCGGTCGTAGAGTTCGATCCAGGAATGCCAGCGCTGCGGGCTGATCTGGCAAATGGCGCGCAGAAGATCTTCGACGGCCCTTTGACTGTGATCGTCCCAATACTTGGAGACGCGATCCCAGTTGCAGATGTACATTCCCGCCAGAAAATCGGAGACTTCGATGACCTGGGACGCACGGCTGCGCGCAATCATCGCCGCAAACGTCTCAGCCCGCTTCAGCTCGAGCGTAAGCCGGTGCGGCGCGGCCGTCTCACCATTCGAGTTCGCGCCGCCCGCACGCGCCGATGGGCGCGCCGAATCTCCCCGTCCGAAGAGTTTCATCGCCTCTGAATGACCCTGAGACAAGTCTATCAGGACGAACGCAGATGCGGTCGAGTGCATGCCGGACGCGTGTCAGGGAAAGATACTCCGTGCCGTCAGCCTTCAAAAAAAACGTCCCGGTCGGTTGACCGGGACGTTCGGTGAATCGAGGTCGCGCTATCGCGCGACTTTCCCGCGAGGAAAGGTCTAGATGTCGTAGTACAGGTGAAACTCGTACGGGTGCGGCCGCATGTTCACGGGCGTGACTTCCTTCGTCATCTTGTAATCGACCCAGATGTCGATGAAGTCCTTGGTGAATACGCCGCCCTTGGTGAGGAAAGCGTGATCCTTTTCCAGCGCCTGCAGCGATCCCGCGAGCGAGCCGGGCACCGACGGAACGTGCGACAGCTCTTCCTTCGATAGTTCGAAGATGTCCTTGTCGAGCGGGCCTCCCGGATCGATCTTGTTCTCGATGCCGTCCAGACCTGCCATCAGCATCGCGGAGTACGCGAGATACGGATTACACGACGGGTCGGGCGGACGGAACTCGAGGCGCTTCGCTTTTGGACTGGCCGAATACATCGGGATGCGGACCGACGCCGAACGGTTCCGGCGCGAGTACGCCAGGTTCACGGGCGCTTCGAAGCCGGGCACGAGGCGCTTGTACGAATTCGTCGAAGGCGCCGCGAACGCAAGAATCGCCGGCGCGTGCTTCAGCAAGCCGCCGATGTACCACATCGCGAGTTGGCTCAGCCCCGCATATCCATCGCCCGCGAACAGCGGCTTGCCGCCCTTCCAGAGCGATTGGTGCGTGTGCATGCCCGAGCCGTTGTCGGAGTAGATCGGCTTTGGCATGAAGGTGACCGTCTTGCCGTATTGATACGCCGTGTTGCGCAAGATGTACTTGTACTTGCACATGTTGTCCGCGGCCTTGATCAGCGTGTCGAACTTGAAATCGATTTCGCACTGGCCGGCGGTGGCGACTTCATGGTGGTGGCATTCGACTTCGACGCCCACGTCCTGCAGCTTCTGCACCATGTCGCTGCGCATGTCCTGATAGTGATCGGTCGGCGGGACGGGGAAGTAGCCTTCCTTGTACCGCGGACGGAAGCCGAGGTTGTGCTCGGCGCGTCCCGAATTCCAGCGGCCTTCGTCGGAGTCCAGATAGTAGTAGGCCTGATTCTCGCGCGAATCGAAGCGCGCGCTATCGAGAATGAAGAACTCCGCCTCGGCTCCGAAGAATGCCTGGTCGGCAACTCCCGACTTCTGCAGATACTCCTCGGCGCGGTGCGCCAGGTTGCGCACGTCGCGGTCATACGGCTTGCGCGAAATTGGATCCTGCGCGTCGCAAATCATGCACAGCGTCGGCGTGTCCCGGAACGGGTCCATGAACGCCGTGTTCGGGTCGGGAATCAGCAGCATGTCCGATTCGTGAATCTGCGCCCAGCCGCGGATCGAGCTGGCGTCCATTCCGAATCCGTCCTGGAACGATTCGAGCGTCAATTCCTTGATCGGGTAGCTGACGTGTTGCCACACGCCGGGCACGTCGATAAACCGCAAATCGAGAATTTTTGCGTTGTGTTTCGCTGCAAATTCAAGAACGCTTTTCGCATCCATCCGAGCCTCCGTCGTAGGATTGTGGGCCGAGCAGGTTTAGGAGCGCAGACGTTACCTCAGGGGTTCGTCCGGCGTCAAGCACGGCGTCGCTTTGATTCCAATGCATTTTTTCATCGCTTCCATAGTTTTTTCGAATCGGATCGAATCAAATTTTCTCGGATCTCTTTACGAAATCTTTATGCGTTTGGAAAAGCGCCTTTATTTTGCGCGGCGCGGTCCGCGTTTCTTCTCTGCGGCGCATCACATAGATCGCACGGGCATGCGCACCAAATCCTCGATTTCCAGCACCTCTTTCACGACGAAGCCTTCCGCATACTTCACGCCGATCATCCGCCCGTAGTAGCGGGCGGTGTCGTTCATGCGTCCCTCCAGCTCATCGAGAGGAAGAGCCACTTTCGACCGCCGGTCTTTCTTGACGGGACGAAATTGGGAGGCATACGAAAGGATCGCCTGCCGCCTTTGGTCGTATTGTTTCGTGATATCGACGCAGATCGTGGGGCGCGCGTCCGCGTACGCGGCGGCGTACAGAATCTTGAAAGGCCGGAACGCGTCTCCAGCCAGCGGATAGCTCTTCAACCCTGCGATGAAGCAAGCCTCGTACCCCAGCCGTGCGGCCGTGTAGTGGTCTGGGTGCCGCCCCTCCCAGTAGGGGAGAATCACGGTGCGCGGCTCGAACTCGCGGATCATCTCCGCGATGGCGGCCTTGTATTCATCGCATACGTGCAGGTGCGCGTCCGGGAGCCCCAGATTGCGCCGGACCTTAGTTCCCATGATCTTGGCGGCCCGTGCAGCCTCGCGCAGGCGAGTTTCTGGAGTACCGCGCGTCCCGGTTTCTCCCCGCGTAAGGTCCAGGATGCCGGTGCGATAGCCGGCGCCGGCCATCTTGATCATGGTCCCTCCGCAGGTGAGTTCCACATCATCCGGATGCGGCGCAATCGCCAGCAAATCGAGTTTCATTGACGCTCCGTGAGTAGCGGATGTTCCTAGGCAGTGTAGTCGAATAGCGTCATGAATCCGAAGTCCATATGGAGCTGCTGATGGCAATGGAAGAGAGTGAGGCCGGGATTGTCGGCGACGAAATCGATCTCGGCTTCCTGATAGCCGCCGAGCATGACGACATCCTTCATGACTCCGGCTGTGCTGCGTCCGGCGAGATTCGTCAGCTCGAAGCTGTGACGGTGCAGATGGATGGGATGAATATCGTCGCTCGCGTTCCGCATCTTGATCCGATAGCGTTTCCCTTGGGTCAGGTGATAGGAAGGCGCGGCCGCCATCTCAGCCCGTGGGAATGAGACTCCGTTGATTGTCCACAGGTTGAAGCCACCTTCAGCGGCATTTTGCTTGGCGAAGGTCATTTCGATGGTTTCGTCTGGCGCGGTCGTCTCCGCTCCGGGCAGCGCGAAGTGCGAGTAATTCCAGCGCGATTTCGGCGGCGCAATCCATTCCGCTTTGCCCGGCCGGCCGGCGTATTCCACTACGATGCCCATCCCGTGACGACGATCGTCGTCCGCCAGATCGCCCATGATCCACACGCCCGGATGGTTCATCTCGACGACCGCCGAAACCCTTTCGGCGGTCCCAATCCAGAGAACTGGAACGGCAGTGGGATTCGGCACCGGGTTTCCATCGAGCGCGACCACCTGAAACGAGTGCCCGGGCAGCGCGAGGCTGCGAATCTCCGTCGCGCTCCCGTTCAAGACGTGAAACAGCACTCGCTCGCCCTCTTTGACGCGGATCGGCTCGCCGTGCCCCAGCATGTGGCCATTGATCGTGAACGAGTTGTAGCCGACCTCAAATCCGTGCGGCATGCCTTTCGCGAGCGAAGCCTTCATCGCGGTCTCGCCGGTTTCTTGCAGCGCCTTGTTGACCGCCGCGGGCGACAGGAAATCCATTGCCATGTCCCCGCCGCGGCTGAAGACAGGCTCGAACTCCTTGAGCACGAGAAATACTTCGCGGTCGTAACGTCCGGGTTCGTGGCGTGGCTCGACGTAAACCGGCCCGACCAGCCCGCCGTATTGCGCCGCAGCCAGATTTGCGCCTGCGCGCACGTGCGAATGATAGAAGCGGAAACCGGCCGGCTTCGGCGTGAAGACAATGCGACGGGAACCATGGGGAGGAATGAAGGGCGAGCCCTCTTCTGCCGCACCGTCCACATCGGAGGGAATCGTCTGGCCGTGCCAGTGCAATTGCTCGGGCGTGTCCGTATCGTTGTGGACATCGACTGTGACCTGCTGCCCTTCCTTAAGTCGCAGCAGCGGGCCAGGAAACTGGCCGTTGTAGTTCGCGATGGAGACGATGCGGTTGGGTGCGATTTCAACGGCAGTGGTTGCAATTCGCAGAGTGTAGTCGGCGTTAGTTGCGCCGCCTTGTGAAAGCGAACTCGCCGCCACGTGCGCCAGGCCAGCCTTCAGTAGAGGCAGTGCGGCGCTCGCTGCCAGACCCGCTGTCCTCAGAAACTCACGGCGCGAGTGCACGACCGGCATTACTTGTCTCCTTTGGCTGCGGCGTACTCCAACACCCCGGATCAAGAGAGTAGCGCAGAGGAATTGCATGTGGAAAGGGTAGGCCGTTCTCGCGTCGCGCCCGCGTCAGCGTAGCAGGAACGCGGAAATAGCTGCAGTGAGCACGACAACCTTCCAGGGATGCACGCGCCACTGCACCAGTAGCAGAAACGCCGCCACCGCAATCACGAGATCAAGCGGCCGCAGTACCGTGCTGAGCCAGACAGGTTTGTAGAGCGCTGCACCGAGAACGCCCACGACGCTTGCGTTCACACCTGCCAGAGCTTCGCGCACCAGCGGCCGCTCTCGCAAGCTTGCCCAGAAAGGGAGGATTCCGGTGACGAGCAAGAGGCCGGGCAGAAAGATGCTTGCTAGCGCCAAACACGCGCCAGGGATTCCGTTCGGCGACATGTTCGAGTCCGCGCCGAGGTAGGCAGCGAATGTGAAGAGCGGACCGGGTACGGCCTGGGCCGCTCCATAGCCGGCGAGGAATGTTTGCTCGCTCAGCCAGCCCCTGGCGACGACCGCAGATTGAAGCAATGGCAGCACCACGTGCCCGCCGCCGAATACGAGAGCGCCGCTGCGATAGAACGCCTGAAGCACGGCCAGCCATGAAATACTCGCCCGTGCGAGCACGAGCGTTGGTGCCACAAGCAAGACCAAGAAAAGCGACAAGAGAAGCCCGCCCACAGTCTTCGATAGAGGCACCCGGAATGCGCTGTGCGTCGTCGCATCGTCCCGTGTGCCCCGGCAAAAGATCAGGCCTGTCGCAGCACCCACGCCAATTGCGCCGACCGTGCCGATGTAGGCGGGCGCAAACAGCGCAACGGCTGCTCCAAGCACCGCGATCGTCGCACGGACGCGATCCGGTGCAAGATTGCGCTGCATCATCAACACGGCCTGCGCGATCACCGCCACCGCGACGATTTGCAGTCCGTGAATGATGCCCAGCGCATGTGGTCCGGCGAAGAAGCGGTGAGCAAAAGCGAACGCGACCATCAGCGCAGCCGAAGGCACTGTGAAACCGGTCCACGCCGCCAGCGCGCCGCGCCATCCGCCTTTGATCAGCCCGACCGTGAATCCGACCTGGGTGCTCGCAGGTCCCGGAAGCGTTTGCGCCAATGCGATCATTTCGGCGAATTGCCCTTCTTCAAGCCACCGTCGGCGGACCACGAACTCCTCGCGAAAATATCCGAGGTGCGCGATCGGCCCGCCAAACGACGTGCAACCCAGCCGAAGAAAGGCCGCAAGAATGGGCCACGCGGACACGCGGTCCGCTGTAGGAACGTTTGAAACGTTCGCAGACATCTCTGTACCTAGAGACGGCTCAGCGCAGGCAAGCCAAAGTGCAGCCGCGCCGAGTTGCCCG
>Ga0187780_10002463_pt1 | contig 13915 bp, 18 predicted proteins | sample 1015_Q2_SP10_20__FD_132429 | JGI IMG/M metagenome (GOLD analysis project Ga0187780, IMG submission 132429) | Tropical peat soil microbial communities from peatlands in Department of Meta, Colombia - 1015_Q2_SP10_20_MG | ecosystem: Environmental > Terrestrial > Soil > Wetlands > Peat | place... | reverse complement strand
TTGAATACGCCAGAGGCCTGGAGCAGTGCCGCCCAAGCCGTGAAGCAGAGGACGAGAAACGCGCAGGCCGATCAGCCTTCGCAAGCGCCTCCTCCGATGCCAGCGCCGAAGGGACCGCCCGTGAGTCCAACACGAGCGCCGCCGCCTCCGGCCCCATCAACGTAGGACCGGTGGACGATGGTCACGACACGGCAGACTGCTCGCTCTAGACCTCGGCCAGTCGATCAGCAGTGAACTCCGCAGCGCGAGTCAGCTCACGATGCAAGCTGTCGAGGGCGAATGACTCCAACTTTCCGCCCACTACCGGGACCGATGCCTTCACCTGTCCGCCGAAGACGTGTACGGACCCCGATCCGGTTGCTCGCAGCTCGGTCGGCCCTCCCATCGAAACCGGAGCGCCCTTGATTTCGGCAACCCATGTCCCTTCGCGCGAACCGTCCTCGCGGGCGGGCTCCCAGACGTACGTATAGGTGACCGTCGTGCTGGCTGGGATCAGCTTCTTGGCGAAGCCGGGTAGCTCGACGCCGGTGCGCTGTCGGGTGACCACCTTCACGCGGCTCTCAGGGGTGACCGTCTGCTCGACCAGCTCGGCGTCCTTGCCGCCAAGGTGGGAGATGATTTCGAGTTGGAACGCTCCATCGGAGATCAATGCGAACACCTCTTTTGGTGCAGGGTCGTAGGGAAACTCCTCGTGGATCGTCTTCACGCGCTCGAGTGTAGAAGACGATGACCCGTGCTCGCCCGGTGCTCAGAGGCCAGTCCAGACCACTTGGATCAGGGAGGCGTCCCACCAACCGGGGGCGCCCGTCGCCGACCGCCACCGTGGGGCGACCGGCCCAGGCTAGCGTCGGTCTGACCGGAAACCATCTAGGCCGAGTTGGAGGCGCGTGCCGCCTGCTGCCCCGATCGCCATCGAGAATCTGACGAAGCGCTACGCCGCCGACGTCCTGGCCGTCGACGACTTGAGCCTCTCGGTGGAACCGGGCAGCGTCTTCGGCCTCCTCGGTCCCAACGGCGCGGGGAAGACCACGACCATGCGCATGCTCGTCGGCCTGATCCGCCCCACCTCGGGCTCGATCCACCTCTTCGACACACTGGTGCGGCCAGGCGACCCCGTGCTGCGCCGGGTGGGAGTGCTGGTCGAGTCGCCGGGGTTCGTCCCTCACCTCTCAGGTCGCAGGAACCTGGAGCTGTTCTGGCGGGCCGGAGGAGCCTCGCTGATCGATGCCCACCTTGATCGCGCACTGGACATCGCCGATCTCGGAACGGCCATCGATCGCAAGGTCAAGACCTACTCCCATGGGATGCGCCAGCGCCTGGGCCTCGCCCAGGCGCTGCTCGGACGGCCGGACCTGCTCGTGCTCGATGAACCCACGACCGGGCTGGACCCACAGCAGATGCGCGAGATTCGCACCGTCATCCGGGACTTGGCCGCCGACGGCACCACCGTCCTTCTTTCCAGCCATTTGCTCGCCGAGGTCGAACAGATCTGCGACCGGGTTGCGGTGATGAACCGGGGATCGCTCGTTGCCCAGGGCGCGGTGTCCGACCTCGTCGGGGCGACCACGACCGTCTACCTGGAGGTCGACGACCCGCCTGCCGCCGTCGCAGTGCTCGGTTCCGCACGGGGCGTGCGCAGGGTGACTGCCGAAGGGCGGGGCCTATCGCTCGACCTGGACGGGATCCCGAGGACGGAGGTGGTGGAGCGGTTAGTGCGGGCCGGGATCGGGGTCGAGACGATCACGGCCCGCCACGCCCTCGAAGACGCCTTCATCGGGCTCCTGGGGGAGCACCACCGGTGATCGCCGTCGAGTTCGCGAAGCAAACCTGGCGGCTGCGCACCTACGTGGGCTTCTCCTTGGCCGGTCTCATCCCCGTCGTCTTCGCCATCTCGTTCAAGGCCAATCCCCCCAAGGGTCCCGGTCACGAGTTCTTCGATCTTGCCACGGGGTCGGGAATCAACCTGTCGATCACGGCGCTGACCGCCGTCGGGTCCTTCCTGCTGATCGTGGTGGGATCCCTGTTCGCCGGAGAGAGCATCTCGGGCGAAGCCGATTGGGGGACCCTGCGCTATCTCCTCGTCCGTCCTGTGAACCGACACAGGCTGCTCGGGGCCAAGTTGCTCGTGGCCGTCGTCCTCGCCGTTGCCGCCACTGCGTTCGTCACGGTCGTCGGCATGCTCGTGGGCACGGCGGCGTTCGGCTGGCACCCGGTCGTCACGCCCACCGGCGCCGTCTCCCAGGGCTCGGCCCTCGGCCGAATGGCCGTCGCGACCTTGTACGTCGCGTGGTGCCAGGCCGCGTACGTGTCCTTCGCCTTCATGCTGTCCACCATGACCGACCGAGCCTTTGGAGCGGTAGCCGGGGGCGTCGGTCTGGGCGTCGTCTCGCAGATCCTCAACAACATCCCTGCGCTTGACAGCACGAGCTACGTCTACCCGACGCACTACCTCGACGCATGGCACAGCCTGTTCTTACAGTCGGGCCAGACCCAGGAGATGCTCCGGGGGCTCCTCGTCCAGGTACCCTACGTGGTCGTGTTCCTGGCGGTCGGGTGGTGGTGGTTCAACCGCAAGGATGTCACGAGCTGAGACGGACCGACCTCGACCAGACCTGGGCGTGACGAACCCCGGGATCGGACCGGAAAGTCGCTGGGGGAGTACCTCCCGGACCGGTCCACGGGGGCGCCGTCAACGCTAGGAGGGTGCCCACGTCGAATGGGGGATGCCGGAGCACGGTGACGGAGCCTCGGCCCGCCGGCGAGTGAGACTTGTGCGTCACGGATGCTCGGTTAGGCCCTGCGCAGAACCTCCAGGAGTTGACCCTCGGCTCGCTCCAGAGCCTCCTCGTCGACCTCGCTCCCGCATTGGATGGCCCATCGATAGGCGACGACCTCCTGAGCGACCCGGAGCGTGGCCCGGCCAACCACTACGGTGTGGATCGTGGCGAAGCGGCCCTGCCTCGACATCTGGGTGAGGGCCGCCGTGGCCTCGGTGGGGGCGGGGTCGGCGTAGTGCTCGTCGTTGCCCACCCGTTCGAACCAGGCCACCAGGCACCCCAATCCCCGGGCCATGTCTGGCGAGGGGGCGATCCTGGGGAGTGATCGCACCGATCGGCGAGATCGCTTCAAGACCGCCACGGCGACCGAAAGGATCCTTTCCTCCGGTGGGTCACGGGGCACCTCTACCGACCTCCAACCAGTGCCACCCGGACAGGTCTGGGGGTCGACGCCATTCGTCCGACCGCTTCGGTCATCGTCGCCCCCCTTTCTGACTCAGCGGACGGGCGACGGCACTGCTGCCGCTAGTCGTCTGCCCAGAACTCGTCGAACTGGTAGCTGTCGGCGTGGTAGACGGTCACCTCGGTGATCTTCTGGTGGTGGATCTCGAAATCCACCACGGCGATCACGTCCAGCGTCTTGTCGTCTCGCTTGGCCGTCTCCCGGATGAAGACCAACGCTCGTTCCGGCTCGCTCACGACATCCAGGATCTCGATACCGAACGAGCCGTCACTGCGAGCCTTGAGCTGGGCCAGGAACCCGAGGACCGCCTCCGGTCCCGTGTAGTCCCCGGCGAGGACGCTGCGACCGGGTTCATGCCACACGACATCGGGAGCAATGACCACGCCCAAGAGGTCCAAGTCGCCCGACTCGAAGTCCTCGAAGGCCCGCCGGACTACGGCCGCATAGGCATCTTCCGCCATGCGTCCCTCCTTTCCCCGGCTTCTTCTGCCTCCTTGACTCGCCACCACAGGGATGCCTAGGGCCGAAAGTCCCCATTGGCAAGACGAGATCCCAGAACATTGCGACGACAAACGGAGCCCGTCCACGGCCGACCTCCGTTGGCGGAGGATCAAGGACCTTGAACGTCCTGGGCATAAGGGCATAGACCCTGGGGATGGTCGAACACCCCTTCGCTCTTGACCCGCTCTCCGGCTTTCCCTACTCCAACGTCGCTGTCTCCGGCGACCTGGTGGCCATCGCCAGCCAGGTGCCCTTCGGTGAGGACCATCATCTGGTCGGCCGAGAGTTCTCGGTGCAGGCCCACCAGGTCTTCGTGAACCTTCGCCGCTGTCTGCGGGCAGCGGGGTGTGACTTCGTCGACGTCATCAAGGTGTGTGGGTACTTGACCGATCCCGGTTTCGTCGACCAGTACAACGAGATCTACCGCCAGTACTTCTCCCCGCCGTACCCGGCTCGGACGACCATCGCCTGCCAGTTGGTCGTGCCCGGCATGCTCGTCCAGGTCGACGCCTTCGCCCGCACGCCAGGGTCTCGGTCGTAACCTTGGTCTTATCGTAGGAGGAGGAGACCGTGACGAGAGAAACGAGCGAAATCGAGATCACCTTCGAGGAGGATGACACTCATACCCAAGCGAACATATCCATCGTCATCCGGGGGAAGGCGTTCACCTCCTCGGGACGGGCCAGCCGCAACCCTGCTGACGCCAAGATGCCCATGGTCGGAGAGGAGCTGGCGGCAGCCCGGGCACTAGCCGACCTGGTACACCAGTTGGTCGAGGCGGCGGCTGAGGCCATCAGCAAGCAGGAGGGGCAGCCCGTCCACTTGAAGGGCTAAGAGGCCATCGCCTTGGTTCGAGGAGGTGCACGTGATCATCGACAAGCCGAGCGCAGTGGCCGAGGACTTCTTCCAGAAATGCTTCCGCGGCGACATCTCCGCGGCAGTCGAGCTCCTCGACCCGAAGGTGAGCTACCGAGTGCCCGGTTCGCACCGGCTCGCAGGCACCTTCGAGGGCGCGCAGGCAGTGACCGGGCACATCGAAGAGCTGCTGCGGCAGACTCACCACGCCGTGGATGTCCTCCAGTGGGAGGACTGGATGATCGGCATCAACAACGTTGCCGGCCTTGTCAACACGCGGGTTCAACGAGGGGCCGTCATCGACACCTTCAGGGCGGTCTTCCTCGTAACCATGTCCAGGGACGACAAGATCAGGCGAATCGAAGTGTTCTTCGGTGACCAAGCGGAGGTTGACCGCTTCTTCGTTTGATGCTGCCCCTTGCGAGATGTGGTGAACGCCTGTGAACATCGTGGGGCCTCGGCGCGCGTGCTCACAGGCTGGTGCTGCCCTCCCCCATGCTTTCGCAGTGCCGGTGCCCTAGGCTCTAGGGGATGGCACAACCCGGCGATCAGCGATCGGTCGAGCACGACATCCATGACCTCAAAGAATCGTTGTCCGAGTACGCGGGAGGGGACGCGCACCCGAGCTCCAAGGTCGTCGCCGACCTCACCAAGGCCATCCATGACATCGGAGACCATCTGGTCGCTCTGCACCAGCGTATCGAGCGGCTCGAAGAGACCAACAAGGAGTGGACCACCCGGGGCTGGGAACCGCCACCCGGGGCCGATCGCAGTCCGGGTGGGACCGTCTGAGCGGGGCGGGGTGGCGTTCGCCCCCGACCGTCGCCTCAACTCCGGTACGGGGCGGAGTAGGAGTTCCGGTGCGCGAAGTCGTCGACGTCCCGGCGGACACGCAGGCGCTGACCCGGTTGTTCGAGGGGATACCCGAGCCGGGCACCGAAGGCGACCTTCACGGAGGCCGGAACCTCCAAGATCCGATGGAGCTCCTCCTCGACCTGCGTACCGCTCATCGCGCTCAGGATCTGCATGCCGATCCCGAGGGACTCTGCGGTGAGCCACATGTTCTCCATCACGCATCCAAGGCTCATGAACCCCAGGACGTCGCCCTCGGAGGCCGGTGCCCGTCGGGTCGAGTCGTGGACCACCAATAGGAGCACCGGTGCACTGCGGAGGGCGGCGCCGAGGTATGCGTGCTCGGGATCCGAGATCTCGGCGGGGTCGGGATTCGGTGTGAGCCACGAGGGCGGGAACACGGCGGCCAGGATCCCGGTCTTCTTCGCGAGCAGCTCCTCCTCGGAGAACGACAGCTGCGCATAGTTCTCCCGCACGAAAACCTCGGAGATCTCTGACCGGATGCGGCCGATCTCCTCCAGCCGCCGCGGGTCGTCGACGACGATCATCTCGTAGTTCTGCATGTTGTGGGCGGTGGGCGCCCAGCGGGCGGCCTCGAGGATCTGGTCGAGGTCTCCTGGCGGGATTGGGCGTGCCGGGTCGAAGGCCACCCGCTCCGAGTGACGGTGCCGGATGATGTCGGCGAGCTCACGCATCTGCCCCTCCTCGTCCGATGTGGCCGTGGTCCCAGCTTCGCGTGGTGGGTGATCGGGCGGCCACCGTTCTGACTCATCAGTCTGCCGAGGCCATTCGGCCCTGGCAGGCCGCCGGGTGCGGCTCACAGGATGTGATGCAGGGAGGTGACGAGGTGAAGGTCAAGGAGATCATGGCGACGCCGGTGGTGGCCAGCGTCACACCCGATACCCCTTTCAAGAGCGTCATCGAGCTCCTGGTCCGCGCCGAGGTCAGCGCCCTGCCCGTGCTCGAAACCGACGGCCGGCTCGTGGGGATCGTGACCGAGGCCGACCTGATCTCGAAGGAAGCCTACGGAACACGCCGACATCGGGCGCTTTCGCTGCTCGGCGACGTGCTCTCTGGGCGAGACCATCGGTGGGTGGGCAAGGCGGCCGGCTCGGTCGCCCGAGACGTGATGACGAAGGACGTGGTGGTGTGCGCGCCAGAGGAGGACGTAGCGGTCGTTGCCCGGCGCATGCTCCGGCACGGGATCAAGCGAGTCCCGGTCCTCGACCGAGGTGCGCTCGTCGGCATGGTGTCCCGCCAGGACATCCTGGGCACCTTCGACCGTCCCGACGACCTCGTCCGGTCCGACGCCGAGCAGGCTCTCGCCCATGATCCCAACAGACCCGACGATGCGCACGTCGACGTGTCCGTCGAGGACGGGGTGGTGCGGTTGACCGGCGACGTCCGCTACCCCTGGGACGTCCGGGTGGTCGTCTCCATCGTCCGCGACGTCCCCGGGGTGATCGACGTCGTCAGCACCCTGCACCATCGTGAGGAGCCACCCCCGAGGGCTGAGGCCTGGATCTTCGGCGATCGCTGACCACCCGGCAACGGCTCTGCGGTGGGACCTTTGCCCCTCCCACCGCGGCCAGGGAGGCGACAGGCTGGTTCCACTGGTAGAGAAGGCTGGCCCATGGGTCCACAACCATCGACGGTCACTGGGGTCCCGAAGCGGCTCCCGGTTCCGACCGGCAGGGACGTGCCCAGGTTCGACGGTGCTCCGGCGGTGGAGGTTGCCGGTCTCGAGAAGCGCTTCGGCGATCTGCTCGCCGTCGATGACGTGAGCTTCGAGGTCCACGCCGGCGAAGTGTTCGCGTTCCTCGGGCCCAACGGCGCGGGGAAGTCGACGACGATCAACATTCTCTGCACGCTGGCGTTCCCCACCGCGGGCACCGCCCGGGTGGCCGGCTACGACGTCGAGAGGGACCCAGACCGCGTCCGACGGTCCATCGGGCTCGTGTTTCAGGAGCAGACCCTCGACGATCAGCTCACGGCGGAGGAGAACCTGCGGTTCCACGCCGTCATGTACCGGGTGCCCCGCCGCGAGCGCGAGGCGCGCATCGGCCGGGTGCTCGAGCTCGTGGCTCTGTCCGATCGCCGCCACGATCTGGTGTCGACCTTCTCCGGCGGCATGGCACGGCGGCTCGAGATCGCTCGCGGCATGCTGCACACGCCCGCCGTGCTCTTCCTCGACGAGCCGACCATCGGCCTCGACCCCCAGACCCGGGCCCTCATGTGGGAGGACGTCCTCACCCTCCGGCGCGAGGAGCACGTCACCGTCTTTCTCACCACCCACTACATGGACGAGGCGGAGGTGGCCGATCGCATCGCCATCATCGATCACGGGCGCATCGTCGCCCTGGACACGCCGACCCGGCTCAAGGCCATCCTCGGCGTCGACACCGTCGATCTCCAGACCGCCGACGACGCGCGCTCGCTGGCCGCGCTGACGGCAGCCGGCTACCGCGCCGAGCGCGTCGAGGAGGGGGTGCGGGTGTTCACCGAGAACGGCGAGGAGCAGGTGGCCCGTCTCGTGCAGCTGGTCGGTGCCGCGGTGGGGACGGTCCACGTGCACCGGCCCACCCTCGACGACGTGTTCCTGCACTTCACGGGGAGGGAGATCCGCGACCAGGGCGGGGAGATGCGCCCGGCGATGGCGCGGGCCTGGGGGCGCCGGCGATGAGCACGGTCGTCGCTCCCGAGTCCGCCGCGCCTCGCGTCGAGGCGACCGAGCGCCTCAGTGGCGAGCTCGCCACCATCGGGATGGTGTGGGAGCGAGAGCTCATCCGCTTCAGCCGGACGCGGACGCGCATCCTGTCGGGGTTCGTGCAGCCCATCCTCTTCCTCTTCGTCCTCGGATGGGGGCTCACGCCCCTGGTCGGGTCGACGGCGGGGTTCGACTTCAAGAAGTTCGTCTTCCCCGGCATCGTCGCCATGAGCGTCGCCTCCACCGCCATGTTCAGTGCCATGTCCATCGTGTGGGACCGGGAGTTCGGGTTCCTGCGCGAGATGCTCGTCGCCCCGGTGCGGCGCTGGGCCCTGGTGGTGGGCAAGATCTCCGGCGGCGCCACCATCGCCGCCGTGCAGGGCACGATCATGCTGGTCCTGGCCCCGTTGATCGGGGTCAAGCTCACGCCCCTCGTGGTCGTCGAGGTGATCGGGCTCGAGCTGCTCATGGCGATCTCCCTGACGGCCTTCGGGACCTTCACCGCCAGCCGCACGCAGCGCATGGAGGGATTCCAGGTCGTCATGCAGCTGCTGCTGCTGCCCATGCTGTTCCTCTCCGGCGCGATGTTCCCGCTCAGCGGCTTGCCCGTGTGGCTGACGTTCCTCACCCGGATCAACCCGCTGACGTACGCCGTCGCCCCACTGCGCCAGGTCATCTTCTCCGTCCAGGAGATCCCGCCCGCGGCCGCGGCGCGCTTCTCCGCACAGGTCACGCTGTTCGGGCACACCTTGTCGGTGTGGACCGAGATCGGGATCGTCATCGCCTTCGCGGTGTGCTTCTTCGTCCTGGCGGTGCGGGGCTTGTCGCGCCGGCAGTAGGCGACACCGTGACCGCGCCGTGAACGATCAAGCTGTGCCTCGGCCCCCGGTGGCGGGGGCCGAGGCATGAGGAGCAACCTCGGGGCTGACTAGAGCACCCCGATCTCCTGGATGAACGCTCCGGTGATCACCCCGTAGCCGAACACGTTGGCGTGGATGTTCGGCCCGACAGGCGACGGAGCACACATCCACGTCAGTGCGCAGATCAGGGTCACGTTCACCGGTTGGCCCGTCCACGGCAAGGGGGTGAAGTCCGTCGTCTGGAACGCACTCTGCACATCGGCGATCGGATCACTGAAAGCGGTGTAGATCGGCTGGAGGACCGTCCCGTTGAGATAGGTCGTGAGCGCCACCGACTGCGTGGCGAGGCCTTGGCCGGCCGAGCCTTGGAGCCACAACGCCAGGAACGGGTCGTAGTAGTTCATGCCGACGATCGGCACGCCCGCTCCCGCTGCAGCCCGGAGCATGTAGAGGATGACGGGCAGGTTGTTGCCGATGTTGGTGAGCCCGGTGGCGATGCATGGCCCGTTTATCGTCCCACCCGATAGACAGCCATCGACGTCATTGGCGCCGATGTCGATGGTGATCAGCACGACGTGATGGGTCTCGATGAACGAGACGGCCTGGGCGACCTGGGATCCCGCGCCATAGGTGCAGGGCGATCCAGCACCGGTGAGCATGCTGGTGGAGGTCTCGCCGGGACAGCCGAGCTTCGCCAACTGGAGGCCCGGCACCTCGTTCCTGTACAAGGAGTAGAGGTCGTCCGCATATCCTTGGTTCGTCTCGACGCTCTGGCCCGACGAGTTCGGCTGCACCCCTTGTGAGAGGGAGTCGCCCAGGGCGAGGTAGTACGGCGTCGGCCCGCTCGTTCCGGCATGGGCCTGGCCGGCAGGTGCCAGTGCCAGGACGAGCGTCGCTGCACACGCGCCGCTGAACAGGGTCCAAACGCGGCGAAGTCTTGACATGATGCCCCCCTTCCTTCCCCGCCAGCCTCGTCCCCGGCGGCAGTGGCGTCAACCGCCTGTGGGATTGCCGTCGACGAGCGCCGTTACCGCTCCGTTCCCCTGATCCATCGGAGGATCATCGGGTGCAGGCCGCGTGCGACCAGGAAGATGACGAGGACAGCGAGAAGGAAGCCGGCCCATCCGAAGAGGTCCTGGCCGAGGAAGAGGAGCAGGACGGAGAGGAAGGCCATGGCGATCCCCGCTACCGCCGCCCGGGTCGATTGGGCCGAATCCACCGCCATATTCAACGGCACGCCGCGTCCTGATGCCACCCGGCGGGGCGCCGGCTCATGTCACCTCGTGCCTCCACCCGGGGCCCGCCATGATGGCGTCGTGACGCCGCCGCGTGGTGGACGTGGCGCCGTCGAGTGGTGGACGCGGCCCGTCGAGTGGTGGGAGGCGGTCGCCTGGCCTGACCGCGGGACCTTCGGTCCTGGTACGTCGGTCCCCGTCGATCTACGCATGTCGCAGGCGTATCAGGCGCACGGAAGGTCGAAGTCCCATGTCCGACAGGGGAGAGCCGATGAGCGGAAGCCCGACGCCGGGTGGGCCGAGCAGCGAGCCTCCGCCGACGCCACCGGCCGCGTACCCTCCTCCGCCGGCTCCGCCTCCGCCGCCGCCCCCTCCTCCGGCACCCGGACCGTTCCCGGGCGGCGTGCCGTACGGGTATCAGGCTGTGCCCCTCGACCGCCTGGGGCGTCCACTGGCGGATTGGTGGCAACGCTTCGTTGCCATCGTCATCGACGGCCTGATCATCGGGGTCGTCTACTGGATCCTCGCCGCCGCCGTCGTGAGCTCGTCGCTCCGCACGGGGTTGACCCATTTCGCCTTCAGGTTGTGGCTCGTCCAAGTGATCGTCGGGCTCGGTGCCATCGCCTACTTCGCGCTCTTGGAGGGGAGCGAACGGGGCCAGTCCGTCGGCATGATGGCTCTCGGCATCGCGGTGCGGGACGCGACGACCGGCGGAACGATCTCCCGGTCGCGTGCGGGTGCACGGATGGTGATCCTCTATCCGTGGCTCGTCCTGATCATGATTCCGTTGATCGGCGGCGTCCTGGGATTTCTCGGAGACATCTGGACGCTGATCTGTGGGCTATCGCCGCTTTGGAATCCTGCACGCCAGGGCTACCACGACATCGCCCAGAACACGTCCGTCATCAAGACGCGCTAGTACCCACGGCGGAGGGTGGGCCAGGGTGGTTCACGCCACGCGTGTGGCCACCAGGACCGGGATCTGCCGCGTCGTGCTTCGCTGGTAGTCGGCGTAGGCGGGGTACGCCTCCACGGCACGCTCCCACCATTGCTCGCGCTCCTCCCCCTCGACCTCCCGTACCGCGACGTCGAACACCTCGGGGCCGTCTTGGATCCGCACGGTGTCGGGGTGGGCCTTGAGGTTGTAGTACCAGCCGGGGTTCCTCGGGTCCCCACCCTTGGAGGCGACGACGGCGTAGTGCCCCTCGTGCTCCACCCGCATGACGGGGGCTTTGCGGACCTTGCCGCTCCGGTGCCCCAACATGGTGACGACGACGACGGGAAGCCCGGTGTCGAGGAGCGTCGTCCCCTCCGTCCCCCCAGAGCGCTCGTAGCGGTCGACCTGCTCCCGGACCCAGTCCCACCGGCTGGGCTCATAGGGACCGTCGAGGGTCATGGGGCCAGGGTAGGCCCCCAGGGCCAACGGGGGATCCCCCTGACGACGGACCTCACGAGACCTCACGAGACTTCACGAGAGTCGACCCATAGGTGATCCACAGGAACCTCCAACAAACCTCCAAGCTCGGCCGATCAACCTGGGATCGTGAATTGCCGAGCGTCGATGCCACCCGATCGCACGGATCGCGGCCAGGAGCCGACCGGCCGGTGAAGGGCATGCGTCGACACCGGGCGCTGGTGCGCATCTACGTCAAGCAAGACGAGGACGACCCGCTCCTCTACGTCGTGACCGACGATCCCGACGAGGGCGCGATCCCCGTGATCCCCACGCAGAAGGCTCATGCGCTGTGGACCTACGCATCCCCCAGGTGGGGCACGCCGTCACAACAGGAACCTGGGGTCCCGCGCGCTGACGGCCGAGCGGGTCAGAGATCAGGCTTGCCGCTTCGCATCGTGGGGGTCGCAGGAACCACTCCTCCTGCGAGGTGCGAAGGGGTGAGCCGGGCCGACGAGGGGTCCCACGCGGGACCCCTCTCGGCCTTCGGCAGTGTGACCCCGGAGGAATAAAGGCGGCTCGAGCAGGCCCGATCTGGCGGGTGCGCGCGGTGCACGCGGCCGCCGCCCGCAGGCACGACGACGCGGTAACGCCCGAAGCGTTCGACGATATCACCCAAACTGAGTATGTCCATGGCCCCGACCTATGGACCAGAATGAAGGCGATGAGTCCCGGAGTCATCGCCGTCGTCGTCGGCCTCTGCGTCGCCGCCTTGACCTTTGGACTGGTCTGTGACGTGCGTTGGGGGCGAAGGGCTCGCGTGAGCGGGGTGGCCGAGGGCAACGTCACCGCATCGACGCAGCCCGAATGGGCCCGACCAGCGGTGCAGCAAGAAGCCATGACGACGCGACCCACGCCGCCTGACGTCGCGGGCAACGGCCACGACGCCTCAGCTCCCAACCTGGCTCTCGCGGTGCAACCGTCGGGCTCGCCGGCACCGTCACCGGTGGCGCCACCCCGCCCCGAGCCGTCGTCGGCGGGCCTGCCACCGCCGCCACTGCCACCACCGCCACCACCGCCACCAGCGCCATCGGGCGCACTCGCGGAACCATCTTCTCCGGCGGGGATCCCGGCGAATTGGCTGCCCGACCCCACGGGCAGGTGCGAGTTGCGGTACTGGGATGGTGCCAATTGGACCGAGCACGTCACCTCGGGCGGACAGCAGACGACCTCACCGCCCGGTTGAAGGACGTCCAGCCGCCCCGTGTGGCCATTCGCTCAACCCTTCCGATGTCTCGCCTCCGCTCCCAACCGAGACGTGAGCTGGCGGGATACCCCGAGCGCTCGCGCCACGTCGCTGAGGTTTCTCCCATCCTCTTGCGCCGCTACGACAAGCTCAAGACGGACGTCGTGGCGAGCGGCCTCGAATGCGTCGACTGCTGAAGAGACCCTTTCACGCCTCTCCGCGACCCTGAGGCGCTCCAGCATCTCGATCGTGTCGTTCGGCGGTTGGCCCGGCCTGCCAGCCGTCACAAGGGCTTCGCATGCTCTCTGGTAATCCAAGAGTGCTGCCCGTAGTTCCTTTGTGCTCCGGATGAGATGGCGCGTGTTGCGAATCAGACTGCTTTCCTGCTTTGGCATCAGCCATCAGCCTAGTAACGGTGACCGACCGATCGTGAGGTGGCCGGCCGCAGCCGAAGAGGATGAGGCCCTGGCGGCGTCTGGCCTCGGGTGAGGCATCGGGGAAGAAGCGCCTGTTCCTGACAGAAACGTCCACAGCTGTTGACACATCGGTCGTGCGAGGGCATACTCGCTCCCGCGGGATCGTTGCGGTGCCTCACGTGAGTGGAGCTGTCGCGGCGGATCCGGAGATGCCCTGTCCCCCCACAGGGCATCTTCCTGCCCGCAGCGCAAGAGCACGTCTCCCTCGCGAGTGCGTTGCAGTCGTTGGCCAGGCGGCGGTCAAAGGGGCTGCCCGGCGTGCCTCCGAGGATGCTGCCGGAGTCCAACCTCAGGGGAACTGGCGGCGATCGAGGTGCGAGCGCGAACTTCCACGCAGAGGATCCCGGCGCCGTTCCACGTGGACGTCGCCGAAGGGAAAGACATCGGGAAAGACCCTGCCGTCCGAGACCCGCCGCAGCCGATAACCCCCGTCGGCGACCTCGGCGACCTCGAAGCCCCGCGACCAGTTCCCCAGGTAGCGGTCGCAGACGTAGACCCTGGTCCCCACCGAGAACCTGGGGGGCAGCGGCTCGAGATCGGTCGTGTCCAC
>Ga0187780_10002462_pt1 | contig 13916 bp, 14 predicted proteins | sample 1015_Q2_SP10_20__FD_132429 | JGI IMG/M metagenome (GOLD analysis project Ga0187780, IMG submission 132429) | Tropical peat soil microbial communities from peatlands in Department of Meta, Colombia - 1015_Q2_SP10_20_MG | ecosystem: Environmental > Terrestrial > Soil > Wetlands > Peat | place... | reverse complement strand
GGTTGCAAAGCCGGCATCTCGAGACCAGGTATGTTCGGGAGTACTTTATTCCATTTCGGATGACACCAGACCGGATGGCGCAGGTTCGTGACCTGTTACGGCCTTTGCCGGCGACGCCAGTCAATCGCGACTTTGAGCCAGTCGCGTATTACTTCGACGTTGTGCTGTGGAGCAAGCAGTTCAAGTTGGGTTACTCCCGCTGGTTTCCGGCTCCAGGGCAGACTGGTTTCACGCCTATCCTGGGGGGCGTTCTTGTCGTTTCTTTGCTGTTGGCGGCTGGTTTGGCATATCTGCCCACGGGGGAGAGTCGGGCGCGTGCGTCCGCGGCCTATTGCGTGGCTGCAACCGGGTTCACGCTGATGACTCTCCAGATTTTTCTCCTGCTCGCCTTCCAGTCCGTCTACGGCTATGTCTACCACCAACTCGCTATGCTGATCGGGATGTTCATGGCTGGCATCGCCTGGGGAAGTTGGTTGGGCATCCGTCGGACGCGCGCGAAGGACTATCCACCACTGTGGGCAATTGGCGTTACCCAGGTCCTGCTTGCGGCTTCCGGGCCGGTGCTGATCATTCTGCTTTCCCTGCTTGCGCAGATCTCCACTTTACCTGCGGCGCTGGTGGCTGCACAGTTCGTTTTCCCGGTCTTAGCCGCTTTGGCCGGAACCTTGGGCGGCCTTCAGTTCCCGATAGCGACCTCTATCTACCTTCGTGGCAGCCGCCCTCGAGCGGGCCTGGGTGCAGTTTATGCACTGGATCTGTTGGGTGGGTGCATGGGCGCCGTGCTGCTGAGCAGTTACCTTATCCCGGTATTCGGGTTCTGGAAAACAGCATGGTTCAGCGCGGCTGCGGTGAACCTGGCGCCGGCACTCCTGGCGGCGCGGGTGAGCCTGGGGTCCAAGGTGTCTCAGGCAGGAATGCCTTCCCCTGCGTCTCACCAAACACCACCGCCGTGAACATAAAGATGTCCGTATCCTCCTCCTTCCAGCAGCCAGTTCGCATAGCTGCTTTGGCACATGTTTCTTCAAGGAATCTCTGCCGGTCCCAGCGTTGTTCGACCGGCACCTGGGGGAGCAGAACGCCTTCGTGATCACCGTTCCTCATTAACAGGCCGTGGTGGCCGACTTTGATCCGGCGTACATCGAGGACGTGCTCGAGGGGCGACAGCACCGAGATTTCGTAGGTGATTTGGTTCAGCTCGGAGCGCGACACCGGTGGAAACCGCGAGTCCCGCAAAGCAGCTAAAGCGGCTGTGTCTCGCACGGTGAGGTACAGGGGCTTGACGGCAAAGCTGTAGCCGACGCAACCGCGCAGTCCTCCCGACTCTTTCAGGGTCACGAAGGCGGCACGTTCCTCATTCAAGGATGCGCTTGTGCTTAGGGGTGGTTCATACAGCTTCTTGTTCCGTACTGCGTATTCTACCGACGTGCGAGCTAGGGCGAGGAGCTCGCTCTTTTCGCGTGCGCTCAAGGAAAACGGATGCTCCGCAGGCGGTGGACCTTGCGTTCTCACCAGCACAACCGCGCCGTATCCGACCACTCGCGAGTGATCACCCGTAGCGTCGCCGGAATTGGCATACTTGAGCACCAGTGCCTGGTTTGCTCCCATGCGTTCGGCGAAGATCATGGCCGCGACGATGGGCGCACCGCCACAAGCCTCCCAAACGCGCATCCCGAAATTCTGCGACATACTGAAATAGTCCCAACCCTGCAGTGCATTCAGGGTTTGGTGATCCATCTTCACCGCCTCCGCGTAGGGGTGATAGTGTGACAGATCAGAACTGGCTACCACCAGAGTGCTGCTGTCGTGAATCAGCTTCGCCAGCGCTACTCCCAGAGCGCGACTGGTGTCGTAACTCTGGTCTCCCATGATGATGGGAACGAGTTGGAAATCTCCTAGAACACGCTGCAGCCATGGCAGCTCCACCTCGAGTGCATGCTCGGCGCCCTGCGGCGTAGCCGCGTGTCCCTGGCTGGAAAGCCGGATGGTGGGGCTCAACTGGACCAGTTGACGGGCGAACGCCTTGTCAACTTGCACTGCACCAAGCGGTGTTGCGTACGCATCCCCGTCGAAGACTGAGGTAAATTCAAATGCTTCGTAATGGGAAGGTGCAATGACGATGACCCGCGAGATTTTGCGTCCTTTCAGCGTCGCATAGGTGTAGGCGGCCACCGGACCGGAGTACTGATACCCCGCGTGCGGCGCAACCACAGCCAGAATCGGGTCATGAATTGGTGGCGGAGAGGCATGCGCCAGCATATCGTCGATCATCGCCGTCAGTGCCTTCGGATCTGCCGGATAAAAGCCGCCTGCCACTCCCGCTTGCCGCACATTCTGCGGAACGGCACCCAGGCAATACTGCAGTGTCACGATGAGTACGATCGCCCTCAGGCAGGTGGTGAAGGAGAATTCAGCGAAGCCCATCTCACGTCTCATACGCTAACCCTCCCCTTATGCATGCCAGATTCCCGGAATTGGCTGCCCGCAGAAAGGACAGCCGCCCTTGCGGATCAATATCTGCTTGGCTGTCAGCCCCACGCGCTCCACCAACATGCGGCGGCACTTCGGGCAGTAAGTGTTCTCCGCAGGATGGCCGGGCACATTGCCGATGTATACGTAGTGCAGCCCCTCGGCGTCGGCAATCGCCTTGGCACGCTCGAGTGTCGGAACCGGTGTTATGGGCAGGTTTTTCAACAGATATTCGGGATGAAATTGCGAGAAGTGTAGGGGTACATCCAGCCCCAGATTTGTCTTAATCCAGCGAGCCAGGTTGCTGAATTCGGAATCGCTGTCGTTCAGTGTTGGCACCACTAAGTAAACGATCTCGGTCCACTTGCCCATGGTTCGCAAGGTGACGAGCGCTTCGAGCACCGGCTTCAATTCACCGACGACGACATCCTTGTAATACGATTCGGAGAATGCTTTCAGATCGATCTTGACGGCGTCCATTTTTCCGTAGGCCGTCTTGAGCGCCTCCTCCTGCATATAGCCATTGGACACGACCACACTGCGGATGCCGGTTTCGTGTCCGGCATCGGCCGTATCCATCAGGTACTCGCTGAAGATCACCGGCTCGCTGTAGGTGTAGGCGATCGTCGGACAGCCGTGCTGCTTGGCTAAATCAGCGATTAATTTCGGGGGTGCGTAGTCGGCCGGAACCTGTTCCGGGCGCACCTGGGAGATGTCCCAGTTCTGACAGAATTTGCAATTGACATTGCAACCGGCTGTGGCCAGGGAGAAAGCTAGGGTTCCCGGCAGGTAGTGGAAAAGGGGTTTTTTCTCGATCGGGTCAATGTGCGCGGTGCACACTCGCGAGTGCACCAACGTATAGTAAGTACCCCCATGATTTTCGCGTACGCCGCAATACCCCCGCTCCCGATCTCCCACCGTGCATTCGCGCGGGCAGAGCTTGCATTTGATTTTCTTGGTCTGGAGCTTCTGGTAGAACTTCGCTTCGACGGTGAATCGCGATTCGTCTTGCTTCGGCGGACCGATCCAGGAGGGCATCGCCGTCTGGGACCGAGCAAGGTCACCGATGCTAAGGGCGGCGCCCGATACGAGGGCGCATCGTAAGAACGAGCGACGGTCGAGGGGGGAGGAAAGGGCGCTTCGCGCGCCTCCGAGAACAGAATTCACGCCTGCCGCAGCCTTTCTCCCGCCGGACATCCTGCACCTCAATCGCCTGGCGCCTACACCTCGAGCAGCGCAATTCTCTTGGGATCGTCTGTTCCCAGTCGGTGTTGCGCGTCGGCAGCCGTCGCGATGTAGCGGGGCGCTCTTCGATTGGCTTCCAGCGTCGGCAATCCCTTTTCGGCCCGCTTGTGCTCGATGATTTGCCAGCCGATGTAGTCGAGCGCTACCGGATCTTGGGAAACGATCAGTGCGTTATATCTCCACTCATACTGCGGCTTGTACCCGGGACCGCCTTCGTACGCTGCGGTGGTCGCATCGCAGATGGTCAAACACATCTTGGTCCTGATCATCGGCAGCATATTCACGTCCGCGATATAGGGATTGCAGGCGTTGAGGTGGTACTTGTTGGGGTTGTGGATGGCACCATACATGTTCTTGAGAGCCGCCGTGATACCGGCACCGTCGTGATCTTTCAGCACGGGTACATTGATGAACAGGTCGCAGCTCCGGGTCAGAATCCTCGACAAGCGGCTGGCAACGTTGCCATGGGACACCAATTCTTCTTCGTAACCCACGCGATCCGTACCGAAACACTGAACACGATTTCCCGTGGTGGAAATATGGAAGCCAGCGTGCCCTAATTCGTCGCTGTCGCGGTCCCAAATTACGATATCGCTGGCTCGGATTCCGGCCTCCTGCAATCTTTCACAGATGGCTTCCACCAACTGAAGATTGCTCGAGAGTCCTCGTCCCCCCAGCACGTTCACCTTGAGCCCTACCTTCTCCGGCGGATGGACCAGCCTCTTCCACGGTTCGATGGGATGGTCGCCGTCCAGGAGAGCCTGCATAGAATGGTCCAGCATGTTCTGCACACGAGCAGAATCCAGACCCGCTCCGCGACCACGCAACATCGCGTCACGCGCGATGACGACCCGGGATGTTCCGGCTGCGGTTCCCGCTTCGGTCGCTTCGAGCAATGGCAGTCGGCCGCTCGCGCGCAGGATGGCCGCGCCCGTCAGGCAGCTCTTCAGAAAATCCCGCCGGCTAGTATCACCGTGCCAGTACATAAACGAAAACCCACGCGGGTAACTTGGGGACCGCTTCAGTTCACCTTTATCGCAAGCAGCGCTGGGTTTCAGTGACTAAACGCACACCCTCGATGTGCACGCTCACCTTCTCATCCTCTGCTCAATTACCTGCCCGAGCTCCCAAAGCTCGTGCGGGGTTTCCTCGGACTGTTGATAGGCGACGATTCGTACCAAATAGGGTCCCTTGCGGAAGACCAGGCATTGGCCGTACAAGCGTGCACCGTCTCCGAGCGGCACAGATTTCGCGTCCCCCGCCGGCTCCGAGTCAAGAATCTGTTTCGGGCCCTGTGCGTTGTTCATGGCGTAAATATCCACTACCGCGTCGACTTGGTTGTGGTACTTGTAGTCGGCGGTGCATACTCTCCGCACTCCAGCCTTCCAGTACCGTTCCGCCTCGCCGTCGATGTACTTCCACAGCTCAGCCGCCTCGAAGGTTCGTATGTCGCTGCTCCTGAACCAGCCTGCGGCGTCATTGGAGGGCGGGAAGAGGACCTCCGCCGCTGGTTCTCGATGACAACCGGCATCTCCAACGAGTGCCAGACAACAGCTGACCAGCAAGAGCCTACCGAACGGCCTGACCCTCTTGTTCACGTTGCGCCCCCGTGGCTGCGATCCAAGACGATTTGGTTTGTCCGCGAGCGACTCTCGCCGACGCTGGTTACGTAGGCCGCCGGGCGATCCTCGACGGGACAAGCGTATTCGCAAGCACCACACCCCACGCAGCTCTGAGGATTCACGACCGGCTGTTGTACGGCTTTGCGATGGCCGTCGGCATCTGCCAACTCGGCGGGTTGAAGGTAGATGGCCTTCGGTGATGTTGGACACCACTCTTCGCAGACAATACAGGGCGTTGCCATGGCCCAGGGCAGGCATCGGCCGCGGTCGATAAAGGCTGTGCCCAAGGTGATCGGCTTGGCCTTACCTGCCAGGCCGACGGCCCAACCTTTCTCCTTGGCCGTGATCTCCCAGATCGCGCCCGTGGGACAAACCTGCGAGCACAGCACACAACTGGTTTCGCAATAGCCAATGCGAGGAATCATGACTGGAGTCCACAGTCCCTCCAGGCCGGCCTCAGTCAGCGCGGGATGCAGAGCATTGTTTGGACAGACCTTCATGCACTCGCCGCAACGGGTGCAGCGCGACAGGAAGTATGTTTCGTCCAGCGCTCCCGGAGGACGCAGCAAGCGTTCATGGCGCTCCACGGCGAATCCGGGTGTGCTCCGCAATAACGGAACAAGCGCCGCCCCGGCCGCCAATCCGCTGAGCACCTTGCGTCGCCCGAGGCTCACACCGATCGACTCCGGACGTGGGAAAAACTTGAACTGCAGGCGGTGTTCGGGACACTCCTCAACACAGTTCAGACAAAGATGACACTCGGCTTGACGCCAGGCAACACCGCCGCTTGGATCGTCGCCGCCCTGGCAGCGCAGCAAACAACGATTGCAGTTATCGCAGTGCTCCGGCATCTTGACCAGACCAAGAATCGACCAGCGGGAGAGAATACCTAGCAATGCTCCCAGCGGACAGAGCGCCCGGCACCAGAACCGGGTGACACGAAAGTTCAGGGCCACAAGAAAAATGAAGACTATACCCAGTCCAACGCCTTGCCGGAAGTATGGCTGTTTGAAACTCAGCAACCAACCGCCAAGAACGAAGTGCAACACGCTGCTCGCCGCGGCAAGCAGCGGTAAGCCGCTGTTTTCCATCGTGCGCAGCACAGCATTCAGGGCATAGTTCGTCCCCGGCATAATGGACAGAGCGAGTGAGCGTACCAGCAGCGAGAAAGGATCCAGCCATCCGACCATTCCGGTGCCCATCACGGCCGCGGTCAGGCACGCAATCAGGAGATAGTACTTCGTGCTCTGCCAGCGCTTGTACCGGTTCGACTCAATCAACTGCGTTCCACGTTTGCATTCGGATTTCAGACTGCCGAAGAAATGATGGATCGAGCCTAGAGGGCAGATCCAACCGCAGAAAAAGCGCCCCAGAAACAAGGTTGGAATCAGAACCAGCAGGCTCCACCCGAGGCCGTGATACAGAGCGTGACTGGAGAGCGCGTTCGACAACGCCACCAGAGGATCAAGGCGAAAAAACAAATTCACCGGATAAGGAAGCTGGAGATCAACTCCGGTAGCGTGTAGCGATCCCCGGAACTCGGTGCGTAGCAGAAGAAACAGAAACAACAGGAAGAAAATGACCTGCGAAAGCCACCGCAGCCTAGTTGGTTTGAGCAACGGCACGCCGGCACCCGTTCCGACAGCGACCCCAGCCGACGTCGCCTTGGGCTGGGAGCGGTCCGCCTACCCTGCAACCATGCTCCGCCGAGCTGTTCCGGATGGCTGTGCGCCGGATCACGTGGCTTGGGCAACCTCGCACCGACAGACAACTCTGCCCTGAAGGCGGCAAGGCGGAAGTGCCCTGTGCTTCCGCGCCCCACCCGCGGTCTACTTTGTGAGCGTCCCTAGAATGGGTCGAATTATCTATTTGATTCCGGAGACCTTAGCCTGCAAGGGGAAGCGCACCTTTAAGCTTTTGACACAAGCCTGTGGGAAAGGTTCGAAGATCTCGATTGAAGATTTGTCGTTTAAGAATCTCCAGTCCGATAATAAGGAAGAGAGAGCGCCATCGAATAGAGCATGGAGCATCGGGTCGGAGCATGCCGTGAAGGAAGGCATCGCCTTTATCCTTGGTCTTGCCATTACTGGACAGTTGTTGGCATCCGATAAGATACGCATCACCGTAAACAATTACACTGCGGAATCAGGTGAATTTGTGATTCATGCCGCAGCGGCGGGAAAGCCCATTGACCTGCTATGCGATCAGGATAGTCCCTTTTGCAGCGTTCTTATGCGGGGCGAGTATTGGATGGTCGACTGGACAGTCCCGACGATCGAATATCGCGGCGACTACGTTTGCAAGGACGTGGACCTGTACCGTACGACAGCGAATCCAGAGAGGTACCCGAAGGTCGGCGAGTACTGCTTGGTGGAGAAGGACAGCCGGTAACTCCCGAAATTGTCTCCGTGGCGGGTTGTGTATCAAAGCCCTTTCTCGAGTTTCCATTCTTGCTGGTTTCTAACTTGAGTCAGCCTAGGCTGGCGATTTGATCGACGGTGGTCGGTCACCTGCGCCTGTGCGCTGGATCACTGCAAGCTGTTTGGCTCTTGGTTACAAATAAGTCAAGACCGGGCTCTCTGTGGCAGCCGCGGGAGGCCAATCATGCCCGGACACAATATCCGTGCCCTCGAAACTCTAAGGCTCGAACTCAGGTTCGTCGAGCTGGGACTATACCGCGTTTCGACTCCCGGTCGCCCTCTATCAGTCTTTGAAGACTCACCGATCTGCCTGCGCTGCCGAGTCGATTCTTGCGCGCATTGTGCACTCATAAAGTTCGTGCCTTACGCCTGTCGCTCGGAGCCGGTGCCCTGTCACCACATCCGACTGAATCAGGCGCACGAGACCGTCGACAGTCTCTATCGAACCGGCACACAACAGGAACTGGAAGAAGCTCTACGAGAGTGGCTAACCGCCACCATCGAGAGGCTTGAGCAAGAGGAAGTCCGACCAGGGAACAGAACTTTGGCCAGGTCTTTTCGAAACTCAGCTCGTAGCGCCACCGAAGGAGGCCTCCATGACAAGCTCTGCCGTGCTATCTGAGCCGCAGTCAGCGGTTTCGTTGAAGAACATCCTGCTGGCCACGGACTTCTCTGCCGCTTCGGAGAAAGCGTTCTCCTATGCCGTTGCCATGGCTCGCCGACATGGCGCAAAGATCACCCTAGTGCATGTAATCCCCCCCGAGTCTGTCTCCTTTGCTCCCGCACCGCCGGCAGAGCGGCAGCGATATGAGGAAGAACGACAGCTGGAAAGCCTAGCCAGTCGGAGCGAGCTCAACCAAATCCGCCACGAAGCCATCTTGCGAGCCGGTTCGGTAGGGAGCGTGCTCTCCTCTGTAATGCGGGAGCAGGAGATCGATCTTGTGATACTTGCCACGCACGGGCGTTCGGGGCTGAAGAAGCTGGTACTCGGATCGGTGGCCGAGGAGGTCGTACGCAAAGCAGAGTGTCCCGTGCTCACAGTGGGACCCCACATCGACACAACCTTAGGCTCAAGCGGAAAATTCTCGAGAATTCTCTTCGCGACCGATTTTCACTCAGCTTCGGCGAAAGCTTTGGAATACGCAGTATTTCTCGCGAACGAGCCCGAGACCAAGCTAATCCTTCTGCATGTCATGCCCCCGACCGCTTTACCCGGTCCCGGGCAAAGCTTTCACGACGAACAAGCCATTAATGCGTGGCAAGCCAACGTGAGGGCAAACATTGCGGAGAAACTGCAGAAGCTGTTGCCGCCAACGGTGAGGCTGGCGTCCGAACCGGAATATGTGGTGAGTTTTGATTTTATTGTGGACGGCATCGTGAAAGAAGCTGCTGCTCGAAGGGCCGACCTCATTATCGCGGGGGCTAAGCGGCCGGTGTTTGTGAAAGCCTTTGCCCACTCCCTTGGAGGAGTGTCGTATGAGGTTATCCGTCGGGCGAAGTGTCCGGTGCTGACCGTCAGCGCTTGATCCCGGCAGTCGGGCTCGAAGTGAGTAGCTCTTACGCAAGGACGGAAAGAAGGGCGCTATGAGGATGCTCAAGATTCTTACGGTGGTTGCATTTGTATTGGTCACATTGATGGTCCTTCACAACGGTATGAAGCGATCCGCAGCCGGATACAACCCGGCGACTGAAGTGGAGGTCCAAGGTGTGGTCCAAGAGGTACGTCAGTTCTGGTGTCCGATCAATGGTGACGAAGGAACACACCTCATGCTCAAGACAGACCATGGTGTTCTGGAGGTGCACGTAGCGCCAGTTCGCTTCCTTCAGAGCAATGGCATGAGTTTCCACCAGGGCGATCAGATTGACGTGGTCGGATCCATGGTTATTTATCAGGAACATGGTGCGATGATCGCGCGCAAGATTACCCGTGGAGATGAAACCTTTGCCTTTCGACAACCGAGCGGTAGGCCGCTGTGGGTGGAACTCCCGCGCACTTATGTGCGGTAGCGAACCCTCTGTTGGGCTGGGGTGTCTCGCGTTCCTACCCGGAGGAGGCATTCGTGAAAGAAACCAAGGTGTTGTGCATCTCATTTGATACGGCGGTCTCCGATCTCCGTTGTGCTGCCCTGAAGCAAGCCGGATACACAGTTACGGCCACGATCGACGTGAAAGAAGCTTTGCACTATCTCTCGCGTGAAAGGTTTGACCTTGTGATTGTCGGCCACAGGTTTGCAACGGCTGACAAATACCTGCTGGCAGTTGAAGCGGAAGAGAAAGCGAACATTCCTGTTCTCCTGGTGTGTGGTGCGGCGGCGGAAGAAGTCATCCCAGCTGCGGCTCGTGTTTACGCCTGGGAAGGTACGGAGGGGCTGCTCTTTGCGGCCTCAGACCTGTTATCCGGAGAAACCGGAGGTGCCCGGCAAGCGCCTGCGCAGCGGGATGGCGAGTTGTACCAGCGTCCGGCACATGGATGTGCCATGTTATTTCGAGATGACGATGAGGACGATGAGCTGTTCCGCTTCGCGGATCGAGCCGAAGCCGGGCGCTTACTGGGGTCCAAGTTAGTTGCGTACGCCGGGCAAGAAGGTGTGATTGTACTAGGACTCCCACGAGGCGGAGTACCGGTAGCTTGCGAAGTGGCACGCGTCCTGCGTGTCCCGCTGGATGTTCTGGTGGTGCGAAAACTAGGTACTCCGGGGCAGAAGGAACTGGCCATGGGTGCCATTGCGCCGGGAGGCGTGCGAGTACTCGATCTTTCTACGGTGAAACAATTGGACGTGCCGAATGAGGTCATTGAGGAAGTGGCCGCGGCGGAACGCAAAGAGCTGGAGCGTCAAGAGTCCGAGTATCGAGGCAAGCGCCCGCCACTCGTGGTGGCGGGAAAGACAGTGATTCTGGTGGACGATGGCATCGCGACTGGCTCCTGTATTCTGGCCGCCATCGCGGCGGTGCGCGAGCAAGGTGCGGCACGAGTGGTTGTGGCCGCTCCGGTGGCGCCGGCCAATGCTCGCAGCGTCATCGGAATAGAGGCAGATGAGGTCATCAGCCTGGCGGAACCGGAGATATTCTTTGCGGTGTCGCAGTGGTACGAGGACTTTAGCCAGATCTCCGATGAACAAGTCCGCAGCCTTCTGGAACGGTCGATCCGTTCCAGCTCCGTGCCTGTCGCGGCGTGAGTCGAAGGGAGAGACAACCATGCAGCGCCATTTTTCGAATCGGGGCGAAGCACTCGCGGAAACCGCGGCAGCCAAGATGATGGCTCACCGGATGCCCGTCGCCAGGTCCAGCCCGCGCAGGAGCGGCTTCACCCCTGGACCCTGGAAACAACGGGTTCCGGAAATCGATTTCCACGGCGGCGCCAAGAAACAAGGAGGACGGAAAGAGCGCGGCGAATCCGGAGTGGCCCCGCCAGAACCTTAATGGCGCGGCTCGAGCCGGCGGCCGTCATCAAGAGCTAGGTTCGTCGAGGTGCTTAGGGAAGTTCACAGGTCACTGACAATGAATTTCTCTTCTCTTACGTATGATCGCGGGCGCAATTCGCAAATTACGCCCGTTCTTTGGAGGCGAGCCATGAAGGTTGATGAAGTAATGACGAAGAATCCGGCGTGCTGCTGGCCATCCCATTCGGCCGTGACAGCCGCGACCATGATGCAGAGCAGGGATACGGGAGTCTTGCCGGTCATCCAGGATCGATTCACTCCCACTCTCGTTGGGGTGGTAACGGATCGTGACCTTTGCCTGCATGTCGTGGCTGGAAGCCGGGATCCAGCGCATATCTGGGTCAGTGAGTGCATGACTGCGGAGCCCGTCTGCTGCACGGCGGAGGACGATGTCATCGACGCACTCGAGAGGATGAAGAAGCACCGGGTTCGGCGCCTGCCCGTGGTGAACGAGAAGCACGAGGTGGTTGGCATTCTGGCGCTCAGCGATTTGCTGCGCAAGAGCGCCATTTCGACCGACGAGGTTGCGGCGGCAATCGAAAGGATCTGCCAGCCGCGCCAGGATACAAGAGAGTCAATGAGGGACATCGTTACTGCGGCATAGTCGTCGCAGGGTTCAGCCTTGTCCCGTAGTGGGGGCGGCTATTCGGGAAGCTCACTCGGTGAGCCGTACCTCGAAACGGCAAGAAAGGACAACTTAGAGAATGTTCTCGGAGACGCGAAATTCGGCTGCAGAAAAACACCTTGGCACTCCACCGCGGGTCAGTGATGCCTTGTGGCACTGCCGCGACCGAGCCGGCATCTTGCTGCGAGTGATTCTTGCCTTCGGGCTTGGCCTGCTGCTGGTTGCCTTATTTTGCTCGACCACTGTGCAAGCAACCAAGGAACGAAAAGCTCCATCGATCCAGAGCGTAGATGGAGCCGAGATCTTCCGGGATTACTGCGCATCATGCCATGGTTCGGACGGAAAAGGGAACGGGCCGGTGGCGCCGGCGCTAAAAATCAAAGTACCTGACCTAACGCAAATAACCATCAGGGCGGGCGGCGAGTTTCCAAGTGCCCGCATCCGTGCGGTTATTGAAGGCACCGAAACGGTATCGGGACGTGGATCTCGTGACATGCCTGTCTGGGGACCGGTCTTCCATCAGATTGCTGATGACCGGGACTTGGGCTCTGTGCGCACCGCCAACGTAATCCGATATATAGAATCGATTCAGCGGAAACGACTGCACCCGTGACAGCGGCGAGGCGATCATAGCCGGCGGAGATCTTCGATGACGGTTCTGCCAAGGACTCCGACGCTGTCGATGAGTCTCTGGGGATGAGACTATTCGGCTGCCGCGATGATGCATACAGATTTGGCCAAACTCGAAGAGGAGCCAGGCACGCTAAAGAAAAAGGCAAGCGAATCCGGGATGTTGCGTCGGTTATTCGGCCGCTTTCTATAGGAATGGCCGATACCCAGTCGATCCGAATCTAGGATGGAGGAAGAGGGTCGATGCCTGCTACTCTGAACTTAGGTTTACCGATTGACCGCACAAGGTACCCGTGGTCGTGCTACTGCCATCCGACTCGGCAAGGGTAGTCAGGTTTATGTTACAGGTGTCGCCGTTGACCATCACCGCCCCGCCCGCCAGAATCTGCAGCGGAAACGAAATAGACCCGTTGTTAAAGGTAAAGGTCCCGGTGATGGTAACCTCTGGCGCTCCGTTGACGCTGTAGCCAGAGACAGGGACGCAGTTGGTGAAGGTTTCGTCCAGCTGGAACTGGATGCTTCCGGTACCACTGCTGCTGATGGTGCCGTTCACATCACCCGCGAAACCTGACGTACCTCCGTACTGGCACGCATCGGTGGTGTTGTACTGCTGCGAAAATACGCAGGAATTCTGGTTGCAAGAGACCTCCTGGGGTTCGACACGACCCTGGAGATGACCAGCGTGACGCCTAATCGCTGCTGCAGCTGTGCCCTCGGCCAAGTTCGTGACCGCCTTCTCGGAGATCATGGTCGCAACCTCCCGAACTACGGACGCTGGAACCGCAGAAGACGAGCCAGCACTGCTTCCGCCACCACAACCGACGCCGACCAGCACGCTCAGTGCAAGCAGACTAAAAGCCCTCGCTCTGGGCCAGAAAGTGGACAAGAAAATCGAAACCGTTCCGTTGGTTTTCATGGGCAAACCCCGCCGGTAGAGTTGTCGCTCACCGCGATTTTTAGCGTGGACTTAAACCGAGATGAACGCAACGTTACTCATGTAATAGGCGAGCCGATAGCGCCGTTTATCGGGAGTTTGTGGATATACCCGAGACTTAGGAAAGACGATCTAGTTCTTTGTCGGAGTGGCCCAATGCGTAAGTTGAATGTTCAAGGGACCTTGGTCTGGCCAGCGCTGCCCTGCAGCCGCGGGATGTATGATTCGCTCTCGCCAATTACCACTCGCTGGCAATCAATGGTAGGTAGATTTCAGCCTCCAGATATCTAGTTTGCGAATCCTGGCTTCCCCTCCTTTCGAATACAGCTCGATTCGATCTCCAGCCGCGGGAAAAATAAGTTCTGATAATACCGTCTCGCCCGAATTGGCGAACACTTCTACGGAGGACCGGTCGAGGAGTAGGTGCAACTGCACAACCCGTCCTGGTCCAATCGTAAGCGGCCCAGATTGACGGCCGGCAAGATGCTCCGCGAAGCTTGCATTCGCCGACTGGGTTCGATCCACAAACACATG
>Ga0187780_10002460_pt1 | contig 13918 bp, 8 predicted proteins | sample 1015_Q2_SP10_20__FD_132429 | JGI IMG/M metagenome (GOLD analysis project Ga0187780, IMG submission 132429) | Tropical peat soil microbial communities from peatlands in Department of Meta, Colombia - 1015_Q2_SP10_20_MG | ecosystem: Environmental > Terrestrial > Soil > Wetlands > Peat | place... | reverse complement strand
GCAGGGCGGCCCGCCCGCGTTCCGGTTGCGGGCCCCCCTGGCCGCGCTCACGGGGCCCGCATGGGGCAGATGCAGCGGCACCGCGGCGCGGAGCGCGGAGCCGTTGTGCAGCCGCACTGACGGACCGGGGACTGGCGCTGCGCGACGGCAGCGAGGAGTACCGGGACTCCGAGAAGTACCAGCTCCGGCCGCGCGACTGGTCGCAACCGGGCTCCATCGCCCCGCTGATCACCCGGCTCAACGGGATCGGCGCCGCGCACCGCGAGGCGATCGCGCAGCTGAGCACCCTGCGTCTCCACCATATCGGCGATGAATCGATGCTCTGCGTCTCCCGGGCGACCGCGGACAAGCGTGACGTGGTGCTGCTCGTGATCAACCTCGACCCCCACCATACGCACGAGGCGACCACCTGGCTCGACCTGGGCGCGCTCGGCGTGCCCGCCGATCGTCCCTTCGAGGTGCACGACGAGCTGGGTGGCGCGAGCTATACGTGGCAGGGGCCGGTCAACTACGTGCGCCTCGACCCGGCGGCCCAGCCGGCGCACGTGTTCCACGTGCGTCCCCTGCCGTGACCGTCGTTCCCAAGCTCGATCAGGGACCGCTGTGGTTTCGCAAGGCTGTGTTCTACGAGCTCTCCGTGCGCGCGTTCATGGACGGGAACAACGACGGCATCGGGGATTTCGTCGGACTGATCAGCCGGCTCGACTACCTCGAGTGGCTCGGCGTCGACTGCATCTGGTTGCTCCCCTTCCAGCAGAGCCCGCTGCGCGACGGCGGATACGACATCTCCGACTACCGCACCGTGCTGCCCGACTACGGCACTGTGGAGGACGTCGCCCACCTCGTCGAGGAGGCGCATCGCCGCGGCATCCGCGTGATCATGGACCTGGTCATCAACCACACGAGCGACCAGCACCCGTGGTTCAAGAACGCGCGCTCCTCGGTGGACAGCGAGTACCGCGACTGGTACATGTGGTCGAGCACCAAGAACCGCTTCAACCAGGCGAGGATCATCTTCCTCGACACCGAGACGTCCAATTGGACGTGGGACGAGCAGTCGGGCGCGTACTACTTCCACCGCTTCTTCAGCCACCAGCCCGACCTCAACTACGACAACCCGCGCGTCCGCGCCGAGATCATCGATGTGTGCCGGTTCTGGCTGGACCTCGGCATGGACGGGTTTCGCCTCGACGCGGTGCCCTATCTCTTCAAGCGCGAGGGCACCAACTGCGAGAACCTCCCCGAGACGCACGCGTTCCTCGCCGAGCTCCGCGCGGCGATCGACGCCGAGTACCGGGACAAGGTGCTCCTCGCCGAGGCGAACCAGTGGCCCGAGGACGTGACCGACTACTTCGGCACCCCGGGCCGTCCGGAATGCCACATGTGCTTCAACTTCCCGCTGATGCCGCGCATGTTCATGGGCCTGCGCCGCGAACAGCGCTATCCGATCACCGAGATCCTCGAGCGCACGCCGGCACTGCCGCCCAACAGCCAGTGGGGCATCTTCCTGCGCAACCACGACGAGCTCACCCTCGAGATGGTCACCGACGAGGAGCGTGACTACATGTGGGATGAGTACGCGCAGGATCCGCGTGCCAAGCTCAACCTCGGCATCCGGCGCCGGCTCGCCCCGCTGCTCAACAACGGCCGGCGGCAGATGGAGCTGTTCCACGGGCTCATCCTGTCGCTGCCCGGATCCCCGATCCTCTACTACGGCGACGAGATCGGCATGGGAGACAACGTCTATCTCGGCGATCGCGACGGCGTCAGGACGCCGATGCAGTGGAACGCGGACCGCAACGGCGGCTTCAGCCAGGCCGACTTCGCGCAGCTGTACCTGCCCCCGCTCATGGACCCGGTGTACGGGTTCCAGGCGTGCAACGTGAGCGCGCAGCGCCGCAACGAGTCGTCGATGCTGCACTGGCTGCGCCGGTTCATCGCGGTCCGCAAACGCTGGCCCGTGTTCGGCGAGGGCGACTTCGAAGCGCTCGACGCTGCGAATCCCTCGGTGTTCGCCTTCGTGCGCAGCGGGGACGGCCACGTGGTCCTTTGCGTCAACAACCTGTCGCGCTTTGCACAGCCCGTCGAGCTGGACCTGCGCCGGTACGCGGGGATGACCCCGGTCGAGCTGCTCGGGCGCGTCCATTTCCCGCGCATCGGCGAGCTTCCGTACCTGCTGACCATGGGGCCGCACGGTTTCTACTGGTTCACCCTCGACCCGGACAGCGCATGAGCGAGGGGCGCGGCACGGCTGCGGCAGTCCTGCGCGACCACGGGCTCGAGGGCTGCGAGGCGGCGCTCGGCGCGTACATCGGGCGGCAGCGCTGGGCCGGTGCCCAGGGACGCGTCATCGAATCCACCGAGGTGGTCGACGCGGCCGTCGTCAACGAGGAGTCCCCGGTGCTCCTGCACACCCTGACGGCGCTGACCTTCGCGGACGGCGCGACCGTTCGCTACGCGCTTCCCCTCGGCGTGCGCAGCCTGGGTGACCCGCTCGCGGAGCGCGCCCCGGACTACATGATCCCCTGGAACGGTGCGCCGAAGCCCCTGCTCCTCTACGACGCGATCGGCGACCCGATGTACGTGCAGTGGCTGCTCGAGGCGATCCGCGAGCGCCGCGTCTTCCCCACGACGAACGGCGAGGTGCGCTGCACGTGTCCCGATCCCGCGGCGCTCGACCCGGGCACCCTCTCGTCGGTGCGGTACCTGCGGGTCGAGCAGAGCAACACGTCCGTCGAGGTGGGGGATGCGATCTTCTTCAAGCATCTGCGCCGCGTCGAGTCGGGCCCGTCCCACGAGCTCGAGATGTCCGAGGCGCTCGCCGCCGCGGGGTTCGGCCACGTCGCGCCGATGCTCGGGCGCGCGGTCTGGGCCGGCGACGGCGAGGCGCCGACGCTGCTCGTGCTCGTGCAGCGCTTCCTGCACAACAGCAGCGAGGGATGGGCGCTCGCGCTCACCTCGCTGCGCGACCTGTACGCCGACGCTGAGGGCGCGGGACGGACCGACGCGCACGAGCTTCGCTCATGGGTCGCCGGACGCGACGCCTCGTTCCTCCCCGAGGCGATGCGCCTCGGCAAGGTGGTGGCCGAGCTGCACCTCGCCCTCGCCGGTCCGCTCCCGGACCCGTCCATGGCGCCGGCGCCGCTGACCGGCGCGGCACTCGACCGCTGGGCGACCGTGATGACCGCCGAGCTCGACGCGCTCCTTGCCCGAGGCGACGGGTCGCTCGACCCGCTCCGAAAGGTGCGAGCCGAGGTGGCCGGGCGGTTCGACGAGCTCCGCCGGCTGCCCTCGGGCGGGCTGCTCACGCGAATCCACGGCGATCTCCACCTCGGCCAGCTGCTCCGCGTCGACACCGGATGGGTGGTGCTGGACTTCGAGGGCGAGCCGGACCGGAGCCCGGCGCGTCGCCGGGAGCTCACCACGCCCCTCGCCGACGTCGCCGGGATGCTGCGCTCCTTCGACTACGCCGCGGCGGCCGCGATCTTCGAGCGCTCCGCGCCGGAGACCCCTGAGGCCGAGGTCCTGACGCGCTACGGTGACGCATGGTCGGAGACGAATCGCGATGCCTTCTGGGACGCGTACGTCGATGCGATCGGCGCACACCCGCTGCTGCCCGCGCCCGGTCCCGCGCTGGCCGTCCGGCGCGCCTTCGAGATGCAGAAGGCGGTCTACGAGATCGGGTACGAGCTGAGCCACCGCCCGAGCTGGGCGCGGATCCCGCTGCGCTTTCTGCTCGACAGCGTGGCGCGGTAACGCGTGGCGAGGCGCTCCGTGGTTGAGGCGCAGCCGGACCTCGATGCGGCCGTGGAGCGGCTTCTCGCCGGGCGCCTGGCGGACCCGCACGAGCTGCTCGGTCCTCGCGTGGTGAACGGCGGCACGCGGATCCGCGTCTTCCATCCGGACGCGTCGGAGGCGAGCATCGCGCGAGTCGATGGGATCACCCCCATGCGCCGCATCGACGGCGCGGGCCTCTTCGAGGTCACGATCCCCGGCGACGGTCCGCCCGGCTACCGCATCCGCTTCCGCACCCGCGATCGCGAGTGGGAGCAGGAGGACCCCTACCGCTTCGTCCCGACGGTGGGCGAGCTGGACCTCCATCTCATCGGCGAGGGAACCCACGCGCAGCTCTGGCACGTGCTCGGGGCGCGGGTCATCGAGCATCAGGGGGTTTCGGGAACGGCATTCGCCGTCTGGGCACCGAGCGCGCTCGGGGTCAGCCTGGTGAGCGACGCCAACTTCTGGGATGCCCGGCTCTGGCCCATGCGCATGCTCGGCGGCTCCGGCGTGTGGGAGCTGTTCTGTCCCGGCGTCGGCCGCGGCGTCCGCTACAAGTTCCTCGTCACCCGTGGCGACGGGATGCGCATCTTCAAGGCCGATCCGCTCGCCCGGGCCGCCGAGATGCCCCCCGGGACCGCGAGCATCGTCGAGGAGAGCAGCTTCCGCTGGCGCGACGGGGCCTGGATGCGCCGCCGCCCCCGCGCCTCATCGAGCCGCGCGCCGCTTGCCGCCTACGAGGTCCACCTCGGGTCGTGGCGCCGCGCCGCCGACGGACGGGTGCTCTCGTATCGGGAGATCGCCGAGCCGCTCGCCGCCCACTGCCGGAACCTCGGATTCACGCATGTCGAGCTGCTCCCCGTGATGGAGCATCCCTTCGGCGGATCCTGGGGGTACCAGGTCACCGGCTACTACGCGCCGACCGCGCGCCACGGCACGCCGGACGACTTCCGCAGGTTCGTCGACGTCATGCACCGCAACAACATCGGCGTGATCCTCGACTGGGTGCCCGCGCATTTCCCGCGTGACGGCTGGGCACTGGCGCGGTTCGACGGTACCCCGCTGTACGAGCACGCCGACCCACGCCGCGGCGAGCATCCCGACTGGGGCACGTACGTCTTCAACTACGGCCGCAACCAGGTGCGCAACTTCCTCGTCGCCAACGCCCACTACTGGGTCGAGGAGTTCCATGTCGACGGGCTGCGCGTCGACGCCGTCGCGTCGATGCTGTATCTCGACTACTCGCGGCAGCCGGGCGCATGGGTGCCGAACATATACGGGGGCAAGGAGAATCTCGAGGCGATCGCGCTGCTCCGCGAGGTCAATGACTCGCTGCATGCACGACATCCCGGCGTGATCACGATCGCCGAGGAGTCGACGACATGGCCGGGTGTCACCCGGACGACAGCCGGCGGCGGTCTCGGCTTCGACTTCAAATGGAACATGGGGTGGATGCACGACACCCTCGACTACCTGCGCAAGGATCCGGTCTTCCGCCGCTACGCGCATCACCAGATGACCTTCGGGCTGATGTACGCGTGGTCGGAGCGTTTCGTGCTGCCTCTCTCGCACGACGAGGTCGTCCATCTCAAGGGCTCGCTACTCGGCAAGATGGCGGGCGATCCGTGGCGCCGGTTCGCCAACCTGCGCGCCCTCTTCGGCTGGATGTGGGCTCATCCCGGCAAGAAGCTGCTGTTCATGGGCGGCGAGCTCGCCGACGAGCACGAGTGGGCACACGACCGGGGGCTCGACTGGGGCCTGCTCGATGATCCTGCGCACGCAGGCGTGCACCACCTCATCGCTGACCTCGGGGCGCTGTACAGGGCGTTGCCCGCCCTCTGGGAGCTCGACGAGAGCCCCAGGGGATTCGAGTGGATCGACCCGGGAAACGCCGACCAGAACGTGCTGAGCTTCGTCCGGCGCGACGAGCACGGCGCCCCGGGGATCGCGTGCATCGCCAACTTCTCCCCGGTCGTCCGGTACGACTTCAAGGTCGGGCTCCCTCAGGCGGGGCGCTGGAGCGAGGTGCTCAACACCGATTCGGAGCACTACGGGGGCAGCGGCGTCGGCAACCTCGGAGCGGTGGAGTCGGTCGCCGAGCCCTGGCATGCCTTCCAGCACTCGGCGAAGCTGACCCTCCCGCCGCTGGCGGTGGTCTGGCTGGCGCCTCACCCCATTGCTTAACGCCTGCGCAGCCGTGAGAATGGGTGCACAACCTGCGGGACGAGAGTGGACGCGCGTTGATGCCAGCACGGGATGCCGGCACGCGCACGTCGAGCTGCGGACGCCGCAATCAGCAATACGGGGGTGACCCACAATCCATGAACGTCGACGAGGCCCGCACCCGGCTTCTCAACGAGCGGGCCCGCATCGAGGAGCTCAGGCAGGCGGCGAACCGGCTCACCGCCGACGCTCAGGAGGCAGCCGAGCGTGAGCTGTCGTCCGCGGAGCAGCACCCGGCCGAGCTGGCCAGCGAGACGATCGGGCTCGAGCTCGACCACAGCGTCCTGCAACACGCCGAGCTGGAGTTGGCTGAGCTGGAGGCGGCGGTCCTGCGGGTCGACAGGGGTGTCTACGGCCGCTGCGAGGCCTGCGGCCAGCCCATCAGCGAGGCGCGCCTGGAGGCGATCCCGACGGCTCGCTTCTGCATCGAGGACCAGGCCAAGCAGGACCGCGGGCGGCGCAACGGGCGCTAACCGGCCGGCGACGGGTCGAGCTGGAGCCACGCCTGCGACGTCCACAGCCACTCCTCGCTGAAGGAGCCGTCGGCGGCGCCGACGAGCACGACGTCCCCAAGGATGTCGTCGTAGTACATCGCGGCGTCGGCCCTGAAGGTGACCGCGCCGGCGGGCACCACGCCCGGGTTATTGGTCCAGATGCTGCCGCTCCAGACGTCGGTGCTGTCATCTCCAAAGGCGGTACCGAGGAGGACGACCGTTCCGTCCTCCGGATCGGTGGCCATCACACTCGTCGTCGGGTCGAACGTCGCCCCGGACTTCGGGTTCAGCTGCGTCCAGGTGCTCCCGTCCCACGCCCACGTGAGCGCCGGGCCGATCGTCCCTGCATTCCCGACCGCGATCACAGTGTGAGAGAGGGCGTCATACGCGACAACGAGCTCGGGGCCAGCGGGAAGCTCGTTCCTCGGATGCTGCAGGGTCCATGTCGATCCGTCCCAGGTCCACGTGGCCTCACGCTTCGGCGGGCCGGAGCCGCAACAGGACGTGAGCGCCACAATGGTCCGGTTGGCCGGGTCGGCAACCAGGCCGTCCAAATACCCGCCTGTGAAACCGGTGATGCTGGATCGAGTGCGGAGAAGGCGCCACGTCGAGCCGTTCCACTCCCACGTCTGGTCCGCGTTGACGACCAGGACCACGGTGCCGTTGAACGGGTCGTACACCATCGATCCGGGGGCGGGGGGGTGCACGGCGGTCGATCGGCGTGTCCAGGCCGTGCCGTCGAACGTCCAGGTGTCGAGCGTCTGCCTCCCCGAGGCATCGACACCTCCGAAGAGGACCAGCTGGTGGTCGGCCTCGTCGTACGCGGTCGACGCGGTTCCCCCCGGTGGGGTTTGGGAGCTGTTTATGAGAGCCCCGTCGGTGCCGTCGGCAAGACGGACCCACGAGTTGGCGACGGTCCGTGCCCAGACGTGGAGCGGGCGAGGTGCCGCTGCATCGCTCGCCCATCCAAAGGTCTCGAGCATACCGTTGAAGCTGTCATCGACTGCGGCCGCGGGGATCGGCGCGCTGTGCTCCGGGTCGTAGGGGCCGAGGAGCGACCAGTCCTGCCCGTCCCACGTCCACGTCTGGTTCGCCGAGCTTCCCGGCTGACGCGAGGGACCGGTGAGCACCAGTTGATTCGTCGTGGGATCGATCGCCATCGCGGAAGGAGCGCCGGCCTGCGGTGAGTGGTCGGTCGTGACCGTCCGCCACGTCGTCCCGTCCCACGTCCACGTCGAGCTCGGAGCGTCGGGCTCGGCCTGGGTTCCGTTCAAGCTCACCGCGATCGGCCATCCCGTGACCGGGTCCCCGGCAACAACCAGCGCCTGTGCGGCCGGCGACCGGTCCGCCGGCGCGCTCAATGACCAACCGGACCCGTTCCACGTCCACGTCTGAGTCGCACCTGGAGCACCGGGACCGGCCGCTCTGTCGTACGTGAGCAGCACCAAGCGGTTCAGCGCGTCGTCCCAGACCATGCCCACCGTCTGCCCTCCTGGGGGCGCCGGGCCGTTCTGAGGTTCACGCCTCCACGTGCAGCCGTTCCAGGTCCACGTGTCGTTCGCCGGCTGCCCATTGGCGAGCACGCCGCCGAAGAGCAGCAGGTCGTGGGAGGTCGGGTCGTAGGCGAGCGCTGCGCCGCTCCGCCCTGGAGGCGCCACGGCTGGTCGCGCAAGGGCCCAGCGTTGGGTCGACCCCGACCAGAGCCAGGTCTTCGATTCATTCCCGACCCCGCCAAAGAGCACGACGGGATCACCAGTCTCATCCTCGTCTTGTGCAGTCGCCGAGCCTCCGGCCGTGGTCGGTACACCGGCCGTCTCAGTCGTCCACACGTCGCAGGAGGCTCCCGTGACGCCGCCGACGTGGGCCTGGGTTGGCCCCATTGCGGGTGACCCATCCTCCAGCCGCCAGAGCCCCACCCCGCCGGCGAGGACGACCACCAAAACGGCGGCGGCGGCCCATACCGGGAGCCGCCTGGCGCTGGGTGGCTCGAGGCTCACGGTCGCGGCACCGGGAAGCGGCTCGGCGCTGTGCTCGAGGACTGCCAGCCCGGGAAGGTTCGGCGGGGGAGTGCCCGGGCGAGTGCCCACCACTGACCAGGGGACCCCGGCCGGCTTGACGATCGCAAGGGAGGAGGAGAGCGCCTCGCCGGGCGTTCCACCGCCGGCGATCGCCTCGGCGACGGCGGTGGCGCCCGGCTCCGTCGTGCGAACCAGGACGACGCTCAGCGCCACCGTCTCCGCCGCGTCCAGCAGCGAGCGAGCCTGGAGATCGTCGAGCCCACCGAGGATCCGGTCCCGCCCGCGTCCGCTCAGCGTCTGGAAAGCACCGGGTATCACCGCGAGGGCGTAGTCGACGGCCCCGCGATCCCCCTCGAGGCGGGCGACCCATTCCCCGGCATCGCCGCTCACCGCGATGCGGCTCGTCGCCCGCGCGACAGCCTGGTCGGGTCGCGCCCCAGCCCCCGGCTGGTCGGGCCGGATCAGCCACCACTCGAGCGGCAGCGCGCTGACGCGCGCCAGCTGAGGATGATCCGACAGCCCTTCGAGACGGACGGCGATGGCCACGCGATGGATATACGCCAGGACATCCCCCGCCGTCCCGACGTTTGCGGCCGGATGGGCCGGAGCTCAGTGGCGGAAGTGACGCTCCCCTGCGAGGACGACCGCCATCCCGAGCGCATCCGCGGCCTCGGTGACCGTCTGGTCCGCCTTGCTTCCGCCGGGATGGATCACGGCGGTCACCCCGGCGTTGCCGAGGGTTTCCAGGCCGTCGGGCATCGGGAAGAAGGCGTCGGAGGCGGACACCGCGCCGGCGCAGCGGTCCCCGGCCCTCGCGACGGCGAGCTCCGAGGACTCCACGCGCGACATCTGCCCGGCGCCGACGCCGACCGCCATGCCGTCACGGACGATGACCACGGCGTTGGACTTCACGTGGCGGCACACGCGCCAGGCGACGAACAGGTCGCGCCACTCGGAATCGCTCGGCTCTCGCTTGCCCGCCACGGTCATTGCAGCCCGATCGGTCAGGACGCGATCCCGGGTCTGCACGAGCAGCCCGCCGTCGATGCTCCGGACGTCGACCTGCGCCGCACACGAGGGCCGGTCGGCGACGAGCACGCGGAGCCGCGGCTTGGCGGCCAGGAGCGCAGCAGCGTCGTCGTCGATCGCCGGACAGATCACCGCCTCCAGGAACGTGCGGCTCAGCTCGGTCGCGGTCGCGAGGTCCAGCGGCCGGTTGAGCCCGACGATGCCGCCATACGCGGCGCGCGGATCGCATTCGTAGGCGCGGCGATACGCGTCGACGGCGTTCTCGCCGACCGCGAACCCGCATGGGTTGGTGTGCTTGATGACACAGGCCGCAGGCTCGGCGAACTCCGCCGTCAATGTGCGAGCAGCGTCGACGTCCAGCCAGTTGGTGAACGACAGGGCCGAGCCCTGCAGCTGCCCCGCATGCGCGGTCCCGCCCGGCGGTCCGGCGACGGCGTACAGGGCACCCTGCTGGTGCGGGTTCTCGCCGTAGCGGAGCTCGTGCAGGCGCCGGCCGCCGACGGTGAGCTCCACAGGTAGGGGGTCGGCGTGGACGCTGTCGCGCAGCCAGGAGGCGACCTGCGTGTCGTACGCCGCGACATGGCCGAAGGCCTCCGCCGCAAGCCGGTGGCGCGTCGCGAGCGAGACCGCGCCGTGCTCGCGCAGCTCCTCGAGCACCGTCTGGTACCGCGACGGCGAGACCACGACCGCGACGGCGTCCCGGTTCTTGGCCGCGGCGCGAATGAGCGTCGGGCCGCCGATGTCGATGTTCTCGACGATGGTGTCGTCATCCGCCCCGGCGGCCAGCGTCTCGGCGAAGGGGTAGAGCGAGGAGACGACGAGGTCGATCGGCGCGAACCCGTTCTCGGAGAGCTGGCGCATGTGCTCGGGGTCGTCCCGACGCGCGAGGATCCCGGCGTGGATCGCCGGGTGCAGGGTGCGGACGCGGCCGTCGAGCATCTCCGGAAAGCCGGTTACATCGGCGACCGAGCGCACCTCGATGCCCGCCTCGGCGAGCGCGCGTCCGGTGCTGCTGGTGGCGATGAGTTCGACGCCGCATTCGCGCAGGCCGCGGGCGAAATCGATCAGGCCTGTCTTGTCGCTGACCGAGAGGAGCGCTCGCATGGTCATACCGCCGCCACAGCTCGCGGCGGGAGGATGTGCACACGGCCGTCCCGGCGCACGATGCGGCCCGCGCACCAGAGCGCGACGGCCTGAGGAAGCAGCTCCCACTCGCGCTCGTGGATGCGCGCGCGCAGCGTCGCGGCGTCGTCGTCCGGCTCGACCGGCACAGCGGCCTGCAGGACGATGGGCCCGCCGTCGGCCTCGCCCGGCTCGAGCAGCTGCACCGTGCACCCGGTCACCCGCACGCCGCGCTCCAGCGCCTGCTCGACGGCGTCCATGCCGCCGGCGAAGGCCGGGAGCAGCGACGGGTGGACGTTGAGGATGGCGTCCGGATACGCGGCGAGGAATTCGTCGCTGAGGATGCGGTCGTAGCCGGCGCACACCACGAGGCGGACTCCCGCGGCGCGGCAGCGCGCCAGCATCTCGCGGTCGCGCGCCGCCGGGTCACCACCGAAGTCGGACTGAGGAAGCGCCACCGCAGGCACCCCCGATTCCCGGGCGATGTCGAGGGCTCGAGCGCTGCGCCGGTTGGATACCACCAGCGTCACCGAAGCGGGGAACGCCGGGTCCTCGCACGCCCGCAGCAGGGCCGCGAGGTTGGTGCCGGCGCCCGAGACCAGCACCCCGACCGGCGTGCGAGCCGTCACTGCAGCACGACTCGCTGGGTGCCCGACTGCGAGACCACCTCGCCGATCCTCCAGACCGGGATGCCCGCCGCCATTGAGATCGGGGGGCTACCGGCGGGGACGATCACCACCATCCCGACGCCCATGTTGAAGGTGCGCCACATCTCCTCGACATGGACGCCACCGGCTTTCTGGAGCGCGTCGAAGATCGGGGGCACGGTCCAGCTGGAGCGGTCGAGGTTCGCGGCGAGCCCCTCGGGGAGGACGCGGGGCACGTTGTCGATGAGGCCGCCGCCGGTGATGTGCGCGAGCCCGCGGACGTCGGTGTGCCGCCGCAGCTCGCGGATGGCGTCGAGGTACGACCGGTGCGGCTCGAGCAGGAGATCGGCCAGCGGCCGGTCGGTGCCGGGGAGGACGTCGGACCACTGCAGCTCGTACTCAGCGGCGATGTGGCGCACCAGCGAGTACCCGTTGGTGTGCAGGCCGCTGCTGGGCAGCGCCAGCACCACGTCGCCGGCGGTCACCCGGCTGCCGTCGATGATCGCGTCCGCCTTGACGGACCCGACGATGAACCCCGCGATGTCGTAGTCGCCGAGGGCGTACACACCGGGCATCTCCGCAGTCTCGCCGCCGATCAGCGCGCATCCCGCCCCGCGGCACGCGCCGGCGATCCCCTCGATGAGCTCGGCGAGCTGCTCGGGCACCAGGCGCCCGGTCGCGAAGTAGTCGAGGAAGAAGAGCGGCTCGGCGCCGCAGCAGGCGATGTCGTTGATGCAGTGGTTGACGAGGTCGACGCCGATGCCCCGGTGGCGTCCGGTCGCGATGGCGATCTTGACCTTGGTGCCCACCGAATCAGTGCTCGACGCGAGGACGGTCCCCTGCGCCGAGCCGGGTTCGAGCGCGAAGAGGCCGCTGAAGGCGCCGATCCCCCCGAGCACCCCGGGGGTGCGAGTGGAGGCGATCGTGCGCCGGATCAGGCTGACGGCCCGGTTGCCCTCGTCGATGTCCACACCGGCGTCCGCGTAGCGAAGGTCACCCATCGGGAAGAGTGTATCGGCGGCCCCTCGGCGGGCGCGGAACGGCAGTTGCGGTTCCCCCGCGGCTGGGAGGTGTCACCATGTATGCAAGCACGCCGTGTCCAGGATTCCATAGCCACTCCGTGAACCCCACCGAAACCTCAGACCCGAACTACTTCCATCGGGTCGTGGACTGCCAGTGGGCCTGCCCGGCTCACACCAACGTCCCCGAGTACATCCGCCTGATCGCCCAGGGACGGTACACGGACGCCTACATGTCCAACCGGGAGTCCAACGTCTTCCCCGGGATCCTGGGCCGCACCTGTGACCGCCCCTGCGAGCCGGCGTGCCGCCGCGCGAGGGTCGACGGCTCCCCGGTGGCCATCTGCCGGCTCAAGCGCGTCGCCTCCGACCTCCGTGACGATTTCACCGGCCGCCTTCCGGTCATCCCCGGTGAGAAGAACGGGCGGCGTGTCGTCTGCGTCGGCGCCGGACCCGCGTCGCTGACGGTCGCCAACGACCTCATGCCGCTCGGCTACGAGGTGGTGATCCTCGAGCAGCACGACCAGGCCGGGGGGCTCATGCGCACCAACATCCCGGCGTTCCGGCTCCCCGCCCAGGTGCTCGACGAGGAGATCGCCACGATCGTCGACATGGGCGTCGACCTGCGTCTCAACACCCCGGTGACGAGCCTCCGGAGCCTGCTCCAGCAGGGCTTCGACGCGGTTTTCGTGGGCAGCGGAGCGCCTCGCGGCAAGGACCTCGACATTCCCGGCCGCCACGACAGCGACCGCATCCACATCGGCATCGACTGGCTGGAGTCGATCGCCTTCGGTCATATCGACACGGTCGGCGAGCGGGTGCTGATCATCGGCGTCGGCAACACCGCGATGGACTGCTGCCGCTCCTCGCTGCGTCTCGGGGGCAAGGACATCAAGGTCATGGCACGCCGTCCCCGGCGCTTCTTCAAGGCCTCCGACTGGGAGCTCGAGGACGCTGAGGAGGAGGGCGTCGAGATCCTGGTGAACCACGCGCCGACGCGCTTCATCATCGAGGACGGGCGCCTGACCGGCATGGAGTTCCAGCGACTCGAGTGGGACGAGCACGCACGCCACTCGACCGTGATCGACACGGTGACGATCCCGTGCGATGACGTCATCCTCGCGATCGGTCAGGAGAATGCGTTCCCATGGATCGAGCGCGACCTCGGCGTCGAGGTCGGTGAATGGGACCTTCCGGTTGTCGACCCGGTGACCTTCCAGTCGTCGCTTCCCGGTGTCTTCTTCGGCGGTGATTCCGCGATGGGACCCAAGAACATCATCTGGGCGGTCGAGCACGGCCATCAGGCGGCGATCTCGATCCACAACCACTGCCAGGGCATCCCGGTGACGGAACGGCCGCCGCAGGGGATCAACCTCGTCAGCCAGAAGATGGGGCTCACCGAGTGGAGCTACCACAACGACTACAACCCATCGGCCCGGCAGCAGATGGCGCATGTGGAGCTCACGCGACGGTTCATGAGCATCGGGACCGAGGTGGAGCTGGGATTCTCGGCGGAGCAGACCGCTCGCGAGGTGCAGCGGTGCCTCAACTGCGACATCCAGACCGTGTTCGCGGCGCCGCTCTGCATC
>Ga0187780_10002459_pt1 | contig 13919 bp, 11 predicted proteins | sample 1015_Q2_SP10_20__FD_132429 | JGI IMG/M metagenome (GOLD analysis project Ga0187780, IMG submission 132429) | Tropical peat soil microbial communities from peatlands in Department of Meta, Colombia - 1015_Q2_SP10_20_MG | ecosystem: Environmental > Terrestrial > Soil > Wetlands > Peat | place... | reverse complement strand
GGCCCTTGCGCGCGGCGGCGTGCCCGGCGGCGCGCCGCGGCGGGTGCCGCGCTTCGGCCATGGCTCGCGCGTGCCCGGCTGGGACCGCGCGGTGGATCTCGAGAAGGACCCCGCGACGATCCCCGACGCGCAGGACACGGACGTCCCCGCGGAGCTGCGCGAGCAGATCGAGGCGCACATGGCCAACTACCCCGACCGCCGCTCGGCGGCCCTGCCGGCGCTGGCCGCCGCGCAACGCCTGCACGGCTGGTGCTCGCCGGAGGCGATCGAGCAGGTCGCGTGCGTGATGCGCGTGACGCCCGCCTACCTGGAGTCCGTGGCGAGCTTCTACGACATGCTCGAGACCTCGCCCGTACCACGCCACAGCGTGTACGTGTGCACGAACATCTCATGCTCGCTGCGCGGCGCCGACGCGCTGTATGAGGCGATGCGCGCAGCCGCCGCCGAACGAGCCGAGGGCGAGGAGGACGCCCAGGTCAACGTGCGCTCGTTCGAGTGCCTCGGCGCCTGCGACATCGCGCCTATGGCCTCCGTCGACGGCGTCTACGTCGGGCCACTCAGCACCGCCGACGTGCCGCAGCTGCTCGACGACGTGCACGCCGGGCGCCCCGTGCTGCCCGACAAGCAACTCGCACGCCGCCTGAGCATGGGCGGCAGCGCCTCGCCGATGCTGTTGTTCAACGACATCGACGAGCCGGGACTGTCCACGCTCGCGGTCTACGAGCGCCGCGGCGGCTACCAGTCCCTGCGCAAGACGCTGTCGATGACCCCCGAAGAGGTGCTCGAGCAGCTCAAAACCTCAGGTCTTCGCGGCCGCGGCGGCGCGGGCTTCGCGATGGGCACGAAGGTCTCGTTCCTGCCGAAGGGCTCGATGGACAAGTACCTAGTGTGCAACGCCGACGAGTCCGAGCCCGGCACCTTCAAGGACCGCGAGCTGATGCAGAAGACACCGCACTCGCTGATCGAGGGCATCGTGATCGCAGCCTACGCCGCGGGCACCAGCCAAGCCTTCATCTACATCCGCGGTGAGTACATGCTGCAGGCGGACATCCTCGACGCGGCACTGCACGAAGCACGCGCCGCTGGCTACGTCGGCGAGAACATCCTCGACTCGGGACACTCTGTCTCGCTCGTCGTGCACCGCGGTGCGGGCGCCTACATCTGCGGCGAGGAGACCGGTCTGCTGGACTCGCTTGAGGGCAAGCGCGGCAACCCGCGCCTGAAGCCGCCGTTCCCCGCGCTCCAGGGTCTCTACCAGGGGCCGACGCTGATCAACAACGTCGAGACGCTGTCCACGGTCCCGGCGATCATCGCGATGGGCGGCGATGACTACGCGAAGCTCGGCGTGGAAACCTCGACCGGCACCAAGCTCGTGTCGGTCTCAGGGCACGTGCAGCGCCCCGGCAACTACGAGATCGAGCTCGGTATCCCCTCGCGCGAGATCATCTACGGCCTCGCCGGCGGCCCACCCGAGGGGCGCGAGGTCAAGTGCTGGTTCCCCGGCGGCTCGTCCTCGCCGGTGCTGGGGGCCGAGGACCTCGACATCCCCTACGACTTCAACTCGCTCGCGCAGGCCGGCTCGATGCTCGGCTCGGGCGCGATCATCGTCGTCGACGACTCTACGCCGATCCTCGATGTCGCGCTGAAGACCGCCAAGTTCTACCGGCATGAGTCCTGCGGCAAGTGCACGCCCTGCCGCGAGGGCACCAACTGGACGGTCAAGATGCTCGAACGCATCGACGCCGGCGAGGCCACGCCGATGGACCTGGACATCATGGCCTCGGTGCAGGAGCACATCATCGGCAACTGCCTGTGCGTGCTCGGCGACGCGATGGCGATGCCGATCGGCTCGATGATCGCCAAGTTCAAGGACGAGTTCGAAGCGCACATGGAGCGCGCGCAGCTGCGGCGGGGCGTGAACGGCTCGCTTGCAGCGCACGGAGCCATCGATGCCTAGGCCACAGCCGCAGATGATCACCTTCACGATCGACGGCCGCGAGGTGCAGGCGCCCGAGAACGCGATGCTCGTGGACGCCGCGAAGCTCGGCGACGTCGAGATCCCGGTGTTCTGCTACGAGCCCAAGCTCGGCCAGCCCGTCGGCGCGTGCCGCATGTGCCTGGTCGAAATCGAGGGCATCCCCAAGCTGCAGACCGGCTGCTCGACGCCCGTCAAGGACGGCATGGTCATCTACACGCAGAGCGAGCGCGTCAAGACCGCGCAGCAATCGGTCGTCGAGTTCCTGCTGATCAACCACCCACTCGACTGCCCCGTGTGCGACAAGGGCGGCGAGTGCCCGCTGCAGGACATCACCTTCGGCTGGGGTGGCGGCATCTCGCGCTTCATCGAGCCCAAGCGCCACTTCGTCAAGCCGCTCGAGCTCTCGCCGCTGATCGCGATCGACCGTGAGCGCTGCATCCTCTGCTACCGCTGCGTGCGCTTCTCCCAAGAGGTCTCCGAGGACTACCAGCTCGTGCTGCTCGAGCGCGGCGCGCACTCCTACGTCTCGACCTTCGACGGCCACCCCTACGTGGCGCCGTTCAGCGGCAACATCGTCGAGCTGTGTCCGGTCGGCGCGCTCACCTCGCGCCCGTACCGCTTCCGCGCGCGCCCGTGGGACATCGAGGGCGCGGGCTCGGTCTGCACGATGTGCCCCGCGCAGTGCAACGTCACGCTCACCGTGCGCGACGAGCGCGCGCTGCGCGTGCTCGCGCGCGAGCACCCCGAGGTCGACGACGGCTGGTTGTGTGACAAGGGCCGCTTCGCCTACCAGTCCTTCCACGTCGACGAGCGCATCACACAGCCGCTCGTGCGCGACGGCGGCCAGCTGCGGCCGGTGTCGTGGGAGCGCGCGCTGCAGGAGGCCGCCGCGGGCCTCGCGCGCGCGGGCGCGCAAACGGGCGCGATCGCCGCCGGCGGCACCACCAACGAGGAGGGGCTGCTGCTCGCGCGGCTGCTGCGCGAGCAGCTCGGCTCGCCGCACCTGGACTCGCGCCGCGCGGGCGCGCTGCCGCTGGCGCTGCACCGCGCGCTCGGCGACCCACGCCTGCAGGCGACGGTCAGCGATCTCGAGTTCGCGCACGCGGTGCTCGTGCTCGACGGCGAGCCCATGAACGACGCGCCGATCTTCGACCTGCGCCTGCGCAAGGGCGCGCGCCGCAACGGACTGAAGCTCGCCGTCGCCTCGCCATACGCAAGCTCACTGGACGCGAATGCAGCGCTCTCGGTCCGTTATCAGCCGGGCGACGCAGCGGCGTTCATCGCAGCGCTCGCCGCCGCGGTCGCCGGCAAGGAGGACGCGGACGCGCCGGACGGCGTGCGCGAGCTCGCCGAGCTGCTGAAGGGCGCGGGCAGCGAGATCGTGGTGCTGTGGGGCGAGCGGCTCACCGCCGGCGCCGCCGGCGCGAGCGGCGCGCGCGCGCTGCTCGCGTTGGCCGAGAGCCTCGGCATGGCCGACAACGATGGTGCGGGGCTGCTCGAAATACCCGCGTTCGCCAACGGGCGCGGGCTGCGCGAGGCGGGCGTGCTGCCGGGCGTGGGTCCCGGACTCGCGGAGCTCGACGGTGGCGCCGGTGCGCAAGCGCCCCGCGATGCGCGCACGATCGCGCAGGGCCTGGCGGCGGGTGAGCTGAGCGCGCTCTACCTGCTGCATGCCGACCCGCTGCGCGACCTGCCCGAGCGCTCGCTGTGGGAAGCTGCGCTCGCAAAGGCGAGCACGGTAATCGCGCACGCCTCGTTCCTCACCGATGGCATCCGCGAGCATGCTCATGTCGTCTTCCCCGCGGAGGTGTACGCCGAGAAGGAGGGCACGATCGTGCACCCCGACGGGCGCCTGCAGCGGCTGCGCCCCGCGATCGCGCGTCCGGGCGAGGTGCGCGCCGAGTGGCAGGTGCTCGCCGAGCTCGCCCTGCGTCTCGGCTTCCCCCTCCGGGGACGATGCGACATGGACGTGCTGAGCGGCGCGATGGCCTCGCGCAGGCTGTTCGACGCCGTGCCCTTTTACGCCGGGCTCACGCTCGAGGAGATCGGCGGACGCGGCGTGCGCTGGCAGGAGCGCGAAGCCGCCTCTGCGTTCCCTGAGATCGGCGCTGACGTGGAGCATGAGCCGGCGGCTGAGCCGGGCCAGCCGGCCGCGACGGCTGCGGACGCGGCGGACCTCGCCGGCTACCGCTCGGTGTGGGACGCGCCCGAGGTCGAGTACTCGCCGGCGCTCGAGTTCCTGTTCCCGCGCCGCAAAGAGCCCGCCGTACAGAGCCCATCATCGCCGGCTGTAGAACCATTGTCATACACAGGGGGCGAGCGGTGACTGCCCTCACAACCTCCGTAGCACCATCGTCATACACCGGAGAGCAGCGATGACGCCGCTCGCGCTCGTGGGCTACTACGAAGCATGGTGGATCCAGATACTGAAGGCAATCATCATCTTCCTCGTCGCGCTGCAGCTCGTGCCCGTGGTGCTGATGGCCGAGCGCAAGATCATGGGCCGCATGCAGGGGCGCTATGGACCCAACCGTGTCGGTCCCTACGGCGCGCTGCAGCCGCTCGCAGACATCCTCAAGCTGCTCACGAAGGAGCAGTTCCGGCCCACGACCTCGGTCGGCTTCCTGTTCGCGACCGCGCCGCTGATCTCGATACTGACCGCGGTCGCGGCCTTCGCGATCATCCCGTTCGGCGACGTGCAGAACATCTTCGGCACGCCCGTCGGCTTGTACGGTATCGACGTCTCGATCGGGCCGCTGTACCTGTTCGCGTTCGGCGCGATCGCCTTCTACGGGATCATGCTCGGCGGCTGGTCCTCGGGCTCGAAGTACTCGTTCCTCGGCGCCATGCGCGGCGCCGCGCAGCTGATCTCCTATGAGGTTTCGCAGGGGCTTGCGCTGGTGGGCGTGATTATGACCGCGCAGACGCTGTCGCTGACCGGCATCGTCACGGCGCAGAAAGGCATGTGGTACATCGTGCCCCAGCTCGTCGGCTTTTTGATCTTCCTCACCGCGAGCTTCGCCGAGACCAACCGCGCGCCGTTTGACCTGACGGAGGCCGACGCCGAGCTCGTCGGCGGCTACAACACCGAGTTCGGCGGCGGGCGCTTCGCGTCCTACTACTTCGCCGAGTACCTCAACGTGCTTGTGGTCTCGGGCATCGTCACGACGATCTTCCTCGGCGGCTGGCTGCTGCCGTTCGGCATCCACCCGCCCGGTTGGGTCGATCCGTTCGTGGTGCTCTTCAAGATGTCGCTGATCACGTTCCTGTTCATCTGGGTGCGCGCGACGCTGCCGCGCCTGCGCTACGACCAGCTGATGAGCTTCGGCTGGAAGGTGCTGTTGCCGCTCGCAACCCTCAACACGCTGGTCACGGCGATCGTCGTGGTGGTGACGCACTGATGAGCGACGCGCCCACCGCGGGCCTGAACGTGACCGCCTGGAGCCCGGGCGAGGATGTCGTCGCGGTCCAGCGCCCGCCCGCGCCCGGCGCCGCGCGCGGGGCGTGGCGCACGTTCGTCGAGACAGCGCGCGGCCTGAAGACCACCTTTGGGCGCATCGCGGAGGGTCCCAACACGATCCAGTACCCCGAGGAGAAGGTGCCCGTCTATCCGCGCTTTCGCGGCCGGCACAAGCTGCACCGCTTCGAGGACACCGGCCTCGAGAAGTGCGTGGGCTGCTCGCTGTGCGCCGCCGCGTGCCCGGCCGACTGCATCCGCGTGGTCGCCGCCGAGAACACGCCCGAGAACCGCGTCTCCGCCGGTGAGCGCTATGCGGCGGTGTACGAGATCAACCTCTCCCGCTGCATCTTCTGCGGCTACTGCGAGGTCGCCTGCCCGTTCGACGCGATCACGATGGGCCACGACTACGAGCTCTCCGACTACGACCGCAGCGACCTGATCTTCACCAAGGAGATGCTGCTCGCCGAGCCGTTGGAGCGGACTCCTTTGAGGAATGAGGGGGAGTGAGGCTGCGCCGCGACACGTCATCGCTCGCGGCCGCTTGCGCGGCGTGCGAGCGCTGCCGCATCGCGGCTCCGCGTCCCCGCGCACATCCTCGACAGGAGCAGGCAAGGTGAGCGCGGTGCTCTTTTTCATCGCCGCGGCCGGCGTGATCGCAGGCGCCGTCGGCGTGGTCGTGCTGCGGAATCCGTTCTACAGCGTGCTCGCGCTCGTCTGCCACCTCGTCTCGCTGGCCGTGCTGTTCCTTTTGCTGCGCGCCGAATTCGTGGCGGCCGTCCAGGTCGTGGTTTACGCGGGCGCGGTGATGGTGCTCTACGTGTTCGTGGTCGCTTACGTCGGCGGCGAAGGCGACTCGATCGGCGAGCGGCTGCATGGGCCGGGGCGCGTCGCGTCGGGCCTGCGCCTCGGTGGCGCGATCCTCGGTGGCGCGGTGCTCGTGGAGCTCTTGATCGCGCTGCTCGGCACGGGCCTGAAGGCGGTCGAAGGCTACGGCGCCGGCTACGCGCCCGGGCCGAAGACATACGGCACGCCCGCCTATATCGGCCAGCTTCTGCTGACCCGCTTCCTGCTCGCGTTCGAGCTCGCGTCGTTCCTGCTGCTGATCGCCGCGGTCGGCGGCGTCGTGCTGGCGCGCCGGCGCGGCGGCCTCGAGGAAGCCGACGAAACCGGCGCGCTCACGCCGCTTGACCTGCTGCGCCCGCGCGGCACGGGCACGACCGCCGAGGGTGTGGGAGGGCGCACGTGACGATCGCCTGGTACCTGGCGGTCTCCGCGATCGTGTTCGCGCTCGGCGCCGTGGGCGTCATGACCCGCCGCAACCCGCTGGTCGTGCTGCTGTGCCTGGAGCTGATGCTCAACGGCGGCAACCTCGCGCTGGTCGCGTTCGCGCGCATGTGGGGCAACGGTGACGGCCAGATCCTCGCGATAGTCGTGATGACCGTCGCCGCCTGCGAGGTCTGCATCGGCCTCGGCATGATCGTCGCGATCTACCGCCGCCAGCTGCCGATCGATGTGGACGAGTTGCGGGAGTTGCAAGGATGAGGCGGGCGCGCGCGTGAGCACGACGACGTGGGGCTGGCTGGTGCTGGCGTTCCCGCTCGCGGGCACGCTCACGACCGCGTTCGGCTTCCGCCGCATGGGCGGGCGCGACTCGACGCTCGCCGGCTGGATCGGCACGGGCGCGATCCTGCTCGCGTTCGTGTGCGCGCTCGGAACGCTGTTCTCGCTGCAGGGCCACGCGCCCGAGCACCGCCAGCTCGTGTCCTCGCTGTGGAACTACGCCTCCACGGTGGGCATCAACGCGCAGCTGTCGATCCTCGTGGACCCGCTGTCGGTGTACATGATCCTGCTCGTCAGCGGCGTCTCCACGCTGATCCACCTGTACTCGATCTCCTACATGGAAAAGGACGCCGGCTTCGTTCGCTACTTCTCCTACCTGAACTTCTTCGTCTTCTCGATGCTGTTGCTGGTGCTCGCCGGCAACTTCCTGCTGCTGATCGTCGGCTGGGCGTTCGTGGGCGCCGCCTCCTACCTGCTGATCTCCTTCTGGTACCGGCGCACGACCGCCACCACGGCGGGAATCAAGGCGTTCGTGATCAACGTGGTCGGCGACGTTGGCCTCGTGCTCGGCACGTACTTCATCTTCAAGCACACCGGCACGCTCGACTTCCTCGGCAGCTTCCACGCGGTAGAAAATCCCGCCCACCCCGCGTTCGGAGCCGGCACGAACAACGGCGATCTGGTCGCCGGCTGCATATTGCTGTTGGTAGGCGCGTTCGCGAAGTCCGCGCAGATCCCCCTGCACACATGGCTGCCCGACGCGATGGAGGGCCCCACGCCGGTCAGCTCGCTGATCCACGCCGCGACGATGGTCACCGCCGGCGTGTATCTGATCGCGCGCATGCACCCGCTGTTCGAACGCGCGCCCGCCGCTCAGGACGTCGGCGCGGTGATCGGCGCGGCGACGCTGTTCATCGCGGGCACGATCGGGCTCGCGCAGACGGACATCAAGCGCGTGATCGCCTACTCGACGATGTCGCAGATCGGCTACATGATCATGGGCGTGTCCGTCGGCGCGTACGCCGCCGGCCTGTTCCACCTGATGACGCACGCGTTCTTCAAGGCGCTGCTGTTCATGGCGGCGGGCTCGCTGATCGGCGCGATGGCCGGCGAGCAGTCGCTGGACAAGATGGGCGGCTTTCGCAAGGCGCTGCCGTTCACGTGCGCGTGCTTCCTCGTCGGCGGCCTCGCGCTATCGGGCGTGCCGCCGTTCTCGGGCTTCTTCTCCAAGGACGAGATCCTGCTCATCACAGGCGAGCTCGGCGGCTGGCACTGGGGGCTGTACGTGGTCGGCTACATCGGCGCGCTGCTGACAGCGATCTACACGTTCCGCATGATCTTCCGCGCCTTCTGGGGCAGCCCCGTGCCCGAGGCGCGCGAGCTCGAAGGCGGCCACGTGCATCACGCCGACGTGCCGCGCAACCCGGCCACCGGCGAAGAGGAGGACACCGACGTCGGCTTCCCCGGGCCGACGCACGCGATCGCCGAGCGCGCACTGCCGATGCGCGTGGCGATGAGCCTGCTCGCGTTGGGCGCGGTCGGCGCGGGGCTGATCCAGATCCCGAAAGTGGACTTCGTCGTCGACGACTTCCTGCGCCCGTCGTTCGCCACCGCCAAGAACTATGAACCGGCCACCAAGACCGGGCTGCTCGTGATCGGGCTGACGCTCGGCACGATCCTCGGCCTGGCCGGCATCGCGCTCGCCTACCGCGTGTGGGTCGCGCGACCCGGCGCGGCGGCACGGGTGCGCGCGCGGGTCCCCGCGCTGTACACGCTGTTCGTGAACAAGTGGTACTTCGATGAGGCGATCGATCTGCTGATCGTGCGCCCGATGGCGGCCGCCGGGCGCTTCGCGCGCTACACGTTCGAGCGCGTGTTCGTCGATGAGGCGTTGATCGGCGGCACCACGAGTATCGTCCGCGCCGGCTCGGCCGCCGTGCGTGCGGCGCAGAGTGGCTTCGTGCGCTACTACGCCGCGCTGCTGGTCGTCGGCGTCGCGGGCGTGGGCTTCTACTTCCTGCTGCAGACCTGATGCCCGCGCTCTCGATCCTCATTTGGCTCCCGTTCGCCAGCGGCCTGCTCGGTGCGCTCGCGGCCATGCGCAGCAAGCGTGCGCCCGGGCTGGTCGCGCTGCTCGGCTCGATCGCGGCGCTCGGCCTGTCGATCGGCTACATCGCCGACTACAAAGCGGGCGTCGGTTTGCAGCACGTGACCGACGTTGTGTGGATCGCCGAACTGGGCATCCACTACAAGCTCGCGATCACCGGCCTGAATGTGTTCCTCGTCGGCCTGACGACACTGGTGTTCGCGGCCGCGACGCTCGCCGCCAACCTGCGCTCGGGCTCCCCCCCGCCCGACCGGCCGCGCCTGTTCTACTTCAACTTGATGCTCGCCGAGTCGGCCGTGCTCGGCGCGTTCCTCGCCCAGGATCTGGCGCTGTTCGTCGCGTTCTTCGACCTGATGCTGATTCCTTTTTATTTTTTGATTGGAGGGTGGGGCCGTGGGCCCGACCGGGTGAAAGCGACGATCAAGCTGGTCATCTACACGTTGGTTGGCTCACTGTTGATGCTCGCTGGCGCGATCGCCACCGGCGTACTCGCCGCACAGCAGGGCGGCGGGCACATCACGTTCGTGCTGTCCTCGCTTCAGGCGCTGCCGCTGAGCACCGGCTCGCAGGAGTGGATCTTCCTGTTCTTCGCGGCCGCTTTCCTGGTGAAGATGCCCGCGTTCCCGCTGCACGGCTGGATGCCCGACGGCTACCGCGCGATGCCGATTGAGGTGCTGATGGTCTTCTCGGGAGTGCTCTCGAAGGTCGGCGCGTACGGCTTTCTGGCGATCGTGCTGCCGCTGTTCCCGCGCGCGGCCGCGCACTACCAGACGCTGATGCTGCTGATCGGCCTGCTGTCGATCATCTACGGCTCGATGCAGGCGTTCACGCAGACCGACGCGCGCCTGATCCTCGGGTATTCCTCGGTCGCGCAGCTCGGCTTCATCACGCTCGGCATCTTCGCGCTGAACCCGCAGGGCGCGCAGGGAGCGCTGCTGCAGATGGTCAACCACGGCCTGGTGATGGCGCCGATCCTGTTCATCGTCGCGCTGCTGGCGGCGCGCGCGGGCGGCTCTGAAGACATCCGCGAGATGGGCGGGATCGCGTTTCGTGCGCCGGTGCTCGCCTCGGTGCTGCTGATCGTGACGCTGGCCACGCTCGCGATGCCCGGCTCCTCGAACTTCGTCGGCGAGTTCCTGATCCTGCTCGGCGTGTTCAAGACCAAGCTCGCAATCGCGATCATCGCCTTCAGCGGCGTGGTCATGGCCAGCGTGTACGCGCTGCGCCTGCTGATCCGCGCGATGCACAACCGCGTCGGCAAGCAGGTCGACTCGCGCGAGCTCACGCTGATGGACGGCGCCGTGCTCGTGCCGCTCGTGGCCGTGATCCTGTTCCTCGCGCTCTACCCGCAGTTCGCGCTGAAGCGCAGCGAAGACTCGGTCAAGGCGGCCGTGCTCCTGCCCCAGACCATTGCGGCCCATCCGGACGCCGAACTCCACATATTCGGCGCCGCTGCAACGGGACAGCCATGACGCTCCTTGCCACCGCCCACCTGAAAGGCCCGCACGTCGACTTCGCCGGCCTCTCGCCGCTGATCGCGCTGCTGGGCGGCGCGACGATCGTGCTGCTCGTCGGCCTGCTGCGCTCGCGCTGGGTGCGCGCGCAGCTCGTGCCAGCGCTCAGCCTGATCGCGCTCGCCGCCGCGCTCGGCCTGACGATCTGGCAGTGGGGCGAAAGCAAGTCGATCGTGTCCGGTGCGCTGCGCATCGACGACCTGTCGCTCGCGCTCAACCTGATCCTGGTCGTGGGCGGCATCTGCACGGTGCTGCTGGCGTGGCGCCCCACGCATGCGGTGGAACGGGCGGTGCACGGCCCCGAGGGCATGGTCGGCGAGCTGCACGCGCTGCTGCTGACGTCGATCGGCGGCATGTCGGTGCTCGCGAGCGCGCAGAACACGGTCGCGCTGTTCATCGGCCTGGAGCTGCTGTCGATCCCGCTGTACGTGCTGTGCGCGACCGAACTGCGCCGCGAGCACTCGCTTGAGTCCGGCCTGAAGTACCTGATCGTCGGGTCGGTCGGATCGGCGACGCTGCTCTACGGCCTCGCGCTGATCTACGGCGCGACCGGCTCGACCGACTTCTCCGCGATCGGCAATGCGCTGAACGGCTCGCTCGCGACCGACCCGCTGACGCTGACCGGGATCGCGCTGTGCGTCGCCGGACTGTGCTTCAAGGCGTCGGTCGCGCCGTTTCACCAGTGGACGCCCGATGTGTACGAGGGCGCGCCGACGCCCGTCACGGCCTTCATGGCGGTCACCACCAAGGTCGCCGCGCTGGGCGTGTTCCTGCGCTTCTTCGATGTCGCGCTGATCGGCGCACAGGCGAGCTGGGCCCCGGCGGTCGCGGTGCTCGCGACGATCACGATCGTCGCCGGCAACGTCGGCGCGCTCGGCCAGTCCTCCCTGAAGCGCATGCTCGCCTACTCTTCGGTCGCGCAGGCCGGCTACATGCTCGTGGGCGTCGTCGTGGCCGACAAGCTGGGCGTGTCCGCGACCGTGTTCTACCTGGCGGTGTACCTGTTCATGAACATGGCCTCGTTCGCCGTGATCGTCGCGCGCGAGCGCACGACCGGGCTCGGCGACGGGATCGACGCGATCGCCGGCCTCGGCCGCGAACGCCCGTGGCTAGCGTGGCCGATGACCATCTCGATGCTCGCGCTAGCCGGCATCCCCGCGACGGCGGGCTTCATCGGCAAGTTCTATTTGATCGACGCCGCGGTCGCGGGCGGCTACACCTGGCTGGCCGTCGTGATCGTGGTCGGCTCGATGATCTCACTCGGCTACTACCTGCCGGTGATCGCCGCGATGTGGATGCGCGAAGCGCCGGGCGCCGCTGGAGCGAGCACAGCGCTCGCGGGCACCGGCGCACCGGCCGGCGCTGCGGGCGCTCTGCCGGCGCTCGCGGGCGGATCGCCTGAGCTCGAGCCCGAGGGGCCGGCGCCGAGCGACCCGGCGGGCGCCACTGCTCTTGCGCAAGCCGCGTCCAGCTCCGCGGTCAGCGATCCCGGCGGCTTCCAACCGGCGGCGACGCTCGTGGCCGTGCTCGCGGGCGCCGCGACGATCTTCTTCGGCGTCATTCCCCAGCCGCTGTTTGACCTCGTGCACCAGGCGGGCGGAGCGCTGGGGTTGTTCTGAGCGGCGTCGGTCACGCCGCGACAAGAATCAGGTGCAACAGCCGTGTTACACTGCGGCAATGGCGACCGTTCACCCCCGCATAGCACTCACCCGCGATCCAGAGCTGGACGAGGCGCTGCGGCGCACAAGGCCGCTGCTGGGCGAGAGCAAATCCACCGCCACTCTTGCACGAGAGCTGATCCTGCGCGGCGCACGCGATCTGCTCGACAATCAAGGACCGGCGCTGGACAAATGGCTTGACGAGCGCCACGCAACACCTGCCCCGCGCTCCACCCAAGACGTGCTCGCCTCGGCGGCGAACCTCGGCGCACCAACTGCTGCAAAGCCATACGCGGCCTCCGAAGCCCTTGAAGCGCTGCGCGACGAGCGGCTGTGAAGCTCCGGTGACCGATGCGAAGCTCGTCTACCTGGACGCCTCCGCGTTCGTGAAGCTTGTGCTGCCCGAGCCGGAGACCGCCGCGCTGGTTGCGGCGCTGGATGCACACGCGCGGCTCGTGGCGTCCGAGATTCTAGAGATAGAGGTACTACGCACCGCGCGTAGGGCATCCGGTGACGACGGAGTAGAAGCTGGGCGTTCGCAGCTCGAAGGGATACGCTTGTTGCCAATCACCAGTCAGATCCGCAAGCGCGCGTGTGAACTTGAACCGGACACGCTGCGCACACTCGACGCGATCCACATCGCCACCGCCCTCGATCTCGGCGAGCAGCTGGACAGCATCTATGCGTACGACCTGCGCATGACCGCCGCCGCGATCGAGGCTGGCCTGCTCGTACATGCCCCGACGCAAGCACCAGCCAACGCCGAGACGTCTGCAGAGCACGGGGAGCAAGATCCCAGCTCCGATCCGGAGGCTTCATCCGACCCTCAAACGTGAGCGTGGCCATATTCACCCTTTCGCCCGTGCTCGTCACGCCGCCCTAAGATGGTCGAATCCATCAGCAGACATCTGTCCGATCGGTGGACCAGGATGCCTGCATGCTAATTCCGGTCCTGATCTTCGTAGGGTGCATGACCGCTGGTGTATTCGTCGCCGCTCGCTGGCTTCCGGACTTGGCGGCTGGGTCCGTGGGCGGCTTGGCGTTCTTCACAGTATGCGGGCTCCTTGGAGCTGCGGCCGGCATGCTCGGCCTGCACATCTATTCGATCATCGAAGCGCTCGGCCGGTTCACGAGCCGGGGAGGTGGCCTCTTCGGCGGAGAAGGTGCGATCCTTGCGGGTCAGCTCCAGAGCCTAGTGTTCGATGTCGGATCGCTGCTAGCGCTCGCAGGCATCGTCTACCTGCTCGCACCTGCCCCAGAGTTCGATGACGCCGAGCTCGTGCCCGAGCCCGCCGCCTAAACCCGCCCCGAAGCCTGCGCCGCCGCTTCGGCTTCCTGCAGCTGGCGCTCGACGAGGTCCAGCCCCGCGGTCCAGAAGCCGGGGTCGGCGAGGTCGATGCCGACGATGCCGGCGACCTCCTCGGGGCTTTTGGAGCCGCCCGCGGCGAGCATCTCCAGGTAGCGCGGCACCAACTCGGCACCGGTCTGCTCGTAGCGCTCGTACACCGACAGCGCGAGCAACTGTCCGTACGCGTACGCATACACGTAGCCGGGGCTGCCGATGAAGTGCGGGATGTAGGACCACCACGTGCGGTAGCCGTCGGTCACCTCGACGGAGTCGCCGAACAGCTCCTCCTGGCTT
>Ga0187780_10002458_pt1 | contig 13920 bp, 11 predicted proteins | sample 1015_Q2_SP10_20__FD_132429 | JGI IMG/M metagenome (GOLD analysis project Ga0187780, IMG submission 132429) | Tropical peat soil microbial communities from peatlands in Department of Meta, Colombia - 1015_Q2_SP10_20_MG | ecosystem: Environmental > Terrestrial > Soil > Wetlands > Peat | place... | reverse complement strand
CGCTGCGGTACTTCTTGCTGCGTGACGTCGTATTCGGGCAAGACGGCAACTTCAGCTACGACGCACTGGTCACGCGCTACAACAGCGACCTGGCGAACGGCTTGGGCAATTTGGCCAGCCGCAGTTTGACGGTGATCGACAAGTACTTTGAGGGCAAAATCCCCGCTGGAGGCGCACCAATTGAAGGTCAAGAGGGATTTTGGGGTGACGTCAAGGGACTCGCGGAGTCTCTAGCTAATCCATATCAAGAAATAGGTCGAAGCGTCATTTGGCGCTACGAAAACTGTCATTTCTCAAACGCCTTGGAAGCCATCTGGTCGCTCATTGCAATGGTTGATGCGAACCTAAGTCTGTGGAAACCTTGGGCCCTCGCTGAAGATCCTGCGAAACGGAACGTTCTTGCGGCTGTACTATACAACGCGGCGGAAGCACTGCGGTTCATTGCGGTCCTCGCGCACCCGGTTCTTCCAGACTCAACCGATGTTCTGTGGAAACAGCTCGGACAGATAGGCCGCTTGGACGACGTGAGGATTGACGAACTCTATTGGGGTCAGTTGAGGTCAGGGGCCGTGATCTCGAAAGACAAGACATTGTTTCCGCGCGTCGACAAAACAGAGGCAATCGAAAGGATCGAGGCTATGGCAAACGAAGAACTGAATCCGACGCCGGCACCGGCAACGAGTACCGCGCCAAGCACCCCTACACACGGGGCGGCCACAGCGCCGGCATCCGCGCCTGGAGCCAGCGAGAAGATCGCAATTGAGGATTTTGCCAAGGTCGAGATGCGTGTCGGGCAGATCAAAACCGCGGAGCGGATTGTGGGCGCGGATAAGCTGCTGAAGCTCACCGTAGATATTGGCACGGAGATTCGCCAGATTTGTGCGGGGATTGCGCAGTACTACGAGCCGGAATCTCTCATCGGCCGCAAAGTCGTCGTGGTGGTCAATCTAGCGCCACGCAAACTCCGTGGCGTGGAATCCAACGGCATGATCGTTGCCGCGTCTGTCGGGCCGGAAGGCCGGCCGGTGCTCGCGGGTTTCCACGAAGAGGTGGAGGTCGGCGCGCGGTTGAGGTGATTCGCGAGGCCTCCAATACAATTCATGCAGACGCAGGACCGTATAGCGAAAATCGTGCAGGGCATGACAGTTGCCGGGATAACGATTCTGGTTAGCTTCGTCGGTGCGGTTGTTCTGCTCGCAACCTCTCCCACAGACAGCGGCCAACGGGGTGCTGGGCATGGAGCGGTTTCAGGGGCCGCTTGGCTCACGATCGTGTGGGTCGTTGGTGCGGTGGCTTTTTCGACTTTCCGGTGGCGAGCCACAAACCTGTGGTTCCGCATAGTCCTCGCAATAAACACTATGATCGCATGCTTGCTCGTTGCGCAGTTCTGGGCTGATTGAAGATCATGGATCTTATCGATTCTCACGCCCACATTGACTTCCCGCAATTTGCGGATGACCGCGACGCCATGCTCGCACGGGCACGCGCAGCGGGAGTAAGCACGATCCTGGCGATTGGTACCGGTCCGGGGCCAGAAAAACTGGACGCTGCGTTCCCGTTCGTGGAAGCGCATGACTGGATTTACACCTCGGTGGGGATTCATCCGCACGAGGCGAAAGAGGTCACTCCTTCGCATCTCGATGCACTCGCGCGCCTCGCACAGCATCCCAAAGTAATCGCCTGGGGAGAAATTGGCTTGGATTACTATTACGATCACTCTCCCCGAGACGTGCAGCAGCGGGTGTTCCGCCAACAAATGGAACTGGCAGTCGCTGCGAAGCTACCGATCATCATCCACTGTCGAGACGCCTGGTCCGATTGCCTGAATATCCTTGAAGAAGCCTGGAAACCCACAGGCCTCGGCGGCATTCTCCACTGCTTCTCGGGAACCGTCGGCGAGGCGCGGCGTGGATTGGCCCTCGGCTTCCTGATTTCCTTTACGGGCAATTTGACCTATCCGAAAGCCCAGAATATTCGCGACGTTGCGAAGAGTTTGCCGCTCGAAAACATTCTGATTGAGACGGACTCTCCGTACCTCGCGCCCCAGGCTTTTCGCGGAAAGCGCAATGAACCCGCCTACGTAGCGGAGGTGGCCAAGGCCCTTGCGAATGTGAGAAACTTAGGGACCGAAGAAACCGCCTCAGTGACGTCAGGGAATTTCCGACGGTTCTTCCATCTTTCTCAGCCGGACGCGTCAACGGCTGTGGCACCCCGCTAAACGAGTGGGCGGGTCCAGGAGGCCGGCCATAGCATTGCTCACGGTCAAAGAGATTTTTGAGCTGGTGCGCGAAGACCTTGTTCGGGTCGAGCAGGAGCTCTCTCGGCAAAGCGCTGCGGCCTTTCAGCCAGTTTCGGAAATCACAAGCTACCTACTGGGTGGGGGAGGGAAGCGCCTACGGCCTGCGCTCTTGTTGCTGAGCCACGGCTACGCCGCCGGGAACAAGGACAACCGCCGGAGCGCCATCAAGCTCGCAGCGGTGGTCGAGCTGCTCCATAGCGCGACCCTGATTCACGACGATGTCATTGACAGCGCAGACACGCGCCGCGGGCGGCCCTCCGCAAATTCCCGCTGGGGGAATCATCGCAGCGTGCTTGCGGGCGACTGGCTCTATATGCAGTCGTTTCAAATCGCTCTGGAAGAGCGAAATTTCCATGTCCTGGACATCCTGATCGATCTCACTCAGAAGATGGTCGAGGGCGAATTGATTCAGTTGGCCAAGCTTGGCCGCATGGACGTGACCGAGCAGGACGCCTTGCAACTGGCCAACTACAAAACCGCGTGCCTCTTCAGCGGCTGCGCGCGCTTGGGAGCAGTTCTTGGCGGACTGGACGAGGAACACGAGGAAGCGTTGGCCGAGTATGGGCAATGCGCCGGGTTGGCCTTTCAACTGGTGGACGATCTTTTGGATTTCACGGCTTCTAGCGAGCAACTCGGCAAGCCGGCTCTGAGCGATCTGAAAGAAGGCAAGGTGACGCTGCCGCTCATTTACGCGATCGAAAACGGACATCGGGAGGCGCGGGAACTCGTGGCCCGCGTGTTGGAGGAAAAGGAATTTCAATCCGTGCAGCCGGAAACACTCGTAGCCCTCGTTCGCGATTCCGGAGCTCTCGACCGCACACGGAACCTTGCACATGACTACGCGCGGCGCGCCAAAGTGTGCATCAATGGCAGCGGCGACCCGGAGTTTGGCAGGGCTTTGCTGTCGCTCCCGGACTTCATCCTCGAACGAGAAAACTGAAGCGAACAGGAACGGCTCTCGTGACTGGCCATAGGGCCAAACTTCACAGGACCGTCTCTGGGGGTGATCATGCTGCCGTTTAAGCTCGTCTATCACGACAGCTACGACCTCAACTTGGGCGAGCACGTCTTTCCTTCTCAAAAGTACCGCCTCATCGCAGAGAAGTTGCTACTGGACCGGATCGCCGAGAAACAGGATTTTCTGCGGCCGGAAATGGCACGCGACGCGGATATCCTCCGAGTGCATACTGCAGAGTGGGTGAAGAAGCTGAAGACGGGAACGCTGAGCTACAGCGACATCATGAAGCTCGAAGTCCCGTACTCGCAGGAACTCGTCGAAGCTTTCTGGTACGCGGCCGGCGGCACGATCGCCGCAGCTCAAGCGGCATTGCGCGATGGGATTGGCTGCAACCTGGGCGGGGGTTTCCATCATGCCTATCCCGGTCACGGGGAGGGCTTTTGCGCCATTCACGACGTGGCCGTGGCCATTCGCCGCATGCAGAACGATGGGGCGATTGGCCGCGGCATGGTCGTGGATACAGACGTGCATCATGGAAACGGGACGGCCGCGATCTTTGCCAATGACGACTCGGTATTCACACTTTCCATTCATCAGGCGAACAACTATCCAGCGCACAAGCCCGCCTCCAGCCTCGATCTCAACATGGAAGATGGCGTCGACGATCAAGAGTATTTAGGGGCACTTCTCCCGGCAGTTCATCGCACGCTGGATCAGTTCCAGCCCGACATGGTCTTTTACATTGGCGGTGCCGACCCTTACCGCGAAGACCAACTCGGCGGGCTCGCGCTAAGTGTAGAAGGGTTGAAAGCGCGTGACGCTGGTGTCTTCGAAGAAGTACGAAAGCGCAGAATTCCCCTCGTCACCACGCTCGCCGGGGGATATGCGCGGCGCGTCCTGGACACGGTCCAGATTCATGTCAACACCGTAATGGCCGCGCGTGACGTTGCGGAGAAATACCCTCAGGCGAACTTGACAGGGAGCTAAGGCGTAGCTTGGGCCGGTGGCGCGGCCGCAGATGCGGGCTGCGCGATGCGATCGATGGCTTCCTTCAACGATTTCTCGTAACTCCCCGGGTCAAACCCGTCCTCTCGAAACGCAATCTTTCCGGCAGAATCCAGAATCAGAGTCGTGGGAAAGGAATATACGCGCAACAACTGCTCTAGCCCGTCAGCGAAAAGGGTTGGAGTTTTCGGCTTCACTTCCTGAAGGTAGGGGTGAACCAGCGATTCGTCATCGTCACAGTTCAGCGCGTAAAAAACGATGTCGCTCCGCAGGGAGTACATCCCCGCGACTTTCTCGAAATGTGGCTCCAATTCCCGGCAGGGCCCGCACCAGGTCGCCCAGAAATTGAGCACTAGAACCTTGCCTTTGGCATCGGCGAGACGAACGGAACTGCCACCAGCAGTCTTCCGCAGAACGAAATCGTAGGGTTCCTTGCCGTCCGGGTTCCTCGGGAGTTTTGCAGGGGCCGTCGCTGCAATGGTTTCGTCGAAGGAGTGCAACAAGTAGTCGCCGAGACCGTCTTCCGAGCCGTGCGCCAGCCTCCAAACGTTGCCAAGTTTCTTCCGTAGGTCCACGCGAGTTGCCGAGCCGCTGCTACCACCCTCGGTCAAGGCGAAGGCACGAGCATATTGGAGGATGGCCGTATTGAAGTCCTTATTGAGTTCGGCAATTTCTCCCAAGTGAGCCGCGGCGGTGGCATTCGGCCCGAGGGTATAACTGGCTTCAAAGTCCTTCTGCGCGTTGGTAAGATCGTTGAGCTTGCGGTAAAGCCCGCCGCGAATGAGCAACAGGGAAGATTTGTCCCGTTTCTTCGAGGTTTCCCATTCTTCAGGGGAAACGCGAGGCGATTTCTCGGCAGCCGGAGTGTGATCGATGTACTCCATTACGCGACTGCAGTAGAAAACCGCGCGGCGAAAGCCGGGAACGTCGCCGTAGCGGTCCAAAAGCTGAATCGTGAGTACCGTGTTGGAAATATCCTGGGGATTTAGCGAGACCAGGCGCTCGGCATAGTCCTTGGCTCGCGAAAAGTCCCGCAGCTGCAGGCTCGATTCCACGAGGGCGCGGTAAATCCTTGAGCGCTGTGAAGAATCCGGATATTTCTTGAGAAATTCCTCGAGATTCTTAACCACGGCCGCGCGATCATTCCCCGCAGCTTCAATCGCCTTTTGCAGGTCCTGCTGTTCGCTAGGCTCATTCGTTGGACGCTTTGCAACCTGCGGTGTTCCGCCCTGAGCAGGTGCAGGAGCAGACTTTGGTGGCTCCTGGCTCAACGCGGCGAGTGGCAAGAGGCTCAAAAACGCCATGAGCAGGAGTCTAAAAAGAGCTGGGCGACTCGAGGGCACGTTCGTATTGTACCGAGGGGACAGGAGATTTGCAGAAAATCGTGAGGAGCGTCTAGCAGCTTGCAAGAAAACTCAATGCCACGGTCATTCCGAGCGAAGCGTGGAATCACTCTTTTGCCGGCCAAAAACTGAAACGAAAAAAAGGTTCTTCGCTTCAGAGACTGTGCTCGGAGAGACGTGAGAATTCAGAGCTATAAATTAGGAGCTAAGAGCCCCGCACGTAGATTCCACCTGAGACAGAATGGATCTCCACACGTCCACCGGCATTTCCGATGTGAGCACGCAGAGAATGCTTCCCCTGCTCCTCCAGAATCACCGGGATGTTAGTGCGAATGTCGCCCGAGGTGGCTTCAGCGGTCAGAAGGAAGCTGGCGTTGGGCGGCACCCGAAGATCAACGGAACCTGAGACTGTCTTGACTTCCCACAGCCTGTTGGCGCTCGGGTCACCCGTGACGTGGATGCTCCCGGAGATGGCATGGACTTTGAGGTCGCTATTGGCTCCGTCAATCTCAATCGAACCACTAGCGGTAGAAACATCGACGCGGTCGCCGGGCCGGTGCACGCGAATGGAGCCCGAAGCCGCGCTGACCTTCAGATCGCCTTTGACATCCCCTAGATTGACGTCGCCAGAAGCCGTGCTCACGCGCAAAATGCCCCCAATGGTTGAGGATTCAATGGTTCCACTGGCCGCGGAAAGTTGCGTATCGGATTCCACGCGATAGACGTGGACGTAGCCGGACGCGGATGAAGCTTTGGCCGGCCCACGGACGTTGTCAATGGTGATGCCGCCGGAAGCGACTCCGGCGTCAACTTCCGTATCATGCGGAACTTCGATGGTGTAGTCGATAGAAACATTCTTGATCCACGAGCTGTTCTTTCCGATGCGGATCACGTTATCGTGCTGTTCGATAGGTGGGTTGGCCACGACTTCCTGCACGTTCTTCTCCGAGTTACCGAAGACCGACCAGCCGGCCGTCACCTTACCGGTGACATGCACTTTGCCGTCGGCGCTGCCCCGGAGGTTGACGTTTCCGGAGCCGTTGCTCAGTTCCACACGCACGTGGCCGGATACGGCCAAGGTGCGATCAAAAGTGTTGTCGGTCGCGGCGGCGAGAGCAGGGGCCAGCGCGAACGTGACGATCAGAAACGTGAAAGAGATCAATGACCTACGGTTAGATAAAGTATGGGTGCTCATCGGGCGAATCTGCCCTCCTGCTCCATGGTACGCAAATCAGGGGAGTTAAGTTCCCGTAGATTTGACCAGGGAATCGTTCAGGGAGCCCTGCCGGTAGCCCTCCAGGTCCAAAGCCACGTAGGTGAACCCAGCTGCTTTTAGGGCGGCAGAGATGGCGGCAGCCATTTCCGTGGTGAGGGCACGAGGCAGTTCGTCGGGGGCAACCTCGACGCGGGCGAGTTTGTCGTGCACCCGGACGCGAAATTGCCGGAAGCCCAGATTGCGCATCGCCAGCTCACCCCGCTCGACCAGGGCCAGCCGCTCCGGGGTCACCTCGGTGCCATAGGGCACACGGGAAGAGAGGCACGCAGAGGCAGGCCGATCCCACATGGGCAAACCCGCTCGCCGGGCCAAGAAGCGAATTTCCGGCTTGTGCAGCTTCGCATCCAGGAGGGGTGTCAGAACACGGTGCTCGGCAGCGGCGCGCTGTCCCGGACGGAAGTCAAATGCATCGTCCGCGTTGATGCCGTAGGCCACGGCAGCGACGCCCCGCTCGGCTGCCAGAGCGTCGAGCACAGAAAAAAGCTCATCCTTGCAGTAATAGCATCGGTTCCCATCATTTGCGCGGTAAGCCGGGTTCTCGAGCTCGCGCGTGGTGATGAACTCATGCCGCGTGCCGGTCGCACGAAGAAAGGTCTCCACCTGCTCCCGGTCAAATGCGGAATAGCTTTCGGAGATCGCAGTGATGGAGAGCGCTCGCTCGCCCAACGCCAGTTGCGCGGCCCGGGCAAGGTACGCGGAGTCAATTCCGCCCGAAAGCGCCACGATGACGGAAGGCAATTCAGCAAGCCGGCATAGCAGCGCCTGCTCCTTCTCGCAAGCGATCTGCGCTGAAGGTTCACCCGGTTGAAGCTGGATCAAGGTGTTCATCGCCTCTTCGAGTATATCTCAGACCAAGGCACAACATCGTGGGGGTCCGGTACTTCCTGACCCATACGGAGAGTAAATTCTCAACGGGGGAGGCTTACGCCACCCATCTCACTTGAAATCGAGGAGCACGTCCACGGTGCCCTTTTCAGAATCCGTCTGAAGCCAATGGCCGACTGTGTCGTAGTGAACCGGCAGCCCCTTAAATACATTCTCGCGGTGGGATTCAAGGGTCGTCAGAAAACGTTCAAACACTTCTTTGTCCATCACCTCGCCGGGCTTGAGCGTCCATGCCTCGCGGATCAATCGCTCCCCGGCAAGAGACATGCCAGTAATCACCAGCTCGTGAAAGTGAAATTGCTTGCCTTCGGCGATGTCCACGGCATACGAGACAGTGTGCGCCTGATCGTCGTACGCGACCACAGGCGTCACCCTAGACTCAAGATAGCCAAGGTGCCCATACGCTTCTCGCACGCGGTCCCACGCCCCTTCGATGGTCATGCCGTTTGCGACGTCTCCGGGTTTGAGTCCGACGGCGCGTTTGAGAGTTTCGCTAGAGACGGCGTTGTTGCCGCTCCATTGGGACTCTTTCCAGTGATAAAGCGCTCCGGGCGCACAGGGCACGTAAATCGGAATATCCTCCGGAAACTTCAAATTGTTTGGATTGCCGGAAAGGCGCACTTCTGCCGGCCCAAGTTTCGCGCGCAAGTAGCCCTGTTCCAGGTAAATCGGGCGAATCGATTCAGCAAGGAACACGTCCACGGTCAATCGCGAGAACGGCTTGCCGCGGATCTCGGGGAGATGCTGCTGCACGGCAAGGTTATTCATGAGGCCGGTATCGGTGAACTCGATGCTGGAGATGGTCTGCGTGACGCCTTCCAATTGGAATTCCTGCACGGAGCTATCGAGCAGCGGATTGGCCAGGACGAAATGCCGCACCTCTGCCTTCAAACCATGAGCCGTCAAGAAAGACGCCAAAGTATTTCCCACCAAGTCCACGACCGTTCCGTCTTCTGGAAGCGTGCCGTCGAAGAAAGCAAAATTGCCGCGAATGGCGTCAGTGAGCTCGCTATCTGCAAACCAGGGGAAGTTGTCATAGGTGACGGGCAGCCGTGGGCTCTCTTCGACATGGAACGTAAGAGAAACCGCGTCATTGTGCGTGTCGTATTTGAAGTTCACTTTGGCGAAGAGACCAGTCCGCAACAGCAGGTCAGCCGCATCCTGCAAACCTTTGCGGCTGATGTCCGAGCCAATAGTGAGCCCCGAAAGTGCGGCCACCTGCGCTTCCGTGAAGGTCTTCATACCATCGGCACGAATTTCTTTAAGTTTTGCCGTCTGGGGGTAAAGGTTCAGCGGATGAGCGAGGAAGATGAGGAATGCGAGGGGAAAGCACCAGGAACGCGTCCGCATGATCGTATTGTAACGAAATTCGCGAGGAAGGAAACGCCGGTCCGCCGTTTTCTCGACCGCCTTAGTAAGGCACTGACTCAGATGGTGGACGCCGCAACGGCCTGGCAAGGTCAATCACCCACTGCGGAAAAACGGGAGTGTCTTGAGCGGGCCTGCCGCGCGTGACGGCCCAGTGATCGATCCAACCCGTGCCATTCCCCACGTACTCATCCGGCGAGCTGTAGGCGCCGTCGCTCAATGCCACCTCGAGCGTAACAATCTGATAACCGCGCTTTCGCAACAGATCCAGCAATTCGCCGATGTGATCCGCTTCCAGCCAATTTGCATGAAGCAGGATAATCTGGCTGGGTTCATAGCCAAACAGGTCGCGCGAAAGCTTCTCGTTGTAGTCAAAGACCACCTTCGCGTAGTCGAGATAGGAACTGACGAGCCGCTGCTGTAATGCCGTGTCGCCGCGCTTCCGCGCGTCCTCGTAAACAGGGGCGTACATCCAGTCCCAGGGATCCATTGTAATGGGAGCGATCTGGTAGCCCCGCGATGAAAGGAAAGCCTCGGCCTCTCTGCGCGTCTGGATGTCGCGGCCGGTATCAAGGTATGGATGCCGGAGATAGCGCAACTTCATTTTGTGTTGTGCCAACAGCAGGCGTGTCACCGTTTCGCCACGAATCACTTCCTCTTCCCACGCGGCAAGCGTCACGCGGTTGAGCGAAGTGTGCGCGAAGGTGTGGTTGCCGAGTTCCAACCCGTCGTCCGACCAAAGATTTAACGCCTTGATGCGGTCGTCTACCTCGCCGATCTTGTATAGCTTTTGTTCATTCACGAAGCCTACGGCGGGCACTTTTTGATCGTGCAACGTGGCCACCAGCTTCGTGGTCATCTCGAGAATCTCACCCGCGGTCATGAATTGGGAGGCTCCCGCGGGGAGATCATCAATAGTGATGGCTATGGTTCTCTGGGTGAGCTTTTGCGCGAATGCTGGAAAGAAGAAACTCGTGCCGAAAACGATTAGAAATGCAACTGCAATATGACGCAAACCTAGAATGTTCATCGAATCCTCGTAGACATGAGCCGCGGGCGAACACGACCGCGCGCTACTCACGCATCTTAGCGCAAATTCTCCACGGGCTTCTGCGTTGTTCTAGTGGCCTGTACCAGCTGATTGTGTACTGAGATGGCGTGATGGATCGGCATATTTCCATTTCACGGTATGGGGCGATTTGTTGTAGTGCCGGATGTAGCGCAGGAGCTTCCTTTTCAGATCAGAGACGGAAGTGAATACTCCTCGCGCGATGACGTCGCGGTCGATCTTGCTGAACCACAGCTCGACTTGATTCAACCAGGAAGAGTAGGTCGGAGTGAAGTGCAAGTGAACCTTGGGATGCACTGCCAGGAAGTCCGTGACCGGCCTGCTCTTGTGTGCAGATTGGTTGTCGGCGATCACATGGATCTCTTTGCCGCGAGGCTGATCGATCACAATGTCGGTGAGGAAGGCGACGAATTCGGCCGAGGTGTGCCGCGCCGTCGTTTTGCCGAGCACTTCGCCGGTCTTGGTGTTGAAGGCGGCATACAGCGACAAGGTGCCGTGACGAAAGTATTCAAAGCCGTGCCGTTCGGCGCGTCCTGGGGACAGCGGCAGAACCGGATCCTTACGATCCAGGGCCTGGATGGAGGTCTTTTCATCCACGCTGAATACCGCAGCATGCGCCGGCGGGTTCAGATACAACCCAATAATGTCGGCCGCCTTCTTCTCAAAATCCGGATCGTTCGAGGCCATGTAGCGTTCTATGCGATGCGGCTGAAGTCCGTGCTTGCGCCACACCCGTGCCACCATCATGTGGCTGACCTCCAGATGCGCTCCGAGTTTGCGTGTGCTCCAGTGCGTTACTCCACCCGACGGTACATGTCGTGTCTCCTCCAGAATCCGTGCTTCCAGTTCTGGGGTGAGCACGGTGGCCACTTGTCCCAAATGCCGGCTATAGAGTCCCGCAATGCGTTGCTCGGAAAATCGTCTGCTCCAACTGGCCACAAAACCCCGGCTGCAGTCGATGCGCTCAGACACTGCATCCCAGGTATGGCCCTCGGCCAGCAACAAGATCAGTCGAGCCCGCCGGGCATCTTCGGCCCGGCCCGTCCGGCTCGTGGCTCGCCGTGTTAATTCCTTAAGCTCCGAATTCGTCAGGGTGATCGCGTCTCTCATAGACGCGATTATAGTCTATAAATGGCTGTTACAGTCAACTAGGATCCAATTCAGGAGACAGTTGCTCCAACCGGACTATTCGACAGTCACGGATTTGGCGAGGTTCCGCGGCTGATCCACGTCGCACCCGCGCCGCACGGCGATGTGATAGGCGAGCAGCTGAAGAGGCACGATCTCCAACAACACTGAGAGCAATTCTGGCGCCGGCGGGAGTTCGATGATGAAATCTGTTGCCTCGCGGGCCAAATGATCGCCTTTGGTGACAACGGCAATCACGATCCCGTCGCGCGCCTTCACTTCTTTGATATTCGAGACGCTTTTCTCATACAACGTCATCGACGCCGGATCCGATTCATCTCGTGTTGCCAGAACTACGACCGGCAAATTCTCATCAATCAACGCATTGGGCCCGTGCTTCATCTCGCCAGAAGGGTAACCTTCCGCGTGAATGTAAGAGATCTCCTTGAGCTTCAGCGCGCCTTCGAGCGCAATCGGGTAGTGGATGCCACGGCCCAGATACAAAAAGTCCGACTGGCGGAAAAACTGCCGCGCCAGGTTTTCGAACAACCCAGCCTCCTCCGCCTGCAGCACCGTTTCCATCTTGTGAGGGATCTGCACGAACTCTAGCATCAGCTTGCGCGCGTCGCCCGGCGAAAGCTTGCCGCGAATCTGGCCCAGATACGAGGCCAACAAAAGGAGGGCCGCAATCTGGGAAGTGAAAGCTTTCGTCGAGGCCACCCCAATCTCCGGCCCCGCATGAGTCAGAAGGGTGCCGGCGGCTTCGCGTGTGATCATCGAGCCCATCACATTGCAAATCGCCAGAGTGGGAGATCCCTTTTGTTTTGATTCGCGCTGTGCCGCCAGCGTGTCCGCCGTTTCGCCAGACTGGCTGATGCACACGGTCAGCGTTTTCGCGTCCAGAATGGGATCGCGATACCGAAACTCGCTTCCGTAGTCGACTTCCACCGGAAGCCGTGCAAGGCGCTCGATCATGAATTTGCCGGCGAGCCCCGCGTGCCAACTTGTGCCGCACGCAACAATCCGCACACTCTGAAATTCACGAAATTGCTGCTCCGTAATCTGCATCTCGTCCAGGAAGATTTTTCCGGTGTCCTGAGAAATGCGTCCAAGAAGCGTATCTCGCACGGCGCGCGGCTGCTCAAAAATCTCCTTCTGCATGAAGTGCTTGTAGCCGCCCTTTTCCGCCATGATGGGGTCCCAGGAGACGTGGTGAGACGGGCGGTCGACCGGCTTGCCGTCGAGATCGGTGACCCGCACGCCGTCCTTGGTGAGGATGGCCATGTCGCCGTCGGCGAGGAAGAAAATCTCACGCGTGTGCTGAAGCAACGCAGGTATATCGCTGGCCACAAAATATTCGCCATCGCCCAGTCCAATCACCGATGGCGGACCAATGCGCGCTGCGATGAGTTTTTGCGGATCCTTAGCCGAGAGGAACACCAGCGAGTAGATTCCACGAAGGTCCTTCAGTGTCCTGCGCACCGCTTCTTCGAAGGGCAAGTCCTTCGCGTATTTCTCCACCAGGTGCGCCACAACCTCCGTATCGGTTTCCGTGACGAATTTGTGGCCCTCGCGTTGCAGCTTTTCTTTGAGTTCCAGGTAGTTTTCGATAATGCCGTTATGCACCACGACATATTGCCCGGAGCAATCCCGGTGAGGATGCGCGTTTTCTTCAGTCGGCCGGCCGTGGGTGGCCCAGCGCGTATGACCGATGCCATAGGACCCGTCCAGAGGTGAATTCTGGATGGCCTCTTCCAGGTTGCGGAGTTTTCCTGGGGCACGCCGAATGTGCAACTTGCCCGCGCCATCAACCACGGCGATGCCGGCGGAATCGTAGCCGCGATATTCCAGCTTGCGCAGGCCCTCAATGATGACGGGAACGACTTTCTTTGAGCCGATGTAGCCGACGATGCCGCACATTCGCGCTTTCTCCTGAATTGTAGAGGTTCAGCGTATCACGGGCCAGCGTGCGGGTAGTCCAAAAGACAGTAAATATGGCGGGGAAGTCACTGTGCAATGGGCTGATTCGCAGTGCGCACGATTTCCGTGGCATTCAGCTTCCCATTGGCATCGAAATAGAAAGTAACGCGCGCCGTCACAGGTTCCAGTTTCTCCGTATCAATGTGTCGGATGATTGCCACCAGGGTCCCCGGCTTGTGCTCCGGCTCTACGGGGTAGCCGCGCGTGGAGAGAAACTGGTTGACTACACTCTCCGGCGTTCCCGCCGGAACATTGCTCTCAAGCATTTCCTGAATGGGTTTGAGCTGCGGATCATCCCCCTGGAGTACCTTTTTGCAGCCACCCCAAAGCAAGAGGCTGACAAGGGCCAGAGCGGCACCCAGGACCCGCAGGGAAAGGCTTCCTCTCACAGAGCGATTGAGCAGAGCCATGAATTGATGTCCTATTCGACGATCTCGAAACGGTATTCCTCGATCACCGGATTGGCCAGCACATCCTTGGAGATGCGTTCCAATTGCTTTTGAGCTTCGTCCCGGCTCCAGCCGTTGAGGTTGAGTACGAAGAATTTGCCCTGGCGAACATCGGAAACCTGGGAAAAGCCCAGTCCCGACAGGGCGTGTTGAATGGTTT
>Ga0187780_10002457_pt1 | contig 13922 bp, 8 predicted proteins | sample 1015_Q2_SP10_20__FD_132429 | JGI IMG/M metagenome (GOLD analysis project Ga0187780, IMG submission 132429) | Tropical peat soil microbial communities from peatlands in Department of Meta, Colombia - 1015_Q2_SP10_20_MG | ecosystem: Environmental > Terrestrial > Soil > Wetlands > Peat | place... | reverse complement strand
TCGCTCTACGAGGCGTCGCGTCGCCGCAGCGATGTGCGTTGCGGTATGGACACTGGGCGGGTATCTCATTACGAGCCTCCGACGACGGTGGCAGTTTCGTTGCCTTCGCGCCCCTCACATCGACTACGGTTCGTGCCGCGCTGCGATTGCCGGTTAATCAATGGCCGCAAGATGCGCGTGCGTAGCACGATCGGCAGGCTGCTCACTCAGAAATTGTCTTGGAAACGCTCCGGCCTGCTTCGGGGAAAATACCTTCGAATTGCGGGTCTTTTTGCGCCGATTCGGCCGGTGGCAGGCAAGTCTTCTGGTGTCGGTCGCGCAGCTATGGACCTCTTAAGGCGATTTCACAAAGTGGTAATTTGCCGCGGCGCATCTTCTGACTGATTCATCCGCGGCGCATCGTGCGCCCGCCGGGTGCACCAGGCGTGTAGCGCGTTTGCTCCCGTATGTACTACGTCAATCGTCCGGCGCAGAGTCGATGGCCGGTGTCTTGCGCCAGGGACGGGCTCAGGGCAAGAAATTCTCACCTGCGGCTTGACCAAGCTCAACGATTCACGTTGCTCTGGCTACCGTTGCGTCGACGCATCGCAACCCCAGTGCTGGTATTCCCGGGCAATTGGATGCGGCTAAGATCGAAGCGTGGCGAAGAACGCCGCGGCCGCGTGTTTCTTGCGGCAAGAATTCATCGAATAAGTCGGCAATCGGCTTCTTCGACCGCAATCTCAAGCGGGGAGGCATGAATGCGCGAAGCAAGGGCGGGGGGGACGGCTGTGCTTGCGGCTAAGGCACACGTGCGTTTGCGACAAGCACGGCGGTGGTATGCCTTGCTGGCATTAAGCAGCACCATCGCGACCAGTGGTCTGATTGGGGTTGCGCCGGCAGCTCTTGCCGATGATGAGAAGGTGGCAGTCACCGACCTGGGCGAAATCGTCGTCACGGCAAGACGCCGGGATGAAAAAATTATCGAAGCTCCGGTAGCGGTAACGGTGGAGACTGGCGAGCAACTCAAGGACCAAGACGCCATCTTGTTCGACGATGTTGCGCGCGAGGTGCCCAACTTGCGCATGATGCAGTCGCCGCAGTCGGTCTCGGCGATGGATGTGACGATGCGGGGTCAAACGGCGATCCGTTCTGCGATCGCGTACGACCCGGCAGTTGGCATCTATGTTGACGGCGTATACGTAGCCAACGGCCAGGCGGCGATGAATACGCTGCTTGACGTCGACACGGTCCAGATCGTGCGCGGTGCGCAAGGCACATTGTTTGGGCGAGATAACACGGGCGGCTCGATCTCGTTTAACACCAACCGTCCGCAGCTTGGGGTCTACAGCGCGGAGGTTGCTGCCGATGCCGGGATCGAGCACATGTTCATGGGCCGAGGAATACTAAACGTGCCGATGGGCGACACCTTGGCCTTTCGCCTCGCCTATCAGAACGACGAACGAGACGGCTACGGATCGAGCATTGGTAGCGGCCAGGGGGATTTTGGCAACGAACACCGCTACCAGGTACGTCTGGGCGCGCTATGGCGTCCGACCGGTGGATTTGACGCGTACTGGACCTACGAGCACTTTAATGCGCAAGAAGTCGGTGCGCTGCTGCACCCCTTGCCCGGCACTTTGGTTGCGCAGCTTGGCCAGTTGGCGCCGGGCTTTGGCCTGCCCCCGGTCGTGATTCCAAATGATTTTTATCAAACCGACGCGGGCTTGCCCTCGCACGACAACACGAGCCTGGATGCCACACAGCTCACGCTCACGCAGGCGCTCGGTGCGTCGGCCAACGCCAAACTGATCGTAGCCTACCGGCATCTACACAATGACACCGCGATCGATGTGGATGCCACGACGTTGCCGTTTGCCGACACGCTGCTGCAAAACGGCTCGAGCCAGAAAAGCGCCGAGCTGCAGTTGAGTGGCGCCGCGCTCGCGAAAAAACTCGATTGGGTCGCCGGCTTGTACTGGTTCCGCGACGACGGCAGCGCGCCTTCAGAGGTTCCGGCGCAGTCGCCGGCCTATCAGGCTTTCTTCAATACCGTGGTAGGGCCGGGCTCGGCAATTCAAGCCCCGGTCTTCGAGATCAACTCTCTGCAAAATCTTTCTAGCGCCGGTTTTTTGCACGGGGAATACCATCTGACAGATCGCTGGTCTGCCGCCGCAGGTTTGCGGCGCACCGACGATGTGCGCAAACTCAGCGAGGACGACTACACCAACTTGCCGCTCATCGGAACCGTTTGCACGATTGATGAGGTTCCTGGCGCTTGTCCGGCCTTGAATGAGAAAGTCAGTTTCTCGTACTGGTCCTGGGAATTTTCTACGCGGTACCGCTTTACCGATGAGCTCAATGGTTACTTTCGCACAGGCCGTGGCCAGCGCTCGGGAGGCTGGAACATACCGGTCAACAGTTTGCAGGAGCAACCATTTCGTCCAGAAGAACTCACTGACTACGAGCTGGGCGCAAAAGCTGATCTGCTCAATGGCGCATGGCTCATCAACGCCGACATCTTCCTGGGCAACTACGACAATATGCAGCGCTTGCTGCCGCAGCTGGTTGGAGTTCCACCCACTCCGTCAACCTATGTCATTAATGCCGGCAAGGCGCGTGTCAGCGGTGCGGAACTCGAATCGGACTTGCGTCTGTCGCGCGCCTGGTCGCTGCGGGCGGCTTTTGGCTTTACCGATGCCCGTTATCGCCAATTTCTCTACAGCCCGGGCGCGGGGATGCCGACCATCGACGAATCCCACAACCAGTTTTACCTCACACCTCGGTACAACGTGGGCCTTGGCGTAGGCTATGAACAGCCGGCCTGTGGTGGCATCGTGCGCCTGCACGCGGATTACGATTGGCAAGACTCCGAGCAGTTCAGCGTCTTTAACGACTTTAACAACCAGGGTGCTTACGGAACGCTGAATGCGCGGGCGACCTATATTTTCGAGAGCCACGGACACTGGGAGCTTGCCGCCTTCGCTACCAACCTTGGCGCTCGCCAATACGCCGTCACGGGCGGTAGCGTAGATATCGTCGGCTCGCCGGTGCCGGCGACTTCCTGGCAGATTCCCGGCGCGCCGCGGCTCTACGGGTTTGAGCTGCTCTATCGCTTCGGTACCAGCCGCTGACGCGCTGTGTGCGTGTGCGCGTTTTGCACTCGGCACACTGCGATCCTGATCCTAGCGGCTGCGCCTTTGCTAAGTGCGCTCGCGCAAGAAGAGGCGACGGCACCGCAGTCGAGCGCGCCCACATCGAGTTCCCCGGCCTCGCAGGTGCCTTCGGGCGCCGGGCCGGGCTGGTTTGATCTGAGCAAGCTGCCCTTTATCCCCGTCCCGGAAATCGACACCGCACCTTTTAGTGGGGTGACACTGGGCTTGATTCCGGTGTGGCTGGCAAATAACGCCAACGGCGAAATCGAAAAGATTCTCGCCCCCGACATCATTCACAGCCAATACTTCGGCTGGGGTGCGCGCTGGCGTATCTTTCGCAATCCCTCCGACGACGAGAAGTGGTCGCTCGTTGCCGGCGGCAAGCAATACGTCGAGCGCGAATTTAATGCGGAGTTCGACGCGGGTCTTCGCCGCGACCAGGCGTGGTCCTGGAGTGCGCATGCCATGTACGACCGCAGCGGCACGGGCCGCTTCTTCGGGCTAGGCAACGATTCGCAGTACAGCAACCAGACCACGTTCATCGACAGCCAGATGCGCCTGGAAGCAACCGCGGCGCGCAACTTCTCGCACGCGGTGCAATTGGCCTATATGGCGCGCGCCGATTCAGTGGAGATCGAGCAAAGTGCGTTGAACTCCCTGCCATCCATAACGGTACGGTATCCCGCTTTGATGGGAATTGGCGATGTAAGCGAGCTGCAGCAGCGGCTCGTCTTTAGCTACGACACGCGCGATTCGGTGGTCGTGCCGCGAAGCGGCCAGCGCCTGGTTGCTTTTGCCGGTTTTTCCACGCGCGCGCTTGGCAGCAACGACGCATACACCTTTGCAGGGATCGACACCACGTTCTTTGAACCGGCGGGGTCGGATCTGACAGTGGTAGCGCACGTCGCTTTGCGCTACATGCCAACCTACACCGATGCGCCGTTTTGGGCACTCTCCAGTCTGGGGGGAGATCGCAGCGTGATCGCCGAGGCGCAACCACTGCGCGCATTTGGCCCGGGGCGCTTTGTCGATCGCAACAGTTTCGCGGGCAGCCTTGAGGCGCGCACTTGGGTGCAGCGCTTTCACTTCTTCGGTACGGACCTAAAGCTCGAGCTTGCGCCCTTCATCGATACGGGCAAGGTGTTTTCCTCGATGTCCGCCAATCCGCTTTCGCAGCTGCACATTGGCACTGGCATGGGCTTTCGCCTGGTCGCCAGCCCCTTCGTGGTGGGTTATCTTGACATCGGCTATGGCTCGGAGAAGGTCGCGGTCTTCAGCGGCATCGATTACCCGTTTTAGCGGGCCGTCGAATGCCGCTGAAGCCAAGCTTTCGGCGCTTTAGACGGCTGCGAGCGCCTGGTCGAGGTCCGCGAGCAGGTCATCGACGTGCTCGATACCAATGGACAGGCGAACCGCATCCTCCGAAACGCCTGCAGCGACCAGTTCCTCCGGCGAGAGCTGGCGGTGCGTCGTCGAGGCCGGGTGTGTAGCAAGAGAGCGCACGTCCCCAATGTTGACCAGCCGCGTGAAAAGCTGCAGCGCATCGAGAAAACGCGCCCCACGCTCGCGACCCTGGCCAGTTGCTCCTTTGAGCCCAAAGGTCAGCAAACCTGAGGCCTTGCCCGATAGGTATTTTTTCACCAGCCTGTGGTCGGGGTGCTCTTCGAGCCCTGCGTAGTTGACCCAGCTGACCTTGGGATGGCGCTGCAGATGTTGCGCAACCTTGCTCGCATTGTCGCTGATGCGCTCAAGACGAAGTGCCAGGGTCTCGATGCCCTGCAATATCAAAAACGAGTTAAAGGGCGAAATTGCGGCTCCTGTATTGCGCAGCGGCACCACACGCGCGCGCCCGATGTAGGCCGCAGGCCCCAGCGCCTCGGTGTACACCACACCATGGTAACTCACGTCGGGTTCGTTTAGCCGCGGATAACGCGCCTTGTGCTGGGCCCACGGGAACTTGCCCGAGTCGACAATGGCTCCGCCCAAGCTCGTCCCGTGACCACCGAGGTATTTGGTGAGCGAGTGCACCACGATGTCGGCGCCGTGCTGAAAGGGCCGGCACAAAAACGGCGTCGGCACCGTGTTGTCCACGATTAACGGGACGCCGTGGCGGTGCGCGATCTGCGCGATGCGCTCTATGTCCGTTACGTTGCCCTGCGGGTTACCCAGTGACTCGACAAAGACCGCCTTGGTTCTGGCGTCGATCAGCGGCTCGAATGCCTCCGGTTTGCGATAGTCGGCAAAGCGCACGGAGACGCCAAACTGCGGCAGCGTGTGGGCAAACAGATTGTAGGTGCCGCCGTACAAGGCGCTGGAGGCCACGATGTTATCGCCCGCCTCGCTAATCGTCTGGATTGAATAAGTCACCGCGGCCTGGCCCGATGCCAGCGCAAGTGCAGCGATGCCGCCTTCGAGCGACGCTAGGCGCTGCTCGAGCACATCTTGCGTCGGATTCATGATGCGCGTGTAGATGTTGCCCGGCACCTTCAGGTCGAACAAATCGGCACCGTGCTGCGTATTGTCGAAAGCGTAGGCAACGGTCTGATAAATCGGCACCGCCACGGACTTGGTCGTGGGATCGGGCGTATAGCCACCGTGCACCGAGAGTGTTTCAAAGTGCCACTTTTCGCGGCCACCAGATTGCGCCATGGTCTCCTCCCAAACGATGAGAAACGGTAAGCCTACGGGATCCTCGTGCCCTCAGCAAACGACGCGATCCGAATGAGCTCATAGCCAATGGGCATGAGAGCGCATCACTTGCGGGCGCCGCGGCGCTGTTATCAGGGCCGCACGTCGCGCGTGGCGTTGCTGCCAAAGTAGCGCAGCAGCTCCGAACTTGGTGACAGGACCAACGTGGGGTTGGAGTCGGCCAGCGCCTGGCGGTAGGTCTGCATCGCGCGATAGAACTCGAAGAATTTCGGGTCCCGCCCAAAGGCCTGCGCATAGATGCGGTTTGCCTCGGCATCGCCTTGTCCTCGTGTGGTCAAGGCCTCGCGCTGCGCCTGCGACAAAATGACCGTGCGCTCGCGATCGGCGCGCGACTGGATCTGCTGGGCCCACTCAAAACCCTGGGCGCGCAACTCCTTGGCCTGGCGCTGGCGCTCGGACTTCATTCGATCGTAAATTGCCTGGCTGGTTTCGGCTGGCAGGTCCGCACGCCGTATCCGCACGTCGGCAACCGTGATGCCCAGTGGTTTGGCCCTGTCGATCACTTCCTGCAGGACTACGTCCGTGATGCTGCGCCGCTCTTCGCCTAGCAGTGCCGTAAGCTTTACTTGTCCCAAGGCGCGCCGCACCGCGGAGCTGACGATCTGGGTTAATTGGGAGCGCCCTTGCTCAACCGTCCGTATCGCTTGGTAATACAGCAGCGGGTCGGTAATCTGGTAGCGGGCGTAGACCTGGACCTCGAGGCGCTTTTGGTCGCCTAGAATGATCTGCTCCGTCGGTGGCTCTAGTGGGAGCAGACGCGTGTCGTAAAACACGACCGAATCGGTGAGGGGAAGCTTCAGGTGCAGTCCTGGCACACGTACAACGTCCACGGGTTTACCCAGGCGCACTACCAGCGCCTGCTCGGTTTGTTGGACCGTGAAAAACGAGAGCAGCCCCAGCAAAGCCAGCGCCAGGACGGCCACTAAAGCGATGCGGCGCCGGTTCATCGCGCGGCTCCTTGCGCCGCAGCGGCAGGCGGTGCTGCTTTTTCCTTGCCTTCGCTCAAGGGCATGTAGGGCACGACGCCCGACAGTCCCCTGCCTGAGGAGTCGATGATGACCTTACCCGACTTCTTAAGCAGTTGGTCCATGCTGTCAAGATACAGGCGCCAGGAGATCACGTCCTTGGCCTGGCGGTAGGTCTCGTACACCGAGAGAAAACTCTGAATTTCACCGCGCGCGATGTTTACCACCTGCTCCTTATAGGCGTTCGCCTCCTCGTTCATGCGATCGGCTTCCCCACGCGCGCGCGGCAGTATGTCGTTTGCATAGGCCTCGGCCTCGTTGCGAGCACGCTCCTGGTCCGCCCGGGCGCGTTGCACATCGTTAAATGCGTCGATCACCGCGGCGGGCGGGTCGACCCTTTGCAACTGCACCTGGGTGATCAGTATGCCGGCCTGGTACCGATCGAGGATGCGTTGCAGCAAGTCCTTTGCCTGATCCGCGATTTCCTGGCGTTTGTCGGACAACGCCGCCTGGATCGGGTGTTGGCCGATGATCGCGTGCATGGAACTTTCCGCGGCCATTCGCAAGGTCGCCGCGGGATCTAGAACGTGGAAGAGATAGGCTCCCGCATCCTTGATACGCCAGAACACCACGTATTCGGCGATCACGACGTTTTCATCGCCTGTGAGCATCTGGTTGGCGATGTCCCCGCGAACCGGCCCGCCAGCAGCAAGCGGGGCGCCGATGAACTCGCCGGCACCGCCAAGCTGCAGCTGGTTAACCTGCGTTACCCTGGGCAGCAGTACCCGGTCAAAAGGGTAAGGCAGGTGGTAGTGCAGGCCCGGCTCGACCGTGTCAATCCATTTGCCAAAGCGCAGCACGACGCCCTGTTCGTCGGGCTCCACGCGATAGATGCCCGATAGCAACCAGGCCACAATAACGAAGGCCACCGCTACCAACCGGCCCCTGCCTTGAAGGCCCAGCGATTGCAAGACGTTTTGCATCGCCTCGGCGTACCGGCGCAAGGTGCCCGGGCGTTGCGCGGGCGTAGCGGCCGTGAGCTCGTCGGCCTGCGGTTCGTATCGTTCATCCATCACTGCATTGTCCTACGAATGACGCTCAAAATGGGGCGGGTCGAACCGGGGCATCAATGTGATGCGACCGCATGAAAGATCACGTACACCAGCGTCCCCAGCAAACCCAGCAAGGGCGCTGCGACCCCAGCCATGATCGCCAGATCCATGGTCGAAAATTTCTTGGGAAATGCTTCATCGCTTTGGGCGACCAGGGCCGCTTCGGGCGACGCGCTAAAGTGCGGCGGCACCGCCGCCAGTGTCTGAGCCACCGCCCGGCCGCTGCCAGGAGCTGGCGACGGCATGGCGCGCCGCTCGTCTTGCGCCGTGCGTTGCGCACGTAGCAAGCGCCCTTGCAGCAGCACGTACGCGGCGCCAAGAACCGGGGCCATGGCCGCCAGGCCAAAAGACTGCGCATCGAGCGTAGCGGCGATTGCCGGGTCGCTCACTGCCGTCTTGCCGGCGATCCAGCCCAGCAGCGCCGCCCCAGCCTCGATCAGCAGCGGATGGGCATCGAGCAGCCGCACAACCAGCAGGCTGGAGAAAATCAAAATGGGGACGCTGATCAGCAGACCGAGGAACAGAAAGAGCAGGTTATCTTGCGCGGCGGCGGCTACCGCAACGACGTTGTCCAGGCTCATGACGGCGTCAGCCACAACAATGAGCACGATTGCCTTCCAGATCCCTTCGCTCGGGTCATGCGGGGGCGCCGCCTTGCGCTTGCTCGTGTCACTGCCGAGCAGTTCGATGGCGATCAGCAGCAGCAGCACGGCGCCAATGAGCTTTAAGTAGGGCAAGCGCAGCGCCAGCGTAGCGGCAAAAGTCAGCAAAACGCGAAACAGCACCGCGGCACCGGTACCCATGAGCACGGCCTTTTGCCGCACACTCTCGGGCAGGTGCTGGCATGCCATGGCGATGAGAATCGCGTTGTCCCCGCTCAGCAGCAGATCGATAAGGCAGATCTGCAATATCGGGCCGATGACGTCGAGGCTGTAGCTGAACTCCACGCAAGCTGTCCTAAGGGGGTGGCGCGCATGCCAGATCGCAAACGCAGCCGCGATGGTATATCAGCGCGGTCCACAGAACTTTTTGCAGGTTCACTAAAATTGGCACCTATGGCTACCGAATTTGTGCACCTTCGCCTGCATTCCGAGTACTCGGTCGTCGATGGCCTGACGCGCATCGAGGAGGCCGTGCGGCGCGCCGCCGGGGATGGACAAGGCGCCATTGCCTTGACCGACAGCGCAAACCTCTTTGGTGCCGTGCGCTTTTACGTGGCCGCCCGGCGCGCGGGGGTAAAGCCAATCATCGGATGCGATGCCTGGATCACCAACGAGGTCGACCGCGAGCAGCCGCATCGGCTGACGCTGCTTGCGCAAAACCGCACGGGCTACCGCAACCTTTGCCGCCTGATTTCGCGCGCGTGGCTCGAAAACCAGCACAACGAGCGCGCCGAGATGCGCTCGCAGTGGTTTGCGCCCGATGCCACCGACGGGCTGATCGCCCTGTCGGGGGGGCCGGCGGGTGTGGTCGGCCAGCTGTTGTCCGCGTCGCAGGCGCAAGCGGCGCACACGGCCGCAAAGCGCCTGGCCGAACAGTTTCCGGGGCGTTTTTACATTGAGATCCAGCGCGCGGGCCGAAGCGGCGACGAAGCGTGCTGCCGCGCTTCGATAGCGCTGGCCGCGCAGCTGGCGCTGCCGCTTGTGGCCACCCACCCTATACAGTTTCTTGAGCCCGAGGACTTTCGCACGCACGAGGCGCGAGTATGTATCGCCCAAGGACGCACGCTGACTGACCCTCGGCGCCTGCGAACATTCACTGCCGAGCAATACTTCAAGTCCACGGCGCAGATGCGCGAGCTTTTTGCTGACGTTCCCTCGGCTTTGCGCAATTCCGTTGAGATCGCCCGTCGCTGCAATCTGCAGCTGGAGTTGGGCAAAGCACGGCTGCCCGACTATCCGACGCCCGAAGGCGTGTCCCTCGATCAGCACTGCCGCGACCTGGCGCAGGCAGGGCTGGAGCGCCGCATGCAGTCCTTGTTTGCCGAACCTGCGGTTCGTGAGGCGAAGCGGCCCCGCTATAGCGCACGCCTGGACACCGAGCTGCTGACCATCGCCCGCATGGGTTTTTCGGGGTACTTTCTTATCGTTGCCGATTTCATCAACTGGGCCAAGACCAACGGTGTGCCGGTCGGACCGGGGCGTGGATCGGGCGCGGGGTCGTTGGTTGCGTACGCGCTGGGAATCACGGATTTGGATCCGATCCGTTACGACCTGCTGTTTGAACGGTTTTTGAACCCGGAACGGGTTTCGATGCCCGACTTTGACATCGACTTTTGCCAGGACGGACGTGACCGGGTAATCGAATACGTCAAGAAAAAGTACGGCGCCCAGGCCGTGGCGCAGATCGCAACATTCGGTACTTTGGGCGCCAAGGCCGTCGTGCGCGATGCCGGGCGGGTGCTGGATTTGCCGTATACGAAGTGCGATCAGCTCTCCAAGCTCATACCGCACAACCCCACCGATCCGTGGACATTAGAGCGGGCGCTGCAGGAGGAGCCGGCTTTTGCGGCCGCGGTCAATGACGATGAGGAAGCAGGCGCCCTTATCGCCTTGGCGCGCCCGCTCGAGGGTCTGGTGCGAAATGTCGGCATGCACGCGGGCGGCGTGCTTATCGCGCCGGGCCAACTCACGGATTTTTGCCCGCTGTACTGCGCGCAGGGCACCGATGCCGTCGTGAGCCAGTTCGATAAGGACGATGTCGAGGCAATCGGCCTGGTGAAGTTTGATTTTCTCGGCCTGACGACGCTCACCATTTTGGACCTGGCGCTGCGCTATGTGCGTGCGCTCGAGCCCGCCGACACCCTTACGTTGGAAACGATCCCGCTTGATGATGCGGACGCGTTTGCGCTGTTTCGGCAGGCCAATACGACAGCCGTGTTCCAGTTTGAATCGCGCGGCATGCGCGATCTGCTCAAGCGCGCACGCCCGGATCGCTTTGACGATCTCATCGCCCTCGTATCGCTGTTTCGGCCGGGGCCGATGGAGCTCATCCCGGAATTTTGTGACCGCAAGCATGGCAAGCGCGCCCATTACGTGGACTCGCGCCTGGAGCCGATTCTGGGGCCCACCTACGGGATCATGGTCTATCAGGAGCAGGTAATGCAGATCGCGCAGACGATCGGCGGCTATTCGCTTGGGGCCGCGGACCTGCTGCGCCGGGCGATGGGCAAGAAAAAACCCGAGGAGATGGCCAAGCATCGATCGATCTTCATCGCAGGGGCCGCCAAAAATGGTGTGCCAGAGCGCGCTGCAAGCGAACTGTTCGACCAGATGGAGAAGTTTGCCGGGTACGGGTTTAACAAGTCGCACGCGGCTGCCTACGCGCTTGTTGCGTATCAGACGGCGTACCTCAAAGTGCACCATGCTGCCGCGTTTGCCGCCGCCAACTTGTCGGTCGTGATGGACGCTACCGAAAAGGTGCAAGATCTCGTAGCTGACGCGCGCGCTAGCGGCCTCACAATTTGCGCTCCCGACATTAACGTCGGCGTCTATCGTTTTGTCCCTATCGACGAGAAGACCGTGCAGTACGGACTCGGTGCAATCAAGGGCACGGGTGGTGCGGCGATTGAATCGGTGCTCGACGCCCGTCGTGCCGGCCCTTTTGCCAGCTTGGCGGACTTTTGCCTGCGTGTTGACAAGCAAAGGGTCAACCGGCGCGTGATCGAAGCCCTGATTCGCGCGGGCGCTTTCGATCGGCTCGACGCCGATCGATCGCGCTTGATGGCCGCACTGGGCCACTTGCTGCAAGATGCCGAACGCGTGCAGGCGCATGCTGGCCAGGAGAGTCTGTTTGGCGACGGGCAGACGATGTTGCCCGAACCGGTGCAGGTAGCCTCCACCCCATGGAGCCAGCGCGAGCAGCTGGCCAACGAGCGCATCGCGCTGGGATTTTGCTTTAGCGGACACCTGTTCACCGAATTTGAAGCGGAGGCCCGTCGCATAGCCCCCACGCGCCTGGCCGATTTAAAGCAGGCGCGCGAGGCGGTACGCATCGCGGGCATCATCGTCTCGGTGCGGCAACAAAACACGCGTCGCGGCCGCATGTGCGCGGTGCTGCTTGACGATGCGAGCGCACAGCTTGAAGTTGCCGTGTTCTCCGAGCTCTTTGATCGCCGGCGCGCCTTGCTAAAGGAGGACCAACTCGTTTTTGTCACTGGGCGCGCGCGCTACGACGAGTTCTCCCAGCGCCTGGCGGTGAGCGCCGACGATCTTACGGACTTGGCCGAGGCGCGAGCGCTGTCGCAGGCGGCGCTCACGATACAGGTGGCGGAGGAAACCGACCCCGGCTGCCTGAGCGAGATCTTGGCCGCATATCGCGTCAGTGGCGCCGAGCCACCCGGCGGCGCGGGCTGTCGCGTGGTCATGAGCTACCGCAACCAGCAGGCGGCCGCCGACATCATGCTCCCGGACCTGTGGCGCGTCCGTGGCGAGGAGCGACTGATCGAGGACCTGCGTACGCAGGCGAAGGTCAGCGCCCATTTTCAGTACGTTTGAGCTGGCCGGCGAGGTGAGGATCGAACGCGCAAACCCTCCCGTGCCGCTGCAGCGCAAGACGCCTGCGGCTTTGGCCGCCGCCCAAACCGTTCGCACGCTTTTGGTGGGTCTGGTCAGCGCTTTGGCTGCGAGTTCCCATTTTGTCGCCAGGGCATCAAGCGATGAGCCACACGCTGCCACACCCGCCGCGACTTCCCAGTCGATTGCTACCTGGCGTTTTGGAGATCTGGAATTTAAAGCCTGCGAAGTGGGCGCGCAGCGTGCCAGCGGAGTGGCTACGCAGGCGGGTTTTTGCGCAACCTACTCCGTACCCGAGAACTGGGAAGAACCGAGCGGGCGCCACATCGATTTGCGCGTAGCACTGGTACGCAGCCTTGCGGCGGAAGCCGATAAAGATCTGGTGGTGTTCCTCGACGGTGGTCCCGGAGGAGCGGCCAGTGAAGATTACCCGGCGGTAGCCAGTGCTTTGTCGCTGCTGCGCAAGCACCATCATATCTTGCTCGTCGATCAACGCGGCACGGGAGCGTCAAATCCGCTCGCCTGTGCTGACGCGCTGGCGATGGAGGTCGACCAACCATCGCGCCCTCTGACCTCTGGCGCTGACCGAAACCGGCAACTGGCCGGCGTGCGCAAGTGTTTGACGGAGCTTGCCCCCAAGGCCTTGCCGCAGTTTTACACCACAACCGAGGCGACACGGGACCTGGAGGCGGTACGCCAGGCATTGGGCGAGCCGCCGCTGGATCTGGTCGGAATCTCCTATGGGACAAGGCTCGCCCAGCAATACGCCGCGCGCTTTCCTCAGTCGGTACGCAGCATCGTGCTCGATAGCGCGGTGCCCAACCGACTGGTTCTACTAAGCGAGCACGCGCGCAATCTCGAGGATGTCGTGCAGCGTCGGCTTGCGCGCTGTAAGGCCGATGCCGCTTGCAAGGGACGGTTTGGCGACCCTTATGCAAACCTGCAGGCGGTGCACGAGCGCCTGCGTCGCCAGCCTCAATCGATCGAGATGCGCGATCCTTGACCTTTGCGCTTGTGCGAGGCACGCTTGCCGCCGACGACTTGGCCGCGCTGGTGCGGTTTTACATGTACAGCGCTGCGACCAGCGCTTTATTGCCGTTCGTCATCTCCGAGGCGCATGAAGGCCGCCTTGCGCCGCTGCTTAGCCAGGCGCAACTTGTGGTCGGCCAGCTCTCCCAGAACCTAAGCGGCGGTATGTCGGCTTCCGTGTTGTGCTCAGAAGATGCGGACTTGCTGCACGAGAGGTCCGAGGATGAGGCAACGCTGCTGGGCAGCGGGCCGATACGGGCCGCATTGCTCGCCTGTTCGGTGTGGCCGCGCGGGGCGCGGCCCGCAAATTTTCACGAGCCATTTCAAACGAAGGTGCCGGTGCTCGTGCTCGCCGGCGAATTTGACCCCGTGACACCGCCACGCTACGGCGCCGAAATCGTCAATGCGCTGCCGCGGGCACGCTTGCTGATTGCTCCGGGACAAGGGCATGCGGTCCTG
>Ga0187780_10002456_pt1 | contig 13922 bp, 13 predicted proteins | sample 1015_Q2_SP10_20__FD_132429 | JGI IMG/M metagenome (GOLD analysis project Ga0187780, IMG submission 132429) | Tropical peat soil microbial communities from peatlands in Department of Meta, Colombia - 1015_Q2_SP10_20_MG | ecosystem: Environmental > Terrestrial > Soil > Wetlands > Peat | place... | reverse complement strand
GTGCCGCGACCTCGTCCTCGGTCAGGCTCAGCGTCACCTCGTCGGTCTCGACCTCGGCCACCGCGCCGATCGGGATCGTGACCTCGCGCCGTCCCCAGAGGTGGCCCGCCTGGAGCACGAGATGCGTGACCTGATCGTCGGCGTCGACGAGGAGTCCGTCCACGTGTCCCAGGCGGTGACCGTCGGCCGAGACGACGGCGCTCGAGCGGCGGATCTCGACCTCGCCCTTCGGGATTCGGTCGTACGCGATCCCCACGTGCGGGTCGACCTCGACCTGCAAGCCCCCGAGGCCGGTGGAGTCGTAGTACGGGAACGCGAACACCTCCTCGATCCCGACGTCCCAGTCGGGGTCGGCGGCGGGGAAGTCGCCCAGACGCAGGTAGGCGAACTCCTGCACGGGAGCGAGCCGGGTCACCTCCTCGACAGTGGCACGGAGGGAGATCTCCAGGGCCTCCGGACCGCCGGCCTCCGCCAGCTCGATCGGGACGAGGCGCGCCAGCCGATGCCGATGGCGAGGTTGTACGACGAGATGCGTGACCCGTCGCCGCAAGGGGTCCACCACGACATCGGCGAGCTCGCCGTACGGCTCGTCGCGACAGCGCACGGGGCTACCGAGCTCGAGCCGCATGGCCTAAGAATGCCGGGAACTGCGCGCGCTCGCCGGTCGTGGGGCCGAAACCGCGCCTCCGACCGACGCAGCCTGCGACCCGGCCTACATTCCCATCGCGTGGTAGCCGGAGTCGACGTACAGCGTCGTCCCGGTCACGTTCTCCGCGTCGTCCGAGAGCAGATAGGCGGCGGCCCCTCCGACGTCGTCCGAGTCGATGTGACGGTGGAGCGGCGAGCGCTGCTCGAACATCTCCTCCATCGTCGTGAAGCCGGCGATCGAGCGGGCCGCGAGCGTGCGCACCGGCCCGGCGGAGATCGCGTTGACGCGGATCGACTTCTGCCCGAGGTCCCATGCGAGGTAGCGCATCGACATGTCGAGCGTCGCCTTCGCGACTCCCATCACGTTGTAGTGCGGCACCGCACGGACGCCGCCGAGGTAGGTCATCGTCACGATCGAGCCGCCGCCCCGCGACTCCATCAGCGGCTCGGCGGCGCGCGCGCACGCGACGAGCGAATACGCGCTCACGTCGACGGCGAGCCAGAAGCGGTCGCGCGGCGTGTCCGTGAAGCGGCCCTCGAGATCCTCCGCCGCCGCGTAGGCGACCGAGTGGACGAGCACGTCGAGGCCACCGCCGAACGCGTCCGCCGTCTCGGCGAACACGCGTGCGACGTCCTCGTCCGAGCGGACGTCGCACCCGGTGACGAGCTTCGTGTCGACGGTCTCGGCGAGCTCGCGGACGCCCTTCTCGATCCGCTCGCCCTGGTAGGTGAACGCGAGCTGGGCGCCCTCGTCGGCGAGCCGCCTGGCGATCGCCCAGGCGATCGAGCGGCGGTTCGCGACGCCGAGGACGAGCGCCTGCTTCCCGTCGAACCTTCCTGGCGACCGGCCGGGCACCCGACGATCCTATTCGAAGCCGCTTCGCGCCTTCGAATAAGGTGGCCCCGTGACGGCGGATGCTGGCGCCAAGGTCGCTGTGGTCACCGGAGCGTCCTCCGGCATCGGCGAGGCGATCGCCCGCCGGCTCGCCGGGAGCGGCTGGCTGTGCGTGCTGGTCGCCCGGCGGGAGGAGCGGCTCCGGCCGCTCGCCGAGCGTCTCGACGGCGATTACGAGGTGTGCGACGTCGGCGAGCGGGCGGCAGTCGAGACGATGGCCGCTCGCCTGCTCGAGCGCCACCCCGCTGTCGATCTCCTGGTGAACAACGCCGGCATGCCGGCACGCCAGACGTTCCTCGACGCAGACCTCGACCTCGTCGAGCGCGTCCTGGAGGTGAACTACCTCGGCAGCGTCTGGTGCACGAGGGCGCTGCTGCCAGGACTCGAGGCCGCCGGACGCGCCGACGTCGTCAACGTCGTCTCCGTGGCCGGCGCGATCGCGTTCGCCCGCTCGGGTCCCTATGTCGCGGCGAAGCACGCGCAGCTCGCGTTCTCGCGCTGCCTCCGGCCCGCGATCTCGGGTCGGAGGATCGCGGTGCACACGGTGCTGCCCGGGTTCGTCGAGACGGAGGGCTTCCCGCAGTCGGCGCTGCGGCGCAAGCGCCGCTCGCGCTGGCTCGTCACGGACGCGGAGCACGTCGCCGAAGCGATCGCGCACGCCGTCGAGGACGGCAGGGCCGAGCTCACAGTGCCGTGGTTCCCGTACCGCCTGGCGACGGCGGTGCACGGCGTCGCGCCCGGCGCGGTGCGCAGGGTCGAGCGGCTGATGCCGAAGAAGCGGCGATGACGGGCCCCGGACGCATCGCAGTCGTCACGGGTGCCTCCTCCGGCATCGGGGCTGCGACCGCCCGGGCGCTCGCGGCCCGTGGCTGGCGCTGCGTCCTCGTCGCGCGCCGGCGCGAGCTGCTCGACGACCTCGCGCGGGAGATCGGCGGCGTCGCCGAGCCGTGCGACCTGCTCGACCGGGCAGCGACGACCCGGCTCGGGGAGCGCCTGTGCGCGAGCCACGACTCGATCGGCCTGCTCGTGAACAGCGCCGGGGCCCTGTCGCGCGGCACCGTCGACAAGGTCGACCTCGACGAGCTCGAGCGGATCGTCCGGCTGAACTACCTGACCGGGGTCTGGACGACGCGGGGCCTGCTGCCCGCTCTGCTGAAGGAGGCCGCCACGGGCGGCGCGCACGTCGTGAACGTCGCGTCGATCGCGGGCGTGATCGCGTTCCCGGCCGGAGGCGCCTACTCGGCCTCGAAGCACGCGCAGGTCGCGTTCTCCCGCTCGCTCACCTCGGCACTCCGCGCGACCGGCGTCCGCGTCCACACCGTCCTGCCCGGGTTCGTCGTCACCGAGGGCTTCCCGCACCCGCGGTTCTGGGAGACGAGGCTCGGGCGACGGTTCGTCGTCGGCCCGGAGCGCGTCGCCGCCGCGATCGTCGGCGCCGTCGAGAAGGGCAAGGACGAGGTGACGGTGCCGTGGTTCCCGTACCGGCTCGCCCCCCTTGCCGAGGCGCTCTTCCCGACGCTGACGACGCGGGTGCTCGCGTTCGACAGCTACCGAGGCGTCCCGTAGCCCTAGCGACCGGGCTTGCGCGCGACGTACCAGCCCACATCGACCTCGAACACGGGCGCCGGCGCAAGCGCCCGAACCCGCGAGCGATCGACCTCGGGGACCGCCGCGAGATCGAGGTAGCGCTCGAGATCGCGCTGCTCTCGCGTCACCTCGTTGCGAGTGACGACGAGCCCATTGGTGTCGAGCAGGCTGCGGATGTCGCTGTCGGAGAGCAGCCGCTCGTGGCTGGCGTCGCGCGCCCGCTCGAAGCGGCCGACCTCGATCGCGCGCAGCGGATCGATGTCGGCGAGCTGGTCGACCACGAGGACGCGGCCGCCGGGATGCGTCACGCGGGCGAGCTCCGAGACGACGAGCTCCGGCCGGTGGACGTGGTGGAGCACGCGCAGGCAGCCGGCGAGGTCGAACTCCCCGACCTCGAACGGCAGCGCCGCGGCGTCGCCCTCGAGCAGCGTGACGTTCGCCGGCGCGGCGGCTCGGGCGGCTTCGAGGAGGTCGATCGACTTGTCGATGCCGACGACCTCGCGGACGAGCGGTGCGAGCGCGAACGCCAGGGCGCCCGTTCCGCAGCCCGAGTCGAGCGCGCGCTCGCTCCCGGAGAACGGGACGAGCAGCTCGCGAACGCGCTCGGCGAGCGCCTCGGCTCGCTCCCGCTGAAGCGCGAGCCGGTACTCGACGGCGCTCAGCCGACGACCTCCCGCTGCGCGCGCGGCCAGCCCGTTCTGAGTCCGCAGACGAGCTCGTAGGCGATCGTCTCGGCGACACGGGCATGCTCCTCCGCCAAGACACCGTCGCCGAGGATCGTCACGCGCTCGCCGGCCGGCCGCTCCGCAGGGAGCTCGACCGCGAACGCGTCCATCGACACCGTGCCGACGACGCGGCAGCGGTCGGAGCCGACGAGGACGTCCGTGCCGCTCATGTCCCGGCGGAATCCGTCCGCGTAGCCGACCGGCACGAGCCCGATCCACGTCGGCGAAGCGGCGACGAAGCGGCGTCCGTAGCCGGTGCTCTCCCCCGCCCCGAGCAGCTTCACCTGAGCGAGCCGCGACTCCCAGCGGAGCGCCGGTCGCAAGCCGTGCGCCGCAGGGTCGTCGCCGAAGGGGGAGATTCCGTAGAGCGCGATCCCGCACCGGACGGCGTCGAGGCGCGCGGCGGGATAACCGAGGGTGCCTGCGCTGTTCGCCAGGTGCCGAGTGAGCCCCGGCTGCCCGTTCGTCGCGGTGCGGAAGCGTTCGATCTGCAGCCTGGTGAACTCGGGATCGCTCTCCGCCGAGGCGAGATGGCTCATCAGCCCGACGACGTTGCGCCCGGGAGCGGGAACGGCGAGCTCGGCCGCTCCCCACCTGCCCATCCCCGTGTCGAGCTTGAGGTGCACCGGGACATTGTCGGGGATGGGCCCGTCACCCACCACGAGCTCGAGTCCTCCCTCGTGTGCCTCTCTGACGTCGTCCGCCTCGGTCGGCCCGAGGACGATCACCCTCGCGTCCGGCACCGACGGACGGAGCGCGAGACCCTCGGCGACGCTCGCCACGCAGAGCGCGGTCGCACCCGCGTCGAGCGCTGCCCGCGAGACGTCCGCCGCACCGTGTCCGTAGCCGTCCGCCTTGACGACCGCCCACAGCTCGGCGCCGTCCGCGGCCGCGCGCAGCGTTCGTGCGTTGTGCCGGATCGCGGCGAGGTCGAGGACGAAGCTGGAGCGGCTCACGGTCGGCGCTCAGGGGAATCCTGTTGAGCGATTGGCACACTCTCGGCACAAAGCAGGGACTGTCCCTGGGTGTGACGATTGTGTGCCAGTTTGTCCACGGGCGGAGAGCTCACACGTCCGCCGTGAACCCGTCGTAGGCGAACGTCACATCGCCGGCAAGCATCGGCTGCAGGCGCAGCAGGTCGTCGTAGCCGAGCCCGTCGATCTCCTCGACGTGCGCGAGCACGACCTTCAGCGCCTCCAGCCGGTCGACGATCTCGAGCGTCTCGGCGAACGTCGCCTCGTGGCGGAGCACCGGGTGGTCGGGATGGATCCGGCGCTCGCGCGTGAACGGATCGAACTCGCAGATCCCCATCGGCAGGACCGCGAGCTCGGCGCCGCGCACCTCGCGCGGCGGCTCCCAACCGTTCAACTCGTCCATCGCGAGCAGGAGCCGCCGGCCGCGTTCCGCGAGCTCGAACGCGTAGACGTACGACTCGGCGAGCCGAAACGGCCGGATCTCGGTGTCGCCGACGAGGATCGTCTCGCCGTCGCGCAGCTCGTGCACCCGGATCCAGCCGCGCAGCTGCATGAACTCCAGGTGATCCATCCCCCCGAGGCGCAGCCGGAAGTCCGCAGCGACCTGCTCAGGGAGGTAGACGTCCGTGACGAGCGGCCGCTTCGCCTCGCGCGGCCACGTCCGGAAGTCGCCGTTCCGCGTCTCGAAGACGCGCCGCCCCATCGTGTGGTCCGGGTGCCAGTGCGAGTAGAAGCACGCAGCGATGTGGTCGATGCCGGCGCGGTCGAGCTGGAGCTTCGACTCCTCCGGCGTGTCGAAGAGCACGTTCGGCCCGTGCACGAAGACGCTCGGCCCGGTGCGGGCGTACGGCGCGCCCTTCTCCCGCGCCTCCGTGCAGACGCTGCACCTGCAGCCGGGACGCGGCGTCGTGGTTGCGCCGCCGCTGCCGAGCACCTCGACCCTCATCTCTCCCTCACGAGAGCGCGCGCGGAAGCGCGGCCGCGACGTCGGACGCGACGAGCCCAGCCTGGTGCGGGACGAGGCTCGCCGCGACGCCGAGCGCGATTGCTCCCGCGGATGCGGCGAGGACCGGCTCGAGCCCCTTCGCAAGGAACGCGGCGATCACGCCCGTGAGGACGTCGCCGCTACCGGCCGTCGCGAGCGAGGGCGGTCCGAGGTCGCAGACGACCGCCCCGCGGCCGGGCCCCGCGACGATCGTGTCCGCACCCTTGAGCAGGACGACGGCCTGGAAGCGACCCGCAGCGCGCGTCGCGGCCTCGAGGCGATGCGCGCTGACCCAGCTCGAGTCCTCGCCGAGGAGGCGGGCCAGCTCGCCGGCGTGCGGCGTCAGCACGGTCGGAGCGGCACGGTGCATGGGCGCGAAGCCGAAGAGCGCATCGGCGTCGACCACGGCGGGCAGGTGGACGGACTCGAGAAGCTCGCGTACGAGCCGGGCGACGTGCGGCTCGCGGCCCAGCCCCGGTCCGAGTGCGAGAGCGTCGGCGCGCTCCGCAGCCTGACGGAGCGTGGTCAGAGCATCCTCCGGGCCGAATGCGACCTTCACCGGCTCGAGCAGCCGCGCTTCCACGACGGGAAGCACGTCGCGCGGCGTCGCCACCGTGACGTAGCCGGCATCCGCCCGGAGCGCGGCTTCGGCCGCGAGGCACACCGCGCCGCTCATCCCCGGCGAGCCGCCGACGACGAGCACGCGGCCTGCGGTGTACTTGGAGTCCTGCGGCCCGCGGCGGGGGACGACTCCGAGCAGCTGCTCGGTCGCGCGCCGCGCAGCCGTCTCCAGATGGTCGAGGCCGATGTCGACGACGACGACGCGTCCGGCGTGGAACCGGCCTGGGGCGACGACGAGACCGACCTTCGCGCCGTGGAAGGTGACGGTGAGCGCAGCGCGGACGGCGGCGCCGGCCGCCTCGCCGGTCGACGAGTCGACTCCGGAAGGGACGTCGACCGCGACGACCGGTGCCCCGGCCGTGTTGATGCGCTCGATCAGCGCTGCCGCTTCGGGCCGTGGCTCGCCGCTGAAACCGGTGCCGAAGAGGGCGTCGACGACCACGTCGTAGCCGGCCGGCTCGTTGGTCTCGACGGCTTCGAGCCCCGCCTCGCGGATCACGCGGACCGCGACTCGACCGTCCCCGCCGTTCGAGCCGCCACCGCAGACGACCGCGAACCGGCGCGCCTCCGGGAAGGCATGGATCGCCTCGTGGGCGAGCGCCGTCCCCGCACGCTCCATCAGCTCGGGCACCGTCTGCGGGTACCCGGGGAAGCGCTCCTCGGCCTGCCGCATCTCCGCTGCGGTGTAGAGCGGCTCGAAGGAAGACGGCGAAGGGGACAGGCTGAAGTCGGTCCCCTTCACGACCTGCTCCCGTCCTCGCGCGGCAGGACGACCGCGATCGCCGCGGCCAGCTCCTGCGAGTGGGTCATCGAGAGGTCGATCGCGCCGGCCGCCGTGCGCTCGGCAAAGGCCGCCGTCTTCCCGGAGAGCCGGACGGTGGGCTTCGGCCTGCCGGCGATCTCGATCTCCTTCCACGTGAAGCGGACGCCGCAGCCGAGTGCCTTGCCGACCGCCTCCTTGCCCGCGAAGCGCCCGGCGTAGCTCTCGGCCGGGTTCTTCTTCGAGTCGCAGTACGCACGCTCGGCCTCGGTGAAGCAGCGCTCGCGGAAGCCCGGCCGTTCGAGCGCGCGCCGAATGCGCTCGATCTCGATCAGGTCGACGCCGACCTTCAGAGCGCCCGCTCCAGCCAGTCGGGGAACTGCGCGAGCGAGCTGACTACGGCGTCGGGCACCGCGGTCGCCGTGTCGAGCTGCTCGGGGCGGAACTTGCCCGTCCGCACGAGCGCCGTCTTCATGCCGAGCGCCTGGGCGCCGACGACGTCGGCCTCGACGTCGTCCGTCACCATCCACGTCAGCTCCGCTTCCGCGCCGAGCGCGTCGAGCGCCGCGGCGAAGTAGGCAGGGCTCGGCTTGCCGAGCACCGTCGCGTCGACTCCCGCGGCGTACTCGAGCCCCGCCACGAAGGCGCCCGCGTCCAGCAGCGGCCCGCGACTCGTCTGCCACCACTTGTTCTTGTGCAGGCAGTAGAGCTCGGCACCCGCCTCGAGCTCGCTGAAGGCACGCGCCAGGTTCATGTAGCTGAAGACCTGGTTCGGCTCCGTCGTCTCGTCGCAGCCGCCGACGAGAACCGCGTCCGCATCGTGCCCGACGAGCTCCAGGCCGTCGAGGTCCGGGACGATCGCCGCCATCACGAGCGCGACGACCCGCTTGCCCGCCAGCTCGCGGGCGGCGGCGCGCGGGGTCGTCTGCAGCTCCTCGTCCGACAGCTCGAAGCCGAGCGCCCGCAGCTCTTCGGCCAGGACGTCGCGAGGTCTCGTCGAGTTGTTCGTGACGAACCGGAGGGCGTGGCCGTCCGCCCGGAGACGGGCGACGGCGTCTGCCGCTCCCGGGATCGGCTCGCCCGAGACGTGGAGCACGCCGTCGATGTCCAGGAGAATGCAGGCCATGCCGCCTGAGTCTATTCGGGTCACTCGCTCGGTCGTCCTCCCGGCGGCGGAGATCGAGCTGCTCGTCTCCCGCTCCGGCGGGCCCGGCGGCCAGCACGCGAACAAGACGGAGACCAGGGTCGAGGCGCGGTTCGACGTCGCGGCGTCGGCAGCGCTCACCGACGCCCAGAAGCGCCGCGTCCTCGCGCGGGCCGGCCCGCTGCTCCGCGCGGTCGCACAGGACGAGCGGAGCCAGGCGCGCAACCGCGAGCTCGCGGTCGAACGCCTCGTCGAGAAGCTACGCGAGGCGCTCCGCGTGGAGAGACGGCGGGTTCCGACGAGCCCGACGGCGGGGGCGAGGGAGCGTCGGCTCGAAGCCAAGCGGCGACGGAGCGGCGTCAAACGGCTACGGCGCCAACCGGGCGTCGAATGACCGACACGCTCCAGCCGGACGTCGTCGTCCCTCGACTCCGCGGCCGCTTCGGCAAGCCGTACCTCTACGCCGCCGAGTGCCCGTCCACGCAGGACCTCCTGCGGGCCTCGGCCCAGCCGGAAGGCGCTGTCGCGGCAGCCGAGCACCAGACCGCGGGTCGCGGGCGCTCCGGGCGGACGTGGTACGACACGGCGGGCAGCGCTCTGCTGTTCTCGATTCTCCTCCGGCCGGCACCCGAAGGCCCCCCGGCGCCGCAGCTCTCGCTGGTCGCGGCGCTCGCCGTCGCCGAAGCCGTCGAGCACGCGGCCGGTGTCGACGCGCAGGTGAAGTGGCCGAACGACGTCTGGGTCGAGCGCCGGAAGGTCGCCGGCATCCTGCTCGAGGCCGCGGAGAGCAGCGTGGTCTGCGGCATCGGCGTCAACGTGAACCAATCGGCCGACGAGCTGCCGGCCGGCCGGATCCCGCCGACCTCGCTCCGGGTGCTCACAGGGATGCAGCACGACCGGGCCACCGTCCTCGCCGACCTGCTCGCAGCGCTCGAGGCCCACTACGAGACCTGGCAGCGGACCGGGCTCGCCGACCTCCTGACCGCGCTCGAGCGCCGCAACGCGCTCCGGGGCACGCCGGTCGGCGTCGGCGAAGTGGCCGGGATCGCGGCGGGCATCGCCGCCGACGGTCGCCTCGCCGTCGTCACGGCAGCGGGCGAGGAGCTGTTCGTCGAGAGCGGCGAGGTGGGGGTGGAGGTCCGCCTACCCGACTGATCGCCTCCGCCGGGCGAGCGCAGCCGCGTATTCGGCCGGGGTGTCCGTGCTCACGACCGAGTCGAGCTCCGGATCGTCGGCGGCCAGCACAGTGTCCGCGAGCAGCTCGGCCTCGTCGAGGAAGCGCGCGCGAGAGCATCCGAGCAGCGCCCGGACGCGGCGCTCGCCCGACGCCAGCAGCTCGTCGACCGTCGGTGCCAGCGCGACGGCGTAGCCGCTCGCGAGGACGTGCTGGTGACCACGCACGACGGGGATCGCGGCGTCGAAACGCGGCCCCAGAGCCCGCAGCACGCAACGAACGAACGCGGGTCGGAGAAACGGGAGGTCGGTCGCCGCGACGAACGCGAGCTCGACGCGGCCCTCGAGCGCCTGCAGCCCGTCGCGAATCCCTTGCAGCGGCCCGTTCCCCTCGACCGCATCACGAACCACGGCGACGCCGGCGGGGGGCTCCGGGATCTCCTGCCCGGGCCGGACGACGATCACGACGGGCCCTGGCGCGACCGCCTCCGCGACGACGGCGGCAACATGGGCGAGGAGCGGGACGCCGCCCCAGTCGAGCGACTCCTTCGGCGAGCCCATCCGCGCCGACTCGCCGCCCGCGAGCACGACGCCGCCGTGCGGCCGGCTACTGCCCGTCGCGCACCTGGACGTGCTGGAAGCCGAACCGCCCCTTGACGCAGAGGTTCCCGCGCGTCACGTCATGGTCGTCGGGGCTCGTCACCTTGACGATGGTGTTGTCCTGGACGTGGAGCTCGAGGTTGCAGCCGACGCCGCAGTACGGGCAGATCGTCTGGGTCACCGTCTGCTCGTCCTCGCGCCAGTCACCCGCCTCGCGCAGCTCGTGCTCGGAGCGGAACATCAGCGCGCCGGTGGGGCAGACCGCGATGCAGTTGCCGCAGTAGACGCAGGCCGACTCCGGCAGCTCGGCCACGAACTCCGTCGAGATCCGGGCGTCGAAGCCGCGACCGGCGACGTGGATGGCGAACGTGTTCTGGTACTGCTCGCCGCAGGCGTCGACGCACTTGTAACAGAGGATGCACTTGCCGTAGTCGCGCACGTAGAGCTCGTTGTCGACCTTCACCGGCTGGTGGACGGTCGCCGCGGTGAGCCCGTCGGGAATCGTGTGGCGGCCCGCGATTGCTCGATCGCGCCCTTCGGCCGGCGGCGCTTGGGGGCCGAAGCGCTCGGGTTGCGCGCCGTACGTCGCCAGGTAGCCCGGTGCGACCGGCGTCGTCGAGAGATCCACGGACGAGCCGAGCAGCTCGAGCACGAGCCTGCGCGAGAGCCGGACGCGCTCGGAGTCGGTGCGCACCTTCATCCCGGGCTCGACAGGCCGTGAGCAGGCAGGCGCGAGCACGCGCGCTCCCTCGATCTCGACGACGCAGACGCGGCAGACGTTCGCCGGCTTCAGCGTCTCGCCGTAGCAGAGCGTGGGCGTCTCGATCCCGAGCTGGCGGCAGGCGTCGAGGACCGTCGAGCCCTCGAAGACGCGTACCGGCTGGCCGTCGACCTCGAGCTCGACCATCCGCTTCGGGGCGAGGAGCTCGCTCACGCGCCCGTCCCGTTCTGGAAGACGCCGAGCCGGCGGATCGCCGACTCGACCGCGCTCGACGCCGTCTGGCCGAGGCCGCAGATCGACGCGTCGCGCATGCACTGGCCGACATCGGCGATCAGCGCGAGCTCACGCTCGAGACCGCCTTGCGGCCGGCCGGCGACGAGGCGGGCGAGCGCCTCCTCCTGGCGCACCGTCCCGACGCGGCAGGGCACGCACTGACCGCAGGACTCGTCGCGGAAGAAGCCTGCAATGCGCATCAGCATCTGCGGCAGGTCGACGGTGTCGTCGAAGACGAGCACGACGCCGGAGCCGAGCGTCGTCCCGGCGGCGCGGGCGCCTTCGAACGTGAGCTCGACGTCGAGCTCCTCGGGCCCGACGAAGCTCCCGGCGGCGCCGCCGAGGAGGACGCACTGCAGCTCGCGCGCGCCGGCCACGCCGCCTGCGAGGTCGATCACCTCCCGTAGCGTCGCGCCGAACGGCACCTCGTAGACGCCGGGATGCTCGACGTGACCGGAGAGGCAGAAGAGCTTCGTCCCCGTCGAGGCCTCGGTGCCGGTCTCCGCGAACGCCGGCCCGCCGCGGAGGGCGACGTCGAGCACGTTGACGAGCGTCTCGACGTTGTTGACCACGGTCGGCTTGCCGAACAGGCCGACGGTGACGGGGAACGGCGGCTTGTTCCGCGGCTCGCCGCGCCCGCCTTCGATCGACTCGAAGATCGCGGTCTCCTCGCCGCAGATGTACGCGCCTGCGCCCTTGCGGATCTCGACGTCGAAGTCGAAGCCCTCGCCGAGGACGTTCGTCCCGAGGAAGCCGCGGCGCCTCGCCTCGTCGAGCGCGTGCCCGAGGACGTGGTGCGCCTGCGGGTACTCGCCGCGCAGGTAGACGTAGCCGCGCTCGCAGCCGGTGGCATAGGCGGCGATCGTGAGCGCCTCGATCACCGCGAACGGGTCGCCCTCGAGCAGCGCGCGGTCCTTGAACGTCCCCGGCTCCGATTCGTCCGCGTTGCAGACGAGGTAGTGCGGCCGCACCGGTTGCTTGGCGACCGCCTCCCACTTGATCCCGATCGGGAACGCCGCGCCGCCGCGGCCCTGCAGCTTCGAGTCCTTCAGCTCGCGGATCACTCCTTCCGGCCCGAGCTCGACCGCGCGCCGCAACGCTGCGTAGCCACCGCTCGCGCGGTAGGCGTCGAGCGTCGGCTCGACCCGGCCGACGCGCCGGAGCAGCCGAAGCTCTCCCGTCCCCTCGCCGGGCGGGGTGGGCGGGTCGGCCGGAGGATCGCCGCCGCCGAGCAGGTCGAGGACGGCAGTCGCCGAGGTCGCCGCGACCACGCGCTCGAGGGGCTCCGTGCCGGACTCGCTCACGAGCGCGGCAGGCACGCGGTCGCACTGCCCGAGGCAGGGGCTGCGGAACCAGGTCGCCGAGCCGTCGTCGGAGAGCTCGCCCTCGGCGCCGAACCGCTCCTCGAGCTGCGCGACGAGCTCGAGTGCGCCGCGGCACCGGCAGGCGATGTCGTCGCAGACGTGGATCACGCGCGCGGGCCGCGGCTCGAGCGACAGCAGCCCGTAGAACGACGCGACCCCGTAGGCGTCCGCGGGCGGCACGGTCAGCCGGCGGCAGATCTCGTTCAGGCCGCCGGGGCTGATCCAGCCGACGCGCTCCTGGAGCGACCAGAGCGCCGGCAGCAGGAGGTGACGCCGAGCGCGAGCGGCGTGTCCGCCGGCCGCCGTGTTCCCGGCCGGCCCGATCAACCTGACGCCGCCTTCCCAGCCGTCGCTCGGCGCGCCGAGCACCCCGTCGAGCGCGGCCCGCTCGTCTGCGGTCGGCTGGGCGTCTGCCAGGAGGCGGAGATCCACGCGCCGAGCTTAGTGAACCGCCCTAGTCGGCTGCGACCGCGACCGGCTCGCTCACGCGCGAGCGCTCCTGCGCGACGTGCGGCTCGAGCTTCTCGACGCGGATTGCCGCGGCCTTGAACTCGGCCGTCCCCGACTTCGGGTCGGTCGCGTCGATCGTGAGCTTGTTCGTGTCCACCTCGTCCGGGAAGTGGAACGTCATGAACGCGAGGCCGGCGCGAAGGCCCGGGTCGATGCGCACAGGCGCGTCGACCGAGCCGCGGCGCGACGAGACGCGGACGATCTCTCCCTCGGCGACCTCGAGCCGCTCGGCATCCTCGGGCGACAGGTCGAGCGACTCGCCGCGGTGCAGCGGCGAGCGGTAGCGGCCCGACTGCGCGCCGGTGTTGTACGACTCGAGCCGGCGTCCGGTGGTGAGCCTGATCGGGTAGTCCGCGTCGAGGGCCTCGAACGGCGGCACGGCTTCGACGACGCTGAACGGCGCGAGCGGCCCCTCGACCGGGTCTGCCCAGAGACGCGCGTGGAGGAACTGCGATCCCGGGTGCTCCTCGTCGGGGCACGGCCACTGGATCCCGCCGAGCTCTTCGAGCCGCGCATAGCTCATCCCGCGGTGCATGGGCGAGAGCGAGCGGAGCTCGTCCCAGGCCTCCTCCGCGGTCGGCTGCCCCCAGTCGAAGCCGAGCCGCCGCGCCAGCTCGGAGATGATCCACATGTCGTCGCGCGCCTCGCCGGGCGGGTCGAGCGCCTTCCGCACGCGCTGGACGCGCCGCTCGCTGTTCGTCACGGTGCCCTCGCTCTCGCACCACGAGGCGCTGGACGGGAGCACCACGTCGGCGAGCTCGGCGGTGCGCGTGAGGAAGATGTCCTGCACGACGAGGAAGTCGAGCCCCGCGAGCAGCCGCCGCGCCTGCTCGACGTCCGCCTCGGACTGCGCCGGGTTCTCACCGATCACGTAGAGCGTCCGCAGCTCGCCGCGCTCCATCGCGTGGAACATCTGCGTCAGATGCCAGCCGTAGTGCGGCC
>Ga0187780_10002455_pt1 | contig 13923 bp, 13 predicted proteins | sample 1015_Q2_SP10_20__FD_132429 | JGI IMG/M metagenome (GOLD analysis project Ga0187780, IMG submission 132429) | Tropical peat soil microbial communities from peatlands in Department of Meta, Colombia - 1015_Q2_SP10_20_MG | ecosystem: Environmental > Terrestrial > Soil > Wetlands > Peat | place... | reverse complement strand
TTTATGAAGGCCATCGTGGATGCTGAGAGCGGGCAAATCCTGGGATGCGCAATTCTAGGGATTGAAGGTGGTGAGATTATGGCTATGCTTGAGATGGCGATGATGGGTAAATTGCCCTATACTGTGCTGCGTGATGCTGTGTTCGCCCACCCAACACTCGCGGAATCGTTGAACAATTTGTTCACGATGTTTGATCAGTAGGAGGAAAATTTCATAATCGGCTCCTACGCCGGTAAGGGATATTTTGCTAATCAGCAAATCCCGCCATTATGTTTTGCTTGACGGTGTTGTGAGGGCTGGGATATACTTCTTTGCGGTTGGGAATTCAACAACAACTTGAGGACACTCATCCATTGAGCAAATGTATAGCTCGAAGGTAGGAGTCATGGAAGAAGGAACGTCTCAGCATTTACAACCGGGGGATAGAGCAGCGATTCAACAAAGGGTTACTGCTACTCATTCATCGAGTGGTATAGCTACCGAGGAAGATGTGCGCCTAGTCGAGGCTCTACGAAACGGCAATGAAAGCGCATTTGTCTCGCTCATCAACATGTATCATAGCTCTTTATTGCGACTTGCAATGATATTTGTTCCTTCCCAGGCCATAGCTGAGGAAGTGGTCCAGGAGACGTGGTTGGGGGTACTGAATGGACTTGATCGCTTTGAGGGTCGATCTTCGTTCAAGACCTGGATTTTTCGTATACTCACAAATCGAGCTAAAACTCGCGCACAACGCGAAGGGCGTAGCGTGCCGTTTTCGTCTATACCTGAATTTACCAGTGAGCTTCATGAATCCGCTGTTGAACCTGAACGATTCCAGGGACCTGATCAACGATGGCCAGGGCATTGGATAACGTTTCCCCGAAGTTGGGAGGACATACCCGAGGAACGAATGCTTGCGCAGGAAACAATGACGCGTATCCAGGAAGCCATTGATACTTTGCCGGTAGGGCAGCGCGAGGTGATCACACTACGAGATATTGAGGGATGCACATCTGAAGAAGCATGTGACTTGCTTGGAGTTTCTGAGGCAAACCAGCGCGTATTGTTGCATCGCGCACGTTGTAAGGTCCGGCGTGTATTAGAGAGATACTTTGAGGAAGAGTAGCAATCATATGACGAATGCGAATCAGAAAGAATTAAGCTGCCAGGAAGTTGTAGAACTTGTTACTGACTATCTAGAGCAGGCACTTTTGCCCGAGAAGCAGGCGCAATTTGAGGAGCATATCGCAAATTGCCCTGGTTGCAATACTTTTCTGGAACAAGTGCAGCAAACAATTATGATGTTGAGAAAGTTATCCGAGCAACAGGCGTTTCCAGAAACAAAACAAGACCTGCTTGAGATATTCCGAAACTGGAAGCAGGGTGAAAGTAAAAGTGACCACCCAACAGCCTGACTTTTTTTAGTTTCACTTACATTCATTCTCATTTGGATAGCGTCCATCGGTAGTTTTATTATTTATCTTAGGAGTGGCCCTCCCTGTTATGCGTTTAGGTGAAGGATTCGTCAAAACAGAAGTAGGGCTGAGAGGACTCGAACCTCCGACACAATTCATCATAAAGAAATCTTGTCACATCTTCTGCATCATGCTATACTGGCACCGTGAGAACAGCATGTCGGTGTAGCTCAGTGGATAGAGCGATACCGTTAATAAAATTGAGTAGCATGGTTTGAACTATAAGCCCGCGTAGCTCAGTGGATAGAGCAAGTGTTTCCTAAACACTGCGTCAGGGGTTCGATTCCCCTCGTGGGCCTAAATCTCAAATTCCTTGGCCCAACGAACACCTTTCTCCTGATTATTCCGGGATTTTGAAATGCGCAGTCTCGCACCTGCTATGGGAACAGCATCAACCGGAACTAGATAGCACTTACCTGTGTCTGGACTGAAAATCCCGAAGTACTCTATTTCTCCTCTATATCCTTTGACACTTGCCCTCCTACCACTTTCCCCTGGTGTAGTATTCAATGCATTGAAAATGATACACGAACCATCCTCTGTAAGACGTGCCTTTTTACACTGTACACGATATAGACGTGGTTCGATTGTGCTCAGAAGCTCACCCTCATATCGCACAAATGCCAAGTCATAGCGCAAATGATCTGCCCAGGGAATTAACACTTCGTAACCTAATTGGACTAAGCGATTCAATATGGCAGTTTGGCTTATCATTCCTTGCTTTGATGTATCGCCCATAGGAATCTCCCTCCTATGATCTTGATACTGAGGTTTTTTGAGAAATAGGAAATAGCTGTTGAATGCGATGGAGGGTTCATACCTTTCGCATGCCAGAGCCAGTCTTATGCAGGATTTTGCGCTTTTAGAGAAAGATGAGGGTGATCCGCGGGCTATTTCTATTCCTCAGTGCGGCTGATGGCCGGTACACCGCGTTCCTGGTCGTAGTCAATCTCAACTACTTGCTCTTTGCGCAGGTGCACGCGTTTTTGTCCTGGTGGTGGCTCGGTCACCAGGGGGCCACGTTTCGATGTTGGCCAGGGAGGAAGAGGGGGGATTTTGAATGTTTGCAGGGTTGATTTGAGTTGAGATGTTTCGTTTTCTTGTGCCAACTTTTCAATACCTCTTTTTTGCATATTGTATCACGAAGTATAAGCCTGGAACATAGGGGGAGCTGATCACATTTATAACCGTGTTGTCTAGTACTTCAGGATTGTTCCATCTAGCTTCATACAATTGCTCGTTGAATATTAATGACAAAGGATTCAGGTCTATTTCTATTGGAATTGCGAAGGATGATACATGAGAGTACTGGTTACCGGCGCTACAGGGCTGCTGGGAGGACACTTGATTAAAGAGTTGCAGCAGCGAGGTGAAGATATTCGCGCACTGGTACTGCCGGTTGAAAGTGCAGATAGGTTGGAAAAACAAGGCGTGGAGGTGGTGTATGGAGATATTACAGATGCAGGCACATTGAAACCCGCAGTACAAGATGTTGAACTTATTTTTCACCTGGCAGGCATGATGGGAGTATGGCGGCCGCTCTCCGATTACAGGTTGGTGAATGTGACCGGCTCAGAGAACTTGTATAAAGCTGCCCAGAAAGCTGGAGTACGCCGTTATATACATACCAGTTCGCATACGGTTTATGGACTTGGATACGGACGATTTTTGACTGAGAATGATGCCATACGCCCAGACCCCGATCCCTATAGTCTCACCAAGTCAGAGGGAGATCGCTTGATGCAGAGGTTGATGCTAAACAGTGAGGTTGAGACGGTAATCTTGCGACCTGGAACGTTCTTTGGTCCTGGTGATCAGCTGCACTTTGGGCGCATGGCACAAAAGATGAGAGATGGCAGAGGTATAATTATTGGACGCGGGAATAATGCTTTGCCGTTTTGTTATGTTACTGATGTAGTGCAAGGTTTCATGCTGGCAGCGTACCACGAGAATGCGCCAGGCAACGTTTATAACATTACGAACGATCGACCATTGACACAACTCGAGATGTTCAATGCAATTGCGGATGCTGTTGGCGGCGTGCGGCCAACCAGGCATCTTCCTTATTTGCCAATCTACTATGGTAGTATTGTGGCAGAAAAAGTTGTGGCTCGAGTGACACGGACTAAGCCGGTTGTGACACAACTCGGGGCGATGATGTTCGGGAGTGATAACAGGCATAGCGTGGAAAAAGCGCGACGAGAACTGGGATATGAGCCAGAGGTGGATTTACGCACCGGTATTACAATAGCAGCTGAGTGGTTTAACGCGGGTGGTATGGACGAAGTGGCCGTTACGCAAGCCAGCAAGGGCTCTCCACTGGCCGGAGCTTTGAGATAAAGACTGAACTTCAGGAAATCAAAAGGTGCTTATTCGGAAATGGTGCTGACTTTTTTCCCTGCACCCTTATAGCCAAATTTTTTGATTGTTTTATATAGCCAATTAGCAGTAGGACCATCATCGATTTTTTTGCTTGTTTCGACTAGAAATGCAGCTGATTCAGGACGAGTTGGCAATTCATAGTTTTGGCGAAGGGATGCGAGTTCCTGATAATGCTGGAAAGCCCAGTATAAATTAATGCGGCATAACTTGCAATTTTTTACGTCGTTATCATTCATGCTTCCACACTGTGGACATTCAGTCATTTGTTACTCCCTGGTTGTTTTCAACTGAGATACTGCGTTATCTTCTTCAAGAGTAGATCGATTTCGAAAGGTTTTGCTACAAAATCATTGGCTCCCGCTTGCTTTGCGGTTTCCCGCGCATCTGGATGAGCCGAGAACATAATAAGAGGAATGTGTTTGGTCTTATCTTGCATCTTAAGTAATTTGGTAACTGCTCAGAGGTGCGGCGAGATCGTTCAGTATTGCTGGCGAGGATACTAATCGTAAGTCCAACAGCTATATACAGCAAGAGTTCGATCACTTCAGCCGATTGACCAAATCTAAACGTAAAAGAGGGTGGAAAAACAAAGAAAATCAATAGGACAACCCCGACTAGCAGAGCAATAACGCTAGGTCCAGCACCCCAACCAAGAGCCACCAGCAAAATGACGAGAATGAGTGTGCCTTCAAGAAAATGAAAGGAGGGATAGGTGCGGAAAAGTGTTAAAAGTCCTATAACAAGTACCAGTTGACCTATAAAAGCTACAAAATAACCAAAGATCGGTTGAGACCAGGTACCTGATCGGCTGGTACTAAAATTGAGAGAAATTGAGGAGGAAAGCAAGCGAGGACGCCCGCAATGGGATACCTCTACTATAGACGAGATCAACCATGATACACTTTTAGACGTTGACGTGTAACTGAGAATCTGCCTTGTGACCATTACTGTGATTGTCCGGGCCATGCGTATAACCATTCGTAAATAGCGCTTCATTAGCGGCATTCATAACAGGTAAACTTCGCAGCCTGCCTGATTTGCCTTTCGCATTGGAAGACAGTGCTGATGTCACCGAGCCTTTGGCAACGTCAAGGGTGACACTGGATAATGTGGGAGTATGGCAGAGCATGTTGGTGTAAGAAGCATTAGCCAGCGGACAATAACATTCGCCTGCCTTGATACTCTTGCGTAGCTCATCTGCATGAGCTGTCGTCCAGACAGAGCGAAAATCGTAATTATGCTCGCGCAGGTTGCCCACCGACTCCGCACGGATACAGCAGGTCCACACGTCACCATTGGGTGCGATTTGCGCTGATGCGACTCCTGCCAGGCAGGGAATAACCTGACGTTTCTCCACCAGTGTGCGCTTGACAAGGTCATAGTAGCGATCACGGAAGGCCTGGGTGATGCGTGATACCCCGTTAAACTCGGCTTTCCGAATACCCTGTTGCAGGTGTTCGATCACGGGCTGGTATTTCTGAATGGGTGGGGTGATGCCCATACCCACAGTATCCAGTTCAACCCTTTCTTCGGCAATTTCACTGATAAAGGAATCGGGCTTGAGTTCATCACGTACAAAGGCATAGATATTCTCAAACTCATCGACGTTGAAGTTGGAGATGACGGTATGCACTCCCAGCGTGAAGTTTTTATAGCGTCCCTTGAGCGCCTTCAAGCCAGCATAGGTGCGCATCGCTCGCTCAAAATTGCCTTTGACTCCGCGCACGATATCATGCTTTTCACCCACGCCATCTAAGGACAGGTTGATGATGACCTCACTGTTAGGAGCCGCTTGCAAGACCCGCTCGATGCGTGCTGGGATGATTTTGTCCTGGATACCGTTGGTAGGAATGTTGATAATGCCTGGCCGGCAATGCCGGTAGGCTGCCTCCACCATCTCTGGCAGGTCTTTGCGCAAGGTCGGCTCGCCGCCGCTAAAGGTGAACCAGTAGGCATCACTGCCGATGGAGGAAAACGTTTTATCATACTCTTCTAGCGTGAAGTCGTCGTTGGGGCGCTGCCATACATTACACGTTTTACAGCGTGAGTTGCAGCGATAACTAACACTGATGGTGAGATTCATCGGAAGCACAAGCGGTTTGCCCAGGGCATACGAAGCTTGCATTTTTGCTATTTTTGGTAATACTTCTAGCACGTTACAGTTCCATCCCAGCAATCCACTAGCTTGCAATCTATCTAGATACGACGAAATACATCATAAATGGTATCATGAGGATAACTTTTCACCTCTGTATTAATCTGCTATGCTATCCAAGTAACCAACGTTTCCGATTTATGAGCTACAAAAAGAAGATGAATGTAAGAGCAAAAATCAAATCTGCTCTAATATATATTTGGGGGAGCAAGAATGATTGATCCACATGACCCCACACTCAAGGAGCGCCTGAGACGACGATATCCCAATGGTCACTTTGAGATAAGCGAGATCGAACTTGTATTGGGCATTCGCGATCTACGCGCAAAAGGCGATAATGAGACTGCTCGCATGCTGTGTACAGTACTTTTGGAACGAAGCGCCCCAGAATTTCAACGTCATACATGGGGATTGCGTCACCGGCCAGATTTGCGAGAAGAGGCAATTGCGAATATGGGTGAGCATCTTTTGCGCGAGGCAATGAATCCAAAAGAACTATTTATGACACAAAATTTTATCCATTATGTGAGGTGCCTTTGCGTCGATGAGTTCAATCGTGTTTTAAGGCAAGAGGGTTTGCGTTATCAACGGGATGATGAAGGAAGGCCTACAGGGCGACCATATCATATACCACGCTCCCTGATGGAGCCTTTGCAACAGATACCGGCAGATAGCGATGGGTCATTACCTGCGGCAGATGTGGCTGATCCCGAAGACCAATTTGAACATTTACACGCAAACGAGGAGAGCCAACGCATTCTGACCTTTTTGTCTGATCCATTAGATCGCAAGATCATGGTACTGCGCGTTATCGAACAGATGAAATGGGATGATATCGCAGTGATATGCAAGCGTACTGAACGTACCATTCGCTTACGATATGAGCGCGCGCGGAGTTACCTTCGTGAGTGTATTCTTAGAGAACAGACAACGCATGTACAGATGAAGCAATAACATTGACGACGTGGAATGAAAGGCAAGGATAGAGATGATGAACAATGAAGAATTACAACAATTAAAAATGGCCTGGTTAGCCGCCGAGGAAGCAGGAGATAAAGAGAGACAATTCGCTTTGCTGCGAGATCACGCCGATGTGCAAGAGCCATTAATTGATTTTATTGCCGCATATCGCATCACTGAATCAGGAGTAGAAAATGCTCAACAGGTTGAAATATTGCCTCTGACACAGCACGCAATTGCGACTACATTAGATCGGGTCTTTAATCCTTCTATGGCCGGGGGGCTAAGGCAGTTGCGAGAGCAAAAAGGGCTGAGCCTGGTAGAGACTGCTCGCGGACTGAGACTAGGCATCGACGTGTGGAAAAAATTTGAAGACGGAGTGATTGAGTTGGTCAGTCTAAGTGAACGTCAACTAGAACGACTTGCAAACTTTTTCCAAGTCGGTGTAGAACAGTTCGGCAACATGTTGAATAACAGTCAACCAATTCCTACACTAGACCGTCGTCAAACGGCCCAGGCGGCACGAAACACTCTTCATATGCAGAAAAAACAGAGTTTTGCCGAGGCAGTTAAGAAAAGTACGATGTCCAAAGAAGAGAAAAAGGAATGGTTAGTCTAAATTGATTAGAGGGGCCTGGTGGCATAGCCCACATAAGCTATACATTTAAACCAACCTGGGCCCATTTTAAAATGGCCATTGACGAACCCACGAGGCATAAACCCTGTCAATTCCCGCACATATAAGCTATTCGCGGAAATCAAATTTTGTAATTCTACCGGTTTGATGAAAGCATGATAATTATGAATCCCGGGTTTCAAGCCGCCGCTGGGAAAGTTTTCGCCATACCAGATTAAAATGGCACGCGCCATAAGTGTGCGATTGATGGTATCGAAGACGAAGACACCTCCAGGAGCAAGTACCCGCGCAATCTCTTTAATGGTGGCTTTCAGATCATTCACATGCTCTAAGACATCAAAGCAAACGATAGCCGAAAAACTGCTGTCCGCAAAAGGTAAAGCTTCCGCGTAGCCTTGTTGGTAGTGGATGTGTTGACCCAATCCTTGTTCCTGTGCATGAGCTGAAGCAGTATCTAATGCGCCTTGTGAGGGATCTATACCCACCATTTCAGCCCCGCGCTGCGCAAGTTGCTCGCAAATCAAACCACCACCACACCCCACCTCTAAAATTTGTAGTTGTGCAAGCGATGAGTTTCCTAATGCCTTTGAGATACAAGATTCGATATAATCGCAGCGATCGCCGGTCATTTGATAGAGGAAGCATCCTTTATCCCACCAGCCAAAAGAGGAAAATATTTCATCTTGCGAGCGTTTACGTTTCAGCATCCAGGACTCCTTGTTCAGGCATTTGATTCGTTTTCTAACATTATAATGCATAGGTCGAAAATCAGCATTACCATAAGAAACTGAGATAATGTCGTGATATTGTAAGCTCAATTGAGATCGGAAAGAGGGGAGAAATGGGTTAGAATCAAGAGTAATTCCTAATAAAATGTGAATATGAGAGAGGAACCACAGGCCGATGAATCGGCGATGGGCACGATAAATCGGCCCCTACAGGTGTCTGGAATATTGTGTCAAATGTCAAAAAAGGAACACATTTGATGAAACAGCAAGCATCTATACGTCATCTATGGATTGCGATCTCGCTTGTGCTTGGTGTACTCGTGCTGGGAATAGCGGGATACATGCTCATTGAGCATTTTTCATTCATCGATGCTCTATTCACCACAGTCGATATGATGTCGACGGTAGGCATAACAGCTCATCCTCTTTCTGATTATGGCAGGTTATTTACAATTATGATTATTATCCTGGGTGTAGGATCACTCTTTTATACTTTTGGTGTGATAATGGAATTTATCATTGAAGGTCATTTTAGCCAGGCAATTGGGAGGCGCATTATGGACAGGAAGATTTCAACGCTACGTAATCATTGTATCATCTGTGGTTTTGGGCGTGTGGGTTCGCGAATAGCCGATGAATTTGCGGCAGCACGCAAGTCATTTGTTGTGATCGATGAAAATGAGGTCACCGTCCAACGCTGTATTCAGAAAGGATACCTGGCGCTGCTGGGGAATGCTGCCAGTGACGACATTCTGCGCGAAGCAGGTATACGAAATGCACAGGCATTACTTGCAGCAACAGATCAAGACGCGAACAACATATATATTTCGCTCTCTGCACGCAATCTCAATCCCAATGTGCTTATTGTGGCACGCGCAAATAATGATGAGACGGTTGTGAAACTCAAGCAGGCCGGAGCGGATCGTGTGCTATCGCCTTATGCCATTGGCGGTCATAGAATGGCAAATCTGGCACTCCAGCCAAACGTTGTGGATTTTTTTGATACCCTGATTAATGCGGGAAATCCAGGTTTAGCCATTCAAGAAGTAATTCTTACTGCACGTTCTCCACTCATCGGCAAATCTATTGCTGATGCACAGAACATACTAACCGATGGGACAGTGATCTTAGCTGTCAAAAAACCAGGTGGATTGGTAATGGGTTCTCGCCTGGAAACATGCATAGAAAGCGGTGACGCTGCTATGGTTGTTGGCACTCCTGAGCAATTATCAGCATTTGCCCGCAAGAACAAGTAGGTTGAGGTGGATGTGAATGTGCTTGAAATAGTGTTCATAGGAAGTGGTCAAGATTATTTATGTAGATGTATTCTCCTTAAAGAGAGAGAGAGTATGATATACTGCCACTGAGATACATGAGTTACCTCAACAAGTTTTGTCGACGATTTTGTGCCTGCCAGTTTCTCGGAAAGTAAAAGCGGTTTTGTCCTGAAATAAGGCGCACAAAAAAGGCAGCGAACAGAATGGAACTAACAGCCAACAAACCGGTGATCTGCCCCATAATCGTTGGTCGTATGGACGAACTTGCCGCTTTGCATGCCATCGTACAGGAAGTTGAGGTAGGGCAATCACACTTCTTGCTCTTAAGTGGTGAAGCAGGCATTGGCAAATCGCGTATGGTTGCAGCGATTGAAACTGAGGCAAGCACCAGAGGGTTCCTGGTCCTACAAGGGAATTGCTTTCAACGAGATCTGACTTCACCCTATGCGCCTTTGCTCGACCTGCTGCGGTTGTACATTGCCAATCAACCACCCGAAGTGCGGGAAGCCGAATTACAACCTTTTGCGCAGGAACTCCTGCCTGTGCTGCCGGATCTGGTTACTCCAGATCCTACCCTGACAATGCTCCCCACATCTGGACCAGAACAGGAAAAGCGCCGCCTCTTTGTCGCCCTGACAACTATTCTCACAAAACTAGCTGCAGGACATCCTCTTATGTTAGTGATTGAGGATATACACTGGTGTGATGAGAGCAGTCTGGAATTCTTACAGTATTTTATGCGTCATAGCACCTCCATGCCATGGCTGGTCCTACTGACCTACCGAAGTGATGAAGTACACCCTGCTTTGACCAACTGGTTAGCACAACAGGATCGTGATCGTCGCGCGCAGGAATTTCATCTTGAGAGCATCTCGAGGAGCGGTGTCGATGCAATGCTGGCAGCCATCTTTGTTCTGAATGCATCTACACACAGCGAGTTATTAAACACCCTGTACCCACTTACAGAGGGCAATCCCTTTTTCGTAGAAGAAGTACTGACCTCCTTACGAGCAAATGGGGGTATTTTCTACGCAGAGGGGTCCTGGAGGAGCAAGGAACTGGTGAGCCTGCGCATTCCTCGTAGTGTTCAGGCTGCCGTCCAGCAGCGTTCTGAGCGCTTGAGTGATACGGCTAAAGAATTGTTAACACTCGCCGCTGTTGCAGGACGCCGCTTTGATGTTGATCTGCTATTACACATTACCGGGCAGACGGAAGCAGAGTTCCTACTTCTCCTCAAAGAACTCATCGCTACGCAATTGGTGGTCGAAGAATCGGGTGAACACTTTGCTTTTCGACATGCACTGACGCGCCATGCAATTTATGAGCAAATTCTAAAGAGAGAGCGTAAGTCACTACACCGTACGCTTGCAGAGACTATCGAGCAGGTATATCATGCCACCCTTGATGCACATATCGAAGATCTAGTTTACCACTACATCAGAGCCGAGGAGTGGCAAAAGGCCCAAGTTTATGCCCAACGAGCGGGAGAAAAAGCGCAGGCACTCTATGCTCCTCGCGCTGCTGCTCAACATTTTACGAATGCCCTGGAAGCTGCGCGTAAGCTGAATATGCCTCCTCCTGCAAACCTCTATCTTGAGCGTGGACGAGCTTTTGAAATGCTCGGTGAATTGGAGCGAGCACGTACAGATTATGAGCGGGCATCGGTAGAGGCATCAAACGCTGAAGATAGCTTTATGGAATGGAAGAGTTTGATGGCACTCGGATTTTTATGGGCAGGGCGTGATTACAGCCAGGCAGGTGAGTGGTTCCGGCAAGCCGAAATGAAAGCCGCTGCGCTTTCTGATCCAGTTTTGCAAGCACATAGTCTCAATCGGCTGGCAAATTGGTATGTCAATACAGGTCGAACTGCGGAGGGTATTCAGACACACCAGGAGGCTCTGACCATTTTTGAAATTCAGAAGGATCAGCAGGGGATGGCAGAGACGCTGGATTTATTGAGCATGGCGAATGGGCTGCATGGTGACGCAGTCAGCGCAGTGGACTACTTGGGGCAAGCTATTAACCTGTTCAGGTCTCAGGACAACTCCCTAAGCCTGGTTTATGCGCTCACTTCAAGAGCAGTATGGGCGGGTCCAGCTTGCGTAGAAACCACATTCAGCGCATTGGGAACTCCCAGTGAATGCCTGCGCGATGCGACTGAAGCACTGCAACTGGCGCTCAAGATCGAGTCGTTGTCCGCGCAGGCTTATGCTAACATCATGACAGCCTGGTGGCTCGCTGGTTTTGGAGATTTTGGCAACTCACTGGTTCATGCGCAGGAGGCAATGCAAATCGCTCATGAGATCGAGCACCAGCAATGGATGGCTGCATCCTATTGCGTCCTGGGACGTATTTTTACCTTGATGCTCGATCCAAACCAAGCGATAAAGAATTTGGAAACAGGGCTTTCGTTGGCTTCTCAGCTCGGCTCGGCATGGTGGATGGGCAATATCAGAACATTCCTGGCACTCGCGTATCTCCTCAAGCGAGAGTACCTGAAGGCCAGATCAGTCCTCGAAACAGCCATACCTGCTGTTACACATCCACGTAATCTTGCTGAGCGACGAATACTCTGGGCATGGGGTGAAGTGAGCTTTGCAAAAGGAGATTACCAGGAGGCCCTGAGTATTGCTGAGAACCTGTTGGTCTCTCCTCCTGGAACAAACCGCATGCAGCCCATTCCCTGGCTGCTTAAAATGAAAGGTGAAGCGCTGGCGGCGATGGCGCAGTTAGATGAAGCTGTGCAGACCTTAGAGGAGGCGAAAGATGGAGCACTCCGTAGACAGGAACGTCCACTCCTCTGGCGGATTGACCATTCGCTAGGGCGAGTGTATCATCGCCTGAAAGACAAGGAGCGGGCCGAGCGTGCATTCGCGGCGGCGCGCAACGTCATAATCGAACTAGCAGCCAGCATTCACGATCCCACCTCACGAGAGCTTTTCTCTCAGGAGGCCCTCAAAGTGCTACCCAGGGAAAAGCCCATTCCTCAGCTTCGTATTCTAGCGGAACGGTACGGGGGACTGACCGAGCGAGAGCGGGAGGTGGCCGCACTCATCGCCCAGGGCAAGTCGAACCGGGAGATCGCCGACACCCTGGTGGTGAGCCTGCGCACGGTGGATACGCATGTGAGTACGATCCTCTCGAAGCTGGGCGTTCCTTCGCGTTCACGGATAGCGGTGTGGGCCGTAGGGGTCGGGTTGGTTAAAAACGGCGCGTAAGACCTCTTTCTACTCAGTCAGCCTTTCTTGAAGTCAAATCAAGATTGACAGGGAACCACCACAAAGTACGTACACGTAGAAGTGGCACAAGGAATAATAGACGTCGCTTTCCTGTGTTTCTACGTATTTCTGATTTTTTGCCCTCCTTCAATCTCAGGATTGTTCTCATCTTATCCCAGTACTTCCACGGATGGAAACGTGCGGTGCTCGAGATATACTTGTTCCATGCTTATTTAGCTGATAGGAGATTTGCTCCTACTCGAGAAAGTACCTGACGTCTAGGTCGAACGACCGGCGTTCTACACAGGAGGGAAGTTACATTGACAGACAACATTGCTATGCGGGCAAATGGCGCCGCTCTTTCCGACGTATTCGAAGAACCAGCATGGCTCGCGGAGCACCTTGGCGATGCGGGTGTTCGCGTGGTCGAGGTGGATGTCAGCCGGGCAGCATACGACCAGGGCCACATTCCAGGAGCGATTCTCTGGAACGCGTACACCGACTTGCACCATGGAGATTACAGTCCCGTGAACCGCAGTGAGTTCGAGGACCTGCTCCGCAAGTCCGGCCTTTCACCCAGCGACACGATCGTCTTCTACGGCTACGGCCCCTACCTGGGTTTCTGGCTGATGAAGGCTTACGGGCATGAGCGAGCGCTGGTGCTGAACGGCACACGGCAGGACTGGCAAAAGGCAGGTTTGCCCTGGACAACGGACCTCCCCGATCTGGTGCCATCCAACTATACGCTCCCAGCACAGACTTCACAACTGATGTCGCTGGACACTCTGCAAGACACTCTTGGGAGCGGGAACCCACTTATCCTCGATGTGCGTTCGCAGGCTGAATTCGTTGGAGAGCGATTCTGGCCTTCGGGCGCCACAGCAGGCGCCGGCCGCCCAGGCCACATCCCCGGCGCCATCCACCTGCACATCGACCTGCTGCACACTACCGATGGGGCATTCAAGGACACGGCAGCATTGCAGCAGCTCTTTCAGGAGCATGGAGTCATCCCCGAGCGCAGCGTCGTCACCTACTGCACCATCGGGGCCAGGGCAAGCGAGGCGGGGCTGGTCCTGAAGTATCTGCTGGGTTTTCCTGACGTGCGTGTG
>Ga0187780_10002454_pt1 | contig 13929 bp, 18 predicted proteins | sample 1015_Q2_SP10_20__FD_132429 | JGI IMG/M metagenome (GOLD analysis project Ga0187780, IMG submission 132429) | Tropical peat soil microbial communities from peatlands in Department of Meta, Colombia - 1015_Q2_SP10_20_MG | ecosystem: Environmental > Terrestrial > Soil > Wetlands > Peat | place... | reverse complement strand
GAGTTCTCAGAGATCACTGCTGACCCTCCGCCCAGCCCAAGGCCCCTGAGCGCGAGAATAGTGAGGATTGAATCGGGGACAACACTCCCTTTGGAGTCAACCATCACCAACCTGTCCGCATCTCCGTCATGGGCGAAGGCGAAGTCCACCCCCAGGGTGGGAACCATTTTCGCGAAGTCGGAAAGGTTGGTCGCCGTCGGCTCTGGTGGCCTCGCCGGAAAGCGCCAGGACACCTGAGCGTTCACAGGGACTACGTGGTGTCCAAGCCGCTCTAGAATCTCCGGGGTCACCAGGCCCCCAGGCCCACTAGCGCAGTCCACCGCTATGCGCAGGGGTTGAGACGCGCGCTGATGGCGGGACACCACAGCCTGAACATAGTCGTCCAGGACCTCCTCATCGGGGACTGCCTGGCCGAACCTCCCCGAGGGCTTCATGACTTCCACCGCCATGGCCCGCTCTATCCTCTCTTCATCGCTCTTCGGAAGTTCCATGCCGTTGTGGTTGAATACCTTGATGCCAGAGAACTCAGGCGGGTTGTGCGAGGCGGTCACCGAGAAGCCGGCAATGCAGGATTTGGACCTCGTCCCGAACGCCAGCACAGGGGTAGGCACCAGGCCGAACACGTGGGCGTCGCTGCCCACCACATTGACAGCCGAGAGTACTGTCCTCGCCAGGAGGGCCGACGCCTTTCTTCCATCCCATCCGACGCCGTACCATCCCTTCCCCAACGCGAAAGTGATGGTCTCGACCAATCTGTAGATCTGCTCGGGGGTCTGGGTCCTGTTGAAGACCCCCCTAACGCCGGCCGTGCCGAAAGCTTTGACCAACGCTACCTCTCTATGATCTTGCTCCAGAGTTCCGGGGTGGCTTCCCGGGCCAGGGCGTGGAGGGTGGCGGCGAGTTCCCTGATTTCCCACTGAGCCTGGAGGGCGGTCCTCTGCCACACGAGGTGCATCAGGCTTCTCGCGTTCAGCGTCATGACAAGCTTGGTCTTAATGGCGCTCGGAAGGATGTAGCGGGCGTCCTCCTTGGGGACTCCGGCTTCCACCATCTTCTCATAGGCCGAATACACCTCCTTGAGAGCTTCGTCGTATGCCTTGTAACCGACCTCGTTCGCCTTGACGCTCGGAGGAATAACCACCCCTTCCCTGGTCGCCGCTGAGAAACGCTGAGACTCTTGGTCGTACGACACCGCCCTGTGGCGGACGAGTTGGTGGGTCGTCACCCTACTGCAGTCTTCTATCTCGAACATGTAGAAGACGTGGTCCATCATGGCTTCTGGGTCGAAAGCGGTCCCCTTTTGGGCCAGGACGCGCTTGATCGCGTCGAGGTCTGTGTGACAGAGGAGCTTAACCCGCACTTACCTTCACCCCAAATGCAAGCAGGTTGAAAATGGGGCAGACGCCCCTCTGTGAGAGTTCGGAAACAACCATTTCGGCGAAAGCCTTGCCCCGCGGGTCCTTCCAGAGCTCCACCAGCGTCCTCGCGTTCAACGTCATCAGCCAGTCGATTGGTCCGATCTGGGTCGCTCTCAGGTAGGGGAATGCCCGGACGAGGTGCCCCACGTCGGTCTCGGCCGCGCCATCTAGTGCCACGGTCAAAACGAAGTGCTCGAGAACGTCGAGGGATTTGTCCTGAAGGGCTTTGCTAAGGAGGTACTTCCAGTACTCCGGCCCCTTTTGCTCAAGCTCGTCTTCAATGTCCTCGATCGGCTTCGTGCTGTAACACCTCCTCATCGCCACGGCTATGGTTTTCTCGGGATGGGGAGACGACCACACCAGTGAAACCTTCATGCCAGCTTGAGGTCCTGACCGCGTATTCGATTTAAACGTGGGCTCGTCAAGTCGTCGGCGTGGCTGACTCCTCTCGGCGCCAGGATAAGACCGAGTTCGTTGTCGAGCCTAAGAGGGCTTCCGCCTGCGTTGTCGTGCTTCACGAGGTGTGGGGGCTGGTCGGGCACACCGAGGACGTCTGTAAACGGGTCGGCAAACTTGGGTTTGCAGCGATGGCGCCCAACCTGTACAGGGGGCATGGCGACATACTGACGCCCACCAAGATCCAGAAGGCCATGGAAGGTCTCTGGGAGCTCTCCTTGGAAGAACGGAGGGACAAAGAGAAGGCAGCCCGAGCCCTCGACAAGAAGGGCGTGGAAGGAGAGGTGAGGGAAGCAGCGGCGATGATCTACAACCCAGCTTTCAGGGACAGAATGTTCGAAGACGCGGTGGCAGCGGTCGAGCGGGCGCATTCAGAGTTCGGCAGCGTGTCAACCCTCGGATTCTGCCTGGGCGGCGGTCTTTCGCTGCGGTGCGCGACGAAGAGCCGGCATATGAAGTCAGCCGTCAGCTTCTACGGCCAACCCCCAGCCACCGACGAGGTTCAAAGCATCTCAATTCCAATCCTAGACATTCACGCCAATCAGGACGAAATCATCAACAAGGATGTCCCGGCATGGGTGGGTGCAATGCTGGAGGGTGGGAAGGACCTGACTCTGAAGACATACCCTCAGACCAAGCATGGCTTCTTCAACGACACCAGGAGGGAGGTGTACAACAGGAACGCAGCCAAAGAGGCCTGGGACATCACGAAGTGGTTCCTTGAAAGAACACTCTGAAGTCACCGAACTGGTCGACTGTTTCGTCACCTGGAGCTACATCATAGAGCGCTCCAAGAAGAAGAACCCCTCAAAGGAATAAATCCCGTTGGAGTCGGGCACACGCAGGGCCGGGGTGGCAGAGTGGTTAATGCGCGGGCAACCCGCCAGGACGCGAAGCGGGTCCGCAACTCGAGATCAAAGACCAGTCAGCCCGTGACCTTCGGGTCGCGTGGGTTCGAATCCTACCCCCGGCGCCTTCCTTTGTTCCTGTTGGTTAACCAAGCCAATCAATTGCATTAGTTAACAACCCTCCAGACGATTTCTAACAACTGGAATCACAGCGCCAGCCGGGACGCATGATGACCGACTAGGATTGGGCCTATTCGGCCTGAGGCATCCGAAAGCGAGAAACCACTCAGGCCGTCTTGAAAGACTCGCCACAGCCGCAGGTCGATACGGCGTTCGGGTTGTTCACGACGAACCCACCGCCCATGAGCTTATCCGACCTGTAGTCAACAGTGGATCCGGCGATGAAGGGCGCGCTAGATCTGTCGACGATGACCCTGGCGCCGCCGACATCAATCACGTAATCGTCATCTGAGAGCTTCTCGTCAACGACCATCCCATAGGATAGCCCTGAACATCCACCCGCCGTCACAAAAATCCGCAGCGCAGCCCCTGGCTTCCCCTGTCTCTGAAGGTACAGCTTCAGCTCGTCGGACGCCTTCTCGGTAAGCTGGACGATGGGCTTGATCTCAGTGCCCTGGCTCAATTCATAAAATAGGGCCGTCATCCCGTATAAAAACTAAGGGCTTAGGACATCGACCTCTGGGTCGCCTTCACGACCTCGGTATAGAGCGGTTCCTCCGCAGGAACGTCTGTGACCCATCTGTACCTGAGCCTTTTCTTCTGATCCACGATCATAACAGCCCTCTTGGCGACCCCCTTGTAGCCCAGCCCAGCCCAAGGATCCTGGAGGACGCCGTACAGCTTGACGACCCTCTTGTTGAAGTCGCTCAAGAGCGGGAACTGCAGGTTGTAGGTCTGGGCAAAGGCCTTCAGTGTGTAGGCGCTGTCCACGCTGATGCCGACCAGCTGGGCTCCCATTTCCTGGAGCGTGCCGAACCCGTCCCTGAAGGTGCACATTTCCTTGTCGCAGACGCCCGAAAAGGCGAACGGGAAGAAGGCCAGGACCACCGGCCCCTGCTTGGTGAGCTCTGACAGCGACCTCGTCTTCTGGTCGGCGTCAGGAAGGGCGAACTCGGGGACCTTCTGACCCAGCCTGAGTGCCACGAACAGGAAGGAAGGGGTTTCCGATTTAAGCGCTACTTCTGGGGTAGCCTCTGGAGGAGTTCGAAGTACTTGGAGGCGAGCGAGACCAGCTGGTCCTGCCTCGCCGGGTCCCTCTCGACCCCCAAGGCCGCAGTCGTCTCATTCAGCCTCGACAGGAGCACTTCACGAAGCTGGGCGACCACAGAGTCGTAGGACACGGCGGAGGCCGTGGTGATGGACGACAAGTCGTCATGAGTGGTGCAATAGACCTTCCCTCGGTACCTCACCTGAATCCCCCCGTCGGCGGGGCAAGGTTCTGCCAGCATCGTCGCTCCCTTGCTGACGAGCTCGGCCGCCAACTTCATCCTGTCCTTCGACGACCCGCTCATTGCTCCGGCTGCTATCCCGTTCGTATTAAACACGGTTAGCTGCGAAAAGCACTTAATCCCATCAAATCGAATCTCGAAACTCGGGGGTCTATCTCCACGAGTGCGAAGCTCAAGAAGCAACAGGAAAACGACGCCAAGCTGGCGAAGGCCGTCGTGAGCCTTACGCAGATTTCGGACTCCAACATCACGCCCAGGAACATCAGGAAGATCGTAAAGGACTCAGTCCTCATGCTTCAGGACACGAAACAGAGCGTGGCGGTGAGGGCCGCCAACGCCATCAGCCTCCTCGACGAAGTGGCCCAGGATCCAAACATGCCGTCTTTCGCGAGGGTGACCCTCTGGTCAGCGGTATCGGAACTGGAATCCATCAGGGAACAATAGCGCCACGGACGAAGATTCCGGGTTGGTTCGGGCAAAGCTTTAACACGTTCAAACGTGCTGCAGATGCGATTGCCAAACTGCCCGAAATGCGGGAACAAGGAATCATTGCCGACGCGGACATTCAACGTGCTTGTTGAGCCAGCGAAGGGGGAGAGGGGAATGACCGAGCGGCGGGTCGGAATGTACACCTGTGAGAAGTGCGGGACCAAGTTCCCGACCGTCATAAGCAAACAGAGGTATCTCATAGTCGCCGACGAGCAACTGAAGTCGATTCAGGACGAGCTAGCGTCAGTGAAGAAGGGAAACGAGGAGCTCGGCGCCAGGGTCCAGGAGATGGCCCAGCAGCAGAAGGATATGGAGGAATCCATGGTCAGGACAGCCAAGGAGAACGAAGTGAAGCAGCTGCAGGCCAAACTGGCCAATCTAGAGGAGTTCGTGGGCTACCTCAGAAAAGAAAAGGGCGAACTCGAGCAGAAGGCTTCCAGGCTCCGCTAGAGCCTAGACCCCTTCAGCCACGACTGGCGGAAGAGTGTACCCCGCCTCCGCTTCGTAAGACGCGGCCTTCTCTTCCAGCACAGCCTTCTCCGTCCGGAGCGCCTGCACTTCGCTCTCGAGAGCGTTGGCAGACCTCTCCAGCTCGAAGGTGGCTATCTTCTCCTTCAGGGAGGCGATGTCGGCAAGGAGCGAGGCCTTCTCGGCCTCAAACGACCTTATCTTCTCCTCGAGCTCTGTCCTCTGGTCAGCGTATTCTGTTACCACTTCCATGGTTGCCAGCCTCAGAACTTCGGAGAGTTTACTTCTCCGACAAAACTAAAAACAACTGACAGAATCGTAAACGCGATTAAATCGCAACGCGCAGATTTATGAACCAACCTCCATCGGCTTCATCCATGACCAAGGGGCTCTGGGTCTGGCCTTCAGATCCCAGGGCACAGAGGAGGGTGCTGGCGAAGTTTGCTGCCTCTCCGCACCTCGTGGCAGCCCTGACAGCCCTCGGGAAGAGCAAGGATGGGATGAGCAACGCTGAGCTCGACGACGCCATCAACGACGTCTCGGAATGGACAACCCTTTGGGTGATCAGGCAGCTCACTTCCCTTGGGTTCACAGACTACAAGGTGGATTTCTTCGGGAACCCCGCCAAGTATCAGCTCACGGAGTCTGGCAGGGCAGTTCTTTCAACGATCATGGGACAATCACTGCCTCAGAGGCCAGTTGCACCTGTCCCACCTCCCGCGCCCGCCGCGCCGGCCCAGCGAGCAGCGCCACAGACGCGCCCCCCAAGGCCGCCTGATCAGGTAAGATTCTCCGTCCCAGCGGGCGTTAAGTAGTCTGGACCGATGGATGATCATGACAGTCGAAGTCAGCATATTTCTATTCGGCAAGCCCGCATGGGAAATCGACGGCCTCGAGGGTGGGGGCCTGGACAAGGACTTGGTCGAAAGAATCAGGACGAAGGGAGAGGAACTCAGCGAGAGTCTCAACAAGTCAGCAGACACTCTCGGCCGGTTGATGAGCAAAGGATGGGAGGGAAGCGGGACCCTCTATGACGTCAGCCTGTTCAAGGACATGCCGCTGGGCGAAGCTCGCCGGGAGCTTGCTGAATTGGGACTAGACCCGAACCTGCCCTTCGAATTTGAAGACGACGACGAGGATGCCTCTCGGCCAATCGAGCGATGACAGGACTCGGTACTGGTGCGGGGGGAGGGATTTGAACCCTCGAACCCCTAAGGGATGAGGTCCTGAGCCTCACGCCGTTGACCAGGCTGGGCGACCCCCGCGTCGTACCGGCGAGCCCAAACTTCGCTTTATGAACGTTCAACACTTTCGCCCGCCTCCCTCTTGTCCAACGAGGCCTCGCGCGCCTCCCGCGTTAAATTCTCGCAGAGCTTCACATTCGCATAATGCCCAGGTTACACTATCTCCACGAGCAGGTGGCAAGCGGCATGGAGCGCTTCGTCTACTACTGCTCGAGCTGCCGCTGCGTCCTCCGCGTCAGGCGTGACCTCGGTCCTGCCAGCGAGACCATCGGCTCTCTGAACGGGCGCTGCATGGGGTGTGGTTGTCTCCTCGAGGGGAGCGTCGAGTGCAGGCTCGCCCCAGTGCCTGACGACTGGTCAGACGTCTTCTTTGCCGCCCCGCTCGTGCAGAAGAGGGAGGCGATTTTCCAGAAAGCGTCGTCCATCCCGCACTTCTCCCTCGGCTTCCCACGCCTCGATTCGCTGCTGAGGCCATTCTCCGAAGGGCGCATGATCTTGCTCAGCGGGGAGGCGTCGTCCATCGTGGCCGAGCTGGCCGCGCTCAGGGCCCAGCTCCCGATCGAATCTGGAGGCCTCGATTCGGCGGTCCTTTTCATCGACGGAGGGAACCGCTCTGATCCCTACCTCTTCTCCTCCTTCGCCAAGCAGAGGGGCCTCAAGCCATCGGTGGCCATGAGGCGCGTGGCTTCCTGTCGCGTCTTCACTTTCTACCAGCTCGCCGCCCTCGTTTCTGAGCACCTCGTGCGGGCGGCGGAGGACTATGGGACCAGGCTGGTGGTGATCTGTGACATACTCAGTACATTCAACGAGCCGGAACTGGAAGAAAGGGAGGCGCGGCGGGTGCTGGGCGCCGTCGAGGAGGGTATCGAGAAGGTGAAGAAGCAGGCCCTCGTGATCGCGACCCAGGCTTCGCCCAGCAAATACGACGGCATGGTCGCTTCCTGGGCCGACGCCCAGGTCTGCCTGTCGTCCAATCGGGACAAAATCAGGGCGGAGCTCATCAAGCACAGGAACAGGCTCCCGGGAGAGACCACGTTCAGGCTAGGCCAGCTCCTCAGGGCCACAAAGACAGGAGGGTCCCGCTGATGGGGCGGACCATACCTTCGTTCAGGATAGCCGAAGCCCAGGAGGCCGCCGAGTGGAAGTCGTTCAGGAAGGCGCTCCCCCGCCGGGACAGGGCCGCCTTCGACGAGATGGTTAGCTCCGCCCGGCTCTACACCTCGGCGTCTTCTGCCGCAGTCAGGGCGTCGAAGTTCGAGGGGATGGCCATGGCGGTAATCTTCCACCATTACAGGCTGCTCATGCGGGCGGTGGGCGCGATTTCAGGGATGGAGCCTGGGGAGGACTGAAGATGACCCTCTCCGACGGCGAAATCATAGAAGAGCTAGACAGCTGGCAGCGCTTCGCCGACGCCCTCCGGGCGGAGGACAGAGCGCTCTTCAAGGAAATGCTGAGGCTCTGTTACGAATACTTCCCCGCGATTCAGGCGAGGGATTCCCCGTTCCCCACCGAGGCTCTGTTCATGAGCCTCCTACTGGTGCAGCACAAGACGATACTCTGGCTGGCCTCAGAGGTAGAGAGGCTGAAGGGTGGGAAGGACGCGCGGCTGGATACTTGACCTGTACCCGGGGAAACCGGGGGAGCTGGTTGTCTGGGTAAAGCGTGAAGACGGCGAGGCCGTCCGCTTGGTGGACCGCTGGTCCCCTTCAATATTCATAGGGACGGACAACAAGGCAGACTTCGACGTTCCACTGCACACCCTCCGCAACGACTTCGTCTGGACAAGGACCGTCCAGAAGCGCGAAAGGGTGACCGACGCCGGCACGTCCCCCGTAGTCGAGGCGAGGCTGAAGGACGCGAAAAAGGCACAGCAGGTTGCGGGGAGGATAGAACGCCTGGGCCCATTCGGCACCTTCCGGCTCTACAACGCTGACGTCCCTCCCGGCCAGAGTTATCTCTACGAGCGGGACCTTTTCCCCCTCGCCTACTGCGAAGTGGAACAGAAGGGGGATGTACTCAGGTGGGGGCTCAAGGACGACGTCTGGGCCTACGACTACGCCCTACCTGACCTGCGGAAGGTGAAGGTCGAGGTCGACATCGCGAAGGAGGGGAAGCTCCCGCGCTTCACAGACACGATTGAAGGGATCTCGGTGGAGAGCGACAAAGGGAGGGACGAAGTAGGCGGACGCAGCGAGACAGACAAGCTGCTGGGGCTGGTGGACGCCGTGCAGGAGGCGGACCCAGACTTCGTCCTCACAAACGACGGCGACACCTTCCTCTTCCCCTACCTAATCAAGCGGGCCGAAGCGAACGGGATCGGCGCCAGGCTGATTCTAGACAGGGACGGCGTCCCCATGAAGCTCCCGTCAAAAGGGGGCACGTCCTACTTCAGCTACGGCAGGATCCACTACAAGCCTTCAGCAATCAAGCTCTACGGCAGGGTGCACATCGACGTCAACACATCCTTCGCCTACTCCGAGGCGGGGTTCGACGGACTCTTCGAACTGAGCAGGATATGCCGCATGCCCCTCCACACTTCTAGCAGGGCGAGCATCGGGAAGGCGCTCTCCAGCCTCCAGTTTTATCACGCTTCGAAGATCGGTCTCCTCGTCCCCTGGAAGCCGACCCTGGTGGAGCACTTCAAGGACAGGAAAGTTGCTCATGGCGGACCGGGGTGGCTTCATCTTCGAGCCAAAGGTGGGAGTCCACGAGAACGTCGGGGAGCTGGACTTCTCCGCGCTCTACCCGAACATAATGTACAGGAAAAACATCTCAGCCGAGACGGTCAGGTGTGCCTGCTGCCCCGACTCGGACAACAGGGTGCCGGAGCTCGGCTGGAACGTATGCAAGAGAAGGGACGGCATCGTCCCCCTGGCCATCAAAATCATAGTGGAGAAGAGGCTCCGCTACAAGGAGCTCAAGCGAGCTGCCGAGGGGGCCGACTACGCCAGGTACAACGCCAGGCAGGCGGCCCTGAAATGGCTGGGCGTCACGACCTTCGGGTATCTGGGCTTCAACAACGCGAAGTTCGGCCGAATCGACGCCCACATCGCAGTGTGCGCCTGGGACAGGAAGATACTGCTCGACACTGCTAGAATCGCCGAGCGGAGGGGCTTCGAAGTGATGCACGGTATAGTCGACTCGCTCTGGGTCCAGAAGGCAGGGGCGGAGAGGGACGACTACCTCGAGCTGAAGACGGAAATCGAAGCTGAGACTGGGTTCGCCATATCATTCGAAGGCGTCTACAAGTGGGTAGCCTTCCTCCCTTCGAAGGTAGAACCGAACGTGCCTGTGCTCAACAGGTACTTTGGCGTCTATCAGACCGGGAACCTGAAGGTCAGAGGGATAGAAGCGAGGCGCCACGATACGCCTCAGGCCTTCGCCAGGTGCCAGATGGAGATCCTGGGGGTCCTGGCCAAGGCGGACACGGCAGCGGAGGCGGAGGCGAAGATTCCGGAGTGCATCGAGATTTTCCTTCGGCACGCGGAGGCGCTGGCGCGACACGAGGTCCCTGCCTCGGAGCTCGCCTTCTCCACCAACCTCTCGAAAGCCCCCGAGGAATACACCGCCATGACCGTGCAGCACGCGGCCATCAAGCAGCTGGTGAAGGAGGGAGCCACCCTACACGCTGGGGAGGGGATACGGTACGTCATCACCAACTACAAAGGGAATGACTCGAAGAGGGCCGCTCCCATCGACATGATCAAGGACCAGGCCAAGTACGATTCAGAGCGCTACATCATGCTTCTGGCGGAGACCTCCTCTTCTGTCCTTGAGCCCTTCGACCCCGGCTGCACGGCCGCGGGCCTGATGTCGTCGTACGAGGCGCGCAGGAGCGGGCCGCTCAGCTGACAAGAAAAGCTACCACACGACGGCCTTCGTGGGCCTGATCTTCAGTATCGGCGATTCGCCTTCACCCCAGGGATGCTTCCTGTAGATCTCGAACCTGTCGAACAGGATTTGGAGCAGCTTGAGGTACTCCTTCCCCCTCTCGAGGATTTCGGATTCCCCTTCCACCATGACCGCGTGATTGGGGCGGTAGTCGTCGACGACGAGGGCCACCCTCTTGTTCTGCCTCAGGTTCCCAAGTTTCTTGGTGCCGTAGTCAATAGCGATTATGAAGTCCTCCCCATCGAGCGCATAGATCACTGGCACGACATGTGGTTTCCCGTCCTTCGACGCCGTCGCAAGCCTGCACAGCTCGTGGCTTCTCAGGAAGCTCAGCTCCTTTGACGAAAAGACTCCCATGCCCTATAGACCACCCTCGGTGCGGAATAAGACTGCCGGCCAACCCTTTAACGAAGGCGTCTGGAAGAGGTAATCGATGAGGTACACAACCCTCGGAGGCACAGGCCTGAAGGTGTCGAGGCTGTGCATCGGATGCATGAGCTTCGGCGGGCCTGACGCCCCCGGCTTCGAGTGGACGCTGGGGTACGAGGAAGCGAAGAAGATCATCGACAGGGCCATCGATTTGGGGATCAATTTCTTCGACACGGCGGACGTTTACTCCAACGGCAGGTCGGAGCAGATAGTCGGGAAGGTGATGGAGGGGAGGCGGGATGACGTCGTCATTGCGACCAAGGTTGGGCTCCCCACGGGGGACGGACCTGACGAGCGCGGGCTCGGCAGGAAGCACGTCAGGCGGAACCTCAAGAGATCATTGGCCAACCTGAAGACAGACAGGATAGACCTCTACCAGATTCACAGGTGGGACTACGACACTCCCATCGAGGAGGTCCTGAAGACACTCACCAATGCCGTGAAGAAGGACAGGGTCGTAGACAACCTCGGCGCGTCGAGCATGTGGGCGTGGCAGTTCACCAAGGCCCTCTACGTCAGCGACAGGCTGGGCCTCGAGCGCTTCAAGACGATGCAGAACCACTACAACCTGGCTTACAGGGAAGAGGAGAGGGAGATGATTCCTCTATGCGTTGCCGAAGGCGTTCCTCTGCTGCCCTGGAGCCCGCTGGGGAGGGGGTTCCTCACCGGCAAGTATAGACGCAGGGCGAAGCCCTCGAGCATCAGGTACAAGATCGATGTCTACCTCAGCAGGAGGTACTTCAGGCCCGAAGACTTCGATGTCGTCGAGAGGCTGGAGGTTGTCGCCAAGGAGAAGGGCGTCACGCCTGCCCAGCTCGCGCTGGCCTGGCTGATGAGCAAGGACGGTGTGGCGTCGCCCATAGTGGGACCCACGAAGCTGCGGCAGTTAGAGGAACTCGCAGAGGCGTCAGACATCCGACTCAAACGCAGCGAAACGAAGCGCCTTGAAGAGCCCTACAGGCCTCACCCAGTGCTCGGGCACGAGTAGGAGCTAGTTGGGGAGCTGCACCGCGGCGACCGTGGAAAACCCGGAGGACATGGAACTGACCATCACCTCGCTCTGCGATATGGTGTAGAGGTAATCCCCGATTATCACACTCCTGTCGATTGAGAGACTGTCGTTCGGATAGTCCCCAACATTCTGCCCCGCAGGGTACTGCGAGACCCTCCCAAGCACGGTGAGTCCGGCCGAATTCACCTTGACGACGTACACCCCCTGCCAAACGGGGTTCCCGAAGGCCGGGATGCCTCCCTCGTATGTCTGATTCCCGCTAACCAGGCAGAGAGTCAACGGGATGACCGTGACGTTCCTTGTCGGGTCGTAGGTGAACGCCAGGTGGTCGCTGAGGGCAGGGGAGTCAGTCCCCCTATCCCCGATGTCTAGCTTGGCGACCTGGGCTGAGCTGCCGTTTTCGTACACCTTGAACAACGAGATCTTCAGTCCGAGGTAGTAGCTGAAATTCCCGTCCGAGGCCTGGACTGACTCCTTGCCGATTCCGAGCAGGTACCCTCCGGCCAACGGATGCAGATAGTCTGAGTATCCCGTTACCTTCAGAGCGCTTAGGATTACGGGCTTCGTGATGTCCTTGAAGGATATGACGAACAGCGGGTCGATTTGCTGGTAGGTCACCACGTAACCAACGTCTCCGGTAAAACGTACGGCGTAGATGTTTTCGCCCGGCGCTATGTTCTGCAGGGCCGAGACCTGATTCATGCCCTGGTCAAGCACATAGACGTCGTCACTCGTCGTGGCCACACCATCGACGGTGGCAAAGCGGCTGGTTGCTATCCTGAAGTAGCCGTTGTACTCGTCCATCGAGAACTGGTTAAGGACCGTCCCAGGGACGACCCCCGCCCTGGCCACGGTCACCGTCCCATTGGAGTAAGACGCGCGCAGGACGGTGCTGTTCTGTGACTGCATGACCATCTGGGGCGAAATCACGCCCCCACTCCACGCGTTTCCGGGCACCCCGTCAACATCGTAGAGGTCGAGGTAGTTGGTGTAAGCCACATAGATGCTCGATGTCGAGACGTAGATCGTCGCTGATGGCCCCGTCAGCACTGAAACAAGGCTCTCCTTCCCGGTGGACATGCTGATGCTTGGAATCATGGTGTAGAAGCTGATTTGAGCGGTGTTATTCGTGTAGTAAACGGACGACGGGGGCAGCTCGCTCTGGACCCCGCCCTGAGATGCCATCGGCATGGCCGCAGTGGCGTTGCCCTGGCCATCGAGAGTGTACGAAGGCTGTTGAATGACGGCGTAGACGTGGCCGTCCGCCATCCTCGCACCAACGAAGCTTCCTGCTATGGTCACATTCTGCATCAGAACGGGAGAAGCCAGGTTGCTGGTGTCGTAAAGGAGCAGCTCGATGGCCCCCGCCCAGGAGCCTGTCTGGACCAGCACCATGAGCCGGTCCTGCGCGCCTTCGAGCCCCAGGACCTGACCGTTGGGGAAGGCCAGGGTCGAAAGGACTGCGGTGGAGTTCGGGGGGTAGGCATCGATCAACGCTACAGAGTCACGTGTCGACACGAAGAGATGCGTGCCGTCAGTCTTCACCCTGTCGAGCTCGTCAACGCCCTGGACTTGCACGTTGGTCCCGGTGTAAGAAACATCACTGCCGAAGGTCGTCGCGGTCGTGGTCGACATTGTGACTGTGGTGGTCATCCCCCCGACCGCCACAGGGAACCGCACGATTCCAAATCCCCCGAGCCCGATGCCCCAGCTGTTGTACTGCTGGGCGCTCTTGGCGTTGGCTGAAACATACTGCTGGAGTTGGGAGTAGCTCTCGAATGAGCTCAGCCCCTGATGTCCGGCGCTGGAACCGCTTGAAGCGACGGGAGGAGGCGAAGCGAGGGCGAAGACCCCGACCACGGCGGCGATCCCTATTACCGCCACTACGAACACTGCTGCTTCACGATGCCATCCTGCCTCCTTTGGGGCGGTGCTCACGGCGCCACTATGGCATATGAGGGGAGTAAAGCCTAGAGCGCAGAACGGGCGTTCTGGAATCACGAACAATTAAAAATCAACTTCGGGCGGTGCCGACCCGAGTGCCACGGTGGCTCAGTGGCTAGAGCGCCACCTTGGTAAGCGACGCCCAAAGAGGTGGATGTCGTGGGTCCGAATCCCACCCGTGGCTCTCGTTAATACTACAGTAGGTCGTCAAAGGCGTGGTGGTGCCGAGGGGGGGATTCGCGCCCCCGACCCCCAGATCTC
>Ga0187780_10002453_pt1 | contig 13935 bp, 17 predicted proteins | sample 1015_Q2_SP10_20__FD_132429 | JGI IMG/M metagenome (GOLD analysis project Ga0187780, IMG submission 132429) | Tropical peat soil microbial communities from peatlands in Department of Meta, Colombia - 1015_Q2_SP10_20_MG | ecosystem: Environmental > Terrestrial > Soil > Wetlands > Peat | place... | reverse complement strand
TTGGCTGACGAGGGGTATTTCGTCATAACCGACAACACCCGCGGAGCGATCATACACAAAGTGAACTCCAATTGCATCAAGGCAGATAGTTTCAACCTCAAGGTTACTATTAACGACCGCAAAAAGGGGAGCTTCTTCTGGGTCGACAGCATAGCCACGGCAGCTCACTCCTTCGGGGCCCAGCGCTGCAAGGTCTGCAAGCCGGAGCTGAACCTGGTCCATCCCTCAACATTCGATGCATAGATGCCCGCGTGCGCGCCCTTACCGACTACTCGTTCCACGGGACTGGCACAAGTTCGGAAAGCCTAACCTTCCCTTGTTCTCCGAAGTTCTTTCCTTTCTGGAGGATCACGTAAGGTTCGCCGAACTCCCGTGCCAGGTCCCTGCACTTGCCGCAGGGAGGCAGAATCCTGTACTTGCCCTTGCCCTTGTAACTTATTGCAACCATCGTCCTAATCCTGCTCTCACCGCTCGTCAGCATCGACCCTACGGCAGTGAATTCCGCGCACATCCCCACTGTCGACGTCTTCGCGTCAACGCACAGCCCATAGAACTCCTTCCCCCCGCTGGTGCGCACCCCCGCGGACACCCCGGAGATGTCAGAATGACGCCTTTTGATCAGCAGCCTTGTCTTCTCAACCAGCTCCCTGTCGTCTTCGTTCAGCTTGAGGAACTCCACGGAGGCCCGACCCACAGTCCTCTCTTTGAAGCTGCTGGGAGGGCCTGTTCGAATCTCCACGACGTCCTGTCAAGCTTTAAGCCGATTCCAGCTGACCTGGCTTCGTGAAGCCAATAGAAGGGTATGCTGACGTCCTGGGTTACGACCTCTTTTACAGACAGTTCGGCGAACCAGAGGCAGGGGAGATATTATGTCTCCACGGCGGCCCCGGCGCTACCCATGACTATCTACTGTCCATGGCCGACCTCGCCGGCCACGGCTACAGAGTAACGTTCTACGACCAGCTGGGTTGCGGCCGCTCACAGGTCCCCAAGAACACCGCCCTCTTCGTGCCGGAGAGGTACGTCGAGGAGGTCGAGGCTTTCCGGAAGGAGATGGGGCTAGGCAGACCACACATCATAGGCTCGAGCTGGGGAGGGATGCTCGCCATTGCGTATGCTCTCAAGTACCAGCGGAACATGAGAACAATGACGACCGTAGGGGGCCTGCACAGCGTCCCCCTGACGGTAAGGGAAATGGAGAGGATGAAGCGGGAGCTCCCCAAGGTCGTCCGAGAGACCCTCGCCAGGTACGAGGTAGAAGGTGATTATGAAAACCCCGAATATGTCAAGGCGGTGATGGTCTTCTACAGGAAACACCTCTGCAGGCTCGACCCCTGGCCGACAGAAATGTCCTACTCGCTGGATCACATCAGCAAGCCGGTTTACGGCACGATGAACGGGCCCAACGAGTTCACCATCATAGGCAACACTCGTTACTGGGACGTCACCAGCAGGCTGAGGGCGATCAGGATACCGACGCTCGTTCTTGGAGGCAGATACGATGAGGTATCTCCCGTCGTCGCAAGGCAGATTCACAGGAACATCCGGGGGTCTGAACTTACGACCTTCCCCAACAGCTCCCACGTCCCGTTCTGGGAGGAGAGGGATGCGTTCATGAAGAGGGTGTTAGAGTTCCTATGTGAGCATCGAGGTTAGTCAGGAATCCAAGCGGGAGTCACCATTGGGCTTGGTTGTCCCAAGGGACTGGCTGGAGAACCCTAGCTTCGCGCACACCTGCTCGAACTGATGAAAGTGGTGCTCGAACCACGGTGTCAGGAGGTAGACCGCGCCGTACCCTTCTCCCGAGGGAGCCAGCATCGAGCTCCCAACTAGGATTCTGACGTGATGCTGGACGGCCTTGTACTGCAAGTCGAGTTCGGTCGCCAGCTGGTTAATGTTGCTGGGCTTCGTCCACAGGCTCCAGATAATCCTCGCCCTGTTTTCACCGCCCCTTTTCCCCCCGAGGAGGAACCAGAGGGTCCTACGGAGCTCCGGGTCCTCGTCCATTCGGCATCCCGAGTCCACGTTTCTATTTAGGGGTTGGTCGCTGCAACTGAATTTGGAAAAACGGTTAATAGCCGTCTAACCGAAATTCGCACCTACAGGCTTGGATGCTTACGCGACCGTGGCAACGGGAATGTCATTTGTGAGCGTAGCCCTTCTCCTGGGGTTGCTCTACTTGTATGCGAGGATGGCCACCAGGACTCGCGCAGGGTACACCTACGGCCTGATGATTTTCTCGGGCCTTCTCGTGGCCCAGAACTCGGGCATGGCCTACGTTTGCGGATTCCTGAACGACTACTACAACTGGCAGCTCTCCCCCTACTTCGCCGCCGTCGCGGTACTGGAGTTCGCTGGATTGCTTGTCCTGCTCAGAGTCACTCTCTGAAACGCGCCCCTCGCATCGCCCGGTTTCCTCAATTTGGACATGATTTGGAAGAACATTCTTATCGTGAAAAAGGAGAGATCGCGTGAGTTGCGAGTCTTGAACATACAAACTAATCCAGGTCGATTACTGTCTCCGAGTGGCTTCAGCGTGGTCGCCATCGTTGCTGCGTTGACCTTGGCGGGTGCGTTGGTCACGTTTTCGGCCCCGCCAGCGAAGGCCCAGAGCACCGTGAATGTCAGCATACAGAATCACTCGTTCAATCCAGCAAACATAACCGTAGTAATTGGGATCAACAACACTATCACGTGGACGAATCTCGATCCTGTGACCCACACTGTCACGGGCAATGACGGCTCATGGGGGAGCCCCGTCCCTCCGGGTACGAACTACACCCACACATTCACTACCGCGGGCGTCTTCGCATACCATTGTTCGATTCACACCTATATGCATGGGGCGGTGACGGTGCTGAGTCCTTCCAATTCCACGACTTCAGGCACCACGACCCTCACGTCGACCACTTCGCTATCCGCCACGAACTCCTCGACTACCACAGCCACCACTCCGACTTCCTCGACAACAACATCTCAGGCTGTGACCAGCCAGACCGAGTCTACGGTCACCTCGTCCGCGGCCTCCCCTTCCACGACGCAGTCCTCTTCCGCTAGTTCAGGGCAGGTCCCGGGGGTCCCCGAGTTCCCCGTCGTAGGCGTGGGAATTCTTGTGCTCACAGTGCTCCTGGTCGCAGCGTATTTCGCGACGAGGAAAACCATGGGTCCACGGAGCAGCCCTGCGGCCTAAACTCGTTCTCCCTCAGGACACAAACGTGCGCCGAGTCAGTGCGTTCTCGTTGCAAACTCGCGGACTGCAGGCTCCTGGCGCCGTTCCACGAACTGCGGCTTCAACTTCCTAATCTCCGACATGGCCTCGTCTGCCCCAATTCCTTTCGTCTTTACGAGGTAGGCGGCAAGCACGCACCCGGTCCTCCCTTCCCCAGCGAGGCAATGCACCAGCACCGTCCGGCCCGCCCCCATCTGTCCTTCGATGAATTCCACAGCCTCGGACATCGCCTCTACACTCGGAGGCTGGTGATCCTGCAGGGGGATGTGACTCCCGACCACGTCAAAACCTTCCGTGAATTCGGAGGGGAGCGGGTCAACCGTCAGCGTAAGGATGCTATGAATCCCCGATTTGACCAGCCACTCCACTTGGGATCTTGACGCAGGATAACCTGACGCGGCAAGCTTCTCTGCTTCGACCCACACGAACCCTGTCGGCTCGTTTGCAACTCTTGCCCTGAGTTTCCTCAGGAAGAGCCCAGCGGAGACCATGCTGAATCGCTGAACGAGGCGGCTGCTACAGCTTTAGACCTTTAGGCTTCGATAACTTCTAACTTGCCGTACCTACCGACGTTAAGGCGTAGCTCTCCTCTGAAACTGTTCGTATAACCGTTGGTCACCCTGACCTTTGACCCCTGCTTCACCATGTCTATCTGGTCGTCCCAGAGCGAAAGCTTGATCTGGCCGCTATCGTCTTTCAGCATGCAATCGGCCACCCTCGCCTCGCCTCCGGTCCTCAGGTTGACGGTCCGGGGCTCGGCCATCTCGACAATCTCCCCTTCAGCGTCCACCCTTCTCATGCCGTCTCTCAAATCGCGTACATTCATGTGAAGGACTGGTCATCCGACGCCATTATTTAACGTTAGACGGGTGAAACCATGACCGGAAACCGTTTATTGAGAAGGAAACGGCCGGTCGGCAACGTTGCCATTGGGGCTGGTCGAGTTCGGCCTCCTGCTGCTTTCATTCGCGGTCCCGATTGTGGTCGTTCTGATAAGCCTCCCGCGCTTCCTCGGGTTCCTCACCAAGAAGGGGTGGACAGCAGACGACGCCCACAAGAGCCCACCGACGAAGGTCCCGGAGCCGGCAGGGCCAATGCTCTTCCTCGCAGCGCTAGCGGGAGAGGTCGTGGTGGCAATCGGTTTCAGCTCATGGATACCGGTCGCCGTCGTCATAGGCGCCGCGGTCGCCTTCGTCGTCGGCCTCGCCGACGACCTGTTCGTCTTGGGTGGCAGGACCAAACCGCTCCTTCTCCTCTTGGCTGGTGTGGCCTTCGTCGGTGTTGTAGCGATTATTCCCGGCCTGTATCAGCCCGTCATTACATTCCCGATTCTCGGAGACACCGCCCCGCACTTCATCATCTACACGCTCCTTGCGGTTGTCGCCTTCCCGGTGGTGTCGAACGCCTTCAACATGATGGACGCCTTCAACGGTGAAATCTCCTGGTTCACACTCCTCTCGTCTCTCGCCCTCCTCGCTGGAGTCTCAGTCCATGCCGCGTACTCATCTGGTTTCTCCATGGCGAGGGTGGGCTCCACGCTACCACTGGTCGCGGTATCGGCCGGCTTTCTCCTGTTCAACCGTTATCCATCGAAAGCCTTTGACGGAGACAGCGGGAGCCTGATGTTCGGAGCCATGTTCGCAGGTCTCGCGATTACGGGAGGGGTCGAGATTGCTGCGATAATCGCAATCGTTCCCGCCGTCCTCAATTCGTTCTACACCCTGTCGAGCGTACGGGGTTTCGTCGAGAGGAGAAGGATGCCGTCAAGACCGACCTACATCGGGAGCGACGGCCAGCTATACCCCTCGACCGAGCCGGATGCCCCCAACACGCTGGTGAGGCTGGTACTGCTGACAGGAGCCCTGTCGGAGAAGGACCTTGTCAGGAACCTGATCTACCTGACTATCGTAGCCTGCCTGTTTTCAGTAGCGACTTCCATTCTGACATGGGTGATTTGAAGGTGAAGCTAGCCCCTCTGTTCGGAATCGAGGCGGTAGCCTTCCTGCTCATCATCGCAGAAACCTACCTCTTCTTCAACTTCGTCGTCCCTCTCGGCCCCATCCCCCATTCTCTCACGCAATATACGGGGCTGGCGCTACTGAAGCTGCTGCTGATCCTCGCCCTGGTCGCCGTGTGGTTCGTCGTCATGATCGGCCTGACGAGGGTCTATGTCAGGGAGAAGGTCAGGAACGCTCCCAGGCCTTCATCTTAGCGTCGAACTCTCTCCTTGTGTACTTCACGCGTGCAGGCACGCCCATTACTACCTTGCCTGGCGGGACGTCCTTGGTCACGACGGCACCCATGGCTACCACCGCTCCCCTGCCCACCCTGACGCCGGCCCTGATCACAGCTCTCGCCCCGATCACGGCGCCGTCTTCGATGGTGACGCCGATCATCTTCCTGCTCGGGGGATACGGATCGTTGGTTAGAACTGCGGCCGGCCCGATGAATACATTCTTGCCAATCCTAGAAAGAGGAGGAATGTAGACGAGCCCCTCGATCCTCGTATCCCTCCCTATTCTAACGTCATAATCGATGTGGGCGAGCGACCCGATTTTCACGTTGTCGCCCACTATCGTATTCGCTCCCACATACGCAAAATTCCACACCTTCACGTTCTTGCCGAGCTTCGCTTCGGGGGAGATGAAGTTGGTCACCTTCAACATCTCACCCAAGGTAAATCGGCGTCCCTGAAGAGCTTGATGCCAGAGCCGCCTCTGCAATCCTGATTACGTTCAACCCGTCTCTGCCCGTCACCAGCGGCTGCTTCTTGTCTCTCAGGGAGTTGACGAACCCTCGTAGTTCCAGCATCAGCGGCTCCTGGACGGGCGCGGAAGGTGCCGTTGTGGCGGCTCCCTCGTGAATGCTTGTCTTTTGCGTCACGAAGTCCACATCGACGACCCCTCCAGAAAAGACCGCGCTCAGGGTTCTCACTCTATTGGGCGTTATCCAGTTGGTGACGAGGAACGCCGTCTTTTGTCCAGAGAACCCGAGAAGTATGGCCGCGAAATCCTCGTGCTCCAGTGGCACGTACATCGCACCCACTCTCGCGTAGACCACCTTCGGTACTTCGCCGAACAACCAGCAGGCCGTGTCAATATCGTGGACTGATGCGTCCTTGACGATTCCCACGTCGCTGATGTTCTCCCCCCTTCTGTTCTCCCTGTGGAATTCAAGGAGGATGGGCTCGCCCATTTTACCCTCGGCTATCATCTGCTTGAGTGCTGTAATCGGGGGGTTGAACCTCTCTATGAAACCCACAGTAAGGAACCGGTTTGCGCTCTTTGCTGCCTCGATCAGCGTCTCCCCGTCTTTCGGCGTCGTGGTCATGGGCTTCTCTACGAACGTGTGGAGTCCAGCCGCCAGAGCCTTCGACGCCATCGCGAAGTGGGTCGAAGCCGGCGTGCAGATCGTCACTGCGTCCAGCTTCTCCTTCTTCAGCATCTCTTCGAGGGAAGTGTAACCGGGAACGTGATAGTTCTTGGAAAAAGTGCTCGCCCTCTCGGAGTTCATGTCGCACACAGCCGATAGACATTGAAGCTCATTCAGCACCCTGACGTGGTTCTTCCCCCAGCCCCCAGTGCCGATGACGCCGACGTTCAACTTGGTTGGCTCCTGATAACGAGGCGTTAAAGGGTTAGTGTCAGATGGTACCAACCCCAGAACGAAGCGTCATGGGGGGTGCAGAGTTCTGCCCGCGGAAACGGCCACTCGAAACGAATCAGCGACCACGGCAGGGGGAAAAGCCACTCAATCCGTGCGCCCAGGAAGCCATCCTGTCGCGGCGACGCTGACAATTACACGTCAGCCATTCACCTCAGAACGCGCAAGACGGCGCTGCTATTCTCTTGCCAGACTGGGCGTGGCCAAGAGCACCGTCGTCTCTACGCTCCTCTGTTCCTTCTTCGCCTGCTTCATCACGTCCCAGTCGTCCTTCGAGCAGACGATGACGACGTTGTGCTTCAACGGGTCGAGGAGCTCGGCTCCCCCCTTCCCTCTGGGGTGCGCAACGACCTCAACGTCCGTTACGTAGTCCCTGAGACGCTGCTGTATGCTCTCGGCGACCTGAAGCCTCTCCCCCCTCATCTCGTACTTGTCCAGGTTCCAGAGTAGAGAGATCTTCGTCCTGCTCGCCTTGAGCTGCTTTTCCTTGAGCACCTCCCGGGCCTCGTCCACGGTGTATCTCACGTAATTGTCGAAGCTCTTCAGCGCCGCCCCTGCCAGGTACGAGATGGACTCCCCGGTCTCTTCGCTGGCCTGAATCGCCTTTAGCTCGTAGAGGTACTTCGAGAACTCGTCCAGATACACGTTGGATGACTTCTGGAGCGTGACCTTCGCCTCCCTCGCCCTCCTAGCAAGCTCGATTTCCGTGACGGAAGTCAGGGCGATCTCCATGACGCTCGCCGCGTACTCGAGCTCGGCAGAAAAGACGTTCTGCGAGCTTGGCGTGAACCCGAGCGCTTGGAGCGGTCCCCTCTCAGCCATCCCTGCGGCGGAGACAACGGCTGGCTTTGCCTCCCCCGGTCTTAGCGGCATGTACGCGTACGTCAGGGTCGATCCTACCTGCAGGCCCGTCTGCTTCTCAGCGAGCATGATGTTGTCCGAGTTGCCACCCGGCCCCGTAGGAAGCGAATTGACGAGAGTCACACCTTTGGAAACGTAACGGGCGAGATCCCTGAGCTTGGACCCAGCCTCTATGAGCGTCTCGTCAGATGGCCTCCTTAGCCTTGGGGTGAAGAAGATTGCCTGCGCCTCGCCCAGGACCTGCTCCAGCGGCTTGAAGCTGAGCAGCGGCTCCTCCGCCATGACCTCCTGGAGGTTTGGGTTTTTCTTCATGAAGGCGGGATCGATGTCCATCGCCATCTGCAGGGTCTCGTCAACTATCGTCACCTGGGCCTTGTCGACCAAGGTCGCCGCAAGCTTGTAAGCCTCGCTGGTGAGCCCATACATCGCGACCTTGATTTTTGGCAAAAGCTCTCGATGGCTCTAGAGCGGTTTGTAGATATACTTTGAAGCGGGCACCGGGTTGGCTTTGAGACGGAAGCAAACGGATTTGTATGCTGGCCGCCGGTCGGAAAACGGGAGGGGATGAATCTCTTGCGCGTATGGTTTGACCTGTTGACGCCAAAGCAGATTCTCTTCTTTGCGCCTGTCATCGAGGAGTTGCAGTCACGCGGTGCCGAGGTGCTGTCCTCGTCGCGACGTTATAGGGAAGTGGGTCCGCTCGCCGAAAGGTCCGGGCTCGAGCTGCGGTACGTCGGGGAAAGGGGAACCAGAGGTCCTGAGGACCAACTCCTTGCAGCAACTAGGCGCCAGGCGGAAGTGATTCCAATCGTGCAGGAGTTCAGGCCCACGGTCGCGGTTTCGATCGCATCCGCTGTCTGCGCCCGCGTGGCCTTCGGCCTGGGAATCAAGCATCTCGCGGTGAACGACTCGCCTCACTCCGAGATCGCCGGCCGTCTCTCTATACCTCTCAGCCACCACCTGCTGTGCCCCTGGGTGATTCCGTACAAGGCATGGGCGAAGTTCGGGATCAGCCGGGAGCATGTGTCGACATATCATGCCCTTGACCCGGCTGCGTGGCTGAAGAGAAAGCCGCTCCGCGGACCAGTCCCGAAGCTCGACTCGCGAAAGAAGACTATCACCGTGAGGGTCCAGGAGAGCGACGCTCCCTACCTCGCCAGGGCCGACATGACGTGGACGGACAAGATCCTTGGCGCCCTCATTGACGCATTCCCCGAAACGAACATTGTGGCGTTGTGCAGGTACGACTTTCAGGTGGACGAGGTCAAGAGCAAGTTCGGGTTGAGGTGCCTGGTCCCTGACGAGGTCGTGAGCGGCCATGACCTCCTCGCCGTGACGGACCTCTTCGTGGGCATGGGAGGGACCATGAATGCCGAGGCTGCTCTGATGGGGGTGCCCACGGTCTCAGCGTTCCAGGGATCTCTGTACACCGACCGCTACTTGGAGAAAGTCGGACTGCTCGAAAAGGCCCTCACGACACCTGTGCTTTTGTCCCAGGCGAAGCGATTGCTGGCGGAGGGCCACAAGGCCCGCTACTCGAAGAAATCCAAGCGAGTCCTCGACTCGATGGAGGACCCGGTGCCGAGGATAGCCAGGTTCATCGAGAAGATGGCCAAACAAGCCTAAATTACCTTCATCACGTGCGCCCACTCACAGCCCGGTCGTCTAGTCGGTCAAGGATTCTGGCCTTTGGAGCCGGAGACCCTGGTTCGAATCCAGGCCGGGCTAGAATAAGCTCAGAGTGAAATCCGTTTGGTTGTGAGAGTCCACTCTAGGCGACCCCAGTCCAGTACCGCGCCTCCGAAAGGCAGTGAACGTGTTTGCAGGCTTCACTGGCAGACACGCAGGCCAGCAATAGGAGAAACATGAATATGAGCCTAGGCAGCTGTTGGATTACACGTGGCAGGGGCCCGGGTTGGAGACTCCTGTCGGAAATATGTTCCCCGAGGCATCAACCTTGAGTTGGACTTGTGGTAGAGGCGAGGAGGCCGGCCCTTGAATGACGTTGCCACTCGCGTCGAAGACAGAGCCGTGGCACGGGCAGTAGACCTTGTCAGATGCAGGATCGTAGGTGCAGGTGCAGCAGACGTGGGTACAGAGCAGGCTCAGGGCCAGCAGCGAGCCGTCTGGTTTCTTCAGTAGCACGTTTGGGTAGCTTGCGGGGTACTCGAACTGCACGGGAACGCCGACGCGCAGGGTGCTCACGTTGGCGATTGACCCCGCCCCGGTTCCCGACTGGGTGGTGGTCGCCGTCGATTGAGTGGACGCAGTACCAACCGGGAGCTTGATCGAGCTCACCAGCACACCAATCCCAATGACACCTGCGAGGGCGGCCAACGACTTCAGAAAGCCCCTCTTCGTAATATTCAGTTCTCTACCCATCCTGGTCTTCCTTCTCGCCAGGCTGATGGCGTAAGGCCTCCCGAGACCACCGATGAGGAGAATTGCGAGTTGGAACGCGAGAAGAAGGTCGAAGGCCAAGAGCCCAAAGAGATACTCCGCAAAATGCGCAATTGTAAGGCCGTACTGAGGTGCCGTAAAGACGTCCCCAAGCTGGAGAACGATGCCGAGGACGGCAGCGGCGATGCTGGGAAGGTAGGCGCTCCTCCACGAGACGAAACTCAGGATGCCAAGTATCGCATCGATTACGACTATTATCATCAAACCAACAGCATGAGAGACGGCTAACAGCCAAAGCGACCTGTCAGTCGCCAGGAGGTAGGCACCCACGCCCGAGGAAAGGAGAAGAAGGAGACCCGTTACCGACTGGAGTCTCTGCAGGCTTGAGCGTGCCCTCTCCTTGGAAACCCCTCCGTGGGGCCCCACCGCGGCAATATTGGAACAACCCGGGCGGTAGTCTAGAGAACCAGAATCTCGTCCATCGCCACCTCTGAGCTCAGAGTCGCAACCACTATCTCGGCGCGAATCACACATCGGGGTCGTCACCTAGCTCACTTTCCGATTGGTTTCAGAAAGACCGTTCACACTTGTCGCAAGGTCGTCGGAACCAGAGGAAGGCTCAAGGACCCAATGAAGTGGCCCGCCCAATGCGAGAACGATGATGCCGGCTAACAGCGCCGCCACCCCAACGAAGGTGAGATTGATGTGGTCCAAGATGTCAGTGCACCACGGGTATCCTCTGTACGTCCCTGCAAGAGTGCTATCCTCGCAGCTCTCTGAGACCTGGTAGTACACGATACCAACCCCGATCAGGCACATCATGGCACCTGCGAAAACGTAAACAGCTCTCAAACCGGGGTCCTGGGTCGCCCAGTTCTTTTAATCGTTGGCCACGTGGTGAGGTCTGTCTAGGGATCGGCCTGCGGTCTGATCGCGTGTTCGACTGCAGCCAACCTTGGCCCCGTAAACCGTTGAAGAAACGGTCCCACGATGGCTGTTACAAGGACAGACAATCCGATTAGGGAAAACAAGTCAAGGCCGATTAACCCAACGGACAGCGCGAACTGCCCAATCACGAAAGAGAACTCTCCTCTGGGGATCAGCCATGCACCGTAGGACGCCGGTGGAGTGGAGATTCCGGACTGCCGGCCCGCAACGATTCCACCAATGGTGTAGCCGCCAACGAACTTCCCTGCCACCAGGAGAACGAGAACGGCCACGATTGGCAGGCCGAGGGAGAGCGCGGGGAAGGGATTGATTAGGCTGCCCATCGAGACGAAGAAAAGCACGAGAAAAAGGTCTTTCAAGGTTGAGACTTTCTCGAAGAGGAATTTCGACTGCTTCCCTCTAATGGACAGGCCGATGACGAACGCGCCTATCCCCGGAGAGTACCCGAGGCTGGCCGCCAGCACTCCGAAAAGGAGGCCCAGCGCCAGGGCGAAGAGGAAGGGTATCTCTTCGGATTCTATTTCGTAGGTGGCGAGATGATCGATGACGAACGGCGCGAAGAACCTGGCAACGACATAGCCGACCGCCAGGAGCGAGACTCCCCCAACACCTGTGATGATCACAGCAGACACTCCCTCATCGGAGGTCGACGCTGCCCCAGGGGCAATAGTCGAGAGTACGATTAGAAAGCTTACAGCTATGATGTCCTCCATGATCATCAGACCGACTAGGGTCTTCGATTCGCTCGCGGAGAACATGCGCCGCTCCAGAATTATTTTCCCGACAATGGCGGTGCTGCTGATGGAAGCGGCCATGGCGAAGACCATCGATTGGACGACTCCCAGACCAAGCAGGTAAGACGCGGCGAGACCAAACGCGAAGGCCACAATGACTTCCGCCATGGTCAGCAGGAGCACTCTGCCAGCCACTCTCTGCAACTCCACGGGGTCCAATTCTAGGCCGATGATGAACAGAAGAAGAACGATCCCGATTGAGGAAATCTGAGTTATGACGGACGGGTCGACCACCCAGCCTAGCACGTAGGGACCGACCACCATCCCGGCAAGGATTTGCGCAGATGCGATAGGGAGCTTGATTCTGACGAAGAGCAGGCTGAAGACCAGGGCGGCAGCGGTGAGGACCCCCAAGTCGAGGAGGAACGCTGTCTCACTCGCCACCGGATATCGGGCGTCGCCTTGCTCAGTGGTTGTTATGAACATTAGACGGCGCCTGACCAGTAACCGCGACAGGAAGGTCGCTTGGCATGGCACAGGTTGCGCCAATCGGATTTGGGGGGCCACCCCCAGCCTGCCCGGCCGAAGGCTCTTCGAGGCGCTGATACCCTCTTAACGAGGAGGTCTGGGGAACCGCCAAGCTGTGTCAAATCTTCCTCAGGTCTTCCTGCAGGGGGCGTTCTTCGGGTTCTCGATCGCCGCCCCCGTTGGTCCCATCGGCTTGTTGTGCATACGCCGGACGCTCGCCAGCGGAAGGAGAGCAGGGTTCGCCTCTGGGCTTGGAGCCGCCACCGCAGACGCCACCTACGGAGGCATCGCCGGATTCGGAATCACGTTCCTTTCGGTGGCGCTGGTGAGCCAGATGTTGCTGATTCGTTCCCTCGGCGGCGCGTTCCTGATCTTCCTGGGGGCACGAACGTTCTTCAGCGTCCCCAGCACGGTCGTCCGAGCGACGGGAGGAAACCTCGCTACTGACTACCTCTCAACGTTCGTGCTCACTCTGTCCAACCCACTTACAATCATCGCCTTTGCCGCCGTGTTCGCAGGGTTTGGGGTCACCGGGGGCGGTGGTGACTACACCGCGGCGGCGTTTTTGGTATCGGGGGTCTTCGCCGGATCGACCCTCTGGTGGCTCATACTCAGCGGCGTCGTTTCAGCGTTCAGAGGAATGTTCGGCGTTTCCCGGATGCGTTGGGTCAACAGACTATCCGGGGCATTAATCGCAGGCTTCGGGGTAACTATATTCCTTAGTCTCTTCATTTAGCGAAGGGAGAGCTTTGAGCGCCCGCACGCTCCTTCCACGGAACAATATCCTTCGCGCCGCCCCGAGAGAGAAAACCAGGGTTGGCGAGTAACCCGAGGCCAAGACCGGACCGTCATAGGAGATTCACCGCGAAGCCGAGGACAAATCCCACGAACACCCCTGCGTAGGCGACCCCCAGCCTGTTCGAGGCCGTCCCCGCGAGAACGTGCCTCAGCATGGGAAGGATGACGTAGAGCATTGTGCCTACAGCGAGGCCATAAAAGACCAGGTCAAAGAGAGTGTCGTTGTAGAAGTATCCAACCGCACCCCCGAGTATCGTAGGAAGGCCCCCGATCATGAGGGCTCCCGCGATCACACCACTCTTCCCCTCAGTCGAACCAAGAAAGGGCGAGGCTATTGGGAACCCTTCGGTGGAGTTCTGGAGAATGAATCCCACCAGGACGACCAGCGCTGAGCCGGTCAGCCCAATCCCCACGCTTAGTGCGCCAAAGAGAAGCCCTTCCGTAAGATTCTGAAACGCTATCCCGAGTGCAATCACAAGGGCGAGCTCTGTTGGCGCTAGCACCATCTTCTTCCTGCTTCCTGCAACGAAGAGGATCAGGAAACCAGCAGCCATCGATACGGTGAATACCAGGTCATAAATCGGGGATGAGCCATATCCGTAGAGGGAGCCGTTGTAAAGGGATCCGGCAGCGTCCAAGAAAACATCACCTATCAGGAAGATGAGAATTCCTATCGCGACGGCATTGAGGAAACTCACCCTCCTTTCGTTCTGGTTCCTGCTCAAGACAATGGGGAGGGACAGGTAGATGGAGAATCCCATGATGGCAGAAAGT
>Ga0187780_10002452_pt1 | contig 13936 bp, 15 predicted proteins | sample 1015_Q2_SP10_20__FD_132429 | JGI IMG/M metagenome (GOLD analysis project Ga0187780, IMG submission 132429) | Tropical peat soil microbial communities from peatlands in Department of Meta, Colombia - 1015_Q2_SP10_20_MG | ecosystem: Environmental > Terrestrial > Soil > Wetlands > Peat | place... | reverse complement strand
GGACCGGACCGCGCGAGGCGATCTCGCCCGCGCTCCTTGCGCGCTACGGTGTCGACCGGGTCCGGCGCGGGTCCCCGGACCAGTGGGCCTTCGCTGCGGCACTCAATCACGACTGCGTGGCGATCATTGCCCCGCCCGCGGCCGGGGGCGAGGACCGAAGCGATGCCCGGCTGATACAGCAGGTCGCCGGGCGCATGGGCCTCAAGGTGCTGTACAAACGTGAGCTGCTGGCTCAGCTGCGCGAGGCGCACGGGCCGGAGGAACTCGAGCGCATGGAGCGCGCGATCGCCATCACGCGCGAAGGCCACGAGGCCGTGGCGCGCTCCACGGTCGCCGCGGTCTCCGAGCGAGACGTGCAGACGCAGCTCGAGTACGCGTTCTTCTCGCACGGCGCCACCGGTCTGTCGTATTCATCGATCGTCGGCAGCGGGCCGAATGGCGCGGTGCTGCACTGGGACCAGAACTCCCGGTTGCTGCAGAACGGCGACCTGGTGGTGGTCGATGCCGCAGCCGAATACGGCCGCTACGCGTCCGACGTCACGCGTACCTACCCGGTGTCCGGCCATTTCAACGAGCAGCAGGCGGCCGTGTACCGCGCCGTGTATCAGGCGCAGGAGGACATCTTCGCCGCCATCAAGCCCGGGGTCTCCATGGCCGAGCTGCAGCACGTGGCCGAAGAGTCGCTGCGCCGCTCAGGCTATCTCGCCAATTTCATCCACGGATTCGGGCATTTCGTGGGCCTGGATGTCCACGATGCGGGCGACCCCGAACGGCCGCTGCCGGTGGGCGCGGTGTTCACGGTCGAGCCGGGCGTGTACCTGCCCGACCAGGGCTTCGGTGTGCGCATCGAAGACGAGGTGCTCATCACCGATCACGGCTGGCGGCTGCTGACCGCCGCGTTCCCGCGCAAGCTTGAAGACGTCGAGGCGTGGATCGCGGCGGCGCGCCGCTAATTTGCGCGATCAGCGTCCCGGCCGCACGCCGAGATAGGCCTCGGCGGCGCGCAGGTAGTGCCCGTAGTCGTCCGGGTTTTTCGCCAGCGCCTTGGCCGTCAGCTCCTCGCCTTTCTCGCGCTGCCCGGTGCGGATGTAAAAAGCGCCAACCTCGGACCAGCCGGTGTCGTCCTTGGGGCTCACCGACAGCATCTTGTCGAACGCGTCCTGCGCCTTGGCGTTCTCGCCCGCCTCGGCGTACACCTCGCCGATCCGCTGCCAGTCGCTGCCTTCCGGCTTGGCGTTGATGACGCGGCCAAAAATCGCCTCGCCGGTGGTCTTGTCGCCGGTCAGATAGTAGACGCGGCCTACAGAAATGAGCTCCCAGCTGCCCTTGCCGGCGAGCTTCTCGGCCGCCTGCAGCGCGATCATGCCCGCATCCTTCGCTGGCACCCCGCGCAGCGCCTCGATGCCTGGTCCCGTGACGCTCTTGGCCATCAGTGCTACGCCGGCGCCGAGCGCCAGGCAGCCGACCGCGACTGCCAAAGTCCCTGACCTCTTCATGCTGTGTCCTCCCCGGCCCAGCGGCGCGCGTGCGCCAGGCGTCTTGGTGTTTTGAATGAACCGTGCCGGCCCGGATGTCGGGCCACGGCCGGAGTATCCACCGGTCGGCGGCCCGAGGCGAGTGTCGCAATCGGTCTCGGGCGCGATCGGCAACGGCCTCAGCTCGCGGCGAGCCGGGCGAACTCCAGCTGCATATCGATGCGGTGCATGCCGGGCCCCCAGCCGTCCGGCGTGGTTAGGACGCTGCGCGCGCCGAAGCGCGCGAAGAACGGCGCGGACTTGTGGCTCGCGGCGATGAACAGGCGCTGCGCGCCTGCGCTCCAGGCGCGCGCCAGCGCCTCCGTCATCATGGCCGTGCCCAGTCCCGTGCCCTGCGCATCCGGGCTGATCATGATCCACTGGACTCTCAGGCCGCCCGGTTCGCGACCGAGTCCGAACGCACCGACGATCCGGGAGTCGCGTTCGCAAAGCAGGTATCCGGGAGCCCCGGCGCGCAGAAATTCCTCGTAGTCGTGACGCTCATTGGGCGCGAAGTAATCGGGGCAGTTGCCATCGAACAGCGCGAGACAGGTCGCGAGCTCGCGCGCGGAATAGCCACGAAACGCAACGCTCGCCATGATGCCTCCCGGACTCGCCAAACCTCACTTTACCCAAAGGGCGTACTGGCCCGAAGGTGCGTGTTGATCGGCGACAGCGTCCAGCCCATGATTTGCGGGCCGGCGCGCGACAGCCCGCGCGTCCGCCAGGCCGGTCACGGAGGACGCTATGGCCCGCAAGCAGCGACGAACCACCCCACGCCGCAGCAGCTCAAAACGCAAGACCACTACCACTCGACGCCGCTCCCGGCCGGCGCGGCGGCCGACCGCCGGCAGCGATGTCATCCGCATCGTGCCGCTGCACTATCCCAAACCGAGCTACTCGATCGACGAGCTCGCGGCGCAGAAGGCCGGCGTCACCGGCGATCTGTACGATGGCCGGCCGCGCCCGGCGCCCAGCACGGCAAAGCTTGCCTACCGCAACGGACCGCTGCTGACCGCGGTGCGCGTATCGGTGGTGTTCTGGGGCGCGAGCTGGAGCACGTCGGCCTCGGCGGCGCCGCTGCGCTCGCAGATCGACGCGTTCTTCGGCTACGTGCTCACCAGCGCGCTCATCGACCAGCTGGCCGAGTACAACGTGCCCGGCCAGTCCATCGGTCACGGCGTGTACTTGGGCAGCACCGTTCGTACCGACAACGCTCCGGTGGGGAGCGTGACGGATGCGACCGTGCGTGCGCAGGTCGTCCAGTGGATCAGCGCCGGCGCGGTGCCGGCACGCACGCCCAACAGTCTGTACTTCGTCTACCTGGAACCTGGAATCGTATCGGTGATGGGGGGATCGAAGTCCTGCCAGAACTACTGCGGGTACCATGACGCGACCGGCAGCGTGTATTACGCGGTGATGCCGTATCCGTCGTGCGCCGGCTGCCTCGGCGGACTCGCGCTCATTGACGCGCTCACCGGCACCAGCTCACATGAACTGTGCGAATCGATCACCGATCCCGTGCCGGGGACCGGCTGGTACGACGACATCAACGGGGAAATCGGCGACATCTGCGCCTGGAACTTCAAGCAGCTCGGCGCGTTTACCGTGCAGCAGGAGTGGTCGAACGCGCAGAACCGCTGCGTCTGAAGCAGCCGGGATCGCGAGCCGGTTGAGCAGCGCAGCGCTCGGTCATGCGGGCGCCGTGCCGTACCATTATTCAGATTATATTTATTCTATAAGTATTGGATTATTAATAACTAATATCTTCTAGTTTTGAGCGTGGCGCGGCCACTGGCCACGCGCCTGACCCGCGCGCGCTAGCATCGCGGTGAATGGCTTTGACTCCGCGCGACTATTTCCGGCGACGCCTGCGCGCAATCCTGGGTGCCATCGGCTTTGCGTGGCTGCTGATTCCGGTGGGCGCGCTGTGGTGGGGTCATGGAGCGAACGCCGCGCAACCGGTTGCGGCCGTGCTGTTCGCACTGGTCGCGATACTGGTGATTGGTGCCGTGATCGCGCTCTACCGCACGCGCTGCCCGGCGTGCGGCGGGCACGTAGGCGACCTGGGCTCGCAGCTCGTCGGCAAGCTGAGCAGCAAGGACATCGATGCCTGTCCGCACTGCGGGGCGCACTTCGACGAGCCGCTGCCAGAAACCCGGCGGTCGCCGTGATTCCCTTGCCTATCCCGGGCCAAGGGCGCGCGAGTATAGTCGGTGCTCGAGGCCCCGGTTGGGCTGAGGCCGTGTCGCGCGCCGAGCCACGCTCGGTGAGCGGACCATGACCACGAACTGCCACTTGAATCTGCGAGCAACACCCGTGCCGCGCGACGGATCGGCACCGCGGCGTCCCGTAACCAACGACGTAGAGAGGGAGGCATAGCTCATGGATCCAGTCGTGCTACTCACAGCCGCCCAGGTCGAGCTGTACTGCAACGGACTGACCGACCTGGTGTGGGAGCCGCCGCGGGCCAACTCCTGCGCACACGGCGAAGCGCGTGACATGCTCGACCGGTTCAAAGTCGCCCGCTGGACGACGTCGCGGCACGTCTGCGCCGACGAAACCCTGGTGCGACGCATTGCCCAGAGCCTGACTCCCAAGCTCGATGCCTGGTTCGACCCGAAGCTGTGGGCCGACGTGCTGCGCGACGTGGACGCAACGCGCGCGGAGATACTCGACGGCATCGAGTCGCTGCGCCACGCGGCGCTGGACAGCCTGCACCACTGAGGGCTGGCGGCCGACGCCAGCCGGCCGCGCAGGGGACCAGCGCACGCGGGCGCAGCGCCCGGTCGGGCATGCGCAGGCCTGGAGCCGCCCGCACGGCCCGATTTCTTGACGGCGTCGGCGGCCGCCGGCCGAAAAATCGCCAAACATTGGATCCAAAGCACGAATCAGCGCCGGACCCTCGCGGCGCCTGTATCCAGAGGGCGACAGCCCGCCGGTCAACGGCGGCCGCCGTGCGCCGTTATGCTGGGTTGCCGTGCGGATCCGGGAGGCGAGCCGGCCCTGTGCCGGTTGCCGACCGAGCGGACCGACAGGAGAAACTCATGTTGCACTCGGTACTGCGCCCAGTCTCAGCGCCACCGCCCGCGGCACACGCGCCGCGTCGCTGGCGCGCGCTGCTCGCGATGGCGATCGCGGGCGCCGTCGGCGGCTGCAACAGTTACAACGACTACAACTGCTATGGCCCGTGCGGCGGAAACTCGATCGAGTTCTCCAACGGCGTCGCGAGCGGTGACTTCAAAGGCAACGGCCTGACAGACGTCGTGCAACTGAGCACGGTCCTGCCGGTCTATCAGCCCAATGCGTCCAACCTGAAGCTTTACCTGTCGACCGCGGCCGGAGCCTATGCCGCTCCGGCGCTGGTCGCGGCGGGCGACAATCCGCTCTATATCGTGGCGGCCGATATCACCTCGAGCTGCTCCGTGTGCCTCAGGTCTACGGACCTGGCAACCGCCAGCTTCGATGACGGCACCATCTCGGTGTTCTTCCACAACCCGGCCACGCCGGGCACGTTCAAGCCGCCCGTGATGTTGAACAGCCCGGGCGCTTCGCAGCTCGCCGTCATGGATATGAACAACGACGGGCTGCCGGACATCGTCTCGGCCGACTTCAACGTCTCCCTGTTCATTCAGACCGCACCGGGTACGTTCGCTGATCCCGTCCAGCTGTACTCGGGCGGCGCGAACTGGGTGGCGCTGGGCGACCTGAACAACGATGGCATCGCCGATATCGCGCTCACGGACGCGGTCGGCGTCAAAGTGCTGATGCATACCGGCGCCGCCTCGGCCTCGACCTACGCACCGCCCCTCACCCTCTGGACGCAGACACAGAACTTCAACGTCGTCGGCGCCAACCTGATCGCGATCGGAGATCTAAATGGCGACAAGCTGAACGACCTGGTGATCACCGATCCGGGCCCGACGGGAGGCGCGGCGCCGATCGTGGTCGTCCGGCTGCAGGACCTGGAGAACCCAGGCGGGTTCCTGCCACCGGTCACCTATCCGATTGCGCCCCAGGACCTGCCGCAGTCGATCGTGCTCGCGGATCTCGAGAACCAGGGCAGCCTCGATATCGTCATCGGCGGCACGCAGACCGTGACCGTGCTGCTGCATGATCCCAAGAACGCGGGCAAATTCCTGCCGGCCACGATTTATCCGGCGTACGGCGCGAACGAGATCGCCATCGGCGACGTCAACGGCGATCACCGGCCGGACATCATCTTAAGCAATGGCGTCACCAACCCGATCGTCGCCGGTGTCGTGACCACCCATCCCGGAGTGCTGCTGCAAAGCGCCACGGTGCCCGGGACCTTCCACGCGGTGCAGGACCTGCCGTAGAGCCGCCGCACCCCGGCGCTTCAGTGCGCCTGGGCTGCCGGCCGGTAGCTCGATCGCGATCGGGCGCGCTCGTATTCCGCGAGCACGTGCTCGGGGCTCGTGTCGCCGATGGTCATGTACGAATAGCGACGGATGTCGGACTCGCGCGCGAGCAGCGTCGCCGGATCGGTGACGAGACGCAGGTACGTGGACGATGCATAGGTCACCTTGCGCCCCGGCGGCAGTTTCATCTTGCGGGTCGCGTTCAGCAGCGCGGCGTTGAGCGCTTCCGGTTCAGGCGTCGCCCACACCACGATCTCGGCGCAGCTGGCGCTGACCGAGTCGTCCGTGCACGGTATCGGCCGCGTGTAGGCGAACTTGAGCACGTGGTGGATGACGCCGTCCGGCGTGCCCGGCATGGAGAGCAGCGCCGGCATCTCGTACCAGACGCCCTGCTCAAGGGTGGCGCCGATCCAGGCGCCGGTCTCCAGGTTGTATTGCTCGGCTGCCTTGGCGGCAACGACCTCCGGCTCCAGCGCGGTCTTGATCTCGGCGTCGAGCCTGGTCGATGCCACGCCCGCGGCGGTGTCCTTGAGCAGGCCGGCGGCCTGGGCGAGCGTGTCCGATTCGAGCCCGGCCGCAAACTTCTCCAGGTCAAGCGCATACCGGTATTCGCCGCTGCGGCTGACCTCAATGGTCGGACTCTGCGGATGAGCCCGGCCGAACAGCGTAATCAGCTGCCACTGCAGGGCGGCCGCGCTGGCCGTCGGGTCGACGGCCGGCGTGCCCTTATCGCTCACCGCCGACAGTGTCCAGGCGCTGCCGTGCTCGCGCATCTGCCGTGCGGCGCTCACTGAGTGGCGGCTGCGCACGACTCCCCCGCCAATCACGGCCGCGTGCTCGACGTCGATCGTGGTGCTCACATCGACCGCCGACCAGCCGAATACCAGCGTCACCCGGCGTCGCGGGAAATCGCTCATGAGCTGCGCGGCACGGGCGGCGCCTGCGGGATCGTGGGTCCAGGCGATCAGCCGCGCGTAGTTGTCGCGGGCATCGGCCTCGAAGCCAAACTCCCGGTCGAGCGCAATCGCAGTCTGAAGCTCGGCGGTCGCGCCGCCGGCCTGCCCGAGTTCGAGCAGCAGCGCGGCAGCGTTGAATTGCATGACCGCCATGGCGCGATAATCGAGTGCCTCGCGATACAGACCGACCGCGCGCCGTGCGGCCTCGAGCGCGAGATGCAGCTCGTCCTCGCGCAGCTGCGGGTCCTTGCTGCAGGTCGCGCGGCGGTGGTGAATCTGATACTCGACCTTGGCCAACTGTGCCGGGCCGAACGGCAGCGTGATTTCCGTGGCCGGCATCGCGGCTACCTGGTCAAATTGCTGCTGCGCATCATTCAAGCGCGCATCGCAGTCGCCGTCATTCGTCTGCGCAAGGAAGGAGGCGAAGTCGAGACGTCCGTTGAGGGTCCCGGGGGATCGAGGATCCAGCCGCATCGAACTGGCGACGGCCTCGGAAAACTGCCGCGTCTGGGTTGCGATGTCCGGGAGCGGCGCATCGGCCGGTGCGGGCGCGGGTACCGCAGGTAACGCCGCCAGAAGTGCGGCGATAAGCCAGCCGTCGCGGCGAAGGTTCAGACGTGGCATCAGCCTGGCAATGGCGCCACGGCTCGCGCCAACACGTTTGCGCTCAGCGCTCGAGACCTTGGAGCATGGGCCTCGCGGTCGTCCGGCGTGGTTGCGCTCAGCTCGAGGTGTCGAATAAACCCTCTGTGGTTACCGCCTTCGCCGAGCGCATGCACTCCCCATCGAGCTGGTACGGTCCGCCGACGCAAATGCCCAGATGATCGGCCCATTGCAGCTGAGCCGCCGGAGGGACGTACGGGTACTGAAACGGGTACGGGTAACTGAGCGTCGTGACCGGTTGTGCCGCGCGGGCGTTGTTGGAGGTGTGCGCTGCCGCGCGGGTGGCGACCGCGAACGACGCGCTGTGCACGGCCGGACCGGCGGTGTAACTCGCGCGGCTGCCCGCAATGGACGCGCCCGTCGAATGGCCGCTCGCGCCTGCTGGATGCATCGTGGGTATCGGGGGTCCGGCAGCCTGAGCACCGGTGGCCGCCACGAGGCCGAATGTCGCGATGAGCATGCCATGGCGTATGCCTGTCATCGGAACCTCCTCAGCGCACTGTCTACGTCCGAGCCTGGCGGCAAGCAACATTCTAACACCCACCGCCACGCGACTCTCCCAACTGGTCACAACGCGGCCCCGGGCATTATGGTTGACGGCCCCGCTACGTGACGTTGCCCGGGTAGCGCCTTGTAAAAGTAAGTAGTCGCGCACAGACCGCCGTGCGGCCACAGTGCGTACCCGGGAATGACGCCCAGGCGCTGCCATCCCAGGCGCGAATACAGCCGCTCGCCGTCCGCGCCGGTCACGGTATCGAGGATAAGCAGCGTCCGGCCCGCGGCCTGCGCAGCCGCCTCGGCGGCGCGCATCAGTGCTTCCCCTAAGCCGCGACGACGCGCCCGCCGGTGCACCAGCATCTTGGTCACCTCGCCGCGGTGCGGCTGGTTCTCGGGCTTGCTGAGCGTGACCTGCACGGTGCCGTGGATACGACCCTGCGCATCCTCGGCCACGAGCAGCACGCGCTCGCCGCGAGCCGCGCTGTCGATCACGCCGCTCCAGAATGCCGTTGCCCTGGCGCGCGTCAGCGGCGCCATGAATCCCACGGACGCCCCGCCCTCGACGCAATCGATCAGCACCTCCGCGAGCGCATCCGCGAGCTCGGGCTCACGGCCCACGCTCCGGATCCGGATATCGGCAGCGCCGGGGCTCACGGCACTGCCATAGTCAGGCCGCCGGCACGTAGCGAAGCAGGACGGCGCCAGACTTCATCGCGCGCGATTCCGCGAGATTGAGACGCAATGGCCGGGAGGGCACCTTGAACAACGGCGTGCCCGAGCCCAGCAATCCTGGCGCCAGCAGCAGACGGTACTCGTCGAACAGACCGCGCTCCGTCAGCGACTGCGAAAGCCGGGCACTGCCGAAGACGTACATCTGGCCGTCCCCGCTGCTCTTGAGACGGGCGACGGCGTCCCCCGCCTCGCCGCTCACAAGTTCCGTGTTGTTCCAGTCCGCGCGCCCCAGGCTGCGCGAGAACACGACCTTGGGCAGCCGGTTCATGAGTTTCGCGACCTCGCCGCTCGCGCTCGTCCAGTAGGCGGCCATACCGAGATACGTGACCCGCCCGAACAGCAGCCGATCGGCAACCCGCAGCTGCTGAATGGCCAGCTCTTCGAACTCGGGACCCAACACCCAGTGGTGAAAATCCAGCTCCCACTGGCGTGGCCCTTCGAAGCAGCCATCCAGCGTCACCAGATTCCACATGATCAGGCTGCGCATTGGGCCTCCCGAGGAGTTGCGAACCGAGCGTGGCGGGCAAGCACGACATCGTCAATATCGACCGAAGCGGGCGCCGGGTCCGAGGGGCGGTGCTTTTCATCGATTACAGCACCCGTCGGCGACTCGATCGCTAAGATAGGCAGCCCGAGAGGCGACATCTCCCATGAGCGAGACTTCAACCACAGCGTCACCGGTTGCCACCGTCTCCGATACCGCCCGCTGGGTGGCGGTGTACCGCGCGTGGGAATCGAAACGCCCGGATGCGCTGTTTCGCGATCCCTACGCAGAGGTTCTAGCCGGCGAACGCGGTCGGGCGATTGCGGCACTGATGCCCAGGCAGGCGCGCAGTGGCTGGCCGCTGATCGCGCGCACCAAGCTCACCGACGATGTGATCATGGGTGCCATTGCGCAGGGGTGCGACTGCGTGGTCAATCTGGCCGCCGGTCTCGACACCCGGCCGTACCGTCTGGACCTGCCAGGCTCACTGCGCTGGATAGAAGTGGATCTGCCCGGGATCATCGACGACAAGCAGCGGCTGCTGGCGGACGCCAAGGCCCGGTGTCAGCTGGAGCGCGTCAAGGCCGATCTTTCCGACGCGCTGGCGCGCAGAGAGATGCTCCGGAATACCCGAGCCCGGTCGCAGCAGACACTGGTCATTAGCGAAGGGCTGCTGATCTATCTCGAGGAGTCGCAGGTACGCGCCCTCGCCCAGGATCTGCTCGCCCGGCCGGACGTGCACTGGTGGGTGGTCGACATCGCGTCCCCCGAGCTGCTCGAAATGATGCAGAAGGGCATGGGTGAGCATCTCACCAATGCGCCGATGAAGTTCGCGCCCGCGAACGGGGTCGCGTATTTCGAAGCGTTGGGCTGGTCGGTTGCCGCGGTCGAACCGCTGCTACCGGCCGCGGTACGCTTCCGGCGGCTGCCGTGGTTTCTGACGCCGTTTAGGTTGCTGCCCCGGCCCGATCCCCGGAATTTGGGTCGGGCGCGCTGGTCGGCGGTCGTAACCCTGGAGCGGCCGAGGTAGCCGGATCCGCCGCAATGTTGCGGAACCCCACGCGTGCGCGGGCGTCATAGAATCGGTCGATGACGCCACGGCGGAGGCATTCGATGAGCATACGGCGCGTTGCGCTGGTCCCGGCGCTGGCAGTGATCCTGATTGGTGCAGCCGCAGGCTGCGCATCGCAGCCGGCGTGCACGACGGCGGAGTGCAAGGACGATGCGAAGATTACCGCCGACGTGCGCGAACGCTTCAAGGACTACCCCGCCCTGCAGCCACCGAATCAGGTGAGCGTGCGGACGGTCAATCGCGTCGTCTACCTGTCCGGTGTCGTGGACACGGAATTCGAGCGGCAGCTGGCGGAGTCGGTCGCAGAGAGGGCGGACGGCGCCAGCCGTGTCGTCAACACCCTCGGTGTCAACAACAACAGCCGCTGACCCGGCGGCTAACGGCCCGCGTCGTCCGGTCCTTCAGCAGCAGCCGCGCAGGCGCCCGCGCTCGCAGGCATAGCGCGCGTGCTGGCGTTCCCGGAAGAACTCCACGTAGCTCATGATCGGTTGACCAGGGTGGTGCTGGCGGCGGTGCGCCACGTAGGTCTCGTAGTCCGGCACCCCGACCATGAGGCGGGCGGTCTGCACCGCCCAGCCCCAGGCGGCTTTGACCCTAGTCATGGCCGGCCACCGCGACCGGGCCGCCGATCTCGATAGCCGTATTCCGGGGCGCGCTGCGCGCCTTTCGGATCGAGGCGATGGCGTAGACCACCACGGTCAATACGATGGCGACCGCGAGCGCCGCGAGTGTCGCGTCGATGTAGTCGTTGACGATCACCCGCCGCATCTCGCCGAGCGACTTGGCCGGCGCCAGCACGTGGCCGGCGGCCACGGCGTCGGTGAACTGTCGCGCATGGCTGAGAAAGCCTACTTTGGGATTAGCGCTCAGGACTTTCTCCAGCCCCGCGGTGACCGTACAGATCACGAGCCACGCGCTCGGCACCCCGGTCACCCAAGCGTAGCGTTCGCGCTTCATCTTGAAGAGCACCACGGTACAGAACGTGAGCGCAATGGCGGCCAGCATCTGATTGGTCGCGCCGAACAGCGGCCACATGGTCCAGATGCCGCCGTACGGATCCACGACCCCGGCGAACAGCAGGTACCCCCATAGGCCGCAGGCCAGCGCCGAGCCGACCAGATTATTGGCCCACGACCTGGTTTCCTTAAACGCCGGAATCGCATTGCCGACCAGATCCTGGATCATGAAGCGACACACACGCGTGCCGGCATCAACGGTGGTCAGGATGAACAGTGCCTCGAACAGGATCGCGAAGTGATACCAGACTCCCATCAAGGCCCGGCCACCGAGAAAGCCTGAGAAGATCGTCGCCATGCCGACCGCGAGCGTTGGCGCGCCGCCGGTGCGTGACAGGATGCTGTTTTCGCCCACGTCGCGCGCCATCTGAGTCAGCATGTCCGGCGTCACCGTGAATCCCCAGCCGGAGACGACCTCGGCCGCGTGCGCGGCGGTGGTGCCGATCACACCCGCGCCGCTGTTCATCGCGAAATAGACACCCGGGTGGATCACTGAGGCGCCGATCATGGCCATGATCGCGACAAAGGACTCGGTCAGCATGCCGCCATAGCCGATGAAGGCGATCTGGTTCTCGTTTTCGATCATCTTCGGCGTCGTGCCGGACGAGATCAGCGAGTGCCAGCCCGACACCGCTCCACAGGCAATCGTGATGAACAGGAACGGAAACAGATTACCGGGCCAGACCGGGCCACTGCCGTCGATGAAGCGGGTGATGGCCGGCATCTGCAGATAAGGCCGCACGATGATCACGCCGACCGCGAGCAGTACCAGGGCACCGATCTTTAGGAACGTGGATAGATAATCGCGGGGTGCCAACAGCAACCAGACCGGCAGCACCGAGGCCACGAACCCGTAACCGATGATCAGCACGGCGAGCGTCGGCCCGGACAGAGTGAATAGCGGGGCGAGCGTCGCGCTTTCGGAGACGGAGCGCCCATAGATAAGCGCCGCCACCAGCAGGACCGCGCCGATCAGCGACATCTCGCCGATGCGGCCCGGACGCACGTAGCGCCCGTAGGCGCCCATGATGAAAGCGATCGGGATGGTGCAGGCGACGGTGAATGTCCCCCAGGGACTGTTCTTGAGCGCGGTGACCACGACCAGGGCCAGGACCGCCAGCACAATCACGCAGATCAGCAGGACGCCGATGCCGGCGATGCTGCCGGCGGTCGGTCCCATTTCGGATCGGATCATGTCGCCGAGCGATCGCCCGTCGCGTCGCGTCGACAGGAACAGCACGGTCATGTCCTGGACCGCGCCTGCAAATACGACGCCCGCGAGTATCCAGAGCGTGCCGGGCAGGTAGCCCATCTGCGCGGCGAGCACCGGGCCTACCAGCGGCCCGGCTCCGGCGATCGCGGCGAAGTGATGACCGTAGAGCACGTAGCGGTTGGTCGGCACGTAATCGAGGCCATCGTTGCGACGGTACGCGGGAGTTTGGCGCGTCGAGTTGACGCCGAGAACCCGGTTGGCGATGAACAGGCCATAGAAGCGATAGGCGATGAGATAGACGCACACCGATGCGATCAGGAGCCAAGCGGCGTTGACGCTTTCGCCGCGGTTGAGCGCCACCATCGCGAACGACACCACGCCCAACACCAGGATCGCGGCCCAGATCAGTGACTTCTTAAAGGACATGTCCCGCTCCTATCAGCTTCCGCCTCACCGGGTGTCCAGGGTCACGGCAGCGCCGAGCGCTGCGCGGGCTCTCATCGGCCACCCGCTGGAATTACGGTCGCGCGTCAACCGCGCAAGTGCGGCCGGTACCAATACTCAAATATCCACTGATCTCGGGCTGATGTCACGCGCGCGCAGCCGGCGTGGCAGCACGCCATTTGAGTCGCACCCGTCGCGCGCACGCGAATTTGGGCGCTGCCCTCAGCCCAAAGCGAGGAACTTGGCGATGGGCTGCCAGTAGTTCTGGTGCCACCCGGCCGCGAGGTGCGCGGCCTGGTCGTCGGGGAAACCACGGTGATTCAGAATCAGGCGCGTTGCGCCGGCATCCTCCTTGAGCTCGAACCGCACGATGGAGTACGCGCCGGCCTGCCAACTGCCCGCCCGCCACACCTGCGCGATGCGCTCGTCGGGGATCATCTCGATTTGCTGGCCGGTAATGTAGCCTCCGAACAGGGCGAATGGGCCGCCTACGCGGCGATCGATACGCGTTGGCGGAGCGCCGGCCCGCGTCGCGAACTCGGCTGCGGCACTCAGCCGCACGATCTTGTCGAACTGGGCGTCATCCAGCAGCGCTTCATAAATTCGGTGGCGGCTCCCAGCAAAAGTCATCTCCTGGCGGATCGCCGCTGCTGAGCGGGACACACCATCCTGATCCGCAACAGCAGCGGCAGCGCCCCCTTGCGTCGCTGCAGCGGCGCGCCCATTCGCAAGAACGGCCGGCATCGCGAGAACTCCAGCGGTAAACGCTCGGCGAGATTGTGTCGGTACGGGCATCGTGGCTCCCTCCCCCAATGTGGTTCGTTATTGTCTGTGCGGCCACCAGCATGACCAGGTTCAATACGCGGCGGTGGTCGGCGCACGCGCCCCGCCCGCCCAACGATTCGATTGTTTTCAGGCGCGACAATACTTGGTCTGCTTGGCGGCGAAAGGCTCGGCCCGGG
>Ga0187780_10002451_pt1 | contig 13943 bp, 11 predicted proteins | sample 1015_Q2_SP10_20__FD_132429 | JGI IMG/M metagenome (GOLD analysis project Ga0187780, IMG submission 132429) | Tropical peat soil microbial communities from peatlands in Department of Meta, Colombia - 1015_Q2_SP10_20_MG | ecosystem: Environmental > Terrestrial > Soil > Wetlands > Peat | place... | reverse complement strand
CGGTCTACGCGCGCCGCGATGCCACCGCCAACCTGCGCTACAAGTTCGGAGAAGATCTCCGGGCGCAGGAACGAGAGGCTGCGGTGGTGGTGGAGGATCTGGCCGCGTGGGGGCTGCCGCCCAAGACCCCCGGCACCCGGCTGCTGTTGGCAACGGGTGACCGGTTCTTCGTCTACCCGACCAAGCTGCGCGAGTACCAGGCTCGCTATCGCGGTGCCTTCCTCCACGGCGGGGTGACTCCCGAAGAGATGGTGCTCCCCATCGCGCTGCTCACGGCGAGGCGCGGTGGCTGAGCCCCTGCGGCGTGATGCCTCGACGGTTCGGCGGCTAGCGGGCTGGCTGGGCCCCTATCGGTTGTCGCTGGGGCTGGGCCTGCTCGCGACTACAGCCGCTTCGGTACTGGACGGCACCACGCTGCTCTTTCTTATCCCGCTGCTCCGGCACCTGTTCGGCACCGCGGGCGAACTGGGCGCGGCCACGGGCGGCCTCGAATCGTTGATCGACCGCATTCTCGCCCCGCTCCTCGCCGGAGCGTCCCCGGCGGGGGTGACCGTCCGGCTGGTCGTCCTCCTCTGGGCCGCGCTGCTCGCCAAGAACGGGCTCGCGTATCTGGCGGGACAACTCAGCGTCCACACGCAGGAAGGTCTGGTGCGCGATCTGCGCTCGGCGCTCTTCGGCCACCTGCTGCGCCTCGATCTCGGCTGGCTGGAGCGGACGCGGGGTGGACAGCTCATCGCCCGCGTGATGCAAGACGCCGACCAGACCAAGGGAGCGGTGAGCGCCGGACTCGCTTCGTTCTTCCAGAACCTGGTCCTGATCGCGACCACATTGTTGGTGCTGGCGCAGCTCTCCTGGCGGCTTACGCTGCTCACCCTGGCTGCCGCCCCGCTGCTGCTCGTCGGCATCCGTGCTCTGCTCCGGAGTCTCAAGCGGCATGCCCGGGCCCGCGCGGACGAGGCCGGCGAAATGACGGCGACGGTGGCCGAGCGGCTCGCTTCGGTGAAGTTGATCCGCACCTATGGTGGAGAGGAACGGGAGGATCGGCGATTCCACGCCCAGGCGGACCGATACCGGCGCCACGTGGCGCGCACCCAGCGCTACGCCGCGCTCACCGCGCCGGTGAGCGAGCTGTTCGGCGGCCTGTTGCTGGTCGTGCTCATCGCGGCCGGCGCCTCGGCCCGATTCTCCGGCGCGGAGCTTTCGCCCCAGGCGCTGCTGGTGTTCATCGTGGCGGCGCTCCGGGTCATGGCGCCGCTCAAGGCCATCACCCTGTTCCCGGGGCAGATGGCCCAGGCGCTGGCCAGCGCGGAGCGGGTGTTCGAGGTACTCGATCTTCCCGCCGCGGAAGTCGCGGCTGGAGTGGGCCAGATCGCGCATTTCGAGCGGGAAGTCACCTTCGATCAGGTGTCATTCCGATACGAGGGGGCGACGGGATGGGCGCTGCGGGAGGTGTCGTTCTCCCTGGCGAAGGGACGAACGGTGGCGCTGGTCGGGCCGTCCGGCGCCGGCAAGACGACTTTGGCCGAGCTGCTCCCGAGGCTCCGGGAACCAACCGACGGCGAGATTCACCTCGATGGGGTGCCGCTCTCCGGTTGCTCCCGGCACTCTCTGCGTTCGCTGATGGGATTCGTGGGGCAGGAAACCGTGGTGCTCAACGACACCGTCATGGCCAACATCGCCTATGGCCGGCCGGGTGCCACCGCCGCCGAGGTGGAAGCGGCCGCGCGGGCGGCCCACGCCCACGGCTTCATCAGCCATCTGCCCGATGCATACCAGACGCGGCTGGGGGAGCGGGGGGCCCGACTCTCGGGCGGCCAGCGACAGCGGATCGCGATCGCGCGGGCGCTACTCCGCGATCCACCTATCCTGATCCTCGACGAGGCGACCAGCGCGCTCGACACCGAATCGGAACGGCTGGTGCAGGACGCGCTGTTCAAGCTGATGCGGGATCGGACCGTGCTGGTGATCGCCCACCGCCTGGCGACGGTGCGCCATGCCGATCTCATCCTGGTGCTCAACCAGGGGCGCATCGTTGGCCGTGGCCGCCACGAGGAGCTGCTGGCCGGCGACCGGCTGTATCAGACGTTATGCCGGGGGCAGTTTGCGAGCAGCGAGTATCGAGTCGCGAGCACCGAGTAGCGAGTACTGCGTGCCCGAGTCTGGTAGATTGTCGCGCGTATGAATCAACCCTTCTCAGGCCTCCGGCTCTTGTTCGTCGCTCCGGTTGACGATGCCGGCCTGGCGCACAACGCACTTGTGCGGCGCGCCCTCGAGCGCCTGGGTGCGGAGGTGGTTCATCTCGACCCCGATCGGGCCGGCTGGCTGGAGCGCCTGGTGCGCCGGGAGCTGGACCATCGCCTCGAGGCGGCGATCGACCAGCAGCGCCCTGAAATCGTCCTCGTCGCCGGCGACAAGGTGGTCCCTCCCGAGGTTGTCGACCGGCTCCGCTCAGGTCTCTCCGCGCGCTGGGCCCTGCTGCTGGGTGATGAAGTCTCCGAGCTCCACACGGCCACCCTGGCCGCCTTGGCCTACCACGATGTGTTCGTGGGGGCCTCCGGAGTGGTGGCGGCATTCGAGAAGAGCGGCATCCGCCACGCGCACTATCTCGCCGTCGGTTGTGATCCCTCGGTCCACAAGCCACTGCGGGCCCGCGGCCCATTCCGCGCCAACGTGGTTTTCGCCGGGGCCGCCACTCCGCGGCGGGAGCGGCTGCTGGGGGAGCTGGTCGAGTTCGGGATCGCGGTCTGGGGTCCGGGCTGGCGCCGGACGTCGCTTCGCGACTATTGCCGGGGCGAGCTCCCCAACACCGAGGACTTCGTCAGGGCCTATGCCGGCGCGACGGTGGCCGTGAACGTGCATCGCACCGGCCCCGACGATCGCGGCGGCGACGCGAGCGGAGTCAATCGGCGGACCTTCGAGATCGCGGCGATCGGCGTGCCCCAGGTAGTCGATGCCCGGGTGGACCTCGCCCGGCACTTCGAGGACGGCTCGGAACTGCTGGTGTACAGCAATGCAGAGCAGCTCAAGGGCCAGGTCAAAAGGGCGATGCAGGAGGATCAGTACCGGGAGCGGGTTGCGGCCGCCGGCCGCCAGCGGGCTCTCCGCTACCACACCTACATGCACCGGATGGCGGCGCTCCTCGCGACGCTCACCGGCAAGCACGTGGCGCCGCCCGGCGCGGGCGAGGCGCCGTCGAGCACCGACGACACTTGAGCGCGATCAGGGGGCGGTGCTGACGCCGTCCGGCAGGTGGCCGGTCGCGAGATACTCGCGGTAACTTCGCAGGTACTCCTCCCCCATCCGCAGGTGGCCGAAATACCGCTCGGCGCGAGCTCGGCAGGCTTCCGGCGCCTTGGCCTCCACGGCGGGCAACAGGGCGATCAGCTCCTCGACGCTGTCACCCATTTCGGCGACCGCGGGGCTCAGGACCTCGGGCAGTGCACCGCGCCTGGTTCCCAGGACGGGCGTGCCGCTCCAGAGGGCCTCGATCAGGGTGAGCCCGAAGGGCTCATCCCACAGCGCCGGCATCCATAAGAGTCTTGCACTGGCCAGCAGCTCCCGTTTTTCCTTGCCGTCGACGGTCCCGACAAAACGGATGTGGCGGGAGAGGGTCGGTCTCCAGCCACCGGCAACGACGAGGGGCCGGCGAGTGGCCCGGGCAGCGGCGATCGCCCATTGAAAACCCTTGCTCTGGTGGAGTCGGCCGAGGAAGAGGTCAGCGTCGCCCTTTACGGTCCGATACTCGAAGTCCGCCGGATCGAGACCGTTGTAGACAAATGAGGTGCTTCCATGGCGCCGGGCGTGATCGGCGCTCACGAAGATGGTGTTGGGGGGGCGTTCGACACCCGGCCTGCTGGTTCCTTCGAGCGTCCAGACCCAGGGAACGCCGGGGTCACGTCGCAGCGGATAGAACCCGTGCAGGATCTCGAGCCCGTGGGGGAGATGCGGGCGGAGATCGAACTGCGGATCCCGAAGTCGCCGCGCGTCGACCGGCACCAGTCTCGCCTCCGGAACCTCAGTGCCGGGCGGCGCGATCAACGATACCTCATGCCCCAGGGCGGCCAGCGCCCGTGCCAGCGCGACCACCACCCGCTCGGTGCCCCCATAACCGTGGACTGGAAGCCGTGTGTGGTGCAGCAAAGTGATGCGCATATCTTTTCTCGGGTTCGACCTTCACCCCGCCCGCGATGCGAATCGTCGGATTCAGCCTGGTGGCCAACGCCGTGCGACTCGACTTTCCGATCCTCGAGGCGCTGCGCTCGATCCTTCCCCTGTGCGACGAACTGGTCGTCAACGTTGGCCCATCGGCCGACGGGACGCTGGACCTGGTACGCCATCTGGGAGACCCGCGTCTCACGATTCTGGAGGGGCGCTGGGAGTCGGGACAGGGGGGACGAGTGCTGGCGGTTGAAACGCAGCGCGCCCTGGAGGCCTGCCGCGGCGACTGGGCAATCTACATTCAGGCCGACGAAGTCCTGCACGAGAGCGGACTGGCACCCTTCCGGGCCGCGCTCGAGGCGGCTCAGGGCGATCCGCGGATCGAAGGACTGCTGGTGGACTTCCTCCACTTCTATGGAACGGTCGACTGGGTCGCGCAGAGCCGGTCCTGGTACCGCCGGGAAGTCCGCGCCGTCCGCTGTGGCATCGACGTCCGCAGCGTTGGGGATGCGCAGGGGTTCCGGGTGGGCGAGGGACGGCGGCCTCGCGTTGCCCGGAGCGGGGCCGTCTACCATCACTATGGGTGGGCTCGGCCGATGGAGGCCCTACGCGAGAAGCGGGACACCGACAACGCGCTGTACTACGCCGGAGAGCCGCGGCGCCGGGCGGTGGCGGAGCGCCTTCCCTGGGACGTCGGGCTGCGACGGTTCCGCGGCACCCATCCCGCAATTATGTCTCCGTGGATTGCCGCGAGGCGGAAGCGGATGTCACCTGGGTTCTCGTCGCGACGCTGGGACCTGCGGCGGGTAGCCCTCCTCGCCTCGCTCGGCATCGAGCGCCTGACCGGCTGGAGGCCGTTCGAGCACACCAACTACGTCGAGGTATAGCCCTGTCCGGCCAGCAACCGAGCGAGGCGATGGGCATAGGTGTGGTTGGCCAGCGCGTGCGCCCGGCCGGCGGCCGCGATCCGGGCCCGCAGTTCCTGATCGGCCAACGCGGCGCGCGCCAGCGCCACGCCTTGCGGGATGTCACGGTACCAGAGCGCGTGCTCCCCGTGCCGGGCAAACTCCTCGATGTTGTCGACGTACTCGCCCAGGAAGCATCCTCCCGAGCCGAGCACCCGCCACAGTCGGCTCGAGGTGCCGCCCCGCCGCTCGCGATCGCGAGTCTCGAGTGCATCGATACCCAGAGAGAGCGCCGCCCCGCGGACGACGCGCGAGAATTGCCTGCCGCGGACCGTCCCGCCAGCCACCGGCAGATCAGCGGGCGCGCCGTTCCATTCGGGGCCGCGGATCTGGAGTCGCATGGCCCCGGCGATCGCGCGCAGCATGGCATAGCGTCGGGGATACTGCCCCGACCCCACGAAGGAAGCATCGCAGCGATAGCGGGCCGGCGCCCGGTCGACCGGCCGATCGACGGCCGGATCAAAGCCTTGGGGGAGAAAGTGCACCTCCGCCACCCCGCTGACGCGGAGCTCCTCGACCTGGTCACCATAGGTGGCGAAGGTCCGGTCTGTCAGCCGGGCAAGCCGGAGGACCGGCTCGGGGATGGGTATCAGCGAGTCGAAGTACCAGAAGGCGGAGCTGCGTCCCGCGAACACCGCGCGGAGCGTGGATTCGGCCGCGGCGATCGCGTGCCGGGTGCACAGGAGCAGCTCCGCTTCCGTGCGGTCGACCTGCCAGCGAATAACCGGCTCGGCCCAGCGGCCCAGCCGGCGGCGACACCCCAGCGCGTCGACGATCGAGGCGGAATGGCCCAGCGTGCGGAGCGCACGGGCGAGCGAGGCTTCGGTGCGATGACGGCCGCCGGCGCCGAGGATGGTGACCCGCATGAGTGAACGGAAAGTTCGGGTGCTGCTCTCCCTGCATCAAGGCGGCGGTGCCGGGTCGGTCGACACCGTGCTGCACCTGGCCCTGGGCCTGTCGGCCCGGGGAGTGGAGGTCTTGCTGGTTTGTCCTCCCGACTCGCCGGTCGAGGCGAACGCCCGAGCCGGGGGACTCCAGGTCCACCCGATCCCTCTGGCCGGGGCGGGTCGCAGGGAGAATGCCCGCCGGCTTGCTGCGCTCCTGGCGAGTCATCCCGTGGATCTCGTCAACGCGCACGGCTCCCGCGACCGCGAGGCGTTTACCTGGCTCGGGCTTACCGGCCGCTTGCCGGTGCCGTTAGTGATCACTCGCCATGCGTATCCGCGCACCGCCCTGCTCGAGAACCTCCTGGCGAGCGCCGTCGCGATCCGCATCGTTGCATTCAGTGAGCCGGTCGCGGCAGTCCTGCGACGCCGGGGCACCCGAGCCGCAAAGCTCCGAGTGGTTCATGGGGGGGTGCTTCTCGATCGAATCGATCGGCCCGTTTCGGCTGAGCGCGTCGCGACTTGGCGGGAGCGCATCGCCTGGGAACCGACGCGACGCACCATCGGCATCGTGGCGCGCCCGAAGGACCAAGCGGTGGTCCTCAGGGCCCTCGATCGGGTCCGTACTCCCGTGCGCCTGGTCATGGCGGGGCTGCACGGGGCTGCGCTTGAGGGTCCGCTGCCGCACATCCCCGAGCGGCACGCGGTGGTGCGGCTTCCCTTTCTTCCTGACGTCCGGCCGCTCTATGAGCTGCTGGAAGTAGCGCTCCATCCCTCCCGATGGGATGCCTTCCCCCAAGCGGTGCTCGAGGCAATGGCGCTCGGCAAGCCGGTGATCGCTTCCCGTGCGACGGGAAATGCCGTGATCATCCGCCACCTCCAGGACGGTCTACTGGTCGAACCCTCGGACCCGGCCGCATGGGCCATGGCGCTCGAACAGGTTCTTTCCGACTCCGCCCTGGCAGAACGTCTTGGCGGTGCGGGGCGGCGCCGAGCCCGGGAGGACTTCCCCTTCGACCGCACCCTGGAGCAGACCGTTCAGATCTACCGCGAATGCCTCGCACCCTTCTCCTGACCTACGACTTCCCGCCCATCGGCGGTGGGGTCGCCCGCGCCATGGGGGAATTGGCTCGCCACGCCGGTCCCGGATCGATGGTCGTGTCCACCGGTCGCCAGCCCGCAAGCGGCGAGTTCGATCAGAACTGCGGCTGTCGAGTGGACCGGCTGACGGTGCCCAGCGACCGGTTGCGACAGCTGTTCGGCCTGGCGCGCTGGGCCCGGCGCGCGGCAGTCCTGGCTGCGGAGTGTGGAATCGAATTCTCCTGGGCGGGGAACCTCAAACCGGCGGGCCACGTGGCTCGGTGGCTGGATCGGCGGCGCGGCGTGCCGTTCGGGCTCATCGTCTACGGCCTCGACCTCCACCGGCTGCAGGCGCAGGTGATTCGCTCCACGATGAAGCGCCGAGTGGCGCGCGACCTTCTCTCGGCGGCGGCTGGTACCGCCGCGATCAGTCGCTGGACCGCTGCCAGGTTCACGGAGACGGCGCGTATCGTGGGCGCGCCAGAGGCGATCGAGCGCCTCCGGGTCATCCCGTTAGGCGTCGATAGCGGACGGTTCCGGCCGCCACCGTCCGATCGCGCCGGCCGGCGGGGACGCCAGTGGCTGCTGACCGTGGCTCGCCTGGTGCCGCACAAGGGAGTCGACGTCGCGCTGCAAACGGTCGCCGCGCTGGTCCGGCAGGGCCGCGATGTCGGGTACCTGGTGGCGGGGGAGGGGCCGGCGCTCGGCGATCTGCAGCACACAGCCGCCGAGCTCGGGCTGGAAGACCGGGTGCGGTGGCTGGGCCACGTGGCGGAGTCTCGGCTCCCGGACCTCTACGGTGATGCCGACCTCTATCTCGGCCTATCCCGGGAGGAGGGACCGCAGGCGGAGGGGTTCGGGCTCGCGCTGCTGGAGGCTCAGGCCGCCGGGCTTCCCGTGCTCGCCGGGCGGAGCGGCGGAACCGCGGACGCAGTCGTTGATGGCACCACGGGATTCCTGGTGCCGCCGAAGGACGTGCCTGCCATCGTGGAGCTGGCCGAGTCGCTGCTCGCGGATCCGGCTCGAGCGATGGCGATTGGCGCGGCCGGGCGCGCGCGGGTGATCCGAAACTTCTCGTGGCAGCGGGTGCTGGCGGACCTGGACGAGGCGGCGACGGCGTTCAGCGCGGCTGCGCGGGAGCGAGCCGGGCGCTGATGGCGTAGGTCGGGCAGTTGCGGACGTAGGCGCCGTCCAGCGGGGACCAGGACTGAATCGGCTGGCGCACCGCGGCCCGCCCGCTCTCGCTCATCTCGAAGACCCACGGGGCGTGCATGATACACGCGCCGCAGCCGACGCAGCGCGTCTGGTCCACTCGGATCTCCACCCGGCGCTGCGGGTAGATGCCGTGGCCGTCCGGGTCGAAATCGTCCTGCAGCATGTCCAGCAGGTCGAGAGTGGCCCGATGGCCTTCTTCGATCAGTTCGCGATTGTGGCCGAAGCCGAACATGGGAACATGCTCGACGCGGGGATGGATCAGGACCAGCGGCGGCGCGGTCCACTGGCGCAGGCGGTTCTCCATCATGGTCTGCATCACGATCTCGAGCCCCCGGACGTAGGTCGCGGCGAACCCCTCGTCCTGGATGTTGCTGCGGAGGGTGGTGCTCGATCCCACATCCACGGCCATTACCGGCCCCTCCCCGTGAGAGGCGGCGACCTGGGCCGGCATGTTCTCCAGTACCGCCCCGTCCACGAACCAGCGGCCATCGATCTCGCGTGGCGGGAACAGTCCCGGCAAGGCGCAGGAGGCGAACACCGCATCGGCCACGCGCGCGTGGCGCAGTCCGGGGAGCCCCCACAGGACCTGCATGCCGCTGTTGAGCTCGACGGTATTGATGATCAGCGGGCGCTGGAGCTCGTCGAAGGTGCGGGCTCCCACCAGGCTCTCAATCAGCGCGTCGAGGGGCTCCCGGCGGTAGACGGCCGGCGAGCGCATCCGCTTGAGCGCCATATCGACATGGGCGACCTGGAAGATGTCCTTCCGCCTGACCGCCAGCGCCCGCTCGGTCATCTCGTCCAGCGGCATCCCCGCCGCCCAGGCCGCCGCCACGAGGGAGCCCATGCTGCTGCCGACGATGAGCCCCGGCACGAGGCCCCGCTCCTCCAAGGCGCGGATAACCCCGATATGAGCGAGGCCCTTGAGGCCGCCACCGCTCAGGACCAGCGTGAACGGAGCGCGAAAGGTCATCGGCTTGCTTCTATCATCACCGGTTCAGTAACGTACGCGCCCCATGAGAGGAATGTGAAGCGTGGCCTACGACATCACCGGCTTGAGGCGGGAGGAGTTCCCCTGGACCGAGGGAACGATCTACCTGGACCACGCCTCCACCGGACCGCTTCCCGAGCGGACCCGTCGCGCAGCCGATGCGATGAACCTCCGGCGCGCGAGGCCCTTTGAGCTGAAACATGAACACCTCTTCGGCGCGCTCGCCGAGGCCCGGTCGGTACTCGCCGGCCTGATCAACGCCGATCCCTCCGAGATCGCCCTGGCGACGAATACCAGTATCGGCCTTTCCATCGCCGCGCGGGCGCTACCATGGCGCCAGGGAGACCTGGTGCTGGTGAGTCAGCGCGAATTTCCTGCCAACGTGTACCCCTGGAAACGCCTGCAGGATCGCGGGGTGACGCTCGAGCTGGTCCCGGTGACCCCGGAAGGCTGGCCCGACGAACCCCGAATCCTGGAGCGGCTCGCCGACCCGCGAGTCCGCTGCCTCGCGGTCTCGCTGACCCAGTTTGCCACCGGCTACACAGTTGACCTGCCGCGGCTGTCCGCCGCGACCCGGTCCCGCGGCCAGTTCCTCGTGGTGGACGCCATCCAGGCACTCGGCCAGATGCCGGTCGATGTCCGGGCGACGCCGTGCGACATCCTCGCCTCCGGTGCCCAGAAGTGGCTGCTGTCGCCCTGGGGGAGCGGCTTCGTCTACGTTCGCAAGGAACTTATCCCGGAGCTCGATCCCGCGATCACCGGATGGATGGCGTTCGAGGGCACCGACGATTTTACCCGACTCACCGAATACAGCGACCGCCTCAGGGACACCGCTCGCCGCTTCGAGCTGATTACGATCCCGTTCCAGGATTTTGTCGGCATGATCGAATCGGTCAAGCTGCTCCGCGACCTCGGCATTGCCGAGATCCAGCGGCACCTGGCCGCGATCCACGAGCCCCTGCTCGCGTGGGCCAGCCGACGCGGCATTCCGGTGACCTCTCCCCGTGGTCGCCAGGGATCGGGGATCATCTGCATCGCTCCCCCCCGCATCGAGGAATGCTACAAGGCGCTCCGCCAGGCCCGAATCTACTGCAGCCTGCGCGAAGGCTCGCTCCGGCTGAGCCCGCACTGCTACAACACCGGCGAGGAGCTTGAGCAGGTCGCCGCCACGCTGGACGCGGTGGGTTGACCGCCGGGCCTTCGATCGGGCCCAAGACCAGTAAAAAAGCGGGTGAGCGACGTCCGCCCGCCGCTCACCGCGCTCGCTCTCCCGGTGGATTGCCCGCTACTTCTTGGTGACCTGCTCCTCCTTCAGCACGATCTTGGCGAACCAGAACACCAGCCAGGCGACGATCAGGAAGTTGATGAGGGCGGCGAGTATGAGCCCGACCTGAATCGGGCCGATCGTCCAGGCCTGCCATCCGCCCGAGGGAAGAATCAACCCCACGATCGGCATCAGCAGCCCGTCGACCAGCGCCTTGACCAGCTCGCCCGCCTTGCCGCCGATGATCACACCGATTGCCAGTCCGATGACGCCGTACTCCTTCAGGAACTTCATGAACTCGCCTTGCATGTCGCTCTCCTTGCGCGTGGGGGGAAGGCGGGGGCGCCGTCGGCTGTCCCACGCCCGTCGGCCGCCAATATCCGAATGCTCTTTTGGTTGCGCCAGAGGCGGTGAGGGACCATCCGCAGGTCAGGAGCCGATCGCCAGCAGCGCGTAGTTGCGGCGCCCCTTCTGAAGCAGCACGAATCCGCCGGCTCGGAGGTCCTGCTCGCCGAGCACCCGGTCTGGGGGACCGGCCACCTCGCCGTTCACCGAGAAGCCGTTCTGCTGAATCCCCCGTCTGGCCTCGCTCTTGGAGGCCGCGAGACCCGTCTGCACCAGGGCGTCCACCACGCCGAGGCCCCGGAACTGTTCTGTCGAGATTCTGGTGGTGGGAATCTCCCCGGCCAGAATCGTGAACACCTCGGGCCCCGCTTCAGCCAGGTCGAGGCCGCCGAAGAGCAGCCGGCTGGCGTTCACGACACCGGCGGCGACTGCTTCCCCATGGACCCGGGCGGTCACGTCCCGGGCGAGGCGGCGCTGGGCGGTGCGCTTGCCCGGATCAGCGAGATGCTCCCGCATGATCGTGGCGATCTCGGCGAGCGGGAAGAAGGTGAAGAAGCACAGCAGCCGCTCGATGTCGCGATCGTCGCTGTTGAGCCAGAACTGGTAGAACTGGTAGGGCGAGGTGCGCGCCGGATCGAGCCAGACATTGCCCGCCTCGCTCTTGCCGAACTTGCCACCGCTCGCGGTGGTGAGGAGTGGAAAGACCAGGCCGTGCGCCTGCGTCCCTTCGCGCCGGGCGATCAGCGCCGTGCCGGCGGTGATGTTGCCCCACTGATCGCTGCCTCCCATCTGGAGCTCGCAGCGCTCGGTCCGCCAGAGGTGCCAGAAGTCATACGCCTGCACCAGCATGTAGCTGAACTCGGTGTACGAAATGCCGGTCTCCATGCGGCTCTTCACCGACTCCTTCTGCAGCATGTAGTTCAGGGTGAAATGCTTGCCGCAGTCCCGCAGGAACTCCATCAAGCCGAGCGGACGCAGCCACTCGGCGTTGTTGCGGATCCGCGCGGCGTTGTCGCCGCTGAACTGGACGAACCGGGAGAGCTGCTCCTGGATCTTCGCTGCGTTCCGGTCGATCTCCTCGACCGTAAGGATCGGGCGCTCGCTGCGCTTCCCGCTGGGATCGCCCACCATGCCCGTCCCGCCGCCGACCAGGATGATCGGGATCCCGCCACAGTGCTGCAGCCAGGCCAGTCCCATGACCGGCACCAGGTTGCCGACATGGAGCGACGCGGCGGTCGGGTCGAACCCGACGTAGCCGGCGACCGGTCCGCGCCGAAGCCGCTCGGCGAATCCGGGGGTTACGTCATGAACCAGCCCGCGGGTGGTGAGCTCGGTGAGGAAATCGGACATGGGGCGGAAGGTTAGGGAGGGCTCATGGGTGGGGCAAGCGGGCGCTCACTATATATTTCCCCCATGGCTTCGGCATTCACCAACACCCTCCTGCGCTGGTGGTACACCCCCAGGATCCGCAGCAACACCCTCACGGCGGTGCTGGCCGTCGTGTTGCTCTTAGTGGGCATGGGGATCGGGGCGTGGACCCGGGCCTGCGCCAACAACGCCTGCCCGTCCATCGCCAAGGTCACTCAGCGCTGGGATCCGGCGCAGGCCTCGAAGGTGTTCGCGGCGGACGGCCGCCTTATCACCGACCTGGGCGAGGAGCGGCGCACCGTCATCCAGCTCAACCAGATGTCGCCGGAGGCGATCGCCGCGTTCGTGGTGGTGGAGGACAAGCGCTTCTACGAACACGGCGGCGTGGACTGGCTCCGGGCCTTGGGCGCGTTCTGGCACACCGTGGTGTATGCCCTCACCCGGCAGGGGCGGGTGCAGGGCTTCTCCACCATCACCATGCAGCTGGCCCGCAATCTCTTCCCGGAGGACATTCCCGGGCAGGAGCGCACCATCAAGCGCAAGCTGCGGGAAATGCACGTGGCTTTCGAGCTGGAGCGGAGCAACCCCAAGGACCGGATTCTCGAGCTGTACCTGAATCAGATCAATCTCGGCAACGGCGCCCTGGGCATCGAGGCGGCGGCGCAGCGCTACTTCGGCAAGTCCGCGCGCGATCTGAACGTCGCCGAGGCGGCCACCCTGGCCGGGATTCCGCGCTCGCCCACCCGGTACAACCCGCGCCGCAACCCCGATCTCTCGGTCGAGCGGCGCAATCTCATCCTGGAGCTGATGGCCGATGAGGGGGTGCTGTCCCGGAGTGACGCCGAACGGTGGAAGGCGTATCCCCTGGTGCTTTCCTCCCGCTCCGATTTCAGCGAAGTCGCGCCCTACTTCGTGGAATACGTCCGGCAGTTGCTCCGGCCGCGTTTCGGCTCGGAGCTCTACAGCGCCGGTCTGCGGATCTACACTACGGTGGATCTCGATATCCAGCAGGCTACCGAGCGCGCCGTCGCCAAGCAGCTGGACGAGATCGAGCGCAACACCAAGCGGTATGGCAAGTACCCCCGGCCGACCTACGCGGACTACCTGGAGAAGCGCACCGACGACAGCGAGCCGCAGACCCAGTCGCCGTATCTGCAGGGTCTGGCGGTGGTGCTCGAAGCGAAGACGGGCAAGATCCTCGCCATGGTCGGAGGCCGCGACTACAACGATAGCAAGTTCAATCGGGTCACCCAGGCGACGCGCCAGCCCGGATCTACCTTCAAACCGATCGTCTACACCGCCGCCCTCCGGGCTGGCCATCCCTGGTCAGAGATCGTCGAGGACCTGCCGCTCTCCGTGGAGATGATGCCCGGGGACCCGCCGTGGGAGCCCCAGAACTACGACAACAAGTTCCTGGGCCCGATGCCGCTGAAGGAGGCCTTCTACGAGAGCCGCAATATTCCCGCGATCCGGATCGGGATGGACATCGGACCCCAGGCGGTGATCGGTGAGGCGGCCCGGTTCGGGATCACCACTCCGGTGCGCGCCTATCCGTCCATTTACATCGGGTCAGAGGGAGTGATTCCCCTCGAGATGATCGCCGCGTTCACCACATTTTCGAACATGGGAAGCCGGACCACCCCATTCGGCATTGATCGCGTCGAGGACCGCAACGG
>Ga0187780_10002450_pt1 | contig 13949 bp, 12 predicted proteins | sample 1015_Q2_SP10_20__FD_132429 | JGI IMG/M metagenome (GOLD analysis project Ga0187780, IMG submission 132429) | Tropical peat soil microbial communities from peatlands in Department of Meta, Colombia - 1015_Q2_SP10_20_MG | ecosystem: Environmental > Terrestrial > Soil > Wetlands > Peat | place... | reverse complement strand
CTCATGCGCCACCCCGTGATGGGCCCGCGCGAGCTGTTCTACGCGGACGTCTTCGCCTCGCGGCGCACCGGCTGCCGCTCGGTGCTCGGCATGCCGGGCGTGCGCGACCGGCACTCCGGCTGCGTGTCCGCGTACCTGGTCGAGCATGATCTGTTCGACTTCCTGCTGCTCTCGCTCCCCGACAACGACTGGTACTCGCACAAGCGAGGCCCCGAGGCGCAGATCCAGTCGCTCGGCCAGGCCGACCTGCAGCTCGCGCGTGTGATGAACGCGGCCGGCGGCGTCGAGCAATTTCTCGCCGAGCATGCGGTGATCGCGATGGCCGATCATTCACAGGCGCCGGTCACCGATACGATCGCGATTCAGGACGAGCTCGCCGAGCTCGGCGTGTTGGGACCCGGCCGCCCAGGCCCGAACCGCGCGGGTGACGGCGCCGCGAACGGCGAGCCGCGCATCGCCGTGTGCCCGTCGCAGCGCGCGGCGATGGTCTACGCGCTGCACGCGAGCGAACGTGACGCGATGCGCGCGTCGGTCGTGACCCGCTCGCTGGCCGTGCGGGGCGTCGATCTGGTGCTGTGGCTCGAGCGCGACGCGCACGAAGCGCCGCGCGAGGGCGTCATCGCCAACCCGGGGCGCGGCGAGCTGCGCTTCGCGCCAGGCGGCTCGCTGGTCGATCCGCGGGGGCTGCAATGGAGCGTCGAGGGCGATCTCGCGGTGATCGAAGCGTTCGTGCAGGACGGACAGCTACTCAGCCCCGCCTATCCCGACGCGCTCACGCGCGCGTGGGCGGCGCTCACCTGCCGCACCTCGGGCGAGGTGCTGCTGTCGGCGGCGCCCGGCTTCGAGTTCGTCGATTGGGGCCGGCAGGCTCACGTCGGTGGCGGCAGCCACGGCTCGCTGCACGCCAGCGACTCGCTCGGCGCGCTCGTGCTCAGCGGCGTGGAGCTGCCTGACACGGAGCCCGCGCAGTGGGCGATCCGCGACATCGCGCCGCTGGCGCTGCGCCACTTCGGGCTCGATCGATCGGGCTGAAGCCCGTACTCTCGAATCGATGCGCCCGCTCGCGCTCAGCTCGGTCCTGATCGTCCTCGCGCTCGCGACGCTCCTGGACCCAGGAATCGCGAGCGCGGCCGCGAGCACGCGCCGCACATCGAGCGCCACCAGCGCGACCAGCTCCGAAACGCTGATCCCGATACCGGCGTCGACCGTGCCGCCGGCCGCGCGGCGACTGTCCTCGGACCAGGTGCTCGCGATCGCCGAGCGCCTGCCGAAGATGCGCGCAGTGCGCGCCAAATACAGGGGCTCGTTCGGTGACGCCTACCTCAAGGGTGGGTTCCAGTGGCAGGTGAGCTTCTTCAACCGCACCGGCAAGAAGGAGATCGGCCTGGTCGTGATCGACGACCTCTCCGGGCGCGTAGTCGAACAGTGGACCGGCTTTCAGATCGCGTGGACGATGGCGCGCGGCTACCCCGGCGCGTTCGGCAGGCATGTGAACGCGCTCTACATCTGGCTGCCGCTGTGCGTGCTGTTCATGCTGCCGTTCGTCAACTTCCGCCGGCCGTTCTCGCTGCTGCACGTCGACCTGCTGGTGCTGCTGTCGTTCTCGGTCTCACTCGCCTTCTTCAACCACGCGCACATCTACGCGTCGGTGCCGCTCGCGTACCCGCCGCTGCTGTACCTGCTCGCGCGCATGCTCGCCCTGGCCTTCAGCCGTCGAGGTTCACGGCATGTCGGCCAACGCGGGCGTCCGGCGCAGCCCGAGGGGCACAGGTCGCAGCCCGAAGGGCGCGGGCTGCGCCTGCTGGTGCCCGCGCCGTGGCTCGCGCTCGGCGTCGTGTTCCTGCTCGGTTTTCGCATCGCGCTGAACGTCACCGACTCGAACGTGATCGACGTCGGCTACGCGGGTGTGATCGGCGCGCAGCGGATCGTGCACGGCAAGCCGTTGTATGGCTCCTATCCCTCCGACAACGAACACGGCGACACCTACGGTCCGGTCAACTACGAGGCATACGTGCCATTCGAGCAGATCTTCGGCTGGAGCGGCACCTGGGACGACCTGCCCGCCTCACACGCCGCTGCGATCTTCTTCGACCTGCTCGCGACCGCGCTGCTGTTCTTGATCGGTCGGCGCATGCGCGGGCCGACGCTCGGCATCGCGCTCTCCTACGCGTGGGTCGCCTATCCGTTCACGCTGTTCGCGCTCGAGAGTAACTCCAACGACACGCTGCTGGCGGTGCTGGTGCTCGCCGCCGTGTTGGCCGCCTCCTACCGGTCGCAGCTCGCGACCGCCGGCCGCGGCGTGTTCGCGGCGCTCGCCGGGCTGACCAAGTTCGCGCCGCTCGCGCTCGCGCCGCTACTGGCGACCCACGGCCTGTCAGAGCTCTCGCGGGCACGCCGCGCGCGGGCACTCGCAGTGTGCACGCTCGCGTTCGCGGCCACGTTCGCGTTGGTGTGGATTCCCGCGCTCAGCCACGACTCGCTGCACACGATCTACGAGCGCACGCTCGTCTACCAGTCAAACCGCGGCTCCCCCTTCTCGATCTGGGGCCTGTATGGCCTGCACGGCCCCGAGATCGCAGTCGAGAGCGCCGCGGTCGCGCTCGTGCTCGTGCTCGCGGTGCTGGGTGGGCGGGACCAGATCACTGACCTGGTTGGCCTCGCGGCGGCATGCGCGGCTGTGATCGTCGCCGAGCAGCTCGGCATCGAACACTGGTTCTATCTATACATCCCGTGGTTCTTCCCGCTCGTGATGATCGCGCTGCTCGGGCGCGTCAGTGAGCCGCTGGCGCTGGCGTCGGCGCCGGCCGCTCCATCAGCACCGGCTCGATCGAGTCAGCACACTGCGGTCGCGAGCAGCTGATCAGCACGCCCATTAGCCACGGGTCCTCATCGGAGGTCTCAAAGCGTACGGGCATCTGCGTCAGCAGCGCCTCGATCGCCTGCTCGCGCTTAACCCCGATCACGCCGCCGCGTGGCCCGGTCATGCCCACGTCGGTGATGTAAGCGGTGCCGCCGGGCAGCACGCGCGCGTCGGCCGTCGGCACGTGCGTGTGCGTACCCACGACGGCCGTCACGCGCCCGTCCAGGTGCCAGCCCATCGCGACCTTCTCCGAGGTGGCCTCTGCGTGCATGTCCACGAGTATGTGCTCGACCTCGCCCAGTTCGCCCAGTGCCGCCTCGATCTCGGTAAACGCCGAGCGGCCCGCCCGCACGTACAGGTTGCCGCTGAGATTCACCACGCCGAGGCGCACGCCGTCGTGCGCCACCACGCATGTGCCCCTGCCCGGCTGGCTACGCAGGTAGTTGGCCGGTCGCACGATCCGCTCGTGGCTTTCGAGATATGCGTAGATCTCGCGGCGGTGGTAGGCGTGGTTGCCGAGCGTGATCACGTCCACGCCCGCCGCGAACATCTGCTCGGCGATCTTCGGCGTGATCCCCAGCCCGCCGGCCGCGTTCTCGCCGTTGACCACCACGAACGTCGGCGCGTAGCGCTCGCGCAGCACCGGCAGACAGTCGAGCAGCGTGCGCCGGCCGAGCCCCCCGACGACGTCGCCGATGAAGAGGATCCGCGCGGCGGCGGACGCCTCGGGCTCAGCCATACTCTGGCAATGGTGGGAGGCAGGTGACAGAGGTCTCCGAGCGCGAACTCGTCGACGCGCCCGCCAACCAGGGCGCGGGCGAGCCTCCAGCCACGCTCGCGCCGCCCCCGCGCGTGATCGTCCCGCGCTGGGTCCAGCTCGTGGTGCTGCCGCTGGCGCTGCTAGCGCTGTATGCGCTCGCGAAAGCCGCGGGGAAAGTGCTCGTGATCTTCATTGTCGCGTCGTTGATCGCGCTGATCCTCAACCCGGTCGTCGCGTTCGTGCAGCGTGGGCGCCTCCCACGCGGCCTGGCGGTGCTGGCCGTGTACGTCGCATTCTTCCTGATCCTCAGCGGAATCGGTGTGCTGCTTGCGAACCCGATCTCGAATCAGGTGCGCACGTTCACCGACAACCTGCCGCACATCGTCACCGAAGCCAACACCACGCTCGCTCATTTCCAACGCACGCTCGACCGCCATGGCATCCACCTGAACCTCGTCAAACAGGGCAAAACCGCGCTGCAGAGCATCCAGGAGAAAGTCGCGAAGAGCGCCGGCAAACTAGCGTCCTCATTCGGCGGCCTGCTCACCGAAGCGGCGAGCGCGATCTTCGATCTGGTGCTCGTGTTCGTGCTCTCCGTTTACATGCTCATCTACGGTGAGCGCATCGGCGAGCTCGTGCGCCGCGCGATGCCTGATGGCGACGGCACGCCCGCCGACGACTACCCGCGGTTGATCCATCGCGCCGTCTCGCGCTACGTAGGTGGACAGTTGCTGTTCAGCTTCGTGATGGGCACCTCGGCCGGACTCGCGCTGTACCTGTTCGGCGTGCTCGGCATCTTCCCCGACGGCCGCAAATATGCGCTCGCGTTCGGACTGTTCTACGGCGTTATGGAGCTGGTGCCCTACATCGGCCCGTTCCTCGGCGCGCTGCCGGCGATCATCGTCGCGCTGTTCACCGACCCGATAACGGCCGTGTGGGTGACGCTGCTGTTCGTCGGCCTGCAGCAGCTCGAGGGGCACGTCGTCGCACCGCAGATCTTCGGACATACGCTGCGCATCAACCCATTGGTCGTGATCTTCTCGCTACTGCTCGGCCTGCAGCTGTACGGCATCATCGGTGCGCTGATCGCGCTGCCGATCCTCTCGATCCTGCGTGAGACGGCGATCTATCTACGCCGCCACCTCACGCTTGAATCGTGGGAGCGCTCGCCCTCCGGGGACGATGCGCCGCGCGGGCTGCTGTGAGCGCAGTGCTGCGCGTCAGCGGCGTCGGCAAGCGCTACGGCGCACTGCAGGCGCTCGCAGCCATCAGCTTCGAGGTCACAGCCGGCGAGCTGGTCGCGGTCGTCGGCCCAAACGGCGCCGGCAAGACGACGCTGCTGTCGATCATCGCCGGCATCCAAGCGCCCAGCGACGGCCGGGTGACGCTCGCGGAGGCGGGCAGCGGCGTAGGCACGGGCGCCAGCGTGATTGGCCGCTCCAAGCAGGCCAGGGTTGGCTGGGCTCCGCAATCGCCCGCGCTCTATTCGAAGCTCTCGGTCGCAGAGAACCTCGCGCTGTTCGCGCACCTGGAGCGCGTCGCCGATCCGCCCGCCGCGGTCGCGCGAATGCTCGAGCAGACGGGCCTGCGCGAGCGCGCGAGCGAACCCGTCGCGCGACTCTCCGGCGGCAACCGCCAGCGCGTCAACGTCGCGCTCGGTCTGATCGCCGAGCCGCCCGTGCTCGCATTGGATGAGCCCTCGGCTGCGCTCGACCCCGGCCAGCGTGAGCGGCTATGGGAGTTCCTCGTGGCGCGCGCGGCGGGCGGCACGGCCGTGCTGTTCTCGACGCACAATGTGAGCGAGGCGCAGCGCTACGCGGTCCGCCTGCTCGTGCTCGCCGGCGGGCGGCTGCTGTTCGACGGCACTCCGCGTGAGTTCCTGCTGCAGGGCGGCGGGCCCGACGGCGACCTCGAGCACGCGCTCGTGCGCTATCTGCGCGAACGCGAACCCGCGGCCGGTGCGCCCGGCGCCGGGATCGGACAGGCCCGCGCGTGAGTTGGCTCTTGCGCAAGGACCTGCTGATCCTGCGCCGCTCGCGGCTGCTGCTGTTGCTGCTCGTCGTCTACCCGGTGGTGATCGCGCTGCTGATCGGCTTCGCGCTCTCGCGCGCTCCGTCGCGCCCGCGTGTGGCGATCGTCGATCAGAGCGCGCCCGGGGAAACGATCGCCGTCGGCGGCCAGCGCGTCCCCGTCAGCCAATACACGCAGCAGCTGTTCAGCCAGGTGCAGGCCGTGCCCGTGGCCACGCGCGAGCAGGCGATCGCCGACGTCAAGTCCGGTGACGTGCTGGCCGCCGTCGTGATCCCCCCCGACATCGCCGCGCGGCTGGCCTCGGACGTCCAGCAGTCGCAGCTCGAAGTGCTCTACAACGGCGACGCGCTCGAGCAGTCGCTCGTGCGCTCGACGCTCGACTCCGCGCTCGCGCACGCCAACCTCGCCTTCTCCGAACAGATCCAGAAGGCCGCCGGCAACGTGCTCGGCACGCTGCTGAGCGGCGGCAGCCTGGGGACGATCGGCGCGCCGGAAAACCTCATCGGCCTCACCCGCATTCCCTCCACGCTCGGCGGCATCGTCGCGCGCCAGCCGCACGGGCACGACCGCAAGGAACTGGAACGGATCGACGCCTTCGCCAGCTTCGCCGCCCAGAACCTGTCGGTCGCCCGGCACGTGCTCACCACGATCAGCCAGCCGATCCGCGTCAACAGCACGCTGCTGCATGGCCGGCGCACGCCGCTGAACACGTTCGCGGTTGTCGTCGCGGCGACGCTCTCGCTGATGCTCGTGTGTGTGCTGCTCGCCGCTGGCGGCATCGCGCTCGAGCGCGAAGAGCACGCGCTCTCGCGGCTGATCGGCACGCGCGCGGCGCTGATCTCGCGCGAGGGCCTGATCGCCGAGAAGACGCTGCTCGCGGCCGGCTGCGCGTTCGTGCTCGCCTTCGCGATGCTCGCCGCGATCGGCGCGTTCGTCACGCTCGACTGGGGCCGCGTCGGGCTGTGGATCGCAGCGCTCGCTTTCGGCGCCGCGGCGTTCGCCGCGCTCGGCGTCGCCGTCGGCGTGCTCGCTCGCGAGGTGCGCGCCGCGTCGCTGCTCGCGTTCCTGCTCTCGCTGCCGCTCGCGTTCCTCGCGCTCGTCCCGGCCGGCTCGGTCTCCGGCGGCTTCTACGCCGTCATCAATGCGGTCTCGTTCGTGTTCCCGTTCAAGGCCTGCCTGCAGGCGCTCGACAACGCCGTCAACGACGCCTCGCCCGCGCTCGGCCTCTCGCTGCTACACCTCGCCGCGCTCACCGCCGTGTTCGGAGCGCTCGCGCGCATCGGGCTGCGCAACGTCGAGTAGCCGCACTGCGAACCCAACCGAGCGCCGCAGGCGCTGGCTGGTGGGGACGGGCGGGCGGGCCTTAATCCTTTCCTCGCCGGAGTATCCTCGATGCCCATGGCCTTTCCACAGACGCGCATGCGCAGGCTGCGTGCCAGTGCCGGCCTGCGTGGGCTGGTGCGCGAGACCGACCTGCGCGCCGGCCAGTTCGTGCTGCCGTTGTTCGTCGCGGAGGCGCTCAACGTCACGGGCGGCCGCGAGCCGATCGCGACGATGCCGGGCGTCGAGCGACTCTCGCTCACGGCGGCCGTCGCCGAGGCGCAGGAGGCGGCCGCGCTGGGAATCCCCGCGCTGATGCTGTTCGGGCTGCCCGCCGAGAAGGACGAGCAGGGCTCCGGCGCGTGGGAGGAAGACGGCGTCGTGCAGATGGCCGTGCGCGCGATCAAGCAGGCCGTGCCTGAGCTACTGGTGATCACCGACGTGTGCCTGTGCGAGTACACCACGCACGGCCACTGCGGCGTGCTGCGCGATGACGCGGGCGCCCCGCACGGGCAAGACGTCGACAACGACGCCTCGCTGGAGCTGCTCGCGCGCACCGCGGTCAGCCACGCGCGCGCCGGCGCCGACATCGTCGCGCCGTCGGACATGATGGACGGGCGCGTGCGCGCGATCCGCGAGGAGCTCGACGGGAAGGGCCTCTCGCGCACGCCGATCCTCGCCTACTCGGCCAAGTTCGCCTCCGCCTTCTACGGCCCCTTCCGCGACGCCGCCGACTCGGCCCCCGCCTTCGGCGACCGCCGCGGCTACCAGATGGACCCCGCCAACGGGCGCGAGGCCGTGCGCGAGGCGCTGCTCGACGTGCAGGAGGGCGCCGACATGGTCATGGTCAAGCCCGCGCTCGCCTACGGCGACCTGATCCGCGCGGTCAAGCGCGCTACACGCCTGCCCGTCGCGGCGTACAACGTCAGCGGCGAGTACGCGATGGTCAAGGCGGCCGCCGCCGCCGGCTACCTCGACGAGCGCGCGACCGTGCTCGAGATCCTCACCTCCCTGCGCCGCGCGGGCGCTGAGGTGCTCATCACCTACCACGCAAAGGACGCCGCACGATGGCTGGCAGAGCAGAGCTAGCAGCACCGAAGATCCGCAGCCGCAAGGACGGGGCGGCGGTGCCGATCGACGACGTCGATCGCAAGCTGCTGAACCTCATGCAGGGCAGCTTTCCGATCGCCGCGCGGCCCTACGCGCGCGTCGCTGAGCTCGCCGGCCTCCCCGAAGCGGAGGTGATGGCGCGTGTGCGGCACCTGTTGGACAAGCGCATCATCCGTCAGGTCACGCCGATCTTCGACACGCGCGCGCTCGGCTACTCCTCGATGCTCGTCGCCGCCAAGGTCGATCCCGAGCACCCGCACCGCGCGGCGCAGGCGATCAACGCGCACCCCGGCGTCTCGCACAACTATCTGCGCAACCACGACTTCAACCTGTGGTTCACGATCGCGACCGAGCCCGACTCGCAGCTCGGCCTCGACGGCACGCTGGAGGTGCTCGCGCGTGAGGCCGGCGCTGAGTCCGTGCGCCAGCTGCCCACGCTCAAGCTGTTCAAGATCCGCATGGATCTCGAGATGGAGGGCGACACGCAGGCGCTCTCCAGTACCGCTGAGGTCGCCGAGCCGATCGAGCTCGAGCGCCAGCCCTACGACGAGCGAGACATCGCCGTGATCCGCGCGCTGCAGGGCGACATGGCGGTCGTGCCCGAGCCCTACGCGGCGGCCGCCGCCGAGCTCGGTCTCAGCCAGGAGCGCTTGCTCGATCATCTCGCCGGTATGCAGGAGCGCGGGCTGCTGCGCCGCGTCGCCGCGATCCTCTACCACCGCCGCGCCGGCTTCTCCGCAAACGGCATGGGCGTGTGGCAGGTGCCCCCCGAGGACGTGCACGCGGTCGGCTGTCGCATGGCCGCCGTACGCGGCATCTCACACTGCTATCAGCGCCCCACCTACGCGGACTGGCCGTACTCGGTCTTCACGATGGCGCACGGCCGCTCAAAGCAGGAGTGCGACGCGGTCCTCGACTCGATCGCAGCCAGCACAGGCATCGAGGGGCGCGCCACGCTCTACTCCTCCACCGAGTTCAAGAAGATTCGCCTGCTGTACTTCACCGAGGACTTCAAGGACTGGGAGCGCGCGCACGCCGGCGTGTGAGGTGACGGCTTCGCTCACCGACACGCGCTCGGCCGAGCTCTACCGGCGGGCGCTGGACCTCCTGCCCGGCGGCGTCAACTCGCCCGTGCGCGCGATGCGCGCGATCGGTCGCGAGCCGATCTTCGTCGCGCGCGGCGAGGGCGCCGAGCTGATCGACGTCGACGGCAACCGCTTCATCGACTACGTCTGCTCGTGGGGGCCGCTGATCCACGGGCACGCGCACCCGCACGTGCTGTCCGCGATCGCCGACGCTGCCGCGGCCGGCACCAGCTTCGGCGCGCCAACCGCCGCCGAGGTCGAGTTCGCCGCCGAGGTCGCGCGCCGTATGGAGGGCGTCGAGATGCTGCGCATGACCTCCTCCGGTACCGAGGCGGCGATGACCGCGGTCCGCCTCGCGCGCGCGGCCACCGGTCGCGAGCCGGTCCTCAAGTTCGCAGGCGCCTACCACGGCCACTCCGACGGGCTGCTCGCGCAGGCCGGCTCCGGCTTGGCCACGCAGGGCCTGCCCGCCAGCCCGGGTGTGCTCGCGAGCGCCGCCGCGGCCACGATCGTCGTCCCGTGGAACGACCCCGACGCGCTCGTCGCGGCCACCGAGCGCCACCAGCTCGCGGCGATCATCGCCGAGCCGCTGCCCGCCAACATGGGCCTCGTGCCGCCCGCTGGCGGCTTTCTGACGCTGCTGCGCGAGCGCGCGGACGCGTGCGGCGCGCTGCTCGTGCTCGACGAGGTGATCAGCGGCTTTCGCGTCTCGCGCGGCGGCGCGCAGGAGCTGCTGGGCGTGAGCGGCGACCTCGTCGTGATGGGCAAGATCATCGGCGGTGGCCTGCCGTCGGCGGCCGTCGGCGGACGCGCCGAGCTGATGCGCATGCTCGCGCCCGCCGGCGAGGTCTACCAGGCGGGCACGCTCTCCGGCAATCCGCTCGCGGTCGCCGCCGGGCTGGCGACGCTGCAGCTGCTCGACGAGCCCGCATATCTGCGCCTGGCCGCGACCACCGAGCGCCTGGCTGTCGGGCTGCGCGAGGCGGCCGCAGCGGCGGGCAGCCGCGCGGGCGGGTATCCGGTCGAGGTCGTGAGCATGCCCGGGCTGCTGACCGTGTTCTTCTCCGAGCAGTCGGTGCGCTCGTTCGCCGACGCCCAGGCTTGTGACCTGGGCGCGTACGCGGCATGGTGTAGGGCGCTGCTCGCGCGCGGCGTGTATCCGCCCGCTTCACAGTTCGAGGCGTGGTTCCCATCGCTCGCGCACACCGCCGAGCACGTCGAGCGCACGCTCGAGGCCGCCGCGGCGGCCTTCGAGGAGCTCGCGTGAGCCAGGCGCTCGAGCGACTGCGAGAGGTGCTGCGCGCACAGGGCGGGCTGATCGCGAACCTGCTCGCGGACGCGCCACCGCCGGCAGAGGACGCGCATGGGGAGGGTGGAGGTCCCAGTCCCGCGAGCATCGCCGCGAGCGGGCCGCGCGCAGAGGGCAAGCGCGGCGAGTACGAGCTGCTCGTCGAGGCGATCTACGAGGGCTATCTGTTGCACTACGGCGCTTCGCGCGTGGTGCGAGTGCCCGAGGCCGACCTGCGGCTGCTCGTCGGCGACCGCCTTTACGCGATCGGGCTCGCGCGGTTGGTCGAGCTGGGAGACACGCACGCGGTCGCCGAGCTCGCCGACACGATCACGCTCAGCGCGCTCGCGCATGGCGCTGGCCGCACCGCGCTCGCTGAGGCGGTATGGGCGGCCGGCGCGCGCGCTGTGGGCTGGGGCTGCAGCGAGTCGCACCGGCGCGCCAAGGCGCTCGTGCTCGCCGGCGCTCCCGAGGCGATCGAGGCGATGCGCACAAGCGCCACGGCCGCGATCGCGCCGCGCTGAATCGCGCCTCGATATTGTTCGCAGTCCGGTGTCAGACAAGCACGCGAAGCACAAGCCCAAATACACACTCGAGCGCCAGATCCCGGGCGCGTTCGAGGGCGAGACGATCACGCGACGCAGGTTCATGACCGGCACCGCCCACGGCGCCGGCGCGATCGCCGCCTCCGCGTTCCTGCTGCCCGCGCTCGGCTTCGCGATCGGCCCAATCTTCAAGAGCGACCCCAAGCGCTGGGAAGTCGTCGGCACGGTCGACGAGTTCCCCGACAACAACTACATCCCGGTCGTGCTCACGCTCGCCCCCGGCATCGGCGAGGCCGGCAAGACGACCGTCTACATGCGCAAGTTCAACCCCGAAATCGACACCGACCCGTACGACAAGAACACCCCGTACATCGCGATCTCCAGCCGCTGCGCGCACGTCGGCTGCCCCGTACGCTGGGTCGACGCCTCCGAGCGCTTCATCTGCCCGTGCCACGGCGGCGTGTACGACCTGCTCGGCCGCCGTGTCGGCGGCCCGCCCGTCAGGCCGCTCGACCGCTTCTACACGCGCGTCACCGGCGAGAACGTCGAAGTCGGCCCGCGCTTCAGCGTCAACAGCCAGCTGCGCCACTTCTCTCCGCGCCTGCCGGGCGAGCCGCTCGACGGCATCGGCCAGTACCTGTACCCATCCACACCTGGCCAGAAAATCTAGCCCGCACTCACGCCCGTGCCGAAGCTCCCCGCCCCCCCAGTCCCCGCGCCTCTGAAGGCGCCGCCGCCGCGCCCGGGCAAGGGCAACGGCGCGACCGGGCCGCTCGACCACGCAGCGAGCGCGGGCATCACCGTCGTCGACTGGGTAGACGAGCGCACCTCGCTGAGCGGCGCCGCGCGTTGGATGCTGTTCCGCAAGGTGCCCAAGGGCACCAACTGGTTCTACGCGCTCGGCTCGGCCACGATGTTCGCGTTCCTCAACCAGGCCGTGACCGGCGTGTTCCTGGCGATGTACTACCGCCCGGACGCCTCGGGCGGCGCGTACGAATCGATCCGCTACGTCACCAACAACGTGTTCCTCGGCCAGTTCGTGCGCGGCATGCACAAGTGGGGCTCGAGCGTGATGGTCGTGCTCGTGTTCCTGCACATGGGCAGGACGTTCTTCTTCGGCGCCTACAAGTACCCGCGCGAGCTCAACTGGGTGATCGGCGTCGTGCTGCTGATCCTGACGATGGCGATGTCGTTCACCGGCTATCTGCTGCCGTTCGACCAGCGCGCCTACTGGGCCACGCAGGTGGGCGTCAACATCAACGGCACCGGGCCGCTGCTCGGCCCCTATCTGAGCAACTTCCTGCTCGGTGGCTCGGAATTCGGCGCCACCACGCTGTCGCGCTTCTATGCGATCCATATGCTGCTGCTCCCCGGCCTGATCGCCGCGCTGATCGGCGCGCACCTGTACCTCGTGGCCAAGCTCGGCACGACCGCGCCGCCGTGGAAGAAAGCCGACAAACCGCAAGCGCTGCGCGAGACCGAGGTCTAGAGCGCGATGAACCAGCGCCAGAAGGAGGAATACCTCCGCGAGTACTCGATCCTGAAGGCGCAGGGCAAGCCGTTCTTCCCCTACGCGGTCGCCAAGGACGGCATCATGGCGTGCGTCGTGATGGTCGCCATCATCACGATGTCGCTCGTGCTGGGCGCGGAGCTCGGCTCCAAGGCCAACCCCACGACGACCACCTATGTGCCGCGGCCGGAGTGGTACTTCTTCTTCCTGTTCGAGCTTCTGCGCATCATCAGGACGCCGAGCCTGGTGCCGCTCGCGACGATCGGCGTGCCGACGATCTGCATGATCCTGCTGTTCCTGCTGCCGTTCTACGACCGTGGCCCCGAGCGCCGCCCCGAGCGCCGCCCGATCGCGACCATCACCGGCATCACCGTGATCTGCGCGATGGCCTACCTGACCTACTCGGGCGCCAACGTCGGCGCGCCGACGTCGATCGAAATGCCCGTGCCGACGGCCGTCAAGCAAGCCGGCGGCACGGTGCTCGCGCAATACGAAGAAGGCAGGAAGGTCGTGGCGCAGTCCGGCTGTCTGGCGTGCCACAAACTCGGCGACAACGGCAACGCCGGGCCCGGGCCCGACCTCACGCACATCGCCGCGCGCATTCCGCGCCAGGCGATCGCGCGCACGCTCGTCAACCCCACCGCGCCGATGCCGTCGTTCAAGAACCTGCCACCCAAGAAGTTCGAAGCGATCGTCAACTTCCTCTCGCAGCTCAAGTAGCCGCGATCGTGCCCGCTCGCGAGGCAGCCGGCGCCGTGGGCACGCTGGATGCGGGCGAAGTGCGCGCGATGTTCGACCGCATCGCGGGCGTCTACGACCTGATGAACACCGCGATGACCGCGGGGCTGCACCATCGCTGGCGCGCGCGCGCGGCGGAGTTGGCGCGCGTTGGCCCCGGCTCGCGCGTGCTCGACCTCGCCACGGGCACCGGCGACCTCGCGCTCGAGCTCGCGCGCCGCGTCCGGCCACGCGGGGAGGTCGTGGGCGCTGACTTCGCCGAGCGCATGCTCGAGCTCGCTCGCGCCAAGGTCGCGCGCAAGCCCGCCGACGCGCAGGGCGTGTGTCCGCGCTTTGAGTGGGCCGACGCGATGGCGCTGCCCTACGCCGACGATTCCTTCGACGCGGCGACCGTGGGCTTCGGCGCGCGCAACTTCGAGGACCTGGCGCGCGGGCTCGCGGAGATGGTCCGCGTGGTGCGCCCTGGCGGACGCGTCGTGGTGCTCGAGATCACCACGCCCACGCGCCCGCCACTGTCGCTGTTCTACGGACTCTGGTTCGACCGCATCGTGCCCGCGCTCGGTCGTGTCGCGGGCTCCTCCCAGGCGTACACGTATCTGCCCAACTCCGTCAAGCGCTTCCCCGGGCCTGTGGCGCTGGCCGCGGAGATGCAGCGCGCAGGGCTCGAGCAGATCAGCTACGTGATCACCGCCGGCGGCATCG
>Ga0187780_10002448_pt1 | contig 13952 bp, 13 predicted proteins | sample 1015_Q2_SP10_20__FD_132429 | JGI IMG/M metagenome (GOLD analysis project Ga0187780, IMG submission 132429) | Tropical peat soil microbial communities from peatlands in Department of Meta, Colombia - 1015_Q2_SP10_20_MG | ecosystem: Environmental > Terrestrial > Soil > Wetlands > Peat | place... | reverse complement strand
TTTGCAAGAATTCAGAAGATGCGGGAGATTGATCCTGAAAGTCCATTTACATATTCCGCTCTTGTCGATTATCACTTGCTCAAAGGCGAGTTTGAACGGGCGCTTGATAGCGCCAAAGAACTTAAGAAATTGTGGAGTGCATCTGGATTAGATTCGAATCTAGCGTACATCTTTGCTGTTACCGATCGACAAAAAGAGGCAAAGGAGATACTTGCTAGATTAGAGAAGGAGTTTGAGAGGGGGCCTATCAGCCCAGCCGAGCCGATCGCTTGGGGTTATGTCGGATTAAACGATCTTGATGCTTGCTTCAAATGGTTGGAACGCGCATTTGATCGGCGAGAAAAGATCTTTGGCACCATACGGTTCTTCCCATTGTACAGGAAGGTTCGCGACGACCAGAGGTTCAATGAGCTACTGAGACGCGCAAATCTCCCGCTTGAATCGACGAGAACTCTAGGGAGTTAAACCGTCTTACGCGGTTACCTCATGCACGGACCATTTCTCATCTATCCATAGGCCGATAACACGTGCATCGTATCTCCAGGATTCTATGATTTTGACCGCTGCTCGAATTTGTGCGAAATGGGTCAACCGATCTACCGAGTTGCCTGCACAGTCATTATGGCCCACTATTGCTATGTACTTTGAACCATGCTTTTCTATGGATATCTCCACATTCCTCCTAATGGATTCGATCAGACGCCTGTCTGCACTTTCTGCTAGAATGCGATCGACCCCTGGTTCGTTGATCATGTCGACATACTTGACACTAAATCGCTTTCTGATCCATCGGATAACTGGCAGCTGTGTTCTTCCATCTATACAGTTTATCGCAGTCGCGTACTTTACACCCAAGTCGATCTAGCTCTTTTTTGCAAGTTCAAAACTTCAACAGTATCCTAAGTATGACTAGAGTATTCTGAAAATTCTCGAGAAAATATCACACGTGTCCGTGACGTTGGACGTAATTAGTTACGCGGCGCTTTCGAGTTCTCGAGTGATCCTTCATGATGGTTAAGTCGATTCTACTTTTTCGGTCGTCGTCCCCATTCTGGTTTCTTCATCTTCATGAAGATGAGAGGGGGCACGGCGAGGATGAACGTTCCAAAGAGTACGGCGAAGACATACGCCCACGTGTGTTGTATACCCAAGTCCGGAGGTAGAATTCCAATAATGAAGGTGAAGATCACGCCAAACGCACCTATCCCTCCCACTAACCACACGCCAACCAACCCGCCAGGGATTTTGAAAGCGCGCGGGGTATCAGGGCTGCTGTATCGGAGTTTGATCACAGCGGCGAAGACGAGTACGTAGACGATGCAGAGCAGTTCAACTGTCATCGCAGAGAGAATCCAGTAAGCTTGGTTGACGGACGGAATGAACACGTAGAGGAGCGAAACGATCGTGCCGATTGCTGCCTGCGTCACGAGTACCGGTACGGGGGCACCGTGCTTGTTGATGCGGTTGAAGAACGGTGGCATGTTTCCTTCCTCAGCCACCACTCCAAGACCTTTTGCTGGTCCGATAAGCCATGCAGCCATGAGTACAACACCGCCGATGGTGACGAGTACAGCCATTGGACCGGTCAACCAGGATAGGTTTTCAGCGCCGAAGAAGTACTGTATTGCCTGCATCACTCCAGATGCGAAGCTCAGTTCTTTCTCGGGAATAACGAAAGCTATGGCAAGGGTCCCCAGGACCGAGATCAAAAAGATTATGACCGCGGAGATGAACATGGCCCCCGGAAAATCTTTTTGTGGATTCTTCGTTTCGAGGGCGTGAAAGCCTGCCATCTCCATGCCGGCGAAAAGAAGCACAACCGTGGAAAAGAACGGGACCGTTGACATGTTGATCTCAGGAGCAATTTCGGATATTGAGAATGGGGGCAGCACGATGGCGCCGCCGGATGTCATCCAGAATATCGCGAAAAAGATGATGATCAGCGCTGGTATGATACCGCCCAGAATAACGCCGACGTTACTAAACCGTGTGGAGGCTTCCTCGCCGAAGTAGGCGATAAGGGTCGTGCCCCAGAATGCGAGCATCATCACACTGAACATGTAGAGTTTGCTTGCTGCGAGATCAGGCGTGAGGGCGAATGCTAGTGTGGATGCGATGAATGAAAGTACTGTCGGAAACCAGACCAAGTTATTTGACCATGAGCAGAAGATCGCTACAAATCCCGCTTTATCGCCAAACGCCCGTTTTACCCAGGCATACACTCCTCCACCTTCAGGCCATCCTGTTGCCAGCTCGGCACCTGCCAGGGAGATGGGGATTAAGAACAATATTGTGCCCATGATGTACCAGCCGATACATGTCCATCCGTAAATCGCCATGGATGGAAAGTTCCTAATGGAGAGCACTGCAGCCACGTTGATCATGGCGAGGCTGAAGACGCCAAGAGTTTTCTTTACTTCATGAGTCCCCATAATCCTACCTCCTTGCTCCAGATTTTAAGGCGTATAGCATGTACTTACCATGCTTAACCTCGACGCCATGCGTGTCATGAGTGAAGCCCGGGAATTGCGAGTCAAACGACTCGAGAGATCTCAAGTAAGATAGGACCGGTCCGTTGGCATCGCCGAAAGGTTCTCCGGGCATGAGGAGCGGGATTCCTGGCGGGTAAGGCACCACACTGGTCGCGACGAATCTGCCTGCAAGCTGGTCTATGGGAAGATGCTCGACCTCGTTATGCACGAGACGGACGTACGCCTCGCGAGGCGTCATCTCAGCCTTCGGCAGCTGAGCGAATGCCTTCGCCATCCATTCCGTGTTCCTTCCCTCTGACACGCTGGCAAACATTTGATCGGAGAGATCGCGGAGGCCCATTCCACCGTACCTATCTGGATACGCCTCAACTAGGTCGGGGAGCGCCTGCCGGAGCGGGGTGTTTCGGTCATAGTCATGTTTGAAGGAGAGCAGCGCGCTCATGAGCGTGCCCCACTTACCTTTTGTGATTCCTATGGAGAATAGGAAGAGGATCGTGAAATCGGTCGTCTTCTCCTGTACGATGCCCTGTGTGTTCAGGTACTTCGCTACGATCGATGCAGGTATCCCCATCTTCTGGAGCTTTCCATCTCGCGACATGCCGGGAGTTACGACAGAGACTTTGATGGGATCGAGCATGCAGTAGTCATCCTCGAGACCGGCAAACCCGTGCCAGTCATCGCCGGGATGCAGTACCCAAGCATCTGGGCTCGTGACGAGCAGGAAATCCGGCGCTTCATGGAATGCCATCGTCGTTCCGGTCACCGGGTCCTTGACGTTATCTGGCTGCCAGACGGCGAAGAACCAGTCGCCATCCGCCACGAACTGCGCACGAGTACGGGCCATTGTCTTCCGAAACGCGACCGCTTCCTCTATCGATTCTGTCGTTAATGAAAGGCCAAATGCCCCGTCCATCATCGCGGCGCTCACTTCATTCGAGGCAATAATGGTGTACAGAGGGGATGTGGATGCGTGCATCATGAAGGATTCGTTGAACCGTGCGTGTTCAATGGGTGCTGTCCCATCTCGTATGTGAATGAAGGAGGCTTGCGATAATGCAGCTAGAAGCTTGTGAGTCGAATGGGTGGCGAAGGTTGTCGGGCCGCGGTATTCGGCTGGGTCACCGTACATTGCATGGCGATCGCGGTAGAGGGGGTTGAAGCGCGCATAAGCGTACCATGCCTCATCGAAATGGATTCTGTTGACTGTCGGGGCGAGCAGTTCCATTACCCGCGGGACCTTGTAGGTCAGTCCATCGTACGTCGAATTGGTGATTACGCAGTGAACCGGTTTCTTATTCGTGGCCCCGGTCGTAAGGGTGCTCTCGCGCACGGCTTTTTCGATCGATCCTTTCTCTAGAACCTCGGGGTGGATAGGGCCTATGAGCCCTAAGTAATTACGCGAGGGGAGTAAGTAGACGGGTCGGGCGCCTGTTAGGGTGAGGGAATGTTCGATAGACTTGTGGCAGTTGCGGTCGCAAAGGGCGATTTCATTCTCTGTGACACATGCCATGAAAATCACACGATTCGCCATAGATGTGCCGTTAGTTACGGTGTAACTCCGGTGTGCTCCGAAGATCCGTGCCGCATACTTTTCGCTCTCCCCTATCGGACCGGTGTGGTCTAGGAGCGAACCTAACGCTCCTACAGAGATGGAGAGGTCCATGCGAAAGAGAGGTTCGCCGAAGACTTCGTGAAATGACAGACCTACCGGAGATTTCAGAAATCCAGTACCTCCGGTGTGACCTGGCGTGTGCCATGAATATTCGTGCGCTTGCGAGAATTCTCCGAGTGCCGCGGTGAAGGGTGGGATTAGCTGTTCCCTGTAGCGTTCCATCGCAGCAACGATGCGTCCAGCAATGAAGCTGGGCGTATCCTCGAGGAGCCATACGAAATCGTTAACTTTCTCCATGACCCCGGTGGGAATTGTTGACGCATCTGTCCGTGCCGCAGTCAGGAAGACAGGAACTATGGTGTTCCGTGATCGCAGCATGTCGACAACTTGGATCGCGTCATTGTGGGGTTGATTCTCTATACCCACATCCCAGTCTAGCAGGACACAGTCGATTCCTGGGTCAGAGATAACGATCGACTTTGCATCGGCCAAGTTAAGGGAACCGATGACATCAGTATCTTGCTTCTCCAGCTCTCCGATAAGCTTCCTGCATGCGGTTCCTTTGGCGTTTGGAGCGTTCAGATCGGCGTTGACTACGAGAACCTTGAATCTACGGAGTGGAGTCAAAAGTCTCATGAAAAACCATCAATCGTATGTGATTGCACATATTTAATGTCAGTTCACATATCGACGATGACAACCCAGAATCTTCTGATCTCGCACGCCGAACTTATAACGGATCACTTTTTTCTATAAAGAATCACTTCAGCGGTTCTAGGCAACATTTACTAAACGAGGCTAAAGAAATTGATTCACTATGCTGTCTGAAGCTGGTTTCGCGACATTAGTGCCTATTAGAAACATGGATAGGGCCATAAAATTCTACACCGACGTACTCGGCGGTTCAGTGAACATGCGAGCAGAAGGTGAGATGAAGGATTACTGGGCCTCGATAAACGTGGGCAAGTCGGAGTTTTGGCTCATCAAACCAGAGAAACGCGAAAAGCGGACTCTTGCTTATTCGACATTCGTCGTCAAAGACATCAAGAAGACCGTTGGCAATCTGAAGAGCAAAGGTGTGAAATTCCTTCGCGTTGAAAAGATGGGGTCAGACTCGAAGCTCGACGGATCAATTTCGTTTAATCCATACGGGGCAGAAGCATTCTTCAAGGATTCCGAAGGCAACTTGTCAATGCTGTGGGAGAACAAGGTTCCATTCCCTTCACAGTAATCTTGCGTACAAGATTATCGTCAATCTAGACGGCTCATGGGGGACGTTTATTAGAGTTGGAGTGACTCGATCGGGGTATGCGTGCGTCTAGAACTAAAGTTTCGTTCATCCTGCTTCTAATGTGTGCGGCTCTTATGCCGCTGACCATCTACCCAGTCTGGATTGTTAATGGTGATCGAGGTAGTGGTGGAGGCGGAGGTGGAAACGGCCGCGGGGGAGGAGGTAGCGGTGCCCCGAACATCAACATTCCTACCGCCAGGCCCAATATCAATCAGCCTCCAAACGGCAATCAGTTTACCGCTCGTCCTACCATCAACATCCCAACTGCCAGTTTCACTATGCCAAATGTAGCGACGGGTTTCTCGTTCAGCCGCACCATAGCAACAAGCTTCAGTTTTAGTCAAAGCGTCTGGACGGGGATCAGTTTCACTCGCACCGTTCTTACTAGTTACACGTTCAATCCGACATTCACGGTTGCAACTAGCACGGTCTACCCATATGGCGGCGGAGGTTACTATGGAGGATGGGCTTTCGTTCAGTATCCTCCAAATTACAATTCAAATGTCGGGTCATTCACGCTCGATCAAACACTCACCGGTCAGAATGACCTTCCCTGCGCGTACTACACCTATTTCGAATTCAACGCCAACGGCGGTCAACAGTTCCAAGCTCGGCTTTGGACGCCAGGCGCGTCAATCAATTATGTAATTGTACCCCAGAGTCTGCTTGCGACTTTGCAGCAGATGGGGTGCGGTTACGCATCATCAGGTACGCATAACCAAGTCCAATCATTCAGTTCCCAGATTTCACTCAACTGGACTGCACCTCAGACCGGTCAGTACGCAATCATTTTCTACTCACTGGCACCCTACAATGGACCAATCTACTTCCTACCCGGAACACAATAATCGAAAACGGAGCACTTTTCATATTCTGACTTCGCAAACTTTTCACGGCTAGCTATGTTCACTGCAACAGTTCAATCCAGTTTCTCTCTAAACTTTGACAACTCTCCAATCAGTCGCGATTGAATCCTAGTCGTTCGACTAAGGCCTGAATTCGCATTTCCAGACTATACCTAATTAATAGGCTCCGCTACACCTCAGAAAGTAGGGCTTAACACATGGCGCAGATTCCAACAGGAATCAAAGGACTCGACGAAATATTACACGGAGGCCTCCCAGAAGGTAGGACCATTCTCGTAGTAGGGAGTCCAGGCTCGGGTAAGACAACCTTCGCGATGCAATTTCTCGCCAGTGGAGCAAAATCAGGTCAATCAGGACTGTATGTATCGCTTGACGAGAAGCCGGAGAGGGTCAAGTCAGACCTGTCAGGTTTCAACTGGAACCTCGAAAGCTTGGAGAACGAAGGCAAGCTCACGCTGATCGATGCAACCCCGTTGAAAAGACCTGGCCCCAAAGTTGACGCACGAGTATCTTCCGAGAAAGGAGTCGAGCTCGTGCTACCTGAATTAACCCTCGGCTCTTTGGCTCGGACTATTCGACGGATCGCGACAGAGGAAGCTATTCAGCGAATAGCTGTGGATCCGATCACGTCTTTAATGCTGCGATATCCTGAAGAGCCCAAAAGAAGACGCTCGCTACTTCTCTTCTTCGATGCTCTAGAATCCACCGGATGCTCTTGTGTGATCACAAGTGAATTGCGGACGTCTGAACTTGCGCGACGGTTCCAGATTGAGGAGTACCTCTCTCAGGGGGTGGTACTGTTGCATACGATGGTGCATGAAGGAAACGTAATTCGTGCACTACAGGTCGAGAAAATGAGGGGGATCGGGCACGATAGTCAACTTCGCCCTTACCAAATAGGCTCATCCGGAATAGAGGTCTATCCAAAGGATCGTGTCTTCTAGGTAAATGTGAATGTCTCAACCGCGGAAGACAACTTTAAGTCAAAAGTTGTCTTCCTCTGTGTCTGCCTTACGGAATCGTATGAAGCAAATTAGCGGTCGTGATGAACTCCTAATTCTCGCCGCGGTCCCGATACTATTCCTGTTTGCTGTTGCCCCTCAAACTTTTGAGTTAAGCTGGGCTGGATTCGGCAAGCTGGGGAGAGGCGGCCTCTTCTTCGTACTCTTCTTCCTTGGCTTCGATCTCTTAGATTTCAAGAAAGGCAAAATCAGTTGGACCAAACACCAGAAGGTAGCGACTGCCCTTATTGTCGCAATTACAACATTCTATTTTGTTGAAGTCGGGCTCGGTCAAGATGTAACTAATTTCATCTATTCCATCGGCAGATCGCTGGGTGCGTCCGGTGAAGTGAGCAACAGTTTCTTAATGGCGACTGACTACATCGCTATGAGCATCTTCCTCCCTATTCTAACCGCGGCAGTCTTCAGTATAGGAGCGATTCGCCGAGTAATTACACCAATAGTCTTCTCGCTCGGAATGCTAGTCTTCTACATGCTAGACGCGTTCTTCCCATACGGCTCACTCGGTCCGTTGCAGTTCTGGGCAAACTTCATCGTTGCAGGCGTTTCTCTTTTGGCGAAAGTATTTGGTTTGCCCATCTATGGATTCACGAACCATCTCACGATTAACGGCTTACACGGTTACTATCGCCTCGTCGTCTATTGGCCTAGCGTCGGTGTGCAAAGCATTCTGATCTATTCGGTAGTGATGATTGTCATTGCGGCAAAGTTGCAGGCACCACCTGTGCGGAAGTTCATTTACGCGGCTGTCGGAATCGCCGGCACGATTTTTCTAAATGTGGTAAGGATATTCACAATCTCATACTACGGATATGTGTACGCTACCAGTGGCCAGCAGCTGGATGCTTTCCATAACGCGATAGGCGAAGTTCTCTTTCCGATCTGGATAGTTGTATTCTTAGTGTTAATACTGGAGATCGAGGACAGAATATCTGACAGAACCAGTGCAGGCCGGAAATCAAAGAAGAAATCGAAGCCTGGAAAGAAAGTGACGTCGAGCAGGGGCCAATAAGTTGCGACGAAGATTTCCTGCAGTCGTCATTCTGGCACTGCTAATCGTTTCATTCATACTAACGCGGAATAGCGTTCCTTCTGTGATTGGTCAGCAGCTGCCAGCGGAATGGCAAGAGACTGAGCCCATGCGAGTCATAATCCAGTCAACCTCGGACTGGGGACGGCTTCTTTTCGACGACTTGAACGGGACCGGTACGAATGGAATTCGAATCAGGACCGTGCTCACGAGTGGATGGTTCACTGGGAAGTACATCGATTACGCGCTAGATGTCGGGCGAAGTCTTCCCTGGCAAGATCAGGCATACAATCAGACCGTTGTCAGACACGGTGACTTGATGAGCTTCTACAAGGGCCTGTTGGACTTCCGGTACTCTGAGGTGTATGCTGACATTGTCTTCGACGTTGACCTATCGATGCCACAAATCTATGTCTGGTTGATGTCAGGGGGGAACGGTACAACCACTTTCGAGATTAATAATTTGTCAAACGGGGGCACCATCTGGCGTGACATCATTGTTGGAAACGGAGTCTCTCAACAGGTCAGGCGTGTAATGTCACCTCAACCATTCTTTCGCCCCGCCCGCAGCGAGAGCGTGGTTGTTGCGGCTTGGTTATCGGTCGCGCTCGTTGTGGTAATCTTCCTGAACTTTCCAATCCTGGAATTCATATTCTACCGAATACGAAACCGCAGAAATCGAAACAGGAAAAATCGAAATGGAAGTGAGGATGCAATAGAACGGTGAGCTCCTTCAGTCGCGCTCGGTACGAATCGTTCATCCTCCGTCTCTCATTTCTTTTCGTGGGTCAGTTTGCACTCTACGAGGGGTTCCAGGATTGGAACCGTGGTAGAGCAGACATACACCCAGAAGTTGCCGTGCTCACATTGACACTATACGCCGTCTCGCTCTTCATAATCGCTTTATCACTGATGCCTGCGAAAACAGTATCTAAGTTCAAGGATTTTGCACTGGTCCCGTTAGTACTCTCGATAATTACTAGTGTGTACGTGGTTGCGGAGATCGCGTACCGCGGCTCATACAGGACAGATGTGTTGGCGTTCAGTCATTACGCGGCGATTCTTGTAACGAAGGGACTCAACCCATACACGCAAGATCTGACTCCTGCACTGGCTATGTTCGCCGTGCAGCCCTCTGATCTCACACCATTGATCTCTGGAGGTTACCTGGCAACTTTCCAGTATCCTTCCCTACACTTCCTGATCTTCGTCCCATTTGTGATTGCGGGATTGAGCGATATGAGGTGGGTCCTCGTCGCGTTCGAAGTGGCCGTGATTTTACTGCTTTACTTGAAGGCGCCAGTCAACATCAGGCCCATGCTTATCCTTCCGCTCTTCGCCGGAGCCGACTTGATGATTAATTTCACGGCTTCAAGTGTGTCCGACATGCTCTGGGTATTGCCTCTTGTGCTTGCTGCGTTCACACTAGACAAGAAATCTATCACATCAGGAATTTTCTATGGTATCGCATGCGCATTCAAGCAGCCACCTTGGCTTTTGGCTCCTTTCGTCATCATCTACCTCATCCAAACTACTGAGGGTCAGCTCGGGGTCAAACTTCGTAGAGTTGCCTGGTTTTTGGGTCCAGCCGCAGCATTCTTCTTGCTGGTGAACTTGCCATTCGCCTACGCGGACCCAGTTGGTTGGGTCCGGAATGTAATCACGCCAATCTCATCGGACTTGGTTATTCTGAGTCAGGGTCCAGCGGTTCTATCTCAGGTGGGGCTGATTAGCGTGGGTCGAGTGTTTTACTCGATCTTAGCCGTTGGCGTACTGCTCGTCCTCATCGGGAATTATTACGTGTACTTTGATAAGCTAAGATACATGTTATGGATTTTCCCAGGAATCATCCTCTGGTTCTCTTTTAGAGCACTGACAAGCTACGTAATTTACTGGATGCCTCTAATGCTCGTCTCTCTGCTCCTCTGGTATAAGGCTCAAGGTCTGCCGCGAGCTTCAGTGAAACCTTCGTTGAAATCGAGACGATCTCGTTGAATGTGAAACAGGTAAGACGATACTTTGCTTTAGTGTCGGTAGTTGTGTTACTTCTGGCGGCGGCATTTGCCTTCCTAAGCCTCCAAGGCACGTATGCAGGTCCACCTGCAATCTTGGATCCGAACTTCAACCTATGGGTCACTGGTTCGAATGGTCCTCAGTTGATGGTTTGGAACACTGAACTAGTCAAGGGGATGAGCGACCAAATCAGCATCAACAAGACAATTCTGGAGGGCAGGCATGCTCTCGAGTTGAAGGTGTTTCAGAGTGGTGTACAATCACGATGGGCATATGCCAGCTTATCTCAAGATATCGATGGCGGTCGCCTCACTCAGCTGCTGAACGAGAGTATCGGCTTCTGGATTCTGAAAGAACCATGCAGCTGTGATGCTGATCTGTTCAACAAAACTTCGGTTATACTCTCAATAGAAACCAATGATGGCATCCACACCATCAGTTTCGTCTTCTCGGATGGTCTGCAAGGTGTTAGAACTTTGCCGGACCACAGAATTGTCTTCCTACCCACTCCATCAGGTTCTTGGTTCTTTGAGAAGTTGAATGTGGCGAAAGAGTATCGTACGATGCGTTGGACTCCGCCGACCAGTCTAACTTTCAGCATAGTGCTCGGAGTAGCTGGTGACGCGATCGGTTGGCACTCAGCCTACTTGAGTGGAATAGCATTCTCACGTGACGGTCTCCACTTCCCTATCTCTCCACAAATTGAATTGCAACCTCTACTCACGATAGGGAATGCACTGACCACATGGGTCTCCCGGAGATAATGCCGGTCAGATGCCTTGGGTCGGGGTCCTTACGCGACGCTGATGTATACTAACGCGAGGAAGTTGGTTGGCAAGTAACAAGAGCAAGAAAACTGCATTGCGGTACCTAATCCGTGGAATTATGGGATCAATCGTCGCAGTTACTCTGATTCGGCAACTCTTTTACTTGAAGCTGTCAAACTTCTGGATTTATCTCGGATTCTACTTCATCGCGAACGGGGTCCTAAGCCTCAAAGAGGTCCGCTCAGCTCGCACCACAAGAATGGGTTCACTTCTGGGTCCATTAGTTAGTATTGGTGGGGGATTAGTGATGGTGGTGGCATACCCTTTCTCTGCATATGCTGCAACTCTCGTACCTACTGAAGCCGGCAAGATCACCTTCGGTACTATTGTGAGCGTTGTTGGATTGCTGGAAGTAATGGGTAAGGTCAGGGTTACGGCAGAACCGATAGTGAAGCATATTCATCTGGTCTTTGGTGGTATCGAGATCTTGCTGGGATCTGTTCTCATCGCTTTTCCACTGACCTGGGAGACAAGACTTTTCGAGTTAGTTTGGATTACTATCGCCTTGCTATGGATTGTGCCTGTGACATGCTACATGTACTTCATAGCATATCGAGTCAAATGATTCGTAGTTTGTGAGCCGTTTTTGAAATTTGTGAAACACTCTGAATTCGTGGCTCGTTTTAATTCTTGATCTATCGTAATCTGCCGTTGGATTGCTCGTTCTAAATTATTATATCCACTATCTGCGTAGCATAAGCGCGGTAACGACTTTTGCCGAAATATCCGGGTTCGCTCGAGAAATATGTTCTTGCAGGAAAGGCTTTGCGTGAGTCAACTCCATTGGAGCGTCACGGAAGTTGGGAAGCACCCAAGAATCGTCGGGATCCAATCGAAATTCTAGTCGAACAGAACAAAACTCGGATTCCGCAACTGATACCCATTCGTTTCGGACGTATGATGCAATCACCGTTTACTTTCTTCAGAGGCTCTGCCGCTGTCATGGCTGCCGATCTTGCACACACACCGACAAGCGGTATCCGGGTTCAATGCTGCGGTGACTGTCATGTTCTAAATTTCGGTGCCTTCGGTTCCGCAGAACGGAGAGTAGTTTTCGACATTAATGATTTTGACGAAACTTTGCCGGCCCCGTGGGAATGGGACGTGAAACGTCTCGCAGCCAGCTTCGTGTTAGCCTGTAGAAGCAACAAACTACGTGGCAAGGATACGAGGCAAGTTGTGAGTGAACTCGCGTCAACATATCGAACACAAATGGGTGAGTTTGCTCGAATGAGCGTCTTGGACGGATGGTACGCGAACCTTGACTTGGAGAAATTGGTCGACGAGATGAAAGATCGCAACTGGGTTGAACAAGCGAAGGCGAGGGTCAAGAAGGCGCAGCAGGAATCAGCGGAGCATATCTTTCCTGCAATGACAACACTGAGCGGGGGGCGAATAGCGATCAAAGATCAACCACCACTGATCTATCACTTCCGCGACCACGCAGACAAGAAGCATGAGAAAGCGGCTCGGCAGGGGTTTGCTACATATCGTAGGTCTCTACCGGAAGACCGGCGTATCCTGTTTGACCGATTCAAGTTTGTCGATCTAGCAATCAAAGCAGTTGGGATAGGTAGCGTCGGCACAACTTGTGCTGTAGCACTTTTCATGGCGTATGACTATGACCCTCTCTTCCTGCAAGTGAAAGAAGCGAATGCTTCAGTGCTTGAACCCTATGCGGGGAAGAGTCGGTATGGGCATCATGGTCAGCGGGTCGTCATGGGTCAACGGTTGATGCAGGCCGCAGGGGATATTTTCCTTGGTTGGGGGACAACCACGGTTCGTAATCTACAATGTTATGTTCGTCAGCTCCGAGACTGGAAGGTTAAGCCCCTGATCGAAACGTTTGACTTGGAACGATTTCTGACGTACGCGCGGGTGACGGGATGGACGCTCGCTAGGGCTCATGCTCGCTCAGGGAAAGCTGCCGAGATCAGAGGATACCTCGGAAAGAAGGAAATCTTCGATGATGCTTTAGTGAAGTTTGCGACTAGTTACACCGACCAGGTTGAACGTGATCACGATACGTTTCTGAAAGCAATTCGGTCGGGCAGAATTACTGCAACTCCACAGGAGTGAACATGTACAACCTCGGATGACTCCCTTTATACTCTTGATTCGGAGACTTTCTAGCAAGCCGCGGTTTCAGGTGGTCGTTAACTCTGGCTTGCAGCATTGTATACGGACACGACATGAGCTTGTGACGGTGCGCCAAGTACGTTAATCGTTGCGTTCAAGTCGACGGTTAAGGTTCCATTGAAGTACCGGTCCACGGTTGTCGCGGTTCCCGAGTAAATGGTGAATTGGAATGAGTGCGACTGGTAGGGTAGCAAGGTGAGATTTTGTATCGGTGCCTCTGACGGGACCCAGTAGTTGTATAACCCAAAATGAGTAACACGCCACTGCGCATCGGTCAACGTTACCGGCCAAATAGCCATGTTCTGCAGAATAACATCATAAGTTGGAGCTGTGCCCGCGGAAAATCGAATCGATAGCACAAGATAATGACTGTAGCCTGGTGCAATCCATGGAAATATCGTATAGACGACGAGAAGCAGAACTAAAACAAGAGCAACTGCTTTTCCTACACGTTTCATATGAATCCAATTGAATTCGATCTTTATCTACGTTTACTAGAGGTTTTTTTGCTAATTGCAAAAGCCCTAAATTCCAGATTCCTCATTGATATTCCGATTAATATGGTAATCTTTCTACTTGCGGCTGGAGCGTTATTGGGCGCCGTAGCTGGTGGAGCAATAGGCGCTGCCGCGGCGGGAACTGCTACTGCAACATGGGTTG
>Ga0187780_10002447_pt1 | contig 13953 bp, 17 predicted proteins | sample 1015_Q2_SP10_20__FD_132429 | JGI IMG/M metagenome (GOLD analysis project Ga0187780, IMG submission 132429) | Tropical peat soil microbial communities from peatlands in Department of Meta, Colombia - 1015_Q2_SP10_20_MG | ecosystem: Environmental > Terrestrial > Soil > Wetlands > Peat | place... | reverse complement strand
TGTTGGCCCAGAAAGTAACAGTCGCGATGGTATCGTGACAGCGCCACGTCGATGGTCGACATCAATCTTGGGCGGCTTTGTCGCGGTTGTGCTCTGGTCCTGCACAAACGAGTCCGCTCGCGCGCCGAACCCGACCAGCTACTCGTGGCCGGACGAGTTCAGGTACCGGGTGCAGTTCGTCGGGGAGAGCGTGCACGACACGTCGGTCGTGATGCGGTACGAGGAATCGAAGACGCTGGTGTTCGCGGTGCGGAACGAGAGCTACCTGGTGTGGCACGACAGCATCTCGAAGCGGATGTCGGCCCCCGGAGCGCCGCCGGTCGGCGGGCGGCTGCAGACCGAAGACACGCTCCGCTATTACCTGCGGCTGTCGCGGCTGGGGGCGTTCGAGCGCATCGAGGCGGCGTGCGACCCGACGGTCGCGGAGTGCGGAAGTGCGCTCCCCTCCGCGCTGCCGCTGGAGCTGCGGCACGTCATTCCCCGACTGCCGGTGTGGTGGCCGCCCAAGGGGCACGAGTGGGTGGACACGCTGAGCTTCGACGACCTGCCCCGGCCGGGAGGCGCGCGCGGCCGCGTCGTGACGACCTACCGCGACCTGCGTGACACGGTGGTCGCCGGCCATCCCTGCTGGATGGTGAGCTGGCACTCGCGGAAGGAGGCGGAGCGACAGGTCGGGGCGAACATGGTGGCGGATCCGCCGGACGAGGAGCGCGGCGACGTGCTGGTGGACAAGCAGAAGCTGATCCCGGTGTTCGCGGGCTGGTACGGAGCCGCGGCGGCCCCGCCGGCGCTGCGGGCGCTGGGCGTGACGGCGAACGCGCACCAGGGCCGGGCGTGGCTGGTGGGCGGCGTGTTCGACTCTCTCCAGGCGGCGCCATGAGCGAGTCCACCGCGGTGCTGCTCGAGCGCCTGCTCGTGGCGCTCATGATCGGGGTCCTGATCGGTCTGGATCGGGAGCGCGCGGAGGTGCGGAAGGCGCGCCAGATCTTCGCGGGCGTGCGCACGTTTCCGCTCGTGGCGCTCGCCGGGGCCATCCCGGTGCTGCTGGTGGATCGGGTGGGGCCGTCGCTGCTGGCCGTGAGCCTGCTGGCGATCGCCGCCATCGCCGTCGTTTCGTACGTCCGCTCCTCGGCCACCGGCGACGTCGGTGCCACGACCGAGGTGGCGGCGATCGCGACCTTCCTGCTCGGCGCGCTCGCGGGCGCCGGGCAGCTCGTCGTGGCGGGGGCTTCCGGCGTGGCGGTGGCGGTCCTGCTGGTGGCGAAACCCAAGCTGGAGGCGTTCTCCCGGGCCCTCACCCCCGAGGAGCTCACCGCCGCGCTCGAGCTGGCCGTCATCTCGGTGATCGTCCTTCCGGTGCTGCCCAATCGTGGCTACGGCCCGTGGCACGTGCTGAATCCGCGCGAGATCTGGCTGGTGGTGGTGCTGGTGACGGCGCTCTCGTTCGTGGGATTCGTCGCGATGCGCCTGTTGGGGACGCGGCGCGGCATGCAGGTGACTGGCGCCGTGGGCGGCCTGGTGTCGAGCACGGCGGTCACGATGGCGATGGCCGAGCGATCGCGGGCGGACGAAGAGTTGGGGCGGGCCGCGGCCACGGCGGCGGTCGTCGCTTCCTCGATCATGCCGCTGCGGATGGCCGTGCTGGCGGGCGCGGTGAACTCCGGCATCCTGCCGCGGCTGCTGCCCATGGTGGGGGCGATGACGCTGGTAGGGCTCGTCGCGGCGTGGGTGCTGTCGCGCCGCCGGCCGGACGAAGCGGACGAGTCGGGTGGCAGGATCCGCAACCCGTTCAGCTTGGTCGCGGCCCTGAGCTTCGCCGCGATCTACGGCGTCGTGCTGCTTCTGGTCCGCGGTGCGGGTGAGTACCTCGGGGCGGGCGGCACGTATGCCGCGGCCGGGTTGTCGGCCGTCGCGGACGTCGACGCGGTCACGATCGCCTTCTCCCGGCTCGGCCCCGGCGCGGCGGGTTGGCAGACGCCCGCGGCGGCGGTCACGCTGGCGGCGGTGACGAACACCCTGGTGAAGCTGGGCATGTCGCTGGGGATGGGAGCCGGACGGTTCCGGCGATACGCGGCCATCTCGCTGGGCGCGATGGCGCTGGCGGGCGCCGCCGCGGGAGTGGTGGTCTACACCACGTTCTGAGACACGCGGTCCGGGGCGCTCAGCTTCCCTTCGGCTCCTCGGGTCCCCACGGGCCGGACACGTCCATCTCCCAGCTCGCGCCGCGGCTGCCGGGCGGGAGGTTCGCCCGGTACATGATGACCTTGGCACGCTCCAGCGTGATCAGCCCGCCCTCGATCATCTGGTCGATCTCGGGGAGAATGGCCGTGATCCTCTCCTCCGTCTCGACGCACTCGACGACGATGGGCAGGTCGAGCGACAGCACCTCGATCCGGTCGGTGCGGAGATGGGCCGTCGCGCCGAAGCCCATCACGGCGCGGAGCACGGTCGCGCCCGCGTAGTGCCTGGCGCGCAGCAGCTCGACGATGGCCTCGTACAGCGGCTTGCCGTGATACTTGTCTCTTTCGCCGATGTGGATCCGCATCAGCACGCGTTCGCCCTTCAGGCCGTGCATAGGCTAGAGCCTCCGGCGCCATTCGAGGACTTGCTTGGCCAGGCCGATGCCGAGGAAGGTGGCGGCGAGCGACAGCACGACGCTGAGGCCCACGTACCACGCGGCGCGCTGGTAGTCGCCCTCCTCGATCAACGAGGCGCTCTCGTAGCTGAACGCTGAAAAGGTGGTGTACCCGCCGCACAGGCCGGCCGTGAGCAGGGCGCGGACTTCCGGCCCGATGAACGGCGTCGCCAGGGCGTAGCGGAGGATGAAGCCGAGCGCGAAGGAACCCGTCAGGTTGATGGCGAGGGTCCCGACCGGGAAGGTGGATCCGGTCTTCTGCTGGATCAGTGTGCCGAGCAGGAAGCGCAGCACGCCGCCGGCGGCACTTCCGATCGCCACCCAGATGTACAGAGGCACGAGGAGGACTCCGGCCCACGGGTGTCGGGTAGGAGTCATCAGCGAGGGACTCGCGGTTCCGGGTGAACTCCATCACCCCGCGGCTGGGCCGCGCTTCGATGCGTCGCGTTTGGTCTTGGGTAAAGCTAACGACCCTGCGCCCTTCGACCTAGTAGGCCCGCACGTCTCGGATCTGGTCCAGGCGGACCACCATCCGCTCGCCGCTGTCGCGGCGCCGCGCTTCCAGGTACGGCGTGCCGTCCTCCCGATACCACGTGCGGAGGAGCACTTCGATGGGCCCCTGGTCGAGGACCAGCCGCACCAGCCCCCGGACGATGATCCCGGCCTCGAGCTTGTTGTACACGTGCGTGGGAAGCCCGGCGGCAGTCGTGGAGGGGGTCACGGCGTCGAGGGTCATGGCGCAACTCTCCCGGCGGTCGCAGTCCGGCGGTTGGCGTGGGACGCCGCCGATATTGGGGGCATGCGGCCCGCGGGTCGGTGAGGTTGGTCACTTCGGCGCGGGTCCGCCTCGCGCCCGGGGTTCGGGGCACTATACTTCACAGCCACGATGCTCAGGCTCGCGGTCGCGCAGTTCAAACCCGCCAAAGGCGACTACGCAGGCAACGCCAAGCGCCTCGGCACCCTCCTCGCCCAGCTCGCCGAGTGGCCGGAAGCACCGGACCTCCTGATCCTGCCCGAAGCCGCGATGAGCGGGTACCTGGTCGAGGGCGGGGTTCGCGACGTGGCGGTGACCGCCGGCACGCTCCTGGACGACCTGGTCGCCCAGCATCAGCTCGCGGGCGCTCCGCCGCTGGACGTCGCGCTGGGCTTCTACGAGCGGTGGCGCGACCGGCTCTACAACTCCGCGCTGTACGCGTCGCTCGGGAGCGATCCGCGGATCCTCCACGTCCACCGCAAGGTGTTCCTGCCCACGTACGGGGTGTTCGACGAGGAGCGGTTCGTCGAGGCGGGACACGAGGTCGGCACGTTCGCCACGAAGTGGGGCAGGGCTGCCCTGCTGATCTGCGAGGACGCGTGGCATTCGCTCACGCCCACCGTCGCCGCCCTCCGCGGCGCGCAGCTGGTGATCATCCCGTCCGCCTCGCCGGCCCGCGGCGCGGCTCCGCTCGGTGGTGCGGCCTCGCAGCCCGCCAACGTCGCCCGCTGGGAGCGCATCGCGCGGGACACCGCCGAGGAACACGGGGTGTGGGTCGTGGTCGCCCAGCTGGTGGGCTTCGAGGGCGGGAAGGGGTTCGCCGGCGGATCGGTCGTCGCCTCCCCGCGCGGCGAGGTCGTCGTCCGCGGGCCGCTGTGGGACGAGGCGCTGATCGAAGCGCGCCTCGATCTCGGAGAGATCGCCAGGGCCCGCGCCGATCTGCCGCTGCTGGCGGACCTGGAGACGCACCTGCCGCACCTCCTGGCCTCACTCGAGCGCCCGGTGACGGCCGGCGCCGCCTGGGAGAGGGCGAGCGGCGGGCCGCGGGCGACGGCGAAGCCGGGGAGGAGCGCGGGGCTGGTGCACGCCACGCCGCCGGCCGTGGACCCGTTGGCGATCGACTGCGCGTTGATCGAGCGGTGGCTGTTGGAGTTCCTCCGCGAAGAGGTCAAGCAGCGCCGGGGCTTCGAGCGGGTCGTGGTCGGCCTGTCGGGGGGAGTGGACAGCGCGGTCACCGCGTTCCTCGCGGCGCGCGCGCTCGGGAAGGACAACGTCTGGGCGTTCATGCTTCCGTACCGGACCTCGAGCCCGGAGAGCCTGGCGCACGCCAGGCTGGTGGTCGACGCGCTGGGCATCCACTCGCGCACGGTGGAGATCACCGGCGCGGTGGACGGCTACGTGGCCGAGGCCGAGCCGGACGCGGACGCGTCGCGCCGCGGGAACGTGATGGCCCGGGTGCGGATGATCGTCCTGTTCGATCAGGCCTCGAAGCTGCACGCCCTTCCGCTGGGGACGGGCAACAAGACCGAGCGGCTGTTCGGGTACTTCACCTGGCACGCCGACGACTCCCCGCCGATCAACCCTCTGGGAGACTTGTTCAAGACCCAGGTGTGGGCGCTGGCCCGGCACCTCGGCGTGCCGGAGCCGATCATCGACAAGCCGGCGAGCGCGGACCTCATCCGCGGGCAGACCGACGAGGGCGACCTCGGCGTCTCGTATCTCAAGGCGGACCGGATCCTCGCGGCGCTGCTGGCCGGCGTGAAGCCCGCGGAGATCGTGCGGCTCGGCTTCACGGAGGACGAGATCGGCGTGACCGCGCGCCGCCTAGCCTCGACGCACTGGAAGCGCCGCCTGCCCACCGTCGCGATGCTGAGCCCCACCGCGATCGGGGAGTCGTACCTGCGGCCGGTCGACTACTGAGATGGAAGGCCGCCCGGCGCGCCTGTCGCACACGACCATCGCCGAGGTCATGATGCCGCACATGGCCAACGGCCTCGGCAACGTGCACGGTGGGGTGATCCTCGGGATGCTCGACCGCGTGGGCGCCGTGAGCGCGATCCGCCACGCGCAGCGCATCTGCGTCACGGCATCGGTCGACCGGGTGGACTTCCGGGAGCCGATCCACCTCGGCGAGCTGGTGACGATGTACGCCAGCGTCAACTACGCCCACCGCACGTCCATCGAGGTGGGCGTGCGCGTCGAGGCGGAGAACCTGCTCACCGGCGTGCGGCGCCACACCAACACCTGCTACCTGACCTTCGTGGCCCTCGACGAGGACGGCCGGCCCGCGCCGGTGCCGCCGGTCGTCCCGGAGACCGAGGACGAGCGACGCCGCTACCGGGAAGCCGAGGCGCGAAGGGCGCAGCGGGTGGCGGGTCTCGACCAGCGGGGGGCGCGGTGACCTTCGCGCCGGAGCGGGTGGTCCTTGTCCTGTCGGGCGGCGGGATGAAGGCGATGGCGCAGGTGGGGGTGCTGCGGGCCATGGACGAGGCCGGCCTCAAGCCGACGGAGATCGTGGGCACGTCGGCCGGGGCGCTGGTGGGGGCGCTGGTGGCTTCCGGCCTGCCCTACGAGGAGATCGTGCCGCGGGTCTTCAGCGTGGGGCGCCGGGAGCTCGCGGCGCTGGCCCGGTGGTCGGTCCTGGCACGCGGGCTGAGCGCGCCCAGCGTGCTCAGGCCGCAGCCGGTGGAGTCGCTGCTGCGCCGCCTGATCCCGGTGAGCTCGTTCGCGGCGCTGCGCCTCCCGCTGCGGATCGCGGCGGTGGACGCGGACGCCGGCGAGCTGGTGGTGTTCGGGGCCGGCGGCCGGACCGACTGCACCGTGGTCGAGGCGGTCATGGCCTCGATGGCGCTGCCGCTCTACCTGCCGCCGGTGCGGATCGGCGGCCGCCGTTTCGTCGACGGCGGGCTGCTCGAAGTGCTGCCGCTCGACGTCGCCGCACAGGCTGCGGCGGATCTCGTGGTCGCCGTGGACGTGGGGCCCGTGGCGGCCGCGCCACCGCCCGGCACCCTGCTGGGTCCCGCGCTGCTCGCCGCCCACGACCGCGCCATGGCGATCGTCATGGCCAGCCAGCGGGCGCGCGCCGTGGCGGCGTGGAGGTCGGCCGAGCGCCGGCCCCCGCTCGTCCTGGTGGAGCCGGACGTGGATCCGTACGGGACCTTCGCGTTCGGGCGGACGGCGGAGTTCATCGAGGCGGGCTACCGCGCCGGTCACGCGGCGCTGGCCGGGCGCGGGCGTGCCGATCGCCGGCCGGGAGCGTGGGGCGAGCCGGCGGCGCGCGGTTCGAGCGCGGGGACGCGCTGACGTGCCGGACATCAAGGTGTTCACCGTCGAGCAGGCGAATCGCGCGCTGCCGCTGGTGCGGCGCATCGTGCAGGACATCGTCGCCGAGCACCCGCAGTGGAAGGACCTGGTCGCGCGCTACGAGCTGGCGGCGGCGGGCGCACGGCCGGAGTGGGGCGAGTCTCCCGAGCAGTTGAAGCTGCGGGGCGAGATCGACACGGTGGCGCGGCGCATCAACGGCTACGTCGACGAGCTCGCCGAGGTGGGGTGCCTGCTGAAGCGCTTCGAGGACGGACTGGTGGATTTCTACGGTCACCAGGAGGGCCGGCTGGTGTTCCTGTGCTGGCGGCTCGGCGAGGAGCGGGTGGCGCACTGGCACGACCTGGACGCAGGTTTCGCCGGCCGCCGCCCGATCGCGCCGGCGTTCGCGGCCACCGAGGAGGGACAGTCATGAGATACGGCACGCCGCTCCTGGTCGCGCTGCTGGTGGCGGGCTGCGCCCACCACTGGCCCGCGCGCCAGGCGATTCATCCGCAGCCGAACCGCCCGTACAGCCAGGCGGTCCGGGTCGGCCGCACCTGGTACTTCGCCGGGAAGATCGGCGTCACGGATTCCACCCGCGCGCTCACCACGGGGCGGACGGCGGCGGAGACGCGCAACATCCTGGAGTCGTTCCGCGCGCTGTTCGCCGAGCAGGGGCTGACGCTGGACGACGTCGTGCAGGCGACGGTGTACCTGGCCGACATCGCCGACTACGACGAGATGAACCGCGTGTACGCGGAGTACTTCCCCGCCAATCCGCCGGCGCGCGAGACGGTGTCGGTGAGCGGCATCGTCTCGGGCGGCCGGGTGGAGATCTCGTTCATCGCGGTTGGAAAGCGGAGGTAAGTCGGAATGCTGCGCTTCCTGCATTGGGTCGGTGTCGCGGTGTGGCTGGGGGCCCAGATGACGTTCATGGTCTGGGGGCCGGTGACCAAGGCGGCCGGCCTCGAGGCCTGGGCCCACACCTGGAAGACGCTCGCCAGGGTCCAGGGGCTGCTGGTCGCGCCCGCCGCGGCGATGGCGACCATCACGGGCATCGTGATGACGATGCAGCTGGTCGGCCAGCACGCCGACGAGACGACCGCGCTCGAGCTGATGCAGGGCTTCGGCCTCGTGGCCGGCGTCATCGCGGTCGCCGTGGTGACGCCGCTCGCCAACCGGGTGGCGTACTACGCCCACCTCAGCGTCGAGAAGGGCGCCAAGGATCCCCGGGCCGAGAAGGCCCGCGTCCTGCTGGCGTGGGCCGGCTCGCTCACCGGCGTGGCGATCCTGGTGGCGCTGTACTTCGGCGCGCAGGCGCCGCGCATGCTGCCGTGACGACCAGCCGGCGTGACTTCGTGCGCGGCGCGGCCCTGGCGGGGGCCGCGTTCGCGTTTCCGGGGGCGGAGTGGCTGGACGCCGCGGCGCCGGCCGGCCCGCCGGAGCCGTTCCGCCCGCTGCCGCCCGCGGCCGCGGACGACGAAGCGTACTGGCGGAGCGTCCGCAGTCAGTTCCTGATCTCGCCCAGCGGCGTGTACCTCAACACCGGGACCGTCGGCGCCTCGCCGCGCGCGGTGCTCGACGCCGTGGTGAGACACATGACGGCGTTCGAGACCGTGTTCGACGCCCGGGGCGTCGACGTGGAGGCCCTGCGTCGCTCCGTCGGCGCGCTGCTCGGCGTGCCGGCTGCCACGCTCGCGTTCACGCGCAACACCACCGAGGCGATGAGCTGGATCGCCGGCGGGCTCGATCTGGCACCCGGCGACGAAATTCTGATGACCACCCATGAGCACGTCGGCGGGATGTGCCCGTGGCAGGCCGTCGCCCGGCGACGCAGCCTGGTGCTGACGCAGATTCCGCTGCCGGTGCCGCCCGCCGGCAGCGGAGCGATCGTCGACGCCTGGCGCCGCGCGATCGGTCCCCGCACCAGGGTGATGATGATCAGCCACGTGCTGTTCACGAACGGGCTGATCCAGCCGGTGAAGGAGCTGTGCGCGCTGGCGCGCGAGCGCGGCATCATCACGGCGATCGACGGCGCCCACCCGCCGGGCATGCTGCGGTTCGACCTCGCCGACCTCGGCTGCGACTTCTACGCCAGCAGCCCGCACAAGTGGCTGCTCGCCCCGAAGGGCAGCGGGCTGCTGTACGTGAGCGAGGCCTGGGTGGACCGGCTGTGGCCCACGATCGTGAGCGGCGGGTGGGACGCCCTCCAGGACAAGGCGGTGCGGTTCGACCGCAAGGGCACCATCAACGAGTCGCTGCTCGCGGGGTTCCAGGCGGCGGTGGACTTCCACACCCTGATCGGGCCGGAGCGCGTGGAACGGCGCATCCGGTGGCTCGGCGACCGCCTCTATGACGGTCTGTCCCGCTTTCCGGGCGTGCAGCTCAAGAGCGCGTCCGACCCGACGCTGCGCGCGCCGATGATCTCGTTCACGATCCCCGGGACGACTGCGGACGACCTCATCCGCGCTCTGTGGGAGCGTGGCGCGGTGCGGGTCCGGCACGTGGCTGAGTACGACTACCACTGGGTGCGGATGTCGACGCACGTCTACAACACGCCCGAGGAGGTCGACCGGGTCGTGGCGCTCGTCGGGGAGTTGGCGGGAAGCAGGAGGCAGAATTCGGGTTAGTTGCCGGACGCCAAGTGGACAGTGGTCACAAGGTGGTCCGGTACCAGGTGCAGTGACGGCGCACCGGACACTCGTCGCACTTCGGGGCTCTGGCCGTGCAGACCAGGGCCCCGAGCTCCATCAGGGCCTGGTTGAAGCTCCACGCCGTCTTGCCGGGCCTGGGCTGCAGAGCCACCGCCGTCGCCAGGATCCGTTTTGCCGTCCGGCAGCCGAAGACCCGCTTCAGGACGCGCGCGGCGTTCGTGTCGACGGCGGGCGCCGGCTTCTCGTAGGCGAACGTCGCGACGGCGCCGGCGGTGTAGGGTCCGACGCCGGGCAGCGTCTGCAGCTCCTCGGGATCCGAGGGTACGGTCCCCGCGTGGCGCCGGACCACTTCCCGTGCGAGTCGGTGGAGGTTCGTCGCGCGGCGGTAGTAGCCGAGGCCCTCCCAGGCCTCGCGCACCGCGCGCGGCCGGGCCCGCGCCAGCGTCTCGAGGTCCGGGTAGCGGTGCAGAAAGCGCGGATAGTACTCGAGTACCCGTGACACCTGCGTCTGCTGGAGCATGAACTCCGACACCAGGACGCGATACGGGTCGCGCGTGCGGCGCCATGGCAGGTCGCGGCCCGCGGTGCGGAACCAGGCGAGGAGGCGACGCCTGAACGCGGTGGCGTTCTTCGGGGTGGACTGTCGGGGCACGGAGGGTGAGAATATAAGCCGGGTGTAGGGTGTGAGGGTGCAGGGAGGCCCTCGCGCCGACACCCTCGCGCTCGACACCCTACACCCTGCACCCATGGACCAGCTCACCACCACCTCCGAGCTTCCCGTTCCCGTCAACGCGGCGCGCGCCGTGGCGCGTCCGGTGCTGTCGGCGCTGGAGAACGTGGGGCGGTTCGGGATGATGGTCGTCGAGCTGGTGCGCGCCCTGCCGGAGTGGCGGGCCTGGCTCCCCCGCACGATCGAGCAGTGCCAGCACGTCGGGTACGGCAGCCTGGCGATCGTCATGCTCACCTCGGCGTTCGCGGGCGGCGTGACGTCGTTCCAGGCCGGATACCAGTTCACCGGCAGCATCCCGCTCTACCTGCTCGGTGCGGTCATCGCCGAGAGCATCATCCTCGAGCTCGGGCCGGTGATGACCGGCCTCCTGCTGGCCGGCCGCATCGGCGCCCGGTACGCGGCCGAACTGGGGACGATGCGGGTCACCGAGCAGATCGACGCGCTGGAGTCGCTGGGCCGGAACCCGGCGTCGCACCTGCTGCTGCCGCGCGTGCTCGCCGGACTCGTCATGCTGCCGGCGCTGGTCGTGGTGTCCGACGCGACGGGCATGGTGAGCGGGTTCCTGGCGGCGAAGCAGTCGATCCACATCACCTACGCCGACTACGCGTACGGGACCCAGCGCTTCTTCCGCACCTTCGACCTGTGGTACTCGGTGATCAAGGCGGAGGCGTTCGGCGCGGTGGTCACGCTCATCCCCTGCTACGTCGGCTTCGAGGCGCAGGAGGGCGCGGAGGGCGTGGGACGGGCGACCACCACCGCGGTGGTGGCCTCCTGCGTGCTGATCCTGCTGCTCGATCTCGTGCTCGCGAAGCTGCTGCTCTAGCCGTGATCGAGCTGCGCAACGTCCACAAGAAGTTCGGCCGGCACGTGGTGCTGGACGGCGTGGACTTCTCCGTCGCCGACGGTGAGACGGTGGCCCTGCTCGGCCCGTCGGGGACGGGCAAGAGCGTGCTCCTCAAGCACATCATCGGGCTGATGCGGCCGGACATCGGGGACGTGATCGTGGACGGCGAGTCGGTGCCCCGGCTCGACCGGAGGCAGCTCGCGGCGCTGCGCGGCCGGATCGGCTACGCGTTCCAGACGGGCGCGCTGTTCGACTCGATGACGGTCTACGAGAACATCCGGCTCGGCATCACCGACGACGCCTGCTACGGCGACCGCGACTTCTGCCGGCGCCGGGTGGCCGAGTGCCTGCACCTGGTGAACCTCGCCGACGACGTGGGGAAGCTGATGCCGGCGGAGCTGTCGGGCGGGATGCGCAAGCGCGTCGGCATCGCGCGCGCGATCGCCGGAAGGCCCAAGTATCTTCTGTACGACGAGCCCACGTCGGGCCTCGATCCGGTCAACGCCGACGCGATGGACGCGCTGATCGAGCGGCTGCAGAAGGAGCTGCACGCCACCAGCGTGGTGGTGAGCCACGACGTGCGCGGGTCGTTCCGGGTGGCAGACCGCATCGCGCTGCTGCACAACGGCCGGATCCGGGCGGTGGGGACGGCGGAGGAGTTCATGGCGGCGAAGGACAGCGTGGTGCGCGAGTTCCTGGAGCGCGACGTGCAGTTCGCGACGGAGGGCTGATGGAGCTGCGCTATCGGCGGGAGGCGGCGGTCGGCGTCTTCATCATCGTCGCGGTGCTGATCTTCGTCTTCGGGATGATCTGGCTCCGCGGCAAGTCCATCCGCAGCGGCGAGATGGTGGAGACGACCTTCTCCGACGTGGCCGGCCTCAAGGTCGGCGATCCCATCCGCACCTCGGGCGTCGCCGTGGGCCAGATCAAGGACATCCGGCTCCTCAGGCCCGGCCAGGTCCTGGTGCTGATGGACCTCAAGGGCGGACAGCGGCCGCGGAGCGACGCGCGAGCCGTGGTGCGCTCGCTCGACCTGTTCGGGGCGCAGTACCTCGACTACGACCCGGGCGCCGCGGCCCAGCCGCTGGCCGCGGGTGCCGTCATCCCTGGCGAGCGGGAGCAGAGCGTGGCGGAGCTGGTCTCCGGCCTCACCGGACCCGGGCGGCAGGCGCTGAGCAACGCCGGCCAGTTCCTCTCGCCGCAGAACGCCGCGGAGCTTCATGACCTGCTGGTGGACACGCGGCGGGCGGTCGGCCAGATCGGAGCCGCCGCGCAGGCGCCCTCCGACGAGGCCGCGCATGCGTTGCTCGCGCTGCGGGAGCTGCTGCAGCGCCTCGACCTGCTGGTGGGCAGCAGCTCGACCCAGCAGACGGTGGACAACCTGCGCGACGCCACCCGCAACCTGACGCAGATGACCGCCACGCTGCAGCACACTGGCGCCGCGCTGGACTCGATCCTGCTGAAGGTCAACGGCGGCCGCGGCTCGATGGGGCGGCTCGTGAACGACACCACCCTGGTGAGCGACCTGCACGCCGCCAGCGTGGCGCTGACCGCCCTGCTGACCGACCTCAAGGCCAACCCGGGCCGCTACGTCAACGTGCACGTGTTCTAGCTTGCTGAAGCTCCTGTTCCTGGGCACATCGGCGGCGCGGCCGACGGCCGAGCGGAACGTCAGCGCCCTGGTGCTGACGCGCGAAGGCGAGACGCTGCTGTTCGAGTGCGGCGAGGGGACGCAGCGCCAGATGATGCGCTACGGCGTGACGTTCGCCCTCGACGAGGTGTTCTTCACGCACTTCCACGGCGACCACTACCTCGGCATCATCGGGCTGGTGCGCACCCTGGGTCTCCAGGGCCGGACCGAGCCGATGCGGCTGTTCGGTCCCCGGGGCGCGGCGAAGCTGCTGGGCCAGGCGCTGGCGCTGGGCGTGGAGCGGCCGGTGTTCCCGGTCGAGATCGTGGAGGTCGAGCCCGGACAGGTGCTGTCGCGCGACGGCTACGAGCTGCGGGTGTTCGGCGTCGAGCACGGCGGCGGAGCGGTGGGCTATGCGCTCGTGGAGCAGGATCGGCTCGGACGCTTCAACCCCGACCGTGCGCGGGAGCTGGGGGTGCCCGAGGGGCCGCTGTGGGGCAAGCTGCAGCGCGGCCAGCCCGTGCGACTGGACGACGGGCGTGAGGTCGCGGCGGACACCATCGTCGGCGCGCCGCGGCCGGGCCGGAGCCTGGTCTATTCGGGGGACACGCGACCGTGCGCGGCCACGATCGAGGCGGCGCGCGGGGCCGACATGCTGGTGCACGAGGCGACGTTCGGCGACGAGGAGAAGGACCGCGCCAGGGAGACGGCGCACGCGACCGCGCGGGAGGCGGCCGAGGTGGCGAGGCAGGCGGGCGCCCGGCGGCTGGTGCTGACCCACCTGTCGGCACGCTACTCACGCGACCCTGCGGCGCTGCTCGACGAAGCGCGGGCGGTGTTCCCGGAGACGGTGGTGGCCAAGGACGGGCTCGAGGTGGAGATCCCGTACGCCGATTGAATCCCCTGGCCGAGCGGCAGGCGGGCGCGGGTTCGGGTTGAGGGAACGGCGGGCCCCGGCTAGGTTTCTCGACCGCATGGGGCTGTAGCTCAGTTGGGAGAGCGCCTGGATCGCACCCAGGAGGTCAGGGGTTCGAGCCCCCTCAGCTCCACTGGTTTCTTGCATTGTCTTGGCTTGACTCGCAACTTGGCGTCTTCGGAACTCGTAACTGGTTTCACTGCCCCTTGGTGTAATTGGCAACACGCCTGACTCTGGATCAGGAGAGTCCTGGTTCGATCCCAGGAGGGGCAACTCCCCAAGAGGCCGCAAGTCAACCACTTGCGGCCTCGCGTTTTTCGTTGTCAGCAGCGTCCTGTTTCGATCCCTGCGTAGACAGGTGCGGCAGGTTGGTGTCGGTCCTGCAGTTGGGCGGCGCAGGCAGAAACTGCGGGAGACGCGGTTCAGACGCGGTTTCCTGTGCTGCCGTTGCCTAGGCCGCCGTCATCCGGATCAAGGACTTGATGGC
>Ga0187780_10002446_pt1 | contig 13958 bp, 15 predicted proteins | sample 1015_Q2_SP10_20__FD_132429 | JGI IMG/M metagenome (GOLD analysis project Ga0187780, IMG submission 132429) | Tropical peat soil microbial communities from peatlands in Department of Meta, Colombia - 1015_Q2_SP10_20_MG | ecosystem: Environmental > Terrestrial > Soil > Wetlands > Peat | place... | reverse complement strand
TTGGATCAATATTAATCGTAGAAAAGATTGCTTCGAAGCGATTCGAAGAATTCATTTCTAATAAGTCTTGTATACCAAATAGGCTCTCTTGTCGTATAATAGTCATAGGGAGTCTCCTTTTCAAAATTTGTAGAATTTGTTTGTCGTAATTCAAATTATACATCATTTTGGGGAGTTCCTATTTTTTTATGCTTTTTAAAGCCTTGGTATACAAGGGCTGGTAATTATGAAATTGATTCAATTGTTAAATTTTGTTTCAAGTATTAGTATTACCAATTTACTACAGTTTGTGATTCATATTAAAAAAATATACGTAAGCAGTCTTTAAATTTTTTTGTTTTCGTAAACTTTGTTGTATATAAGAATGTGCTTAGTTGATTGTAACGTAAGGATGCTCCCACAAAAGTTTCGCACCTTCCACTCCAATCAACTTGTTTATCAACTATTTAACAATCTTTTATAGAAGACCCACTTTTTGCCCAAGAGAAGAGAAAAAATTTTGGAGTACTCGTCATAAAGTGAAACTTCCATGTGTGGGTATCGGGACTATTTTATTTACAATATAGTTTTTTTTATTTTATATTAGTAGTACTTAAATACAATATAATTTATCTGTAGAATCAAAAATAAGAATAATTTAATATTACGAAAATTAATTTTCAAGTTTGGTCTTTTGCGGTTAAATCAAAACAGGAGGATGAACTATGGACTTAAAGTTATCTGGAAAAAAAGCACTAATTGTTGGTGGAAGCCGAGGGATTGGAAAAGCCACTGCTCGACAATTGGCTCTAGAAGGTGTAGATTGTACGATTTGTTCAAGAAACGAATCCTCACTAAAAATCACGGCAGATGAATTAGCTCAAGAAACAAACAGAAATATTTATCCAATTGTTGCAGATACCACTGATCCAGGCTCTATCTTAAATTTAGTTGAAAAATCAGTAGCAGCAATGGGAAGCATTGATATTTTAATCAACAGTGGAGCCCGTGTTGGCGGCTTTGAGCCGGAGGACTTTAATAGTATTAAAGATGAACTTATTTTGAAAGATTTTGAAGAAAAGTATATGGGCTATTTTCGTTGTATCCGAGCTGTAGCTCCTTATATGATAGAAAATAATTGGGGACGTATTATAAATATAAGTGGTCTGGCTGCTAGAATTGGCGGCAATTACTTTAGCTCTGGTCCACGTAATGCATCTGTTGTCCATTTAACAAAATCCGCATCAATGGAATTAGGAAAGCACGGGATTAACGTCAATGCTGTTTATCCAGGGATTGTCGATACGGAAATGTTTAGAAACCGAGTCACTAACAAAGAGGCTGTGCGTCAGATGGCGGCACTCAATGCACTCGGCCGCTTGATTACAGTAGAAGAAATTGCTAATGTCATTACCTTCCTAGCTTCACCTTTGGCGACATCGATTACTGGTGATGTCATTTCGGTAACCGGCGGAATTGGAGATACCGTTTTTTACTAAAAAGTTAGGATTGCTATTGTTACTGTATCGTAGATTACCAATAATAGTTTATTTAAAAACGAGCCTCACTAAAAGCAGAGGCTCGTTTTTTAGAATTTTGAAATCTCAAACTATCCCTATTGTATATTTAGCAGCATTCAAGAAATTATCAATCATAAAAATATATGTCTATTCAGTTCATTCTTCTCATTATTCTTAAGATAAGATGTTTCTTCAACAGGATTATTCGAGTATAATAGGAAGATGTGTAATCACTGAAAATTTATTTTTGTTTTTAGAAAGGAATTAATAATAGATGGCAAATCAAGAGCTAATAAATCAAGTGTCTAAACGACGCATCTTCGGTATTATTTCCCATCCGGATGCTGGTAAAACAACACTTACTGAAAAATTACTTCTTCATGGTGGTGCAATTCGTGAAGCAGGTACTGTAAAAGCACAAAAAAATTCAAAATATGCAAAATCAGACTGGATGGAAATTGAAAAACAACGTGGTATTTCTGTTACATCTTCAGTTATGCAGTTTGAATATGATGAAAAAATGGTTTCAATTATGGATACACCAGGACATAATGATTTTGGTGAAGATACTTACCGTGTACTAACTTCAGTTGATAGTGCTGTAATGGTTATCGATGCAGCAAAAGGGATTGAAGCACAAACAAAGAAACTTTTCCAAGTTTGTAGAATGCGTGGAATTCCAATCTTTACATTTATGAATAAGCTTGACCGCCAAGCAAAAGATCCATTGGAGTTAATGGAAGAACTTGAAGAAGTTCTTGGAATGCCATCAGTTGCAGTAACTTGGCCTATTGGTAGTGGTTTGCAATTCGAAGGTGTATATGATCGCTTAGAAAATGAAGTTCACTTATTCCGTAAAGACGAAGTAATTAAACTTGGAGAAGATGGCGTTCAAGGAAACGAACTTGAAGGACATTTAACTGCAGAAAACCTTGAAAATCTTCGTAATGAAGTAGACCTTCTTGAAGGTGCAGGTAATGAATTTGATTTGGAACTTGTTCAAAGCGGTGAATTAACACCTGTATTCTTTGGAACTGCACTTGTTGATTTTGGTGTGACACCTTTCTTAAATCATTTCTTAGATATGTCACCTGCTCCAGGTCCACGTAAAACAAACATGGGTGAAGTAAACCCAACTGACGAAACATTTAGTGGATTCATATTCAAGATTCAAGCAAATATGAACCCAGCTCACCGTGACCGTATTGCTTTCTTACGTATTTGTTCAGGAACATTCGAACGTGGAATGAATGTTATGCTTTCTCGTACTGGGAAACAAATTAAACTTAGCCAATCAACTCAACTTATGGCGAATGATCGTGAAACAATAAATAAGGCATACGCTGGTGATGTTATCGGTATTTATGATTCAGGTACGTACCAAATTGGAGATACACTTACAGTTGGAAAACAAAAAGTCTTCTTCGAACCATTACCGACTTTCCCGCCGGAATTATTCCTACGTGTAAGTCCAGTTAACTCGTTAAAATCAAAACACTTCCACAAGGGAGTAGAACAATTAGCACAAGAAGGTGCAATCCAAGTATATAAAAATGAGTATAATGAAGTTATTCTTGGTGCTGTTGGTCAACTTCAATTTGAAGTATTTGAATATCGATTAAAAAATGAGTACGGTGCTGATGTTCGTATGGAATCAGTTCCATATACAATTGCTCGTTGGGTAAAAACTGATGATGTAAAAGCATTAAAAAAATATCAAGATTCTCGTAACATGCTTGTATTTGACCGTTTTGAACGCCCAGTATTCTTATTCGCTAATACATTTACTTTCGAACGCTTCCAAGAACGTCATGAAGAGATGGAACTTGTAGAAGCTCTTGATGTTAATAACGAAATTGCACCAGAGTAATCTTAAGATCTTTTAAAAGAATTGTTTCTCATATAGAACATATATTTATAATCAAGAAAAGTGGCTGAAATGAATCAGTCACTTTCTTCTTTTTATTATAGTTTACCTATTACAGTTCTTAACCAATTTATTATGTAATACATAATTTTACAAGGAAATCTGCATCCTAATTTTCAGGAGGTGCGAATATGACAGACCCAATTCAACCTGGAAATAAAAATCTACCCGACTTTAAAGAATTAAATGACCGAATTATTGCCAACCATGGAACAGCTGGACCATCAATAGTCATTAAGACTAATTTAGATCCTAAAGATTCAACTGTAAATAATCCATATGTTCAAAATGAAGACAAATCAGAGAATCAGACATTCAGAGATTTTTTTGAAGAATAAGTTTATTAAGATTATTACAAAGCCGGATTCATTTTTCTGGCTTTTATAATTTACCTGTTCTTATAATAATTTCGCCATAAAATACTCATTGAAAAACTTGTTATCGATTATTAGTGAATTTCGTTTCGTACCTTCTATTTCAAATCCCCTTTTTTTATAGAGGGATAATCCTACATCATTTTGCGTTACCACTGAAAGCTCTAACCTCAAAATATTATGGGTTTTAGCCCACTCTTCTAACTGTACAAATAATTTTGTACCGATTCCACATCCTCGGTACTCTTTTAAAATACCAATAACAAGATACGCAGAATGCTCCGTTCTTCTCGCGTTCCCCCCGATAACAATTAGATAACCTAATAGTTTTTCATCTTGTTCAGCTACAAAAATCGTAGAATTACTTCGCTTTTCGATTTGCTCTAGTTGTTTACGTTGGTGTTCAGCTGTAATTTTCCTCTCTCCTGCTTCCATCAACATGAAATCTGCCTCAGATTCAACTTCTTTTATTAATTCTACAAATCTTTCAGCATCTTCAACTTTTATCTCCCTTGTAAGCATAACTATCCCCTCCGATAATAAAAAAATCTTTCCTTTATTATCGGAGGGGATGAATGACTTTTTAATTATTCAAAATAATATTTCGTCTATAAGATAAGAAAACGAGGTTATTTCTCCAATTCACTACTTCAAATAAACAATTAACCTTCAATTGCAATTTAGGATTATCTTATCAATTGCGTCAAACCAACCATCGAGATTAAGCCAAGTATAAAAGAGAAAGTTGCAGCTCGTTCATTCCCATCACCATGACTCTCAGGAATAATTTCTTTATACACAACAAAAAGCATGGCACCAGCAGCAAATGCTAAACCATAGGGAATAATCCATTCAAATTTTCCTGCAAAATTTACACCGATTATTGAAGCAGATAATTCGATTATTCCTGTAATTGTAGTATAGATAAATGCTTTAAATTTTGAATTACCAATTGTGATTAAAAAGAACGATATTAGAAATCCTTCTGGCAAATTTTGTAGGCCAATTGCAAATGATACTAGTTGTCCTAAGTTTTCATGTGAACTTGCATAACTTACTCCAGTAGATAAACCTTCTGGTATGTTATGAATCCCCATTGCTATAATGATAAGTAAAATACGTGGATTAAATCTTTTATTTGAATGATATAAATCTACATGAGGTAAAGTACTTTCAATGAACATTAAAATAAAAACACCCAGTACCATTCCAATGGTTAAAACGACCATGTTAGATAATTTTAAAGTAGATGGAATTAATCCATAAGTTGATGCTGCCACCATGATTCCTGCACTGTATGCAAGTATACTATCCTTCACCTGGTGAGATATATTTCTCATAAATAAGGCAGGTATTGCTCCAATCACCGTACAAAATGAACTAATAAAAATACCTTCATTCATATAAACTTGTCCTCCATCTATCATATTTAAATGATATGCTGTTTAGATGAAGAAATGACCAAAAGATAGTACATTAAATTATTTTATTTAGGTTGTTTTCATAATCTTTATTGCTATTTAGATGGTGATAAGTTGATTTCCACTCCAGGATACTCGCTTTCCGTGGGGAGGGCGGTGAGCCTCTTCGCCTGCTAACGCTCCTGCGGGGTCTCACTTGTCCCGCTGCTCCCACAGGAGTCTCGCACCTTCCATTCCAATCAACTTCTTAATCATCATTTTTTAATCAAAAACCTAACAACAATCTTATAGAAAAGATCTTTTATTTAATAAAATTCCTTATTTCAATTTCATTCTATTAAATCTTAAGTTCTTTTAAACAAAATTGTTGAAATTCACTAAAAACCACCCGCTTTCAAAGAACGAACTACGGTGTACCATAGCTCCCGCCTTACTTTTTGTTCTCTGCTTCCTCGTTTTTGGGCAGGAGTCAATAAAGATCAATACTTAATCCCTCAAAAAAAGGATGTCTTCAAAAATCAATTAAATAAACCTTTGAAGACATCCTTTTATCATTTTATTCTATAATATTATTCAAAAAATGCTTTTGAATATCGTACGACACCTTGTACATTTTCAAGAGAGTTTTCAATTAACTCGAGTGCCATAAACACTTCTTTAGACACCTTAAAAGGAGGTTGTATATTCCATAAATATGAAGGTTTAAAGCCAAATTTAGGATAGTAATCTTTATGACCTAATACGACTACTGATTGATAGCCAAGTTCTTTTGCCCTTGCTAATGCTTTAGTTATTAACATGCCCCCAATTCCTTTGTTCTGAAATTCTGGAATGACAGATACCGGCGCAAGAGCTAATGAGTTCACTAATTTATTATCAGTTTCTATTGTAATTTTAGACAATAGCACATGACCCACGATTTCTTGATCAACTGCTACTAAAGATAGTTCAGGAATAAATGCTTCTGATTTTCTTATTCGATTTACTAAATTATGTTCTGTCTTGTCACTAATATCCACATTCAAAAAAGCTAGCTTAACAACTTCTTCCGTTTTCTTATAATCATCTAAAAATTCTTGTCTTATTGTTACATTCATTATAAATACTCCTCTGTTTTTTCTAGTTTTTTAGATTTTCATAATAAAACACATGATAGTTTTGATTCTCAAGAAGGACCTTTTAAAAAAATTTCAAGAATTCGTACCCACTCATACACTTGATTAATTTGACTTTATTTTATAAAGAAAGTATTGATTTCATTAGAAAACATTGTTGGGTTAAATTCAATAATTCGATAGTTTGCTAATTCTTTTTGATAAAATGGATCTTCTTTGATAACCGTTTCCAATTCTTGTTTCGAAATATTTCCAGCGAGGATAATTCCGCCTTCTCTAGGAATCTTCGGACCAGAGAAAATAAAGACCCCTTTCTCATAATACTTTTCAAGAAATTTCACATGATTATTACGGGCTTGGTCGATCATTTCAATTGATTCTGTGTAAGTCAATTCTATAAGAAACAATTTCTATACCCTCTTTCCAATAAGTTTAATATTGCATATAAAAATACCTTTATAGATAGTTTACTATTTATCATGTTTATGTAAAAACTCTTTAATTGTAATAATATATTTTTCATGATCTGGCTCCCATAATCTATGTCCAGAGTGTATGAACTTTACGATTGAAACATCGGATAACGTGGTTCTGTATCGTTCAAGTTCTTCTTTAGAAAGGACTACTTTAGGCTCTACTTGAGCATTCCCACCAGTTAATATTAAAACTGGACACTGAATCATTTTTAATTCATCCCACAAATGAACTTCTTTAGATTCACGTTGTGTTCCTAACACTGCCTTAGGATTTACTAACTCTGGGTAAGGTAAAAACTTTTCAATCCATTCCTCAGAGAGCCTAGGATATTTAGCTGGATAATCACCAATAATTAATCCTTCTATTTTTTCTGGAAATTTACAAGCATATCCTAGAGCAGCAGGAACACCTAGGGAAAAGGCATAGAGATAGAATTTTTTCAATTTAGCTGCTTCAACTATTGATTGAATATCTAACATCAAATTTTCAAAAGTATATCCACTAGTTGGTACATCACTTTTGCCCCTACCCCTTTGGCTCATTGAAATAACTCTTCTAGGTGATAAAGATTTAAGATCAGTCAAAAATGATTCAGCTGAACCAAATGCTCCGGGAATATGTAATAGTGGTTTCAGTGAATAATCTATTATTTCATTTCCGTCTAAATAGTGTAATTTTACATCTTCATTACTTACAAAATTGTCTTTTATACTCACAATAACCCTCCAATTCAATATCTTTTTTATTCATGGGAAATAGAAATTAAAATAATATCTTTTTGTGTATTTTTCATCCAATAATATAGGATGATCGAATTCTTATGAAATAGCTAGTACCAATTTGATTCCCCAAAATATTAATAATACAAATTTCTACTCCTTCACATACTCCATTGATTCTTTACAAGGCTTATATCCATTTCTTCTATAAAAGTCAATACTTTCATCACTTGGTCAAACAATTATTAACTCATAATTCATTTCGTTTGCCCATTTATTGATCGCAGCTAAGAGATCACTTCCTATCCCTTTTCCTCTATATTTTTCAACTGTGAAAACATTCGTCATATAAGCAAATGGATAGGATACCCTTCCAGGGCGAGGTACCTTTTGAATTAGTCCAATATAAATATGTGAAACAATCTCCCCTTCAATTTCAGCAACCAAAATAAACCATTTATCACTACTAATAGCACAACTTAAAAAGTTTTCACATTCTTTATGAAAATGACTAAACTCTGATTCTTTTATTTTTCCATTAATATCATCTTCAATTGTAAATCCCATCTCATCTTTATTAATTGTTCAATATCCTTTATTTGAACAAGTCTTATTATCAAACTAATCTTCCCCCTTCAAGATTATGTAGTTTAATAGGGTACATAATTTTATTCAACAAAAAAAGCATTACTTCCTTCTTAATGGAGTAATTCAACGTTCATTCCTTAAAGCACCTAACCTATACAACAACAATCTTTTAGAAAAGATTCTTTACTTAAAATACTTAAACAACATCTTACCAGTTCTTTCAGATCTAGTGATTAATGAAATGTTTCGCTTTGCAGTAGAATTCGTAATTGGAATTGCTTTTAGTGTAGGTTGCCCTAAATATTTCACTTCAACTTCAGGAAGAACTGTAATTCCGGCACCTGCAGCAACATATCCAAGAAGAAAATCACTAAAATCAACTTCAGTAATAACTTTGAGCTCTGTTCCCTCAAAACTTAATACTTCCGTTATTTTTTTTCGAATGCTACAGTTCGGTGGGTATAAAACAAGTGATTCATTATTAATTTCTTGAAGACTAATTGATTCTTTAATTGCAAGTTTATGAGTCTTAGGCATAACCAAATATAAAGTCTCTTCAAAAAGTTTTTTGTGCCAGAAGGAATGATGGACTGTTTCATTCTCTGCAATAATGACGTCTACTTCTCCTTTTTCTAAAAGCTCTCTCAATTCCGCTGAAGTATAATTGATCTTAATTTCAAAATTTATTTTTCCATCTCTTAATTTTAATAATTTTGAAGGCATATTCTTAGCTAAACTTGGTAACATGCCAATCGTAAATATTTTTTCTTCCTTTATAATACTTATTTCGTTTTTTAAAGATAAAAGATCCTCTTGAATTAGTTTAATTCTTTTATAGATTAACTTCCCTGCTTCTGTAAGTTCTACACCTGATGTTGACCGTTTAAAAACTTCTATTTCAAAATAATCTTCTACCTGTCGAATTTGCTTACTCAACGCTGTATGTGTGATATTTAGTTTCTTGCTTGCCTTCGAAAAACTATTAAGATCTGCAGCCACTAAAAAACTATTCAAATATTCTATATTCATTTGCAACCTCCTAAACCAAATTAACAAATTTTGATTGAAACTATTTGTTTCAACCATACAACAAATATGAAATTCACCAAAAAGAAATACATTGATACGATATCAATGTAACTAGTAAGTCTAAGGAGGAAATAAAATGAAAGTAAGTTTAATCGGTACAGGGAGAATGGGCAAAGGATTAATTAAGATTATTTCACCTATCATATCAGAATTATCTTGGGCCTCTCGAAATGTTGAAGTTGTTAAAGAAATTATTTTGGAGGATAATCTGGTTAATGTTTTCCCTGTTTCTTATGAAGAAGCATTAAATGCCGACCTCATAATACCTGCATTATGGTATAAAGATTTGATTCCCTTGGCAAAAACAAACGAAGAAAAATTAGCTGGTAAAATTCTAATTGATATAACAAATCCATTTACAGAAGATTTTACTGATTTCACACTAGAATGGGGCCAATCTGCTGCTGAAGAATTACAAAAAGTAATTCCAAATACAAAAATAGTTGGAGCATTTAAAAACACATATTTTCAAGTCTTTAATGAACCAGTCTTTGAAGGATTAACAAGTGATATTTATGTTACATCTGATGACGAGGCCTCAAAGGAAATTGTTATGGATTTTTTAAAACCAATTCCATTTCGCTTAATTGATGGTGGGAATTTGAAGAATAATCGAACGATCGAACGAATGACACTTTTTGAACGTGAAATTGGCTTAAGATATGGAAACTACCCATATATTTCGAATAGAATTTTTGGAATAAATTTACCAAATTAAATTGCTTTATGTTGGTAAGTCTATAAAAATAAATTTCAATAAATCACAAAAGCCCAAGTAATACTTAATTTTCTTAACTTGGGTTTTTGCTTTATAGAGTACTATGAAAATAGTTTATTTTTTGTCTTAAGAAGGGAAACTCCGCTCCAGAAAAAGCCACCACCAGTTATTGCCGAACCTATGACCTCAATGAGATCTTTTCCAAAACCGACAATACTTGCTAAGGCAAACACAATTGTTCCAAGAATTAATAAAAATCCCCCTATTCGAGTTGGTAACTTTGTAATCATTGTTGTAATACCAAGTATGATCATTCCAAATACAAAGAATAAAGGACCAACTGAATAAATCGTATTTACAACTGGTGCATTAAAAATAGGATCGACATTTACACCCGAAGCAGCTGCTATTTCTACAAAAACAATAGCTGAAACGATCATCGTACCAATTACGCTTAATAACATACCAATTAAACTAATTGTTTTCAGATTCTGTGCTTGTATTTCGTATATGCCAATCAGTCCAAAAACTACTACCATATGGGCTGTAAATACTAAGCTATTGCCAAGAATACTCCCAGAATCTGTTTTAGATAGAAAAATCAACAAATGTGCTAAAAAGAGAATAACCCCAGAGAATATACTTGCCCAGCTTCCGATTAATCTAAATGCATGATTATTTTTCATAAAAAATCTCCTTAGAAAATTTTTAAATAGCCTATTTTCTAGTTACTTACACTATATGAATATCTCTCTTCTCTTCTTTGTTGTTTTCTATTCACAAAAGCGACTAATATAAAGCTAATTATCACCAATAAAAACCATGAAGTGATTTTCCCAGGATGAACAACTTGCCAATGGGATGCTTGATTTGGGTATGCCCATGCTCCTAAAAATGTTGCAATATTTTCTGCAATCCAAATAAAAAAACCAATTAAGAAAAATGATAGGATTAAAGGCATTTTGAATTCTTGACCTTTCAATTGAAAAAAGACAATTGAACGTCTATATACAATAATTAATAAAACTAAAATGAACCATCTTAGATCAATTATATAGTGATGTGTAAAAAAGTTAGCATAAATCACAATACCTATTAGTAAAGTAACCTTTGAACTTGGATAATTACTCACACTTAAATTAAACCTCTTCCATGCTTGACAGATATAGCTTCCTACACTCGCATACATAAATCCACTATAAAGTGGTACTCCTCCAATTTTCAAATATGAAAATTCAGGATAAGCCCATGAACCCATGTGGACTTTAAAAATTTCTAAACAAATGCCAATTAAATGAAATAAACAAATCATCAGAAGTTCTTCTTTTGTCTCATAACCTAAAAATATAAAGAGAAATTGAATTAAAATACACACAATTAAAATAAAATCGTAACGAGGTAATCCTGGGATCACCACAACTTTTGATATTGCTAGAGTTGCAAAAATAAATACTGGAAATAAGCAACACATTGCTTCTTCGTATGTAAAAACTATTAAATAATAAATAAACTGTTGTAATTTACTTGTGATTGTCATAAAAAAATTCCTTTATAAATTGATAAAAATGAGTATAAATAATGGCGATTATTTTTTTGAAATTAAACTTTCTTCCATTGCTTTCATAATTGCAGCAGACCTGTTTTTTACGTTTAATTTAGAATAGATTGTTGAAATGTAATTTTTAACGGTTCCTAAAGACAAAAACATCAATTCCGAGATTGCTTTATTTTGTAAACCATTAGCTAAATATTTTAGAACTTTTAATTCCTGTTTATTTAAACCATAAGGATTCTTTTCATTTAGTTCGAAAGACAATTCATCCTTATTTTCTTTCTCTTCGCTCATATTAAAAAATACTTCTTTCGCGAGATGCTGTGGAATTAAGGTTCCCCCATGATAAACCAATTCGATTCCTTTAACTAAAAATTGAGGGTCTACTGCTTTAAGAATATACCCTTCAGCACCTGCATTTAATGCATTTCTGACATGTGTAATATCTTGAAAGGTTGTAAGAATAATAACTTTTGCTTCTGGCCAACGTTCCTTAATTTCTCTAGTCGCTTGAACTCCATCCATTACTGGCATTTGAATATCCATTAAAATGATATCAGGTACACTACTTTCACACAGCCGTATAGCTTCTTTTCCATTTTCGGCTAATCCAATTACTTTTACATCAGACATACTCTCTAAAACAATCATTAAGCTCTTCCGAATTAATTCTTGGTCTTCAACGATAATTGTATTAATCATCTATTTCCTCCTTAGGTAAAGGAATCATACATGTAATTTCGGTTCCACTTTTTAGTTTTGATAAAATTTGAAATGATCCACCGATGGAAGTTAATCGATCATTCATCGAATTCAAACCAAAACCAGGCTTAATTTTCTTAGAACCAATTCCGTTGTCCTTTATTTTAAGTACAATGTTCTCACATAAAAAATGGATATGTATCATAATTTGATTGGCCAACCCATGCCTTTTTGCATTCGTTAAAGACTCCTGCAAGCATCGAGTAAGCGTATATTTAATTCTCTCCCCAATCTCCCTTTCTGAACCTTGTATTTGAAAATCTACTTTTGTTCCAGTATGTTTATTAAAATCTTCTATTATATATGTAAACATCTCACTAAGTGATTGATTTTCTTCTATTGGTGATAATTGATGAATTGTATGCCTAACATCATCTAATCCTTTTCTAGCTAAATTTGAAATCTCTTTGATGTATTGTTCAGCTTCTTCTCTATTTTCTCTAATTAAATAAGGAAGTGCATCAAGACTTGTAATTACCGATGTAAAGATATGTCCTACCGTATCATGTAGGTCTTGTGAAACTCGATTTCTTTCTTCGATAATCGTTAATTCTTCAATTCTTTTTGCATATTGCTCTAATGTGTTATTTTTGATCTGAATAGAATCAATCAATTCTTTTCTACTCCGGCTCAATTCAGTAACTTTCCCTAATGCAAAACCAAAAACATAAAAAATAAAGATATCAACAATACGTCCTATTATTTCTATATAATTGAAGAAATGACCAAAATAAATCCCAAGTATTAGAATGACCATACTAACTATAGGCGAAATCCAATTTAATGGACTATACTGACTGACAAAAGAAATTGTTAATATTGGAAAAATCATAACTTCTAATATATCTGGTCCAGCTTTGTAAAATTCCATGATTAGAAATAAAAACATACTTCCTGTTAATAAAAATTCTGCTATTAAATAATAATGAAATTTAATATATCCTGGCCTATAAAAAACGTATGGACAAAGATATAAGCAAAAAAACCATATTAATAATAGCAATTTAGCTGTTGGATTCGTAAATAGCGGGAGGACATTCATTACATTAAAAGAAACCCACGTTGTACGCACAATAAATAAGAACGTATCAAGCCAGTTCCACGTTCTATTTTTGGGATAAACCTTCATTTACTTCATCTTCTTTCAAATATATATAATCACTCTATTATCCTATTATAAATTTCTATAGGTCAATACATTTTACAATATTATAAAGTTTCTGATTAAACCTTAATTGCTTTAATTTAAAAATTTAAAAAAACCATGACTAATTATTAGCTAGAAGTAACTAAAAAATGTGACTATTTCCAGTTATATTAAGATTAAATAATCAAAAAATACATGGGGGAAGTTATTTGAGAATTAGAGTAAACTTCATTAATCTATTTCTATTTTTAACTAGTACACTATTAATCATCTTTTTATGTGGATGTACATTTAAAACCAATATTGCTTCAAAGGCAGAACGTCTAGAATATTCCTTAAATCGTTTCAACGAAGAAATGAATATTTTAGAAAAGAAGCAACAATTAAGTAAAAAAGACCAAGAGCTAATTGTCGTTGAAATAAATAATTTTCACAACACATTTGAAGAATTTAAAAAAGAAGATGTTCCTTTCTTTTTAAAAAAAATTAAAAAGATCACAGTAAATAAATTAGATAAAAAAGATAAAATACTTTTTCAGATTAAAAATAAAGCTGAACTGGGAAAGGCTA
>Ga0187780_10002445_pt1 | contig 13962 bp, 14 predicted proteins | sample 1015_Q2_SP10_20__FD_132429 | JGI IMG/M metagenome (GOLD analysis project Ga0187780, IMG submission 132429) | Tropical peat soil microbial communities from peatlands in Department of Meta, Colombia - 1015_Q2_SP10_20_MG | ecosystem: Environmental > Terrestrial > Soil > Wetlands > Peat | place... | reverse complement strand
CTGGGGTAGGCTTCGGCAAAGGCTCATGGATCTGACCTTCACCCCTGGGCAGACTGCGTCCGCGACGAGCTGCGCGGATGGCTGGGCGAGAACCCCCCCGACGCGCGGCCGGCTGATGGTGGGGAGCGGGCCGAGTTCGAGTGGCGGCGGGACTGGCAGCGACGGCTGTACGAGGGTGGATGGGCGGCGCCGAGCTGGCCGGCCGAGTACGGCGGGCGGGGTGCCACGCCGGTGGAATCGGCGATCTACTTCGAGGAGATCGGGCGTGCGCGGGTGCCATTCAGCGCGAACACGCTGGGGCTGCTGCTGGGCGGGCCGACGCTGATGGTGTGGGGCACGGACGAGCAGAAGGAGCGCTACCTCGCCCCGATCCTCTCCGCGGAGGAGATCTGGTGCCAGGGCTTCTCCGAGCCGGACGCGGGCTCCGATCTGGCCTCGCTGAAAACGCGCGCGGTGAAGGACGGCGACGAGTGGGTAGTCACGGGCCAGAAGGTGTGGACGAGCGGCGCGCAGTACGCGAAGTGGTGCATGCTGGTCGCGCGCACGGACCAGGACGTGCCCAAGCACAAGGGCCTTACGTACTTCCTGATGGACATGGAACAGGACGCGGTGCAGGTGCGCCCGCTGCGCCAGATCACGGGCGAGGCGGAGTTCAACGAGCTGTTCATCGAGGAGGCGCGGATCCCGGACTCGAACGTGATCGGCGGCGTGGGTAACGGCTGGAAGGTCGCGCTGACGACGCTGATGAACGAGCGCGCGGGCCTGGGCTTCGCGCTGCAGATCCGCCTGCGCCAGCTGATGGACGACGTGATCGCGGTGGCGGGCGAGAAGGGCCTGTTGGAGAACCCGCTGTACGCGGACGCGATCGCGGAGCTGCACACGCGCTGCGAGACGATCCGGCTGCTGGCGTGGAAGGGACTGACGGACGTCGAACGCTATGGCCAGCCTGGCCCGGAGGGCTCGCTGGTGAAGTGGCTGTGGTCGGACACCAACCAGCGCGCGACGCAGCTTGCTGCGGACGTGATCGGCCCGCAGGCGCTGACGACGGGCACGAGCTGGAGCTACGAGCTGATGCGCGCGCGCGGCAACACGATCGAGGGCGGCACGACCGAGGTACTGAAGAACATCGTCGCCGAGCGCGTGCTCGGGCTGCCCCGCCTGAAGGTGGCTGTGTAGATGGACTTTGGCTTCACAGACGATCAGCGCGACATCCAGCGCACCGCGCGCGACCTGTTGGCCGAGCGCGCGAGGTGGGAGCGCGTGCGCGAGCACGCGGAGGCGGCGCGCACCGACGAGGCGCTGTGGCGCGAGCTGTGCGAGCTCGGCTGGCCGGGCATTGCGATCGCCGAGGAGTACGGCGGCCAGGGCTTGGGCACGATCGAGCTGGCGATCCTTTGCGAGGAGCTCGGCCGCGTGGTCGCGCCGGTGCCGTTCCTGGGCAGCGCGATGGCCGCGTGTGTGATCGAGCAGTCGGGCACCGCCGAGCAGCGTGAACGCTGGCTGCCGGGCCTGGCCTCGGGCGAGACGATCGGCGCGCTCGCGGGCGCAACGGACGGCACGGCCGAGCTGGTCGTGGGCGGCGCTGAGGCGGGCGTGATCGTGCTGATCGAAGACGACGGCTCGGGCCGGCTGGTGACGCCCGAGCAGGCGGAGGTGAGCCCGTTCGCGGCGATCGACCCGACGCGCTCAGCCGCGAAGGTGACCGCAAGCGACAGTGGCGAAGTGCTTGCGGAGGGCTGCCCGGGTCTCGGCCGCGCGCTCGTGGCCGTGAGCTCGGAGCTCGTGGGCGTGTCCGAGCGTGCGCTGGAGATGACGGTCGAGTACGTGAAGGACCGCAAGCAGTTCGGCGTGCCCGTCGGCTCCTACCAGGCGGTCTCCCACCGCTGCGCGCAGATGCTGCTGGACACCGAGCGCGCGCGCTCGGCGACCGCGTTCGCGGCGTGGAGCGCGGACAGCGACCCCGAACGGCTGGCCGAAGGCGCGGCGATGGCCAAGGCGTCGGCCTCGGATGCGGGCATCGAAGTGACGACCGGCGCGATCCAGATGCACGGCGGCATCGGCTTTACATGGGAGGCCGACGTGCACTGGTTGTACAAGCGCGCGCAGCTCGACGCGGCGCTGCTGGGCGGCGCCAAGCGCCACCGCGCGCGCCTCGCGGAGATCCTGGCCGACAGGGTCGCCGCATCAGCCGCGGCCTGAGCCGCGCGAGAACTCCGAGATGTCTCAGACACACGCGCGGGCGTGCGTGTAACGCCCCGCGCGCAGACAGCTCGGCTGCCGGCGAAGAACTGCTGAGCGCTCGGCTCGCCTCAGCTGTCCCCCGCCGCAGCAGCCGTCGGCGCGTTGGCCTTCGCCCAGGCGACGATGTTCGAGCCGCCGTTGACGGTGCTGCCGTCGGGCAGCTTCAGCACGGGCAGCATCTCCTGTCCGCTCATCTCCTTGAGCTCGGGCCGCTTGCCTTTGGTGAAGAGGCCAAAGGGTTTGCCTTTGTCGAAGACGACCTTGTCGAAGTCGTGGCCGGCGTCGCGCAGCGCGCGCTGCGCGCGACGGCAGGGATGCAGCGGTGGACCGCCGTCGTCGATGTGGCAAACGTAGAGCGTCAACTTGTCGTCGGACATCGCATACCGCCTTTGTCGAGGAGCGCTGTTCAGCCTAACGTTTGCGTGGATACGGTGTGCGGGTGATGACCGAGCGCGGGTCGGGCGGCTGATGAGCGGGCTAGTGGGGCGACATGTTGCATTCCTGCGCGGCATGAACGTCGGCGGGCACCGGCTGACGAACGATGAGCTGCGCTCGCACTTCGTGGCGATGGGCTTCGCAGAGGTGGCGACGTTCCGAGCAAGCGGCAACGTCGTGTTCGCGGCCGAGCGCGAGCCGCCGGACGCGGTCGAGGCGCGTATCGAAACAGAGCTTGCGGAGCTGCTCGGGTACGCAGTGCCGACGTTCATCCGCAGCGACGCAGAGACGCGCGCGATCGCAGCGACGCATCCGTTCGCCGCCGAGCGGGTGCGTCGCTCAGCGGGCAAACTGCAGGTTTCGCTGCTCGGCGCCTCCCCCTCCCCGCAGGCGCGCGCAGAGGTGCTGGCGCTGGCGAGCGACGAGGAAGGCCTCGCGTTCGGCGAGCGCGAGTTGTACTGGCTGCCGAGCGGCGGCATGCTCGAATCGGGGCTGGACCTCGACCTCGTCGATCGGCTGCTGGGCACGAACACCAGGCGGACGAAAGCCACGATCGAGCAGATCGCGAGCAAGCATTGCGGGTAGGCTCCCGTAAACCATGACTGACACAGAGAGCCATCCGATCGAACCGCTGTCCCGCGGCCGCAACCCCTTCAGCGAAGAGGGCGTGCAGCGCGGCGCGGACGGCGTGGCGCGCTACGTCGATCGCCCGGCCTCGCTGGTGGAGATGCTGCACTTGAGCGTCGAGCGCGACCCGCAGGCGACCGCGCTGGTGGAGGTGGGCGGGCCGTCGATCAGCTATGGGCAGCTGTGGCGCGCCGCGGCGCGCGTGGCGGGCGGCCTGCACGGCGCGGGCGTGCGCCGCGGCGACCGCGTGGCGATCCGCCTGGGCAACGGCATCGACTGGGCGCTCGCGTTCTTCGGTGTGCAGCTGCTGGGCGCGGCGGTGGTGCCGGTGAACACGCGCTTCACCGAGGAGGAGGTCGCGTACGTGGTCAAGGACTCGGGCGCGGTGTTCACGTTCATGCCCGGCGCGCCGCTGCCGGACGGCGAGCCGTTGCCGGGCGAGCAGCTCGAGCCGGACGAGCTGGCGGCGATCTTCTACACGAGCGGCACCACCGGCTTCCCCAAGGGCGCGATGACCTCGCACGCGAACTTCCTGACCAACTGCGAGAGCGCGTTTCGCTGCCTGAAAACCGAGCGCTCCGAAGGCCCGAACATCTCGACGCTCGTGTCAGTGCCGCTGTTCCACGTGACCGGCTGCAACAGCCAGCTGATCCCGACGCTCGAACGCGGCGGGCGCGTGGAGATCCTCTCCGGGCCGCTTGACTTCGACGGCTTCTTCCGCGCGGTCGGCGTGCACGGCGTGAACCAGCTGGTGTCGGTGCCCGCGATCTACCACGCGCTGGTGCACCACCCGAAGTTCGCGGAGCTTGACGTGAGCCGCGTGCGCTGGCTCTCTTACGGCGGCGCGCCGATCGCAGAAAGCCTCGTGCACCGGCTCAAGGACGCGTTCCCGAACGCGCGCGTGGGTAACGGCTTCGGCTTGACCGAGACCTCCTCGCTCACGTCCTATCTTCCGCACGAGGAGGCCGAACAGCACGCCGACTCGGTGGGCTTCGCGATGCCTGTCGTGGACCTGGCGTTGGCGGATGTGGATGCCCAAACGCAAGCGGGCGAACTGCTGGTGCGCGGGCCGAACGTGGTGAGCGGCTACTGGAACAAGGCCGAGGCGAACGCGCTGACGTTCACCGGTGGCTGGCTGCACACGGGCGATGTCGCGCGCGTGGACACGGACGGCCTGCTGTACATCGTCGACCGCAGCAAGGACATGATCAACCGCGGCGGCGAGAACGTCTACTCGATCGAGGTCGAGAACGCACTCGCGGGCGCTCCGGGCGTGGGCGAGGCGGCGGTCGTGGCGGTGCCGGACGAGATGATGGGCGAGAAGGTGGGCGCGGTGTTGGTGCCGCTGGCGGGCGGCGAGGTGGACGTGCAGGCGGTGGTCACACACTGCCGCGAGCACCTGGCGGACTTCAAGGTCCCGCAGTATGTGGCCGTGCAGGAAGGGCCGCTGCCGCGCAACCCGGGCGGCAAGGTGCTGAAGGCGCAACTGCGCGAGCAGACCGATTGGGGCGAGCCGCTTCGCTAGATCTCCCGCGCGCGGCCGCGCTTCGGCCGACCGGCTACCACACAACTGACAGCACAGGAGGAGTAGATGGCAACCGTAGAGACCGTGCAGGGGCCGACCGACGAGTGGGAGCTGGGCGTGGTGCTGGTGCACGAGCACGTGCGCTTTCGCGACGAGGCGGTCGCGGCGGAGTGGCCGGACCGCTACGACGAGCAGACCGAACTGGACGCGGCGCTGGAGGCGGTGAATGCCGCGAAGGAGCGCGGCGTGCGGACGATCGTGGACCCCACGGCGATGTTCGGCGGGCGCGACGTGCGCTTCATGGCGCGCGTTGCCGAGCAGACGGGCGTTCAGATCGTGGCGTGCACTGGGATCTACAGCTACGACCACCTGCCCCAGTACTTCGCCAACCGCGACGTGGACGCGATGGCCGAGCACTTCGTGGCGGACATCGAGCGGGGCGTCCAGGGCACGGAGATCAAGGCTGCGTTCCTGAAGTGTGCGGCGGACGCGGCGGGCGTGACGGAGAACGTCGAGAAGATCCACCGCGCGGTCGCGCGCGCGAGCGTGCAGACGGGAGCGTCGATCATCGCTCACTCGATGCCCGCGGTCGGCACCGGTCCGCGCCAGGTGGAGATCTTCAAGGAGGAGGGCGTGGAGATGTCACGCGTGCAGGTCGCGCACTGCGGCGACAGCGAGGACGTCGCGTACATCGAGGGCCTGATCGACAGCGGCGTGTACGTGGGCCTCGACCGCTACGGCCTGGAGGTGTTCCTGTCGATGGACAAGCGCAACGCGACCGCAGCCGAGCTGATTCGCCGCGGCCACGCCGAGCGTCTGATGATCTCGCAAGACTTCTGTGCGTCGATCGACTGGTACCCGCCCGAGTTCGCCGAGATCGCGCAGGCCAACGGCGTGATCCGCAATTGGTCGATGACGCTGGTCTTCGACGAGGTGGTGCCGGCGCTGCGCGAGCTGGGCGTGATGGACGACGCCGTGTTCGACACGATCTTCGTGGAGAACCCGCGGCGCTGGCTGACGGCCTGAGAGCGCGCGGCGCGACGGTGGCGGTGAGGGCCGAGCAAGCGCCCGGCCCTCACCGGAGTATGCCTCCTGCGTCAGCCCACCACGGTCCCCACGAATGGGGTCCTCGAATTGAACGGAGTGACGCTCACTTCAAACGGAAACGACCTCATGCCTGTGCAGCTGGGACTGCTCACTTTCACAAGCAGCGACCCAAAGGCGATACCCGAGAATGCCGACACCAGAGGGACGGCATTGCCCTCCATCTTGGTGACGCGGTAGGAGCAGTTAGCGCCTGTGTTTTCCAGGTCTATGAGACGGTATGTCACCGATCCGCCGATCACCTCGGCAAACCCGTTCTCCTTGAAGTCGATCGCTTTGAAGTTACCCGTGATCGTTTCGCCGTCTTCGATGGGTTCTTCGGCTTCAACCTCACCGGGGGAGCCAAAGACGAAGTCACATTCCGAGACGGTCGAGTGTTCGAGCTTGTCGACGTCCGTGGGTTTTTCGTTGTGGAGCGTTCCATGAGGAAACTCGCTACAGCGGACTCCTGGGATCGTGTTCTGTAGGAGCGAGATGGTCGCGAACACCTTTGCTTCTTTGCCCACGCCAGCGAAGACCAGGCGCGGCGTCGGCACTGCCAGAGCGCTGCTCGCGCAAATCGCGGTCACAGCCAGAGCCGCACCGAGGCCGATCCCGGCCAGCTTGATACCTCTTCCCATCGTTCCTCCTGAAGGTTCGTGTTGACGCGGTGACGCGATGGAACCTGGCTGGCCGTCGTCCACCTTGCCGCTGACATTTAAATATCAGCGCGAACCATTGTCAAGCCGGGTTGTGACGAAGTTGTGAAGCGCGACGACATGTGAAGAGCGCTGGCCTACGAACCAGCGCACGCCGCAGCGGCGCACTGTACCGTCCGCGGATCATCGGGTCCATGCCGCCGGCGGTCGGCGCTCGCTACGGTGCGACCAGCAGCTGCGGTCCCTCGGCATCGAGCTCGCCGGCCTTGTTGACGGCGGGATTTGCCGGCCGCGCGGACAGACGCGCGGCCGGCACCGCACCGCACAGCGCCAGCGCTTCCTTCGCGTCGAGCGCCGGATCGAGCCATGCGCGCTGCGCCTCGGAGTCGGCGAGGATCACGGGCATGCGGTCGTGGATCGCGGCGGCGACGCGGTTGGGCTTCGAGTCGCAGGTGAGCAGCGCGACGCTCGCGATCCACTCCCCCTCGATCTTGGCCGGCGTCCAAACCGCGGCGAATGCGAACGGGACGCCGCCGTCCACCTGGAAGAAGAACGGCTGGCGCGGCTGGTTGCGTTTCTCAGGCTTCAGCCACTCGAAGTAGCCGTCGGCGAGCTGCAGCGCGCGGCGTGAGCCCTTGGGGATGAGGCCGCGGTAGGCGGGCGTCGTGGCGACCGTCTCCATGCGCGCGTTGATCATCTTCGCGCCACCCTTCAGGTCGTGCGCCCAAGGCGGCACGAGCCCCCAGCGCAGCACGCGCGCTTCGGGCTGTCCTGTGGGCGCCACGATAGCCAGCACTTCCTCGGTGGGCGCGATGTTGTAGCGGCGCGTGCCTGCGTCGCTCGCGATCGGCACTCTGAAGCGGTCGTTCAGTTCTTCGGGTCCGGCGGTGTTGGTGTAGCGCCCGCACACGTGGCGAGCATATGCGCGTTTGCACCCGGCGTCAGCCGCCGTTCGGCCTATGTGGGCGCCGCGCATGGTTGCGCCGTCAGCGTGCGCGGTCCATCCGGTAGAGCACGTGCGGCGCGAGTGGATCGCTGGCGGCGAGCAGCGGGTGTAGGAAATCCTCAGCCGGGTCTCTGACCATGCCCAGCCGCTCCATCACACGGCGCGAGCGCTGGTTGCGCACGGCGGTGTATGACACCAGGTCCGGCAGGCGCAGCTGCTCGAAGGCGAAGTCGACGGCGGCGCTGGCTGCCTCGGTCGCGATGCCACGTCCCCAGAACACGCGCGCGAGGCGCCAGCCGAGCTCGACAGCAGGCGCAAACGCGACCTCGAGGTCGACCGGCGCGAGGCCGACGAACCCGGCGAAGGACGCCTCGCCCGGCAGCTCGACCGCCCACAATCCGTACCCTTGCTCGTCAAAGCAGCGTGCGATGCGCTCGACCAACGCGGCGCTCTGCCCTGGCGAGAGCATCGCGGGAAAGTGCTCCATGACCTCCGGGTCGGCGTTCATGGCGGCGAACGGGTCGAGGTCCGCGGTGCGCCAGGGGCGCAGCAGCAGCCGCCCGGTCCTCAGCTGCGGCTGTGAAACCACACCGACCATCGTAGGCCGACACGTGGAGAGGGCCGTCCGGCCCGCGGCTGACTACGCCGCGAGCCGGACGGGGAGCAGCTTGAGCTGATTGATGAAGGGGGATTCCACGTACGTCGGTGTGCCGGCGAGCGCGATGTTCGGATAGCGCTTGAGTGTCTCCTGCAGCATGATGGTCAGCTCAAGGCGCGCGAGCGCGGTGCCCAGGCAGAAGTGCCGCCCACCCGCGCCGAACGCCTGGTGCTCACATTCGCGGCGGACGTCAAAGCGGTCCGGGTCCTCAAAGCGCGACTCGTCGCGGTTGGAGGACACGTACCACATCACCACCTTCTCACCCTCACGAATCTTCTGGCCATGCAGTTCCGTGTCACACGTAGCCGTGCGACGAAAGTGCGCGAACGCAGGAAACATCCGCAACGACTCCTCCACCGCACCCGGAATCAACGACGGATCATCGACCAACATCCGCAGCTGCTCACGGTCTTCCATCAACGCGCGCATCCCGCTGCAGTAGGTCGCCTTGGTGCTGTCGTTGCCCGCGGCCATCAACAGGAAGAAACCCATCACGATCTCGTGTTCCTCAAGTTTCTGTCCTTCAACCTCGGAGTGCACGAGCACACTCGTCAGGTCATCGGTGGGGTTCTCGCGGCGCTGCGCTATCAGCGCCTGGCAGCGCTCGAAGATCTCCGGGACTGCCTGCTCGCGAATAGCATCGACGCCCTCGGGGTTCATGTCTTCATCACCCGCCGCGAGCGTCAGGTTCATCAACCGCGCCCACACCGCGTCGTCCTCCTCGGAGATGCCCATGAAGCTGCCGATCACGCGCGAGACGATCGGCTGGGCGACGTCGTTCACGAGATCGCAGCTCTCGCGGCCGTCGAGACGATCGAGCACGCGCGTGACGATCGCGCGAATCGCGTCCTCGTGCGCGGCGATGCGCTTGGGCGTGAAACCAGCCTGGAACAACGCCTTCAGTCGATCGTGCTTGGGCGGGTCCATGCCGATGAACATCGCCTGCGTGAGCTCCAGCGGGAACACCACGTTGGCGGCGGTTATGCCGCCGAGTTCTGAGGAGTAGGTCTGCCAGTCGCGGCTGACCGTGTGGACGTCATCGGCGGTCGTGACCGACCAGAAGCCGGCCTCGCCTGGAAAGTCGGTTATGCGCTCAGTCCAGTGCACGGGGCACTCGCCGCGCATCTGCTTGAACAGCGCGTGCGGTGGTCCGTCCTGCCAGAGCTCGCGCTCGCCGACGAGCACATGCTGCAGATCACTGTCAACCGTTGCCATTGGGACTCCCGTGATCGCTTCTGCAGGGATAACCCGATCATACTGGCTGGCCGGCCAGGAAGGCGTCACCTGCCGGCGGCGGACCCCTCCGCGCCCGCCAGCGCGCGCCCGGCGAAGACGAGCATGCTCGCGAGATGCGCTTGCACGGTCTCGAGGTTGTGTTCGCCGGGGTAGACGGCGCCGCTGGCGTCGGCGCCGGCGGCGCGCAGCGCGGCCGCGAACGGCAAGTCCTCGGCGGGGTTGGCGATGTGGTCCTGTTCGGCGCCGTATACGAACGCGCGCAGGCCGAGCCGCGCGATGATCGGCCGGTCGGCGCGCAGCTGACCTTCGAGGCCGTTGAAGAAGCCGATCCAGCTCTCGACCACGCCGAAGCGGTACGGGTTGGACAGCGCGACGTTCATCGCGCCGTAGCCGCCCATCGAGTCTCCGACCACCGCGCGCGCTTGGCGCGCGGGCACGGTCGCGAGCATTCGGTCGATCATTTCCTGGACTTCGAGGACGTAGCTTTCGTAGCGCTGGGCGCCCTGGTCGCGCCAGAGGTTCGCGCCGGGGCCGCCCTGGACCATCACCGCGATCAGCGGCGGTATCGCGCGCGCGGCGATCAGCCGGTCGAGTTGGGCCTGCAGCCCGATCTGCAGGAAGGCTTCGTCGGACTGGTCGTCGCCGGTGAGCATGTACAGCACCGGGAAGTGCGCGGTGGTGCCGTCGTAGTTGGACGGCAGGTACACGAGCAACGATCCTTCCCCGTGCAGGGCCGACGAGGGGTAGCCGGCGTGGAGGATCGAGCTGCCGGCGGCGTCGTGGCTGACCGGCTGCAACGTCGGCAGTGACGACAGCGCCGCAGCGGAGCTGATCGCCGTGGCTTCCGGTTCGTTTGCGATCGCGCTGTTCGCGCCGAGGAGGCCTGCGAGCGATAGCTGCCCGCCCTGCGCGAGTGCGACGCTGAAGACCGCGAGCGCGCTAAGCAGCGCCGCGAGGATCAGCCTGCGCGCTCTGCTGCGCTCGGGCTGCGCGGCAACCCGACCAGCCGGCCCGGCGAGCGCTGGCGCGCGGCGCGGCGGGAACACCGGCACCCAGGCGGGCGGCAGCGCCTCGGCTGCCGCGCCGCCCCGACCGGGCCAGCTCCAGTCGCCGAGGCTATCCAGCCACGTCTGGGTGCGCAGACCTTCTACAGCGACGGACACGGACGAGATTCAAGGAACCGTCGCGCCGAAACCCAACCCCTGCACGAGCGCGCCCAGCCTGCACGCGATGATGCACAGCTCAGGCTCAGCTGGTGCTCCACACCTGCCCCACGCCCCCGAACCCGAGCGCCTGCTTGGTCGCTTCGGTGAGGTCGAATTCGCGCCCTTCGACGTAGGGTCCGCGATCGACGACGGGCACGCGCACGGTGTGCCCGTCATACCGCAGCGTCACGAGCGTGCCGCACGGAAGCGTCTTGTTGGCGACGCCCATCGTCGTGCTCGTCAGCCAGCCGCCGCACGCGAGGCTGCCCCCTCCCCCATACCAGGACGCCTCGGCCAAGCGATAGACGTTCAGACGGCCGAGCCGCCGGCGCGAGGGGAGCGTCGTGGCGCTGCCGGCGAAGCGCAGGCGCACGAGCCGGCTGCCCAGGCGGTGTGGGGTGTAGCTAAGGCGGAAGCGCCCGCGCACGCCAGTGCGCGCGCCGGCGAGCGTACGCCAGCCACGGTCGGCGAACACCTGTAGCGTCACCAGCTGGCCAGCGAGCCCGGAGCGGCCGTCCTCAAGCAGCGCACCGCTGACGGTCGCGCGGCGGTCGGCGAGGACGTTGAGCTGTGCGCTGTGGAGCTTCAGCTCGGTGTGCGCCGGTGCGGGCCCGGCCGAAGCCGACGTAGCGCCAGCAGCGGCGCTCGCGCCGATGCCGACCGGGGCCAGAGGCGCCGCGGGCAGCGGCGTCGCAGGGACAAACATAAGTTGTACAAACCTCCTTGTTTGCGCCTACGGGGTTAGCTGTCGGGCTCACGGCCGGCCAAGCACGCGCATGGGCACGTGAGAGCCGGGCGTTACAGCCACATCAGTGGCCGATTCGCCCCATCCGGTCCGCCATTCCGCGGTCCGGCAGTGGGTCCCCCGCTCGCCTCCATCCACGGAGACGACTCGGCGTCAGTGAAACGTCATTGGACGATACCCGGTGTGAGACCTGTCTGTGTGACATCGGTCACATATGGGTAGCCACTGTAGAAGCGCTCATGCGCGGGTGAGAGCCGCGCGCCCCTCGGTCCATGGCTTTGATGACGCCAGCTCGGCGTCGAGCTCCTCACCGGATCTTGACATCCGCCGCGCCTCGGCCCATGTACGCTCTCTCACGCATGAGACACACGCGCCGAGGCTCTCTAGCGCTGCTCTTCATCGTTCCTGCACTGGCCGCCGGGTGCGCAGGCGCCAGCTCGTCGTCGCCCAGCGCGACAAAGCAGCGACAGCAGGCGCTCACGAGCGCCACCGAGCAGCAGGTGGTCACGAGGCTCGCAAAAACCTACGGCCCGGCGTACGTCGAGGCCTCCAAGAACCTGCCGGACCAAATCGAAACCCGCTAGCTGCAGCTCCGGGCGCTCTTGGTACCGGGGTCCGTGGGCTTGTCACGATCGGGATAGTTGAGGAGGAAGCGTCACGCATCGTCCCTATCGGCGTCGACGACGATTGGGGTCCATCGTGGGTGGCGCATCGGCTCTTGGGCCGTGATCCAAATAAGTCCAAGGAGATCCAAGCGCTTGGAGTTCCGCTAAACTCCAAGTCCTTGGAGATATCTGGATCAATTTGGAATTAGAGCCTTGTACGTCACGCCCGCCCCCCAGTTCCCCGAGATGCTCAGTCAGGTAGTCGAGCGCGGTGCCGACAGGCTCCCTGCGCTTCTTCGCCTCGGGCTGGTCGAGGACGGCCGCGACTACGTCCACTGGGACAAGCTACGCCAGCTGACACCCCCGGACAACCTCAGCCCCGAGGAGTGGTGGCTCCTCATCAAGTTGGGGCGCATGCCGCTGCTTAGGCAGATCCCGCTGACAGATCCCGAAGGAGGCAGCTTCGTATACGGCGTCCCCGATCTGGTCGCGCGGCGCCTGCACTACGTGGACCAGCACTGTGCTGGGGAGGTCGCCATGTCGGAGGTCGTGACGGCCGACGCCCAAGCTCGGCAGCACTATCTCGTGAGCTCCCTGATGGAGGAGGCCATCAGGTCAAGCCAGCTCGAGGGCGCGACGACGACCCGTCGGGTCGCCAAGGAGCTGCTCCGCACAGGTCGTGCGCCGAAGGATCGAAGCGAGCTCATGATCTTCAACAACTATCGCGCGTTGCAATACATGCGCGATGAGATGCCGAACGAGCTGACGCCGGACACGGTCTTCGAGCTGCAGCGCATCCTGACCCAGGGCACGCTTGACAATCCGGATGCGGCCGGCCGGCTTCAGCGACCCGACGAAGAGCGCATAGCGGTGATCGATCGTACAGATGGGTCCGTCCTCTATCGGCCGCCACCCGCCGACCAGCTACCTGCGCGCATGGAGTCCCTTTGCGAGTTCGCGAACGAAGCGGATGGTCCGGATCGGTTCATCCACCCCGCCCTCCGGGCGATCTTGCTGCACTTCTGGCTCGCATATGACCATCCCTTCGAGGACGGCAACGGTCGAACCGCTCGGGCTCTCTTCTACTGGTACATGCGTACCCACGGCTACTGGCTGGTCGAGTACCTCTCGATCTCGCGCATCCTGCGGCATGCACCGGCCCGTTACTCCCGCTCCTACCTCTACACGGAGACCGATGGCCGCGACACTACATACTTCATCGTCTATCAGCTCGAGGTCATTCAGCGGGCCGTTGAACAGCTTCACGGTTACCTTCGCAAGCAGATCCAAGAGGTTCGGGATGTTGAGCACCTGCTGAAGGGTTCGGAGCGATTCAACCATCGGCAGCTTGCGCTCCTTGCGAACGCGCTTAGGGACCCAGACGCTCTCTATACGTTTCAGACGCATGCGACCAGCCACGGTGTGACGCACGAGACGGCGCGCTCTGACCTGTTGCCGCTTGTGGCTATGGGCTTTCTCTCCCAACGACGCTCAGGGCGGCAATACACGTTCGCCCCGCCGCTAGACCTCGCCAAGCGCCTCAAGGCGTTTCGATAGCGGAGTGGGGCTGGCTCCAGGGCCTACCGGTTTTGGCTACGGCGCGTCGGCCTGAACCAGCGCCGGCTCGCGGGATGCGCAAGAGCTCGCATAGCGCCCCGCCCAGCATCCTGCTGAGCGGGGCGGTACTGCGTTCCTAGAGGCCGGGAGCAGTGGACATTTGCGCCCGGCGGCGCGAGCGTAGCCGACCGCGTACCGCCTGAAATTGACTGTTGCGCGGCTGAGTGTTCACTGTGCACCAGTGCGCCGGTGCTCGCTTGGTCGGCGCCCGTCACGGCCGGCGCGATTTCGTCGATGCGATCGAGGATCGCCTTCAGGCCACCTTCGGTGTGCAGATCGAGGCGGTCGAGGATTACCTCGGCGTCTTTGAAGGTGTTCGCGGCGCGCGCATCCGAGGCAAGGCTCTGCACGTTCTGCCCGACCATGATCACCGACAGCAG
>Ga0187780_10002444_pt1 | contig 13962 bp, 14 predicted proteins | sample 1015_Q2_SP10_20__FD_132429 | JGI IMG/M metagenome (GOLD analysis project Ga0187780, IMG submission 132429) | Tropical peat soil microbial communities from peatlands in Department of Meta, Colombia - 1015_Q2_SP10_20_MG | ecosystem: Environmental > Terrestrial > Soil > Wetlands > Peat | place... | reverse complement strand
GGTTTCCGATTCCATCAGCAGGATTTTGAATCTCTATCCCAGGATGAGTGTCCTGATGGATTCAAAGGCAAAGGGATTAAGTGGTGGCCAGAGACAGATTCTTTTGATCGGAAGGGCGTTGATCGGAGAGCCGAAACTTCTTCTGATCGATGAACCCACAGAGGGTTTATCCGCTGGAATCATCGAAGAGATATTGAATGTCATCATGAGGATGAAAGGGGAGCTCTCCATGTTAGTTGTGGAGCAGAACCTTTCGGTCGTATCGAGAATGGCTGATCGTGTCTACATCATGAAAGAGGGAAGTATTTTCAAAGAAATTGTTGATCGTGCCGTCATCGAACAGTCGAATGCCTTGGAGGGTTATCTGTAAGGTTGTTCGACCGTTTGGTGAGGGAAAAACATAAGGAAAAAGATGTGACAGCAAAGGTTCGAAATTCAGGGGCCCTGGGCGTCGTCGTGATCGCTCTTGGATTCATTCTTTTCGGTTCAGCGACCTCTATCTACCGAACAACAGATTTCATCATTTTCTGTATCTTTGTTCTCGGGTTCGACCTCCTTTACGGGCACATGGGCAGGCTCTCCTTCGGTCATATGCTCTTCTTCGGCTCCGGCGCTTACGGAGCTGGCCTCCTTGTTCGATATGCGACACCCAACCCTCTCGCGGCCATCCTCGTTGGGATTTGTGGGGGGGCACTGGTGGGCGCGATCCTGGGGCCTGTCGTCGTCAGAGCGACCGGTGCCTGTTTTGCCCTGATCAATCTGGCCTTCAATCAGGTGGGTTATTTTCTGGCCCTTGTCGGCTTTGCCGAGTTTACAGGCGGTGAAGACGGACTCTCTCTCACTTTTTCGAAGATACCCTTTCTGAGCATCGCCAATCCGAAGGTTTTCTTTGGGTTCACCTTGTTCTGCCTCTGTTTGACCTACTATTTTCTTAAGAGAGTGACTGCCTCTCCTTACGGGATCCTCTTGAGGACCATTAAGGAGAATGAAACGAGGGCGCAGTTTATCGGATATAATACCTACCGTTATAAGTGGATCACGTACGTCTTGTCCTCATCCATCTCTGCTTTTGCAGGTGCCCTCGCTACCGTCAATTACGGCTATGTGAATCCAAGCTTCATTGATCCGACAAGAAACGTGGAGGTCATCTTTGCCGCTTTGATCGGAGGAGCCGGGAATCTCTACGGCGCCATCCTGGGAGGCGTTTCGTACATGGTGATCAGCAATTATCTGGCGAGATATATCCCCAGATGGGAGATGTTTCTGGGACTTGCCCTTCTGGTCCTCGTCTTTAAGTTTAGAGAAGGGATCTGGGGAAATATCTTAAGTGTCTGGAAGAGCCGGACGCAGACCGGAGCATGAATAAAGCATGCTAAGCACCCTGATCTATGGATTGACGATCGGAGGTATTCTCTACATCATTTCGATCGGGCTCTCATTGACTTTCGGGAGCATGAGGATCGTCAATTTTGCCCACGGGATGATTTACACCACCGGCGCATACATCCTGATTGCCGTTTTACCCCTGATCCAAGGTAATTTCTTTGAGGGAATGCTGATCGCCATCCTGGTGGTTATTCCAATTAGTTTCATTATTGAGAAGTTCATCATCCGGCGGCTCTACTGAGAATCGATTGACTACGCCATCATCGCCACCTACGCGGTCCTTTTGATCGGAGTCGATCTTGTCAAGTGGATCTGGGGAACAAGCCCCATCCCCCTGAGTGATCCTGTGGGCAAAGGGATAACCTTCCTTAGCATCGAGATTCCTGTCTACAGGCTCATTATTATCCTCGTCTCCATTTCAATCTGTGCCGGCCTCTGGATCTTTTTCAAGAAAACCATTGTGGGAAAGATCGTTATCGCTGGCCTGCAGGACAGGGAGGCCGTGAGGAGTCTGGGCATCAGTGTTGACAAATACTTTTCCATTGTCTTTGTTCTGGGAAGTTGCCTCGCTGCGTTGGGAGGCGTTCTCTACGCTCCAATCACAACGGTGCACCCTTACATGGGTTTCCACATCCTCCTCATCAGCTTCGCCGTGGTGATCGTGGGGGGGCTCGGAAGCCTGAAGGGCACGACCATCTCCGCCTTTGCGCTGGGCATGGTGATGGCGATCACAGGGAGGTTCTGGGGACCAGCCGCAGAAGCAATGGTTTTTGCTGTGATGGCTGTCGTCTTAATCATTAAGCCCATCGAGGTCTAAGATTGAGTCGGTCCTTTTGGTCCATCGTGTTGGGTGAAATAAAAACAGAGCTAAAGGAGGGTAATCGATGAACCTGGAATCGAGTCTGGTTTGGCCTAAGCGCCTGCACTGGGAAAAGTATTTTCGCCCAAGAGACATCGCCGAAGCGCTCAAGATATTAGAAGAGTTTCAGGGGAAGGCGAGACTCCTCGCAGGGGGCACCGACCTCATCCCTCAGATCAGAAATCGGGAAGCAAGGCCAAGGGCCCTCGTAGATATCACGCAGATTCCCGGGCTGGATGAAATCAAGTTAGAGGGTGGAGTTATCAGAATAGGGGCTCTGGTGACTCATGCCCAGGTGGCCCAATCACCGCTGCTCCGGGAGAAAGCGCTGGCATTGACTGAAGGGGCCTCGCAACTCGGGTCTCCTCAGATCCGGAATCTCGGGACAATCGCTGGCAATATTGTGAGCGGGCAACCGGGTGCAGACACAACAATCCCTTTGCTCGTTCTCGATGCCAAGGGGAAGGTGAAGAGTGAAAAGGGAGAAAGAATCGTTCCTTTGACGGAGTTCTTCCTCGATACGGGCAAAACCACTGTGGACAGCACCCGTGAGATGGTGACAGAAATCTTCTTTTCTCCGCTTGCCGACCATGAATCGAGTGTCTCCCTTCGTTTGGCGAGACGGAAGGCACTGGCCTTACCCATCTTGAACGTCTCCGTTGTTGTCTCGGCGGACATGAAGCGGAAGAAGTTCAATCATGTAAGAATTGCTTTGGGTCCTGTGGCTCCGACTCCCTTCAGGGCAAGAAAGGCAGAGGGGATCCTCTCATCGGCTTCCATCGCCGACGGGGCGATAAAGGAGGCGGCAAGAAAAGCCGCTCAGGAAACAAGCCCTCGAACCAGTTTGCTGAGAGGAAGTGAAGCCTACCGGAGGGAGATCATCGCCAATCTCGTAGAGAGGGGAATCCGTAAAGGATTAGAGCGTCTGGAGGTGAGACATGGCTAAGGAGAAGATTCAATTTGAGGTAAATGGAAAGCAGGTCTTCCTGGAAGTGGATCCCGATGAACTTTTGATCGATGTGCTCCGGGATCACCTTGGATTAAAAGGGACCAAGGCAGGATGTCGGGGCGGGGAATGCGGTGCCTGTTCGATTATTCTGAACGGCAAGGTGGTCACTTCCTGTTTGATCCCGGTGATGAAGGCCGATGGGGGCAAGATCACAACCGTGGAGGGGCTTGAAAAGGATGGGGAACTCCATCCCCTTCAGAAAGCCTTCGTGGAGAAAGGCGCCATTCAGTGTGGCTTCTGTACCCCGGGGATGCTTCTATCGGCAAAGAATCTCCTAGATCAGAATCCTCGACCGACCATTCAGGAGATTAAGGTGGCCATTTCCGGAGTTCTCTGCCGCTGCACAGGATATCAAAAAATCATCCATGCCATTCATTCGGTGAGTAAGACTATTCCAAGTAAAGAGGCTTAATCATGGAGAAAGAAAAGAGAAAGAAAAAGGTATTGGTCAAAGAGAGGGTTCTGGAGATGCCTCCGGTGATGGAGGAGTTGAGCACGGTCGGCAAATCTGCTGCCCGATTAGATGCCTATGCTAAGGTGCGCGGGAAATTGCAGTATGGCGGTGATATCGACTATCCAGGGGCTCTCCGCGGAAAAGTTCTTAGGAGTCCTTATCCCCATGCCCTCATCAAGAAGATCGATACGGAAAAATCAAAAAGCCTGCCGGGCGTGGTCGCCGTATTGACAGCAAAGGACGTTCCGGGGAGAAACGGTTTTGGAGCCATCATCCCTGACCAGCCTGTTCTTTGTTGGGATAAGGTCCGATATATCGGAGACGGCGTCGCTATGGTCGCAGCCATCTCTGAAGAGATCGCCATCCAGGCCCTTGAACGGATCGAAGTGGAATATGAGCTTCTCCCGGCTGTATTTTCACCCATCGAAGCCATGAAGCCCAACGCTCCTAAAATCCATGAAAAGGGCAATCTCTTAACGACAGCCAAGATTCGAAAGGGCGACACAGAGAAAGGATTCAAAAAGGCCGATATTGTCCTGGAGAGAACCTACACGGTCCCGATCTTAGAACACGCTTATATCGAACCGGATGTCGTCATCGTCATTCCTCACGCCGATGGGACGATCACCGTGAAAGGGCCAATGCAAGCACCTTTTACGGTTCGCCGAAATATTGCTCCTGTCCTAGGAATTCCCATCAATAAGGTCCAATGTGTTCAGACGCCCCTCGGGGGAGGGTTCGGAGGGAAAGAGGATTCTCCCATTGATATCGGTGCCCGGGCGGCCGTTTTAGCATGGAGGACGGGGAGACCGATCAGAATGGAGTACGATAGGGAAGAGATCTGCCTCTCCACATGCAAGCGCCATCCCATGATCATTACATGTAAGATCGGTGCCAAGAAGGATGGCACCTTTCTGGCTTTCGAAGGAACCATTTACAATGAACAGGGGGCTTATGCCTCCTTGGGACCTGTCATCCCTCCGGCGGGTGGCGTTCATGCCCATGCCGTCGTCATGCTTCCAGGACCTTACGTCATCCCGAATGTTAAAGTGGATGGCTTTCTGGTCTTCACCAACCATCCCTATGGAGGTGCGATGAGGGGTTTTGGAGCGCCTCAGGTCAATTTCGTTCACGAGTCCATCATCGATGAGCTCGCAGGCCTTCTGGAGATGGATCCTTACGAACTTCGTATGAAGAACTGCTTTGAACTGGGCTCGGAGACTGCGACCGGCCAAATTCTCGACCAGAGCGTTGGTCTGAAAGATACCATGGAGAAAGCGAGAAGCGAATTTCATTGGGGCGAAAAGCGGAAACCAGCACCTGGCCCGAAAGAAGTGGAAAAGGAAGATAAACGAAAGGGTGTTGGGATGGCCATCGGGTGGTATCGGACAAGTATCGGGACCTTTGGAGATGGCTGCGGCGTCAATCTCCACCTTCAAGAAGACGGGTCCGTCCTCATTTTCCAGGGTCTCACCGAGATGGGTCAAGGGTCTTACACAGTCCTCTCACAAATTGCAGCAGAAGCCCTCGGCGTGAGCCTTGAGGATATCAGGGTCGTTGCTCCCGATACAGACGTCGCTCCGGAATCAGGACCCACGGTGGGCTCACGTTCCACCACCCTGATGGGAAATGCCATTCTGATTGCGGCGGAGCCTATCAAGAAATCCTTAATGGAGTCGGCCTCTGAGCTTCTGGCCATTCCAACTGAGAGACTCGTGGTCAAGAATCGCCGTATCTACGACAGGGATGATCCCGATCGATTTGTGGATTTAAAAGAGGCCGCACGACGATGCATGGCAACAGGAAGAAGGATAATGGGCCAGGGCTGGTATGCCCCGCCGAGGCCTTCCTTTAATTTAGAGACAGGACAGGGATCTCCATATTTTGTTTACACCTACAGCACCCAAATGGCGGAAGTGGAGGTGGATGTCAAAACGGGCGCAGTCGACGTCCTCAACCTCGTCGCTACCTTCGATATCGGCAAGGCGATTAATCCGATCATGGTGGAAGGTCAGATCGAGGGTGGCGTGATGATGGGGTTGGGTTACGCCCTCATGGAAGAGGTGATCATGAAGGATGGAATGATACAAAACCTGAATCTTCAGGATTACATCATCCCAACAGCCCTCGACACACCTGAAATCAAGCCCATCTACCTCGAACACCTAAATGTCCACGGGCCTTTCGGAGCGAAAGGCATTGGCGAGATGCCCAATATCCCTGCCGCCCCAGCCATCACGAATGCCATTGCTAATGCCGTGGGGGGAAGGATCTACGACCTCCCAGCACACTGCGAGCGGGTTTACATGGCGATCAAGAAACGCCTTTCAGGAACTCAAGGACTATAAGGGTATCAGAAACCAAATTGCTTCGGCGTGAAGTTACTGGAAATCCTAATACGAGATGATATGGCTCTGGAGAGAGCAGGCTCAAAAGAAAAAATTACACAAAATAGATGAGGAGGTCATCATGGCGGAGAATCAGGTTCTGGAAGTGAGCTTTTGGCCGACAGGAATGTCCATAAAGCGTATCTCGGACTACAGATAGAGGCTGAACCATGGGGGAGAAAACAGGAGACGGAATGTCATCGATGCAAAAACTGATTGAGATCGTGGGAGAGGGGAGCTTTACTGATAAACTTGAGGAATTGGTGCCTTACAGCTACGACGCCTCGATGAATGTTCATCGACCCGATGCGGCGGTCTGGCCCGAATCAACCGAGCAGGTAGCTGAAATCGTCAAATTTGCCAACGACCGGAGGACTCCTGTTGTCCCTCGAGGCGCTGGTACGAGCCTCAGCGGAGGAGTCATCCCCATCCAGGGCGGAATCATTATTGACCTCTCCCGGATGAATCGAATTCTTGAAATGAGCATTGAGAATCGCTATGCCCGTGTTCAGGCTGGGGTGGTCTGCGATGATCTCAACAGAGCGCTGGCCAAACATGGTTTTACTTTTCCTCCAGATCCTGCAAGCAGTACCGTTGCAACCATTGGAGGAAATGTAGCGACCAACGCCGGTGGAATTAAAGGAGCTAAATATGGGACCACCCGGGACTATATCCTTGGCCTTCAGGTCGTTCTGCCAACTGGAGAGGTGATGCGTACGGGTTCTTATACGATGAAATGCGTCTCCGGTTACGATCTGGCTAAACTTTTCGTCGGGGCAGAAGGAACTTTGGGAGTAATCACTGAGGTCACATTAAAAATCAATCCTCTTCCCCACCATGCCATGACTGCGGTGGCCACTTATGCCAAACTGGAGGATGCAGGAAAAGCCATCTTTCAGACCATGACCAGTGGAGTGATTCCCAGTGTCATGGAGATCCTGGATCAGGTGACCCTCAAATCTATTAAAGAGAACACGGATATCGATCTTCCTGAAGCAGAGGCGATGATTTTGACAGAGACGGATGGTTACACCTGGGAAGAGGTGGAAGCGCAGATGGAAGTGGTTCTCCGCATTCTCAAAGAAAATAATCCCATTTCAATAAGAACGGCTAAAGATGAAAAAGACCGGCTCAATCTCTGGAAAGCTCGTAAATCCGCCTATGCGACCCTTGCCCGAACAAGCCATAGTTTCGTATTGGATGATGTCACGGTTCCCATTTCCAGAATACCAGAGTTGTTAGTAGGAATTCAGGAGATTTCCCAGAGGTATGACATCGTGGTAGCCACTTTTGGTCATGCCGGTGATGGGAACCTTCATCCCCAGGTCCTCTACGATGAATATGATCGAAAACAGACGGATAAAATGGAAAAGGTCGAGGAGGAGATTTTTCGCCTTGCCATCTCCCTAAAGGGAACCCTATCTGGCGAACATGGTATCGGTCTCTCCAAAGCGAACTTTATGACGCTCGAACACGATCCCGTGGAGATGGCTCTGATGAGGAAAATCAAAAGAATCCTGGACCCCAACAACATCATGAACCCTGGTAAAAGGGCGTTGGACGAATAATGCCGGAATATTGGAAGAATGGAATATTGGAATATTGGGAAAGCAAAATTTTTGTACAATATTCCATCATTCCAACATTCCACCATTCCATGTTTTAGGTGAAGATTATGTCCACTCAACTTCAATTAGATGAAAAGCGGCGTGAGGCGATCGTTCAGTGTTCTCGGTGTGGCTTTTGCCGGGCAGTCTGTCCCATCTTCGATTTGACTAAGAAGCCCATTACCAATGCCCGTGGGAAGATGATTCTCATGAAAGAGGTCATGGAGGGGAAGCTCCCTGTGACCGAGGGAGTGGCTCAGGCCCTTCTTCGCTGCACCACCTGCATGAATTGCACAGTCAACTGCCCCTCAGGCGTGGATCCCCAAGAAGTCATTAAAGCTGCACGGAAAGATGTGGTGGAAATGGGTTTCGACAACCTCTTCAAGAAAATGGGCGAGGTTGTCGAGAAATACGGAAATATCTACGGAGAGGAAGAGCGGTATGACTGGGGGCACAAAAAGGGAACCGCCCCTTACGTCCTATTTGTGGGCTGCGTGGGAACCTACAGGGAAGAAGAGAGTGTGGAAGAAACGATCCGCCTTCTGGATCTTCTAAGGGTTGATTTCACCACGATTGATGAGGTCTGTTGCAGTGGTGTGATGGAGGATGTAGGGTACAAAATCAAGGAGGAGTTGGCTCGGCACAATGTTCGAGAGCTACAGAAAATTTCAGCCAAAACACTGATTACAACTTGCCCTTACTGTTACCGGGTGTTCAAAGGGCATCCTTCCTACAAAGACTTAGGGCTGGAAGTCAAGCACATCACTCAATTTCTCAAGGAGTTTGACTTTGGAGTGAGATCCGATAAAAAAGTTACCTACCACGATCCCTGCGACCTTGGTCGCCATGCTGGCATCTACGATGAGCCGAGGGAGATCATCCGCAGGATTGCGCCCAATTTTGTGGAGCCGAGGCGGACCAGGGAGAATGCCATGTGTTGTGGCTCAGGGGGCGGACTCAGGGGATCGTTTCCCGAGGATTCTATCGAAATCGCAAGAAACCGCTTAAGCCAGATCATCGAGGAGACAGAAGCTCAAATTTTGCTTACGGAATGTCCCTCCTGCCTTCACAATTTCAGAAATGCTAAGCTTCGAAAGCAGAAGATTGAAATCTATAGCATTACCGAGTTTATCGCCCAACTTTACCAGGAGCGAAGGAAAAAGGAAGCAGCGTAGCCGAATACCATGGAATGCTGGAGTAATGGAGTGTTGGGTTAGGACAAAGGCAAGAAATACTCGGTCAAATAGTCAAAGGTTTGATGCTTGGTGTTTTGAGATGGGTTATTATCCCACCCAACCCCATGACTCCACTACTCCAATTCTCCAGTGTTTCCAATTCTTATTGAGGAAGTGCGGAAATGAATATTGAGGGATACGAATTTCCGGAAGGGCTTTATTACGATAGGAACCATTTTTGGGGTCGAGTGGAGGGAGATCTGGTGGTCATGGGGATGAATGATTACGCCCAGAAGATGGCGGGCAGCATTGTTTATGTGGGTCTTCCCCCCGAAGGGAAAAAACTTGTCCAAGGGAAGAGCTTTACTAAGGTCGAATCAGGGAAATGGCTGGGGAAAGTTTTCTCAGTCATCAGCGGTGAGTTAGTGGCAGTAAACGAAGATTTAGAAAAAAGGGCCAAGTTGATCAACGAGGATTGTTACGGCAAAGGATGGATGTTTAAGATTAAACCCGATAACATGGATGAGCTCAAGAACCTTATGACAGATCCTGTTGCCATCCAGGAATGGCTCAAAGCTGAGATTACCGAACATGCTAAAAAATAAAGCGATTACACAGATTCAAAACCAGATTACACGGATTTGAAGACTTTCTTTCACTGCCACACTATCTGTGTCATCTCAGTTTAATCGGTGTCATCAGAATATCGCTTTACTATTCATGAAACTTTCAGCTCTATCTCCAAAACAATTAGTCGAGATCGAAGCGTGCACTCGCTGCGGCGAATGTCTAAAGTATTGTCCTGTCTACGCTCAAAAGGGCAAGGAAGAAATTGATCCCCGGGGGAAGATTCAGGCCTTCAAGTCCTTCATCCGGAGCCAATACGGCCTGTGGGCCAAAATTTTCGGTCCCAAAAAGTTGGATGAAGAAAAGCTCAAAAAATTTTCAGAAATGGTCTACCGCTGCACCCTCTGCGGGGAGTGCAACGTAAGCTGCCCGGTTTCAATCGATGCCAAACATCTGTGGACTGCTTTAAGGGAGACCCTGGTGGAGATGGGTCATTTCCCCGAGGTAGCCGGGCGGATGAAGGCCAATGTTCTTCAAGCCCATAATCTATCGGGTGAGGAAAACGAAGAGAGAACAGAGTGGCTTGAGTTTCTGGATGAACTCCCCGATCATCACTATCAGAAAGAGAAAGCTGAGATCGCCTTTTTTGTGGGGTGCGTGGCTTCCTTTTTCCCTCTGGTACAAAAGATCCCCTTAGCCTTCGCCCAAATCCTGGACAAGACAGAAGTTGATTTCACTCTCCTGGGCGGAGAGGAGTGGTGCTGTGGTTTCCCTCTCATCGGTGCAGGGATGAAAAAGGAGGCCGAGGTTCTGATGCAGCACAATCTGGAAATGGTGAAAAATAAAGGTGTAAAAGGGTTGGTCTTTGCCTGCCCCTCCTGCCACCACACCTGGATGGAGGAGTATCAAACAGAAGTCAAGATCTTTCACTCGACCCAATTCATAAAGAAGCTCATCGATGAAGGAAAGATCACCTTCAGGGAGAAGGAGGAAAGAGTTACCTACCACGATCCCTGCGATTTGGGAAGGGCAAGCGGAGTCTATGAAGCTCCGAGAGAAATCCTTCGAGCCATTCCCGGTGTGGAGCTGGTGGAAATGGCAGGGAGTCGTGAGCAGTGCAAATGCTGTGGTGGAGGGGGCAATCTGGAAATGGTGGATTCTAAACTTTCAGCAGCCTTGGCTCAAGAGAAGATCAACCAGATCCAAGCAACGGGAGCGGATACGGTAATCACTGCTTGTCAGCAGTGTGTCCGCACCATTTTGACCACAGCCCGAAGAAAAGAGATCCCCATCAATGCGATGGATATTACGGAGTTTGTGCTTAAAACAATGAAGTCATGAGTCGATAGGGAACGGTTTCAAACCGTTCCCTACAGGAGTTCGTAGTTCGGAGTCGTGATTTTGAGTTCTCCAAATTCTGTAGTAAATTACTCCGAACTCTTTACGACGCAAATGGACAAACATCTCATCTTCTACATCATGTTCTTCCCTACGGTGATTTTCTTCGTTTGGGGGATGGGCCTCCATGTCAGCATCTGGCTGGAAGGAAGCCTCGAAGGAAGGGAGAAAGCCAGCAAATGGGAGAAGTTTAAGATTTATATCAGGAGAGGCTGGAGAGGATTCTGGACGAGGCCAGGATGGTACGTAAAAACCCTCATCACGGAGGTCATCTTCCATCGAAAGCTCTACGGTCAATCTTTTTACCGCTGGCTTGCTCATACCCTGCTGGTATTTGGTTTCTTCGCCACTTTCATTGTGGATATGATTAAGGGGTTTACAACCGGTTACCTGGTTGAGTTGAGTCACAGCATTCCATTCTTCTCATTTTCCCGTGAGTTTGAGACGGGTGCAATCCGTCCTTTTCTCGATTTCTTTTTAGAATTCTTCAGCTTTCTTATTCTGGTGGGTTGTGTCATGGCCGTTGTTCGGCGCTTTGTGATTCGTCCCGACCAACTCCGGACAGAAGAAGAGGATATGACTACCCTACTCTTCATTCTTTTCTTAGAACTTTCTGGCTTTTTTATTGAGGGCTACCGCATCGCACACCACGAAGTGGTTGTTGCACACACTTACTTAGCAAACTTCACCCCCGCGAGCGCCAACAACTGGATTTCCTTCGGTGGCTACTTTCTGTCTTTGTTCCTCAGAAATATAAGACTCGATGCCAATTTCCTCTGGTACTTCCATGTGGTGCCCAGCCTTATCTTTTTTATTTACATTCCTCATAGCAAACTGCTTCACGTCTTCACTTCTTCTATGACCGTAATCGCTGACCGCCAAAAGGCATTAACAAGTGTTATACTTGATGAATCAACGGAAAAAAGTCTAAAAGAAGTGATAAGGAAAAATGGGGCAACTGCCTAAGCCAAAGCAAGAAGAGCATAAGAAGAAGGAGAACATGCTTTTTTTCGATCTTGGGAAGCTTCCGGGCCAGCAATCCATGCTTATCTTTCATGCCCTTGCCCGAATGGGGATTGAGGGTCTCGTTATCGTCTCACCCAAAATCCCTCTCGTAAGCATTGGATATTTTCAAGATGCCGAGCAGGAAGTGGATCTTCCATATTGTAGAGAATCTAAAATCCCGTTCATGCGAAGGGAGGTCGGAGGAGGAGCCACCTATTTAGATGAGAATCAAATTTTCTATCAACTCATCTGGAAAAGGGATAATCCAAAATTTCCCAAGGCCATCGATAAAATCTACCTGTGGTTCTCACAGGCCCCTATCGAGACCTACAGAAATTTTGGAATTCAAGCAGAATTTCGAGCCGTGAACGATATTATCACAAGGGAGGGGAGGAAGATCGCTGGAGAGGGTGGAGGAAACATTGGAGACTGCATGGTCTTCGTGGGCGGGATTCTCCTCGATTTTGATTATCAGGCAATGAGCAGAATCCTGAAAGTGCCCGACGAGAGATTCAGGGACAAGGTCTACAAAACCATAGAAGAGAATCTGACCACCATGAAGAGAGAACTTGGAATAGTCCCCCGGCGTGAGGAAGTTATCTCTGTGCTAAAGGAGAGGTTTGAAAAAAGGGTTGGAAGATTGGACGACGCATCATTAACCCCAGAGATTATCGAAAAGATGAATCAGTTAGAATCCTGGATGACTTCTGAGGAATTTCTTCTGAAAAAGACCCCGAGAACAACAAACGGTGTAAAAATCAGAGAGGGGGTTGAAATCCTCTACGGCCTCCACAAAGCCAAGGGAGGTTTGATTCGAGCGGCCAAAGATCACCCCAAAGCAGGCTATCATTGGAACAAATAAAGAAAGGTTAAGTAGATGCGAGAACTAACAACAGATTTAATTGCTTATGCCGATTCACTTGGATCACACATACACGTCATTTTGAGTCGAGATCAAATTAGACAATTGAGGAATCATGCACCAGATGAATTCGATAAGCAGTTCGATCGCCTTAAATCTGATGATTTCGAGGAACTTCCTGTAGCCGTCATAGTGGGTGTATTTGGATATGACGATGTTTTCGCTAAATTCAGAAACCAGAAACAAAACGTTGGACTTACAGGGGTTCATCAGAATTATTGGAAAATTGCCGAAGAGATAGGCAAACAATTAATTTCGTTTCTTGAGAATAAGGGATTTAAAGGTAAATTGAATGGGGAGGGGATTTTACCCATTAAATATGTTCTCAATAAACTTGGCATTGGCACGTATGGGAAGAATTCACTTATTTATACCAAGAATTATGGTTCCTACATCAACAATTGGGTTGAATTAGTTACAAATGCGCCCCTGGAGCCGATTAAGGCAGAGATTGCGCCTGATTTAGCCGGGCTTGCAATGTGTGACAAATGTATTGCTTGCTTAACACGTTGTCCGACAAAAGCCATTTACGAACCATATAAGGTCGATCGTAATAGATGTATAACCCATCTAACGCACCGTTTGGAAATAATTCCCAAGGATTTGTTTGCTATGATGGATAATTGGATATGGGGGTGTAATGTATGCCAGAGTGTCTGCCCGGCCAATGCAAGAGTGACCCCACGGAAGAGGCACCCCGGTGCGGCGATAACTCATCCAGGGCCAGGCGGAAAACTACCGCCAGCTCACAGACATCCTTTTCCCAAATTGGCAACAGAATTGCTTCCTGATTATGAAATGAAATATTTGCAGAATGTCTTAATAGCTTTGGGTAATTGCGGGGAATCTGATGATATTCAGGGCATCAAGGCATTTTCGAAAACAAAGAAGGGATTGGAGCTAAGAGAATATTGCGATTATGCGGTGGACCGTATAGAAAGTAGAAAAAATTCAAAATGAGCGATCCATCAAGTGTCACATACAAGTTTATGGGTCAGAAGAACCATCCACAAGCTTGGTCTTGGGTGGGACGCTGATATGCTCTGTGACATCTGAAATCATCATATTTGACGTTGCCAAACCTTGGTACTGTGTAATCGTTAGCCGAGGGGAAATTTGACAGCGTCATTCAGATTAAGTACCGTTGAATTAGAGGTTGAGAGTCCCTTCACCGGTGAAGGGTTGCTCCGAAT